>WBZP01002731.1_pt1 | contig 19932 bp, 15 predicted proteins | sample 5204301 | NCBI WGS metagenome assembly WBZP01 (sample SAMN12412401, study PRJNA552823) | activated sludge metagenome | isolation source: activated sludge from nitrification reactor of wastewater treatment plant... | place: USA: Pennsylvania | collected 2017
CAGCGACAACCCGCTCAGGCTGATCACGCGCAGCGTGTAGTCGAGCCTGGTGCCCTGATGCACGGCGCTGATGACGCCGAGCGGAATGCCGATCGAGGCGGAGAACAGCAACGCCAGCCCCGCGAGCTTTGCGGTGATCGGGATGCGCGGCAGGATCTCCTGCAGCGCCGGCTTCTCCGAGACGTAGGAATAGCCGAGATCGCCGCGAAACAGCCCGCCGATCCAGTTGAAATACTGCACCACGATCGGCTGGCTGAGGCCGAGCTCCTTCTCGAGATTGGCCTTGTCGGCTGGGTCGACGAAGCCTGCGGCATCGAACAGGATGTCGACGATGTTGCCCGGCACCACGCGCAGCAGCACGAAGATGATGACCGATATCCCGAACAGGGTCACGAGCATCAACGCAAGGCGCCGCACGAGATAGGCAAACACCCGGCTTCTCCCCGTTGGATCGCCGCTACGCTACCCGGAACGCGCCTTACTTGTCCATCCAGACGTCTTCGTAACGGAAGCCGTTGTACGAACTGTTGGACATGATGGTGACGTTCTTGACGTAGGGCTGCCAGCAGGTGCCCGTGCGGCTGTGGAAGATGATCGGACGCGCCACGTCCTCCTGGAGCTTCTTGTCGATATCCCATACCAGCTTCTTGCGCTTGGCGGCATCCTTTTCCATCGACTGCTCGTCGAACAGCTTCTCGATGTCCTTGTTGCAGTACCCGGTATAGTTGCGCTCCGATCCGCAGGAATAGTTTTCGTAGAAGGACTGATCGGGATCGTCGACGGCGTTGCCGGTCAGATTGAGGCCGAGCGAATAGTCCTTGCGCGCGACCTTCGGAAACCACTGTGCGGTATCGACGACGTCGAGCTCGGCCTCGATATGGATGGTCTTGAGCTGGTCGATCAGGATGATCGCGGGATCGCGGTACACAGGGATGTTGCGTGTCGACACCTTGATCTGCAGTTTCTTGTCCGGGCCATAGCCCGCCTTCTGCATCAGCTTGCGCGCTTCGTCGCGGTTCTTCTCGACGTCGGGGCCGTAGCCCGGAATCTGCTCCATCATCTCCTTCGGCATCGCCCACAGGCCGGCCGGCGCCGGCTGCATGGTGCCACCGATGTCTGCCTGTCCCTCGAACTGGATCTGAACGAAGGCCTTGCGATCGAGGGCGAGCGCCAGCGCACGGCGGACGTCGAGATTGTCGAACGGCGGGTTGGACGAGTTGATGATGATGTTGGTGGACACGTTGTTGGGCTCGACCACGCAAACCGCGCTGGGCGCCTGCGTCTTGACGTCCTTGAGCAGCGGTATCGACACCTCTGTCGGGAACGTCATGTCGAACTTGCCGGAAATGAAGCCCAGGATCGCCGTCGAGCGGTTAGTGATGATGGTGAGCTCGATGCCGTCGAGATAGGGCAGGCCCTTCTTCCAATAGTCCGGGTTCTTGGCGAGCTTGATGGATTCGTTGGCCTTGAACTCGACGAACTTGAACGGACCGGTGCCGACCGGCTTGGTGCGCATGTCGCCCGGCGAGACATGGCAGGGGTAGACTGGCGTGTAGCCGGAGGCCAGCAGCGTCAGCAGCGACGGCTGCGGGCGCTTGAGGTTGAAGGAGGCCTCGTAGTCGCCGTTGACGGTGACCTCGTTGACCTGATCATACCAGGACTTGCGCGGATTCTGCCGGAATTTCTGCTGCGACTTGCCCATCAGCATGTCGAACGTGCACTTGACGTCGGCCGAGGTGAACGGCTTGCCGTCATGCCATTTGACGTCCTTGCGCAGTTTGAAGGTGAGCGTCTTGCCGTCGCCGCTCCAGGACCAGCTCTCCGCGAGCTCCGGCCGGATGGTGTCTACGCTGTTCTGCGCGATGTGCTGGTCGAAGATGACGAGGTTGTTGAAGACCGGCATGAAGGGCACGTTCAGGGAATAGGTCGCGCCTTCGTGGATCGACGCGCTGCCGGGGCTGTCCCGATGGTACATGCGCAGGATGCCACCCGACTTCGGCTCGGCGGCAATCGTGGGATCCGGCAGCGCGAGCGTTACCAACGCCGCAACGCCAAGCGCATATACGCTCCGCATGAATTCCTCCCTGAATGTCCGGTCTCGTGGGATGCCGGTTCGCGGCGGACGATAGCATGATGGCGCGGGTGGGCAACCGCCAAGCCGCTGGCTCTCCTGCTACTTCTGCCTAAGGGCGACATTCCGTTGCCGGGAATTCCTCGGCGGAACCGGTGTCTCACAATGTCGCAGACCGCGGTTGGGGCAAGGTGGCGCGATCTGCCTGAATGTGCCCTCAGACGATGCGCGACGTCTTGTTTCCCCAATATCGGTCGCGCAACAGGCGCTTGTAGAGCTTCCCGGTCGGCAGCCGCGGCAGTTCGGCCTCGAAATCGACCGAGCGCGGCACCTTCTGGCGCGACAACGACTTGCCGCAGAAGGCGATCAACTCTTGCGCCAAATCCTCGCCGGGCTCGACGCCCGGCATCGGTTGCACCACCGCCTTCACTTCCTCGCCGAGATCGGCATTGGGCACGCCGAACACGGCGGCGTCCGCGACTTTGGGATGCGTTATCAGCAGATTCTCGCATTCCTGCGGATAGATGTTCACGCCGCCCGAAATGATCATGAAGGTGGCGCGATCGGTGAGATAGAGGAAATTGTCGTCGTCGACATAGCCGACGTCGCCGACCGTGCTCATGCTGCCGTCGGCCGAACGCGCTTCCTGCGTCTTCACGGGATCGTTGTAATATTCGAACGGGGTCGCCGTCTTGAACCAGACGGTGCCCGCCGTGCCCTTCGGGCAAGGCTGCATGTTTTCGTCGAGAATATGCAGGTCGCCGAGCAGCACGCGTCCAACCGTGCCGCGATGCGCAAGCCATTCCTCGCTGTTGCAGGCGGTGAAGCCGAGGCCTTCGGTGGCGCCGTAATATTCGTGGATGATCGGCCCCCACCATTTGATCATGTCGTCCTTGACGGCAGCAGGGCAGGGCGCGGCGGCGTGGACCGCAATCTCCAGCGAAGAGAGATCGTAGCGCTTGCGCACGTCTTCCGGCAGCTTCAGCATCCGCGAGAACATGGTCGGCACCAGCTGCGTGTGCGTGACGCCCCACTGTTCCACCAGCTGCAGATAGCGCTCGGGATCGAAACTCTCCATGATGATGGCCGTGCCGCCCATCTTGATGGTGAGATTGACGGCTGCCTGCGGCGCCGAATGGTAGAGCGGGGCCGGCGACAGGTAGATCATGCCTTCCCGGTAGTGCCAGATCTTGGTCAGGAAATCGAACAGCGGCAGTTGTTCCGACGCGGGCTGTTCGGGCAGCGGTCGCAGGATGCCTTTCGGACGGCCGGTGGTGCCCGACGAGTAGAGCATCGCAGTGCCCATATATTCGTCCGCAATCGGCGTTTCGGGTAGTCCCGCCGTAGCCTTCTGCAGCCCGACGATGCGGACGCTCTCGCCCTCGCCGTCGGCGACGATGCACAGCTCGATCTTCGGGCAGTCCTTGATCGCCTCGCGCGCGATGTCGAGTTTCGCCTTCGACGTCACGAGGACGCGTGACTCGCTGTTGGTGAGGATATAGGCGAGTTCACCGGGCGTGAGAAAGGAATTGACGCAGGTGTAGTAGAGCCCGGAGCGCTCGCCGGCGCCGCAAGCCTCCAGATAGCGGCTGTTGTTCTCCATGAAGATCGAGAAATGGTCGAGCCGCTTCAGTCCGAGATTGCGGAGCAGATGGGCGAGGCGGTTGGAGCGCGCTTCCAGTTCGCGATAGGTGACGGCCTCGCCGGTGGAGGCCATGATGAAGGCCGGTTGCAGCGGACGCAGGTGAACATGCTTGCCGGTATACATCGTCTATTCAGCCCTCTCATTTGCCTATGATCCTGTCGGAAACCGGTCTCCAGTTTTTCGGATCAGGCTATGCAGCCAACATCAGTATCTCGCGGACTTGCGCCGGCCCGTCGATCCTGCGCGGATTGCGCGGCACCCAGGGCGTGCGCATCGCTTGTTCGGCGATCGCGTCGAAATGCTCCGGTCCGACCCCGACGTCGCGCAAGCTGCACGGCATGCCGAGGCCGCGGATGAAGGCGTCGAGCACGTCGCCGGCATCCTCGCCGGGATGGCCCATCGCCTCCGCGATCAGCGCCTGCCGCTCCGCGTTGGCGGACTTGTTCCAACGCATCACGGAAGGCAGCATCACGCAGGACGTATAGCCGTGCGGCACGTCGAAGCCGCCGCCGAGCACGTAACCGATGCCGTGGCTGGCGCCCATCGGCACGCCGCCCGACAGCGGCGCCATGGATAGCCAGGTGCCGATCTGGCAGTCCAGTCGCGCCTCGATGTCGTTGCCGTCGGCCTTCACTCGCCTCAGTCCCTGCGTCAGCATCGACAGGCCCTTGATGGCTTGGGCATCGGCCCAGGGATGGGCCTCGCGCGCGCAGATGCCTTCCACGCAATGGTCGACCGCGCGGATGCCGGTGGAGAGGAACAGCCATTCCGGCGTATGCACCGACAGCCAGGGATCGAGCATGGTCGCGCGCGGCACGGTCAGAACATGCCGCAGCATCTGCTTGACATGCGTCTGCTCGTCGGTGACGCCGGCAATGTGACTGAATTCGCCGCCGGCAATCGTAGTGGGCACGCTGATCTGGCGCACGACGGGCGGCTTGAGCGGCGGTTCGTCGCCGCCGCGGGTCCGGATGTCATCGATACCCTCGACGGTCGAGACGCCGTTGGCGAGGCAAAGCTGCACCGCCTTGGCGCCGTCGGTGATCGAACCGCCGCCGACGGTGACGATCAGGTCGGCCCCGGCTTCCCGGGCCTGGTTGGCCGCGGCGATGACGGCGGCGCGTGGCGTGTGTGCCGGCATCCTGTCGAAGGTGCCGACGCAGCGCGCGCCCATGGCTTGGCGGATGGTCTCGATCTCCGAGGTCTCGCGGTTGAGCGTCCCGCTCACCATCAGGAAGGCGCGCCGGGCGCCCAGCCGGTCGAGTTGTTCGACGACGGCCTCGGCGGCGCGGCGCCCGAACACGACCTCGTCGATGGCGCTGAATACGACACGGCCCTTGTGCACGGACGTCCTCCCGGAACCTGCTTGTTCCATGCAGGTTAGCGGAGGAAGTTTGCGACGTCATGCCCGAACCGCGGCCGCGCCGCCGGCCGTTCCCGCCTGTTTCCAGCGGGTCAGCGCAAGACGTTTGCAGCGTCGCTCCCGGGTCGCCGTGGCGGTTGTGGTGGCGGAACTTCCTACTTAAGGCCAATCGGAAATAGATGGGCAGCCGCGGGGTTACCCAATATCGTGCCCGTCCGCGCATTTTCCTGAACGATAACGCACAGAGGTCAAAAATGAGATCGGGAATAGTGTCAGCCTCCCTCGTCGCCTGCGGCCTGCTCTTGGCCGCGCCGGCTTCCGCTCAAGGCGTCAAGATCGGCATCCTCAACGACCAGTCCGGCGTCTATGCCGACTACGGCGGCAAATATTCGCTGGAGGCCGCCCACATGGCGGTCGAGGATTTCGGTGGCAACGTGCTCGGCCAGAAGATCGAGATCATCTCCGCCGACCATCAGAACAAGCCCGACCTCGGTGCGACCATTGCGCGGCGCTGGTACGACGCCGAGGGCGTCGACATGATCACGGAATTGACGACGTCCTCCGTCGCGCTCGCGGTGCAGGAACTGTCCAAGGAAAAGAAGAAGATCGACATCGTGGTGGGCGCAGCCACCTCGGGCATCACCGGCGACGCCTGCACGCCCTACAGCTTCCACTGGGCCTACGACACCCGGGCGCTCGCGGTCGGCACCGGCGGCGCCCTGGTGAAGGCGGGCGGCGACAGCTGGTTCTTTCTGACCGCGGACTACGCGTTCGGCTACGCTCTCGAGAAAGACACCGCCGAGATCGTCACTTCAAACGGCGGCAAGGTGCTCGGCCAGGTTCGCGTGCCGCTCAATTCGTCGGACTTCTCCTCCTTCCTGCTGCAGGCGCAGAGCTCGAAGGCGAAGGTCATCGGCCTTGCCAATGCCGGCCTCGACACCACCAATTCGATCAAGCAGGCGGCTGAGTTCGGCATCGTCAAGGGAGGCCAGAAGCTCGCGGGCCTGCTGATGACGATTTCGGAAGTGAACGGCCTCGGGCTCGAGGCCGCGCAGGGCCTCGTCCTGACCGAAGGCTTCTACTGGGACCACGACGACGCTTCGCGCGCCTTCGCCGAACGCTTCTTCAAGCGCACCAACCGCATGCCCAGCATGATCCACGCCGGAACCTATTCAGCGGTGCTCAGCTATCTCAAGGCGGTCAAGGCGGCCAACAGCAAGGACAGCGAGGTGGTGGCGAAGAAGCTGAAGGAGCTGCCGGTCGACGACGCCTTCGCCAAGGGCAAGGTGATGGAGAACGGCCGCATGGTGCACGACCTCTATCTGTTCGAGGTCAAGAAGCCGTCGGAGTCCAAGAAGCCGTGGGACTACTACAAGCAGCTTGCGGTGGTGCCCGGCGACAAGGCGTTCTTCTCTCCGAAGGAAAGCGGTTGTCCGCTGACGAAGTGAGTCGTTGTCGATCCGGCGAAGGCAGGTGGCGGCTATGCCTTCGCCTTCTGCTTCGCCGCTTCGAAGGCGGCGAGGCGTTCGGCGAACTTGCCCTGCGGCGGGCCGATACGCGCTACGATCACCGGCGGCGGCAATGTCTCGAACAGATGACAGGCGACCCGGTGACCGCTCGCCGCCTCGCGCAGTTTGGGTTCCTCAGTCGAGCAGCGGGCCTGCGCATGCGGACAGCGGGTATGAAAGCGGCAACCGCTCGGCGGGTTGAACGGATTGGGCACATCGCCCTGCAGCATCACGCGCTGGGTGCGAAGCCCGGGGTCGGATTTCGGGATCGCCGCCATCAGCGCCTGGGTGTAGGGGTGCAGCGGCTTGGCGTAGATCGTTTTCTTGTCGGCGATCTCGACAAGCTTGCCGAGATACATCACTGCGACGCGGTCGCTGATATGCTTCACGACGGCGAGATCGTGGGCGATGAACAGATAGGACAGTCCGAAACGCTGCTGCAGGTTCTGCAATAGATTGACGATCTGCGCCTGTATCGAGACATCCAAGGCCGAGACCGGTTCGTCGCACACGATCAGATCAGGATTGGCCGCCAGTGCGCGCGCGATTCCGATACGCTGGCGCTGACCGCCGGAGAACTGGTGCGGGTAGCGCGCGGCATGCTCCGCCTGCAGGCCGACGACGTCGAGCAATTCACGCACTCGCGCAGCGCGGGACGTGGTGTTGCCGATTTCGTGTACGTTCAGTGGCTCGGAGAGAATGTCGCCCACCGTCATGCGCGGATTGAGCGAGGCATACGGGTCCTGGAAAATGATCTGCAAGTGTCGGCGCATCTGCCGCATTGCCTCCTTGTCGAGGCTGGCGATCTCCTCGCCCTTGAAACGGATCGAGCCGGACGTCGGATTCATCAGCCTCAACACAAGTCGTCCCGTAGTGGACTTGCCGCAGCCGGATTCGCCGACCAGGGCCAGGGTCTCGCCTCGGCCGATCTCGAAGGAAACATCCTCCACCGCGCGCACCATGCCGATCAGCTTCCGTCGCAGCACGCCGCGCGCCACCGGGAAGTGCTTGACGAGGCCGTTGACCTCGAGAACCGGCGCTTCGCTCATGATGCTGCCTCCACCGGCGCCTTCCAGCACGCTACTCGGTGTACCGAACCGATGTCGTGCAGCGGCGGCGGCGCTTCGCGACAACGGGCATCGGCAAACGGACAGCGAGGCGCGAAGCGGCAACCCTTCGGCTGGTTGTTGGCGCCGGGCACCATACCTTCGATGGTGGCGAGTCGCTCGCGTTCGATGTCGAGTCGTGGAATCGAGCCGAGCAGGCCGATAGTGTAGGGGTGTTGCGGGTCGGCAAAGATGTCGGCGACGCGGGCGCTCTCGACGATTTGTCCGGCATACATCACCATGACCTCGTCGGCCATCTCGGCGATGACGCCGAGATCGTGGGTAATGATCAGGATCGCCATGCCGAGGCGCTGCTGCAGGTCGCTCAGGAGGTCCAGGATCTGGGCCTGGATGGTGACGTCGAGCGCCGTGGTCGGCTCGTCGGCAATCAGCAGCTCCGGCTCGCAGGACAGCGCCATCGCGATCATCACGCGCTGGCGCATGCCGCCGGACATGTTGTGCGGGTAGTCGTCGATGCGCCGGGAGGGCGAAGGAATCCTGACCAGATCCAGCATCTCGATCGCCCGTTCTTTCGCTGCACGCGGCGACATCGCGGTGTGGGCGACGACGGCCTCGACGATCTGCTGCCCCACGGTGTGCACCGGGTTCAGCGAGGTCATCGGCTCCTGAAAGATCATCGACATCTTGCCGCCGCGCAGCTTGCGGCGGTCTTCGGGCGGCAGCGCCAGCACGTCGGTGCCACCGAACATGAGGGCATCCGCCTCGACCCTGCCCGGCGGCGACGGCACCAATCCCATGACCGAGAGCGAGGTGACACTCTTGCCGCAACCGGACTCGCCGACGAGGCCAACGGTGCGACCGCGCGGCACGGAAAAGCTGATGCCGTCGACGGCCCGGAACAGGCCGCGATCCGTCGCAAAGTGGGTCTTCAGACCACGGACCTCGAGCAGGCTTTCCATCAGAACGAATAATCCAGTCCCTTGTAAAAAGTGTTCTGATAGAGCATGTGCGGACGCACGCCTTTCAGCTTCTTCAGGCTGGTGGTGTACATCGCGATGTTCATGACGGGCATCCAGAGATGCTGCTCGGTAACGCGCTTCTGCACCAGTCCGTAGTATTTGGCGCGATCGCCATCCGTCAGCGAGGCGCGGCCGAGCTTCAGATTCTCGTCGGTTAAGGGATCGCTCCAGTTCATCCGGTTCGGCGCCGGCATCTGCTTGGAGTCGAAGTAGAAGTTCAGCAAGTCTCCCGAGGAGATATACGGGAAGGTGACAGTCCAGAGCTCGTAGTCCTGCTTGGCCATTTCGGCCGGCGCGATCGTCGAGTCGAAGCCGACGATCTTCCAGTCAATGCCGATCTTTCGCATGTAGCCCTGGATCGCTTCCGATACCCGTGGGAAATAGGCCACCTGCGTGAACAGCACCCGCGGAGCCAGCTTCGCACCGTCCTTCTCGCGAATGCCGTCGCTGCCGACCTTCCAGCCGGCCTCGTCCAGCAGCTTCTTGGCGCGCTCGACGTCCTCCTTGATGAGCCCCTTGGTGGATTCCGCGAAGTCCAGGGTTTTCGGGTCGATATAGGTGTAGGCCGGCTCGGCGTTGCCGAGCATGATGCCCTTGACGATCTCGGCGCGATTGATGGCGATGTTCATGGCCTCGCGCACGCGCACGTCCGAGACCATCGGACGCGATGTCTTGTAACCGTAATACATCAGCTGGAAATTCGGCAGCGCCTCCTGCACGTTCAAGTTCGGCGCGTTCTTCACCTGCTGGATGAATGCGATGGGAATCTGGTGAGTGATATCGAACTGTCCGCCCAGCATGGCGGCGACGCGGGCTGAATCTTCCGGCACGATCTTGATGACGAGCTTCTCGAACTTCACCGGGCCCTTGTTTTCGTACATCGAGGGCCCCCATTTGTAGGCATCGTGGCGCTTCAGCACGATTTCCGTACGGGGCTGCCAGCTCTCGAAGCACCATGGCCCGGTGCCGTCGATGCCCTTGACGCCGTAATCCTTGCCCAGCGCTTCCACGCTCTCCTTGTTGTGGATCGCGGTGGTGAACATGGTGAGCTGCAGCAGCAGGTCGGCGAACGGCTCCTTCAGCTCATATTCCACGGTATAGGGATCGGGCGCGCGCAGTTCCTTGATGTTGCCGGCGCGCCAGGCGAGCGGTGCCTTGAATTCCGGATCGGTCAGACGGGTAAAGGAGTAGATGACGTCTGCGGCGGTGAACTTCTTGCCGCTGCAGAACTGCACGTCGTCGCGCAGCTTGAAAGTATAGAGCTTGCCGTCCGGGCTGACAGTCCAGGATTTCGCCAGATACGGAATCGGCGTCTTGCCGTCCCAGTCCATCGCCACCAACGTGTCCTGGAACATGTTGACGATGTCGGATGTCGGCGACCAGGTGGTGCGCGCACCGTCATAATGCGGCGCATCCAGCGACTTCATCATCCGCAGCGTCTGCGCCTCCGCCGTCGCGACAGCGCCGGCTGCAAGGAGCGTCGCAAATCCCGTCAGAATTCCGCGCATTCCGTTACTCCCATCGTTCTTGTCGGTACGTCAGCCCTCAGCGGGTCACATCGAGCCCCTTGTAGAAGATGTTCTGGTAGATCATGTGGGGCCGAGCGCCGCTGACCCGCTTGTTGGCGACCTGATCCATGTTGATGTTGAGCACCGGCATCCAGAGGTGCTCGCGCATCGCCTTCTGCTGCACCAGCGCGTAGGCTTTGGTGCGATCGGCATCGTTCAGTGCCGAGCGGCCCTGTCTCAGCCAGGCATCGGTCTCCTGATCCTTCCAGTTCATCCGGTTCGGCGTCGGGATGTTGGCGGAATCGAAGTAGATGTTCATGAGGTCGCCGGCCGACAGATAGGGCACGGTGACTGACCATACCTCATAGTCCTGTTCCGCCATCTTCACCGGCGCGATGGTGGAGTCCCAGGGATTGAGCCGCCAATCGACGCCGATCTTGCGCAGATAGCCCTGGATCGCCTCGGCGCATTTGGCCGAGTTGGCGTTGGCGGTGTAGTAGACGCGTGGCTGCAGCTTGATGCCGTCTTTCTCGCGGATGCCGTCGCTTCCAACCTTCCAGCCGGCCTCGTCCAGCAACGCCTTCGCCCGCTCGAGGTCCTCCTTCACGATTCCCTTGGTGGCGGGATCATGATCGAGCGCGTCGGGATCGACGATCGTGAATGCGGGATCGGCATTGCCGAGCAGGATCGCCTTGGCGATCTCGGCGCGGTTGATGGCGATGCTCATGGCCTCGCGCACGCGTCGGTCGGCGACCATCGGCCGCGTGATCTTGAAACCGAAATAGAGCAACTGGAAATTCGGCTTGGCAGGCGTCACCGTCAGCGTCGGCGCAGCCCTGGCCTGGCTGATGAACTGTGCCGGGAACTGATGCGTGATGTCGAATTGTCCGGAAAGCATCGCTGCGACCCGGCTGGAATCTTCCGGGACGATCTTGACGACGAGCTTTTCGAATTTCACCGGGCCCTTGTTCTTGTACATTGACGGACCCCATCTGTAGGCGTCGTGCCGCTTCAGTACGATTTCGGTACGCGGTGTCCAGCTATCGAAGCACCAGGGGCCGGTGCCGTCGATGCCCTTGATTCCGTAGTCCTTGCCAAGCGCCTCCACGCTATCCTTGTTGTGGATCGTATTGGTGAACATGGTGAGCTGGAGCAGCAGCTCGGAAAACGGCTCTTCCAGCTCGTATTGCACGGTGTAGGGATCGGGCGCGCGCAATTCCTTGATGTTGCCGGCCCGCCAGGCGAACGGCCCCTTGATCGTGGGATCCTTCAGTCGCTTGAAGCTGTAGATCACGTCCTCGGCGGTGAACTTCTTGCCGCTGCAGAAGGAGACGTCGTCGCGCAGCTTGAACGTATAGGTCTTGCCGTCCTCGCTGATCGACCAGGACTTGGCAAGATATGGGATCGGCGTCTTGCCGTCCCAGTCGAGCGCCACGAGCGTGTCCTGGAACATGTTGACGATGTCCGAGGTCGGGCCCCAGGTAGTGCGATGGCCGTCATAATGCGGCGCGTCGATCCCCTTCATCAGAGTGAGCGTCTGTGCCGATCCCACGGAGGAGGCGGTGAGGACGATTGCAGCAGTCAGAAATATTCTGATCATGTCTGTAACCTCGGATCGAGAACGTCGCGAAACGCGTCGCCAAGCAGGTTGGCGCAAAGCACGATGACGAAGATGGCGCAGCTCGGAACGGTTGCGATATGCGGGGCCATAAAGAGAAAATCGCGGCCCTGCGCGGCCATCATGCCGAGTTCGGCGGTCGGCGGCTGCGCGCCCATGCCAAGGAAGCCGAGTACGGAGCCGATCAGAATGATCTGGCCGAAACGTAGCGTCAGGAACACGAAGATGGTGGAAATGCAGTTCAGCGTCAGATAACGCCAGATCAAGGCAGCGTCGGAGACGCCGACCGCGCGCCCGGCCTCCATGAATTCCTGCCCCATTACGCCGATGGCCGCGCCGCGGGCCACCCGCGCCACGTCGGGCACGGTGGCGATGACGAGCGCGATGATGACAGCCGACAGGCCGGCGCCGAAGATAGCGGCCATGGCAAGGCCGATCAGGATCGCTGGGAAAGCCAGCATGACGTCGACCAGCCGCATGATCCAACCGCCGAGTCGGCGATAGTAGGCGGCAAAGATGCCGAGCGCGCCGCCGATGGCGCCGCCGACGATCACGCCGACGATGCCGAGCACGAGCGTGTTGCGCGTGCCGTAGAGCACGCGGCTCAGGATGTCGCGGCCGGTATTGTCGGTGCCGAACCAGTGCTGCCCGGAGGGTGCCTGCATCGCCTTGGTGAGATCGGTAAAGTAAGGATCGTAAGGTGCGATCCACGGCGCGAAAGCCGCTGCGAGCACGATGATTCCGAGCACGCAAGCCGCAAGCGCCGCGACACGGTCGCGCGCCAGCCGCCGCAAGAGACCGTTGCGGGCGGGCCAGCCGGTTTCGCTGTCGGCGGCTGCACCGATCGAGCTGTGGCCGAGTGCTTCGGCGCTCATGTCTGCACCCGGGGATCGAGGTAGACGTAGAGCACGTCGACCAGCAGGTTGATGGTCAGGAAGGCGATCGCGAGAATCATGATTGCGCCCTGCGCCGTCGGAAAATCGCTGGACACGATTGCGCCGACCGCAAGCCTCCCGACACCGGGCCAGGAGAACATCGTCTCGGTCACCACGGCGCCTCCAAGCAGGAAAGCGGCCTGCAGTCCGATCAGGGTAACGACGGGGATCAGCGCATTGCGCAACGCGTGGTGAACGATAACGACAGTCTCGCGTAGCCCCTTGGCGCGCGCCGTGCGCACGAAATCGGCGCCCAGCACTTCCAGCACGGCGGTGCGGGTCAGGCGGGCGATCGGTCCGATCAGCACCAGCCCGAGGGTCAGCGCCGGCAGGATCAGGCTCGGCAGTCCACCGTCCCAGATGGGGCCGGTGCGTCCGGTGAACGGCAGCAGCCCCCATCGGAAGCCGACATACTGGATGAGGATCAGGCCGATGAAGAACACCGGCATCGAAACACCGGCGACCGAGCAGGCCATGATGACACGGTCGGTAAGGCTGCCGCGATGGACCGCGGCAAGCGTGCCGAGCGCAATGCCGGTGGGCACGGCGATCAGCATCCCGCCCACCATCAGCTCGACGGTCGGACCGATCGTCAGCGCCAACTCCTCTATCACCCTCTTGTTGGAGATGATGGAGCGTCCAAGGTCGCCGCGCATCAGGCGCATGATATATTCGAAGAACTGGATGGGAATGGAGCGGTCGAGCCCGAGCTCCTGCCGGATGGCGGCGATAGTCTCGGGCTTGGCGTCGGGACCGGCGATCACCATCGCGGGGTCGGCCGGCACCACCTGCAGCAAGCAGAAACAGAGGAAGAGCACCCCGACGAGGGCCGGGATCGAAATCAGCAGACGATGGACAATCTGTCGTGCCATCTACGCGATTGACCTGTCAGTCCGAGAGACCAAGTAGGCCAAAGGGGCGCGTGTGCCGCCGCTCATCGCGACGACGCCCTGAACATTCCCCCTCGGTGGCTGCGCTTCGTTCGAACGTGCGCAGCTCACATTTCAATCATACTGACATGCAGCCGATGCGCCGTCACGCTCAAATTGACGGGCTGCGCCCGGATGTCGCTTGCGGACGAGCCACAAGGCGTCGATGTTCCGATGTGCGGAATTTGCCGCGACTCATTCATATTGGAGTGCTACGCTTGCGCCGGCTTTGCGCAGCTCGCGCGACGGATGCGTTCAGAAAGAAAAATTGTCGCGCCTGCGAAAGGTCGCGCGGTAAGATTCCCAGTATCTCGCCCATCTAGGCATGCGTCATCTTCCACAAGATCGCGCCCAGCGCGCCGAGCCACAGCGCAAAGCAGGCGGTCGCCTGGATCGCAAAGCCCGTCCCGCGCTTGTCGGCCGCCTGCCGATAGCCGTTCCAGTAGAGGATGCGGCCGGCGATCCAGATCGCGCCCAACCCGGCGGCATAGAGATCGCCGACATAGATTGCGAACAACCATAGCGAGGGCAGGAAAATCGGCATCCATTCCAGCGTGTTCATCTGCACGCGGAACACGCGCTCGAAATCCGGGTGGCCCGATATCGCGGGCGCCTTGATGCCGAAGGCGGCGCGGGCACGGGCGACCTGTACGCTGGTGAAGAAGTAGAACGCCACCGCAAGGCAGGTGACGATCGCCGAAAGATGCAACATCGAATAATCCCCCTGGTAGCTGTGCCTCACTATAGCGAGGCCGTACCCGTTTGGCCGACATATTTGCTTTCGCGAGTCGGCAAATGAGTCTAGCCTGCGGGAATTGCGATCCCGCGGGGGGACGACCATGCGGATGCGCGTCAGAAGGTTCGCTCATTTCCTGGAACGTATCGGGCTCGCCATGGCCGGCGCGGCGAGCGGGCTGTTCGTAGCTGCCTATACGGGGACGGCCATTGCCTCGCTCACGACGCAGGCCTTCCTGCTCGCCATGATGATCGGCGGCGCCGTCGGCTTCTATCTCGGCATCGATACGCCGCAGCTCCCGTTTGATCCCGAGACGAGTGGTTCGCGTGCGCGAGTCGATGCAGCTGAATTGCTCAGCGCCGTCGGCACCTTTTGTGCGGCCTTGACGGCATTCGTTTCCGTTGCCGTGATCGTGCTGCGCGAAGAGCCGCATATGACCTGGACCGTGCTGATCCTGATCGGCTGGGTGCTCGGCATCGCCATGCAGATCGTCGCCGGCACGATTGCACGGGTGCGCCGCTAGCCAGCGCGGCGGTCAGTACCCCGTCAGCTCGAGATAACCGACGCCGCGATGGCTGCCGGCAAAGCCGATCGGGCCCTCCCAATAGGCGAACGACGTGCCCATCCAGCTCGCCGGGTTCAGCGGCGCGCAGTCGATGGCCAAGTTCAGCCGCGGGATCGCAACGTGCCAGGAGGTTGGGATGCTGCGGCCGGCGATTTCGGTAGAAGCTTTCGGCGTCATGGTGATTTCGTCGGGGGCAAGCGGCATGCTCTTGCCATCGGCGGAAATCCAGTTCCCCGAGGCGTAGTGCCGACCGCCAGTCTCCCGCATCCGATACAGCATCAGCTTCTCGCCGCCGTCGACATGCAGCGCGAACCAGTCCCAGCCGCTCTGGCCGGCGGCGAGCGGCTGGCTGCTCCATTCACGATCCATCCACGCGAGCCCCTTGACCGCGACGGGCTTGTCCTCGATGACGAGTTCGCCCGCTGCCGTGAAGAACGGCTGGCTGTAGTAGTAGGACGCCTGTTCGCGCTCGCTCTTTTTGCTGAATCCGCCATCGCCCTGCAGCACCAGCGGACGGTCTGCGGTGAGCCGCAGCGTGTAACTGAACTCGGCCGATGACGCGGTGAGTTCGAGCGGCGCGACGTTACTGACGTCGTAGCCGTCAAGTGCCCGCATCTGCCACGCATCGATCCAGGCACGAAAGGGTGCCGTCTCGACGCCGGCCTGTCCGACGCCGCCGCGCGCGAATGTTTCCGCGGTCCGATGGGTATCGGCGCGCGTCACCGCGGCATGCGCCATCCATACCTGCTGGGTGGCCCAGCCTTCGAGCGCCGTGCCGGGCTGCAAGGCCTGCCGGAACAGGGTCCATTGCGCGCCATAGGCGCTGCCGGCCGCGTCGCGCAGATTGGCCGTCACGTACCACCACTCGATGCGGAATTCCGGGTGAGGGCCGTGATCGGCGGGAAACGAGAATGTCCGCCCCGGGATGACCCGCGAGAAGCCATCCGCCTTGTCGGCGAGCCCCGCGAAGCCCTGCGCGCGCGCGGCGGCGCCGAGCGCAAGCCAGGCTGCGCCGCCGGCAAGACTGCGCCGCGTGAGACTAGCGCTCATTGGCAAATATCCGGATCAGCCGGTCCGGCTGCATGCGGGCCAGCCGCAGCACGGGCAGCAGCGCCGCGCCAAACGCCGCCAGCATGGCGATGCCGACCAGTTGCATCAGCTGCAGCGGGAAGATCTGGAACGGCAGGCGCCAGCCGAACGCCTTGACGTTCACCACCGTCAGCAGGCACCAGGCCACCAGCAGTCCGAGCGGAAGCGCAAGCAGCGCGGTGATCAGTGCGACCGATAGCGTCTTCAGGAGTTCGATCGCCGCCAGACGCCGGCGAGTCACGCCGATGGCCCAGAGCGGCGCGAGTTGCGGCAGGCGCGAATTGGCGAGCGTCAGCAGGCTGGTCAGCAGCGCCACGCCGGCCACACCCAGCGTGAAGGCATTCAGCGCCACCGTCACGGCAAAGGTCCGGTTGAAGATGCGTTTCGATTCCGTCTTCACGGTCGCCTGGTCGGCAAGGCTGCGATCGTCCAGCATGAATTTCTCGCGCACCGCCGAGATCAGTCCGGGAATTTGCGGCGGCGGAACGCGCAGGCCGAAGCGGGTCTGCGGCGTGGCCGGGAAATAGCGGGTCAGCGCCGCGAAGTTCACCGTGATCTGGCCCTTGGGATTGCCGTAATCCGCATAGATGGCGACGACATCGAGGGACCAGGTACCGCCCGGTGTGGGCACATCGATGCGGTCGCCGAGTGAGAGATTCATCCGCCGCGCCAGTTGCTCGCTGATAAAGGCGGCGCCTCCAGGCCGAAGCTTTGCCCAAGGATCGGGCGCGGCTTCCAGCAGCGGCCAGTGCTCGCGATAGGTGGCGTGATCGGCGAGGCCGAACACTTCGACGGGCTGACCGTCAAGCTGAACGTCGGCGCGCCCGGTCGGCAGGATCGCCTGCACGTCACTCCGCTCGCGCAGCCACGCCACCATTTCGCGCGCCTGTCGGTCGTCCTTGGCAAAGACATAGACGTCGTTGGCCAGCCTGCCGTCCAGCCACACCAGGAAGGTCCGCGAGAAGCTCTCCACCATGGTGGCGACGCCGACATTGACCGACAACGCCAGCAGCAGCGCCATCAGGGCCAGCGACAGTCCGGAGAGTTGCTGGCGGCTATCGGCCCAGAACCAGCGCGCCAGCGGCCGGTCCGCGCTGCGTTCGCCCAGCGCCAGCACGCGCTCGAGCAGGGGCGGCAAGGCGAGGGCGGCGCCGAGCATCGTGGCGGCGAGCAAGACAAAGCCAGCGAGCAGCGAATCGCCGAACCGGAGGATGCCGGCCGCGACGACCAATATCGCGGCCGCAGCGGCGCTCTGCCATTTCAGCCAGAGTTGCTGCGCCCGTCGCCATGCATCCGGCTGCGCAGAGGCGAGCACCGGCAGCCGTACCGCCTTGAGCAGGCTCGCCGCCGACGCCGCCAGCGCGCCGAGCACGGAGATGGCTATACCGGCGAACCACCATTCCGCTTTCAGCGTCAGTTGTCCCGGGACCGCCGCGCCGTACAGGCCGCGCAGCGATGCCGCCACGTCGGGCAGCAGCGCGGCCGCAATGAAATAGCCGCAGACCAAACCGGCCAGTCCCGCCACGAGCGCGAAGGCCACCTGCTCCACGACGAGAACGGCGTTGAGCATGCGGGCGGACACGCCGCAGGAACGCAGTGTCCGCAGCATCGGCAGCCGCTGTTCGAAGGCGAGGCCCACCGCGGAATTGACGATGAAGAGGCCGACGAGGAACGACAATAGACCGAAGGCGGTGAGGTTGAGATGGAAACTGTCGGTCAGCCGCTCCAGATCGGTCTCCACCTCGGGCTCCACCAGTTGAAGGCGCGCACCGGTCACGCTCGCGAGCGGTGCGAGTTTTCTTGCGGTCTTGCCGACCAGCAGCCGCGACACCCGGTCCGGCATGTTGAGTATCTGCTGGGCGATGCCGATATCCACCACCAGCACATCGGGCGCTAGGCTCGGCTGCAACTGCAGTGGCGGCAGTTGCTGGCCGTCATTGGCCTGCGGCCGCGCACCTTCCGCAAGCTTCAGGTCGGACAGGGTTCCCGGGGCGGCTAGCATCCGGCCCGGCGGCGTGATGAACGTCTGTAGCTCGCCGCGCGCCAGGGCCGGCGCCTGGCCGGCTTCGCCGGGCAGCGTCACCGGTTCGATGCCAAGCAGGCGATAGCCGTGCCCGCCGATCTGGATGCGGCCCTCGACGACAGGCGACACCGGCCAGCCCGCGCGGCGCAGGTCGACGAACAATTGTTGCGGGAAGGCCTTGCCGTCGCCCGGCACCAGCATGGCGGTGCGTGCACCGCCGAACAGGGCTGCCGCCCGGTCGTAGGATTGCCGCGCCTGCTGGTTCAGCGCCTGCACGCCGCTCCACAGCGCGGTCGCCGAGACCAGGCCGATCAGCAGCGTCGCAAGCTGCATCGGATGCCGCCGCCAGTGGCTGAGCAGGGTCGCCAGCGTCCACAGCGCGCGCCTCATGCGATCAGTCCCGCATGCAGCGTCACCTGCCGGTCCAGCGTCGCGGCAAGTCGGGCGCTGTGCGTCACCATCAGGAATCCGCATCGCGAGCGCGCCACCAGATCGCGCGCCAGCCGCAGCACCTCGTCCGCCGTATCCTCGTCGAGATTGCCGGTCGGCTCGTCCGCGAGCAGCAGCAGCGGCCTCGGCGCCAGCGCGCGGCCGATCGCGACGCGCTGCTGCTGGCCGCCGGAAAGCTGCTCCGGATAGCGTTTCAGGAGATCGCCGAGCCCGAGCCGCTCCACCAGTTCGGCGTGCCAGCCCTCGTCGTCCTTCCCCGCCAGCCGCGATTGGAATTTCAGATTGTCCTCGACCGAAAGGCTCGGGATCAGGTTGAACTGCTGGAACACCAGTCCCAGCCGATCGCGCCGCAGGCCGGCGCGCGCCGCATCGTTCAGTCCGGAAAGGGCCGTGCCGTCGATCCGGATCTCGCCGCCGTTGGCGGCATCCAGCCCGGCAATGAGGTGCAACAGCGTGCTCTTGCCGCTGCCCGATTCGCCCGTCAGTGCCACGCTCTCGCCGGTCTCGACCCGGAGGTTGACGCCGCGCAGCACGGCGACCGTTTCGCCGGCCGAACGGTAGCTCTTGGTAAGATCGGTGACTTCGAGAACGCTCAATCCGATTCACCCGTTCGAACGGCCCGCGGGAAGTGCCAGCAATACGGGCAGAGCAGTCTTGTTCGCGTGAATGTTCATGTGGCCTGCCGGTTACCTCGTTCGGTCGCCACCATAGCAAGCCCGCCCGCGGCGATCCCGTGAAAATGTCGGGTTGCCAAGGGCATTTGAGCGTGGCTAGCATCGCCTCAGGCCGATTTCACAGAGCCGAACAACAAAGCTCGACGGGGAACCCATCATGACCGGACAACCGACGCCGAAGGGCGCGTGGAAGATCACCTTTCTGCTGTTCCTGTTCATGGTGGTGAACTTCGCCGACAAGATCGTGGTCGGTCTCGCCGGCGTGCCGATCATGAACGACCTCAAGCTCGACGCCGAGCAATTCGGCGAGCTCGGCTCTTCCTTCTTCCTGTTGTTCTCCATCTCGGCGATCGTCGTCGGCTTCGTCATCAACCGCGTCGCCACGCGCTGGGTGCTGCTGGTGATGGCGGTGATCTGGTCGCTGTCGCAGTTTCCGATGGTCGGTACCGTCAGCTTCACCACGCTGCTGGTCTGCCGTATCATCCTCGGCGCCGGCGAGGGACCGGCGTTCTCGGTGGCGGCGCACGCGATCTACAAATGGTTCCCCGACGAGAAGCGCACGCTGCCGACCGCGATCCTTTCCCAGGGCTCGGCCTTCGGCGTCATCATCGCGGTGCCGGCGCTGAACTGGGTGATCGTCAACTACTCCTGGCACCATGCCTTCGGTGTGCTGGGCGTCGTCGGCCTGTTCTGGGTGGTGGCGTGGCTGTTTCTCGGCAAGGAAGGGCCCCT
>WBZP01002732.1_pt1 | contig 19920 bp, 18 predicted proteins | sample 5204301 | NCBI WGS metagenome assembly WBZP01 (sample SAMN12412401, study PRJNA552823) | activated sludge metagenome | isolation source: activated sludge from nitrification reactor of wastewater treatment plant... | place: USA: Pennsylvania | collected 2017
GCCGAAGCTCGCATAGGCCTCATCCGCCATGCGTTTGAGTTCATCCCGCGTCAACGCTCCGCCGGTGAAGGGAGAGATGACCTCCACGGCGATTTCGGCAAAACTCATCTTGGCAAAGCCGGCGATGGTCTCAGGCGATAGCACCGGCCAGGTTTCGGGCAGATAGAGGCCGCCATCGCGCGCAAGGCCCGCGAGCAGAACATCCTCAAAGCCGAGCTTCGGGGCTTCGCCTCGTGTCGAGATGTAGTTCACGTCGGAAAATTCTCGTTCTTCTGAAGGGGCCGGCCCGGGTGCGGGCAAGCTCAAGACCGGGCAAACCTAGTGTCCGGTTAGGGGCGGAGCAAGCTGGCCGTTTGCTCAGGCGCCGCCGTCTACAGGCTATCCCCGGGTTGTAGCGCTAAGGTGCGGCCCAAAGCCGCCAGCCTTTGGCGGGCGTAGAGCGCGAAAACCACGATGAGCGTCGCCGCCAGCCCCCACCACGTCAGGACATATTCCAGGTGGCGGTTGGAAAGGCGGATTTCAGTGGGGGTCGCCTTCGGCCAGCCGCCGGGATTGGCGGGTTCGGCCTCGGCATCAATGGAAAACGGGGCAAGATCATCCGCGGCGCGACCGGCAAATGCGGCCGGATCCCGGAGGTACCAACGGTTGCCGGCCACATCATCGGCGGGCGTGAACAGACCGCGCTCCTCAGGCAGCCGCGCCAGCCCGGTGACGGTGAGGGTTCCGCCCAATTGTCCCTCGGGCCGCTTGGCCGGGTCCTTGAGTTTTTCAGGCACCCAGCCACGCAACACATAGACGGTAGCGCCGGCGGACTTGAGCGGCGTGTAAACGTCGAAGCCTTGTGAGGCCTCGCGCGGCGCATAGACGAAACGTTCGCCGGCGTGATCGAAGGTGCCGGTGACGCGCAGCCGGATATACTCGACGTTGCTCCCTTGCCGGTAGCGTTGCCACACATCATCGAGAGAAACCGGCTGTGCCGTGCGGCCACTTGCGAGCCGCGCGATCAGATCTTCTTTCCACGCTTTGCGCTCAAGCTGCCAGGCGCCGAGCGCTATCAGCACCGGCAGCATGACAAGCGTCATGACGGCTGGGATCAGGAGTTTGGCAGCGCGCCAGCGGGCAAACATGATGATTGTTTCTCCGCCGCTAGTCTTTGACGAGCCGGCCTTCCTCGGCCTTGTTCCTGTATTGAAGGGCAATGAGCGTCGCCTTCAGGAAGCGCAGGAGTACGATGGCGATGAGCGGCGTCAGGATGCCCCACAGCAGCACATGCATCCACCACGGAACGCCGAACTTGAATTCGGCGATCAGCGCCCCGCCGACACACAGGAAGCCGAGAATAAAGATCGCGAACACCGCCGGGCCGTCGCCGGTATCGACGAACTTGTAATCGAGCCCACAGGCCTCGCAGCGCTCTCGCATGTTGAGCAATTGCCGAAACAGCGGGCCCTTGCCGCAGCGCGGGCATTTGCACATGAGACCCGCGGCGACCGGCGAAGGAGCGGTTGGCGTCGACACGTTGAAAACCTTTCCGGGTCTACAGCTGAAAACAGATAAGGCGGCCCGAAAGCCGCCTTACCACATTTCCCGATCGCACGCGTATGCGCGTTAGTGGCCAGCAGCGGGAGCCGCAGCACCGGCAGCGCCAGCGGCCGCATGCTCGGCGCCCGAACCCGCGCCCCACACGTAGATGCAGGCGAACAGGAACAGCCAGACCACGTCGACGAAGTGCCAGTACCAGGCAGCGGCCTCAAATCCGAAGTGCTGCTTGGGCGTGAAGGCACCGCGCAGTGCGCGAACCAGACAGACGGCAAGGAAGATGGTGCCGATGATCACATGAGCACCGTGGAAGCCGGTAGCCATGAAGAACGTCGAACCATAGCTGTGGCCGGCGTAGCTGAAGCCCGCATGACCATATTCCACCGCCTGCAGGATGGTGAACGAGATGCCGAGCAGCACGGTGAGCGCCAGACCGATGACGAGCCCGCGCCGGTCGTTCTTGAGCAGCGCGTGATGTGCCCAGGTGACGGTGCAGCCCGAGGTCAGCAGGATCAACGTGTTGATCAGCGGCAGACCCCAGGGATCAAAGGTGTGCTTGAAGAAGCCCGGCGTAGAAGCAGCCGTCGCATCGACCGGCACCGGCGGCCAAACGCCGCCGTACACTTCGTTCCGGGTCGTCAATCCGACCAGCTTGCCGGGGTTGTTGGTGAGTTCATGCACGCCCGAGGGGAACAAGGCGCTATCGAAATAGCCCCAGAACCAGGCAACGAAGAACATCACTTCCGAGGCGATGAACAGGATCATGCCGTAGCGCAGGTGGAGCTGGACGACCGGCGTATGGTCGCCCTTGTTGGCTTCGCGGATGACATCGAGCCACCACATCCAGGCGCTGAAAATAACTGCGGCCATGCCGATGGCGAACATATAAGGCCCGGTGATGCCGAAGACTCCGGCACCATCGACATGGGTGCGCATCCAGGCAATCGCGCCGATTGCGGTGATGAACGCCGATAGTGACGTCACCAGCGGCCATGGGCTGGGGTCAACCAGATGATAGTCGTGATGCTTGGCGTGCGTGCTTGCCATTTCCGTCTCCGTAGTCCCCGTTTCGTCTCCCTGTCCGGCTCTTGGAATTTCATCCGCGATCCGGGGGTGGTTTCTCGTTCTTGGTCGTACAAACGTCTGCGGTTACCCGCGATTTCCGTTCGATTTCGGCTTTAGGGCCTCAGTGTCCGCCGTCTTGTTGGCGGGATAGAACACGTAACTGAGGGTCAGGTTCGACAAACCGACCGTGTCGCGATCCTCAACCATCTTGGGATCGATGAAAAAGGACACAGGCATATCGACCGTCTGCCCCGGCTGAAGCGTCTGCTCGGTGAAGCAGAAGCACTCGATCTTCGAAAAGTAGAGGCCCATCGTGTCGGGCGCGACGTTGAACGCGGCCGTACCGGTGAGCGGCTTGTCGGTTGTATTGGTGGCGCGGAAGAACGCGAGTGACGTTTCACCCACCTTGACGTCCATCGTCGGCTGCACCGGAGTAAACGACCAGCCTGCGAGCTTGGGCGCGACGTTGGCGTCAAAACGCACCGTCATGATGCGATCAAGCACGTGGTTGGACGGCGCGGTGGCGCGCTGCGTGGTGCCGCCGTAACCGGTGACCTGGCAGAAGATGCGATAGAGCGTGGGAGACGCCGCGGTCAGCGCCCCCATGACGGCAAGCGCGGAAAGGCAATAGGCCACGACGCGGCGGTTGTTCCGCGATGCGTCTGGTCTGCCGTCCTGCTGGTTGACCGTCACGATGTCTCATCCTCGCCTGTCAATTGCACGTAGCCGAGTTTCCGGCCTTACATCCCGGTTTGGCCGATGGTGTTGCCGAACCGGACGATGGTCGCCGCATAGAACAACACAACCATCACGGCCAACGTGAGCGCGATGGCGATGGAACGCCTGCGCGCAATCCGCTGTGCCGTCACTTCGTTCGGAGTATTGGCTTCAGTGCTCATCAGGGCCTCACGACATCAGCCGGTGCACAGACGCTTCGGCGAGAAGCACCGTGAACAACATGTAGAGATAGACAATGGAAAACCAGAACAGGCGCCGGGCCGCTGCGTCCTCGGCACGCACGTCGCCACGGGTCCTGTAGACATCGACCGCGAACCACAGGAATGCGGCCCCCAAAACGGCCGACGTGATGAGATAGGCGATGCCGCCCAGACCGACGAAATAGGGCACAACGGCGAGCGGCACGAGCAGGATCGAATAGATCAGGATCTGCTTACGGGTTTCATCGGGACCGGCGACGACGGGAAGCATCGGCACGCCGACGCGCTCGTAGTCGCGGCACCGGTAAAGCGCCAGCGCCCAGAAGTGAGGCGGTGTCCACATGAAGATGATGAGGAACAACAGAAGGCTCTCGATTCCGACCGAACCGGTGACAGCGGCCCAGCCGATCATGGGCGGAAAGGCGCCGGCGGCGCCGCCGATGACGATGTTGTGCGGCGTTCTGCGCTTCAGCCACATCGTGTAGACGAACATGTAGAAGGCGATGGTGAGGGCCAGCAGAGCGCCGGCAACCCAATTGACGATGACGCCAAGCGTCATGACCGAACCGGCGGCGAGCACAATCCCGAAGGTGAGTGCTTCATCGCCCGTCACCCGGCCGCGCGGCAAAGGACGGGCCGCCGTGCGCGCCATGCGCGCATCGATATCGGCGTCGTACCACATATTGAGGGCGCCCGATGCTCCGGCGCCGACGGCAATGGCCAGAATGGCAATGAAGCCGATGACCGGATGAATGGGTCCGGGCGCCGCAATCATCGCCGAGAGCGCCGTCAGCACCACGAGCTGCATGACACGCGGCTTCATCAGCTGGATGAAGTCGCTGACGCTCGGCTCCATCGTCAGGTCGGCGTCGCGGATATCGCTCTGCACGGTCATGGCGGTCTTCAAGCCCTTACGTTTTAGCGGTTGGTCCGGCGGCCCCGATCGCGAGGCCGCCGGTCGTCTTTGAGCAGATGTCAGTGATGGTCCGTCGCGGCGATGCGCGGCAGCGTTTCATAGGAGTGGAATGCCGGCGGCGACGGCAGCGTCCATTCGAGCGTGGTCGCGCCCACACCCCACGGATTGCCGGCTGCCTTTTCCTTGCGCATGAACGCGAGGATCACGCCAAGCAGGAACACCAGCGTGCCAAGTGCCGTGATGTAGCCGCCGTAGGACGAGATCTTGTTCCAGTACGCATAGGCTTCCGGATAATCCGCGTAGTGGCGCGGCATGCCGGCGAGGCCCAAGAAGTGCTGCGGGAAGAACAGGATGTTGGCGCCAACGAACGTCAGCCAGAAGTGCACTTTGGCCAGCGTCTCGTTGTACATGTAGCCCGACATCTTCGGGAACCAGTAGTACCAGCCGGCGAAGATGGAGAACACCGCACCAAGCGAGAGCACGTAGTGGAAGTGGGCCACGACGTAATAGGTGTTGTGCAGCGAGCGATCGACGCCCGCATTCGAACACATGACGCCCGTGACGCCGCCGATCGTGAACAGGAAGATGAAGCCCAGCGCCCAGATCATGGGAGCGCGGAACGACAGCGAGCCGCCCCACATCGTCGCGATCCAGGAGAAGATCTTCACGCCCGTCGGCACGGCAATGACCATGGTCGCGAACATGAAGTAGGCCTGGGTATCGACCGAAAGACCGGCCGTATACATGTGGTGAGCCCAGACGATGAAGCCGACGAGGCCGATCGCGACCATGGCGTAGGCCATGCCGAGATAGCCGAACACGGGCTTCTTGGAGAACGTCGAGACGATGTGGCTGATCATGCCGAAGCCGGGCAGGATCAGAATGTAGACTTCCGGATGGCCGAAGAACCAGAACAAGTGAGCGTAAAGCAGCGGATCGCCGCCACCGGCCGGATCGTAGAACGTCGTGCCGAAGTTACGATCGGTCAGCAGCATCGTGATCGCGCCGGCGAGAACCGGAAGCGACAACAACAGCAGGAATGCCGTAACGAGAACCGACCACACGAACAGCGGCATCTTGTGCAACGTCATGCCGGGAGCACGCATGTTGAAGATGGTGGTGATGAAGTTGATGGCGCCGAGGATCGAGGAGGCACCGGCCAAGTGAAGGGCAAGGATGCCGAAATCGACCGCTGGGCCCGGATGGCCGATCTTGCTCGACAGCGGGGCAACCACGATCCAGCCCGTACCGACGCCGTTGGCATCCGCCGTGCCGGGCACGAACAACGACAATAGCAAGAGCGCGAACGCAGCCGGCAGCAGCCAGAAAGAGATGTTGTTCATGCGCGGGAAGGCCATGTCGGGCGCGCCGATCATCAGCGGCACCAGCCAGTTGCCGAAGCCGCCGATCATGGCCGGCATGACCATGAAGAACACCATGATCAGGCCGTGCGCGGTGACGAACACGTTATAGGCGCCTTCGTCGGCGAAATACTGCATGCCCGGATTTTCGAGTTCCAGACGCATCATCACCGAGAGGAAGCCGCCGATGACGCCGGCGCAGATGGCGAAGATCAGATACAGCGTGCCGATATCTTTATGGTTGGTCGAAAACAGCCAGCGCTGAACGAAAGGCGGATGGTGGTCGTGATGCTCACCCGCTGCGTGTGCCGAAGTACCCATGATGCGGAGCCCTTGTCAGAGAATTTGAAAGTGAATTCGTGTTGAACGGTTTGGTGGCGAGCGCCGGCCCCGGCAGATGTCGGGGCCGCGCTTGAGTTTTCTTGAAGCTATTGAAGCTGTGCCAGCGACTGGGCGGCGCCAGAACTCGCAACGTCCGCCTTCAAGATCTCGTTCGCCTTCTTGCGGTCCTTGGCCTGAAGGGCTGCCATCCAGGCATCGTAAACAGCCTGATCGACGACGCGAACCGCGATCGGCATCGCCGAATGGAGCTTGCCGCAAAGAACAGAGCACTGGCCGTGATAGCTGCCGATCTTGGTTGGCTGGAACCACGTGGCGGCCGTGCGCCCCGGCACAGCCTGCATCTTGGCGCCAAACGACGGAATGGTCCAAGAATGGATCACATCGTTCGACGTCACCAGCAGATGCACGACCTTGTTGACCGGCACTGCAATTTCAGCATCGACGGCCAGTTTGCGAAGCTCCTTGCGCTCGGCCCAGACCGCCGCTGAGTCTTGATACAGCGCCTGAGTGCGTGCCGTACCTTCAAGCGTGCCATACTTCTGATTGAAGGCCTCTTCGCCGAGCTTGGCCTTGAGCACGTCCTCGTCGCTGACGACGTTCGACGTCACAGTGACCTTCTGGTCCATATACTCGTGCTCCCAAAACCAGGCGTTGGCCGTGGCCTTGATCGTCACATCTGGCTTGGGGAACGAGTATTGATCGTAGAGCAGGCGGAACGAGGGAACCGCGATACCGACCAGGATCATGATCGGAATGATCGTCCAGGCGACCTCGAGCATGGTGTTGTGGGTTGTCCGCGACGGAACCGGATTGCTCGATTCCTTGAAGCGGAACATGACGTAGAGCATCAGGATGAGCACGAAGACCGTGATGGCGATGATGATGCCGTTCACGGTGTTGTAGAGGCTATGGATGCTTTCCATGATCGGCGTAGCGGGAAGCTGCAGTCCCAATTCGCCATCGGTGGGTTGCCCGAGGCCTGCCCAGGCCGTTCCACCAGCCATTCCCAAGGCGAGCAAAGCGCAGGCGCAGAAAGCCGCCGCGCCCAAATTCCGTCTCAACATTCTTTCGCTCCCAGTTCGCCGGCGACTTCTATTGAAGCCTCCGTAGTCTCCCGATCCCCAGTCCCGCCGTTGCCCGGCGGTGACGACATTCATCAAAGGCCCAGCGCACCCTCAAAGTGATGGGCGGCGCCAATCGTACGGCTGGAGCGCGCGGCCCTTGAGACGCAGCTCCGAAATCACCACAACAGACCTATTTGATGTAAGTCAAGTTTTCTGCGTCGATTGTGCGCGAAATTTGAACCGGAGCTGACCGCAGTCATCCATGGTCCCGGCTCCGATCCCAACAGAAATTCGCCCGATTCGTGCAGGACGTAGCTGGCTCGGTATCGCGAAGCACAGTATTCCTCGGGGCGCCTCTGCCTCCAAAAGCCAAGGACCGTCCCGTGCCCTCCTCGCCGTTGCACGCCCAAGCGCCTATGACTGAGCGGTTTTTCCGGTCCTGGACGGTTAAAGCCGTTGCGCTCGCCGTCCTGTCGGCCGTGTCGCTCTTGCTCCTGGTAACGGGTCCGGCGAGCGCCGTGGATGCGCCGGAAGGCACGGTCAAAGCGCAGCATGGAGACTGGCAGGTGGTCTGCAAGGATCCCCCGCCGGGCGCCAAGAACGGCGTTTGCGCCCTGGTTCAAAGCGTCACAGCTGAGGACCGCAACAATATCGGCCTCACCGTCTATTTCCAAAAGTTTTCGAATGGCACCCGCGTGCTACGCGTGTTTGCACCGTTGGGCGTGTTGCTGCCGCCCGGCCTCGGACTGAAGATCGACGATAAGGACGTCGGTCACGCGCCGTTCCTGCGCTGCCACAACTTCGCCTGCTATGCTCAGGTCGTCGTCGAGGATCAGCTGATCGAGCAGTTGAAGACCGGCAAGACCGCGATCTTCATCATTTTCCAAACCGAGGAAGCCGGCATCGGCATACCGATTTCTCTTGCCGGGTTCGGCGAGGCGCTGGCCGCGCTTCAATAGCGGCGTTTGCTTCGAAAGTGATTGCAGAGCGCAATGGAAAAAGCCCGGACATGATGCCGGGCTTTTTGAATTGAGCAGACTTTGGAGCGAGAAGAACTCTAGATCGAAACGTGTTCGACGGCCGTCAAGCGACCTTGCGGCGCGTGAGATGATCATCCTCGTGCTCATCTTGCGGCAGCACCAGAATATCGTGCGATGAGCGGGCCGGGATCTGGAGCACGTTGAGCGCCGGAGGCGGCTCCGCCGCTTTGGCCATTGCAGCCGTAAGCTTCTCAGCGGAATCGCGGTGATGAGCCGTCAACGTCTCGAAGTATTTGAGATTGGCGTTGAACACATCGAAGGGCGAGCGGCACGTCGAAAGCTGCGTCATCCATTGCAGGGTCGACTGCCCGGACTTCGCGGCAAGCTGCGCGAGTTCCAGCTGCGTGCGCCCGATCCCCTTCAGAGCCGGCTGCCAGAACGACATGTAGAGATCGGCGCCGTCAAACATGGCCTGATAGAAATCGAAGCTCTTGAATGCAGCCGTAGTATCGGGCTTACCCATCAACATAGTCCTCCAGAGTTGCGCCATCGGGCGGCGCGGCGTTCGTCAGTATTATCATAGTTAATAAAGCAGAATTGCGAGTTTTCTTAGCCTATCATTTGTTAACGGATCATGCATCTCACACAACCGTGCAAGACGTGTGTCACGGCACGAGAAAAATATTTGGCGATTTCATCAGTACAAACGAGAGTTACAATTATAAGTTGCGCAAAAATTTATGAATAACCTAAAGTAGACACTGTATATTTTTTGGCATCGAAGTCATTCCAAGCTTTTGCCTGCGCGGTTCAATAGATATGGTTAATCCGAGTACACGGAAATCTTGTCGAGTTTTGCCGTGCTGGTGTGGGCGGGTACCAGACGTGGGCGTTGCCGGGCCAATTGGCCCAGGCGTTACTGTGCGCTCATTTTTACCGCAACGCTGGCAAGCTTGATCGCTGCGACATTCGGCTCGGCGCCGGCCCGTGCGGGCGAACCACCGCAGCCCCAGTTTGGATGGCGCGAAGTCTGGGCCGGTGCAGACGTCACCAAAGACGTTTGGCTGCTCTACACCGGTGTCACGCTCGCCCCTTGGAGCAAGGACATTTACACGAACGGGTGGCGCATCCGCTCTGCCAGCGGCTATGGCGAATACACGTTCCCCGCATGCGCTTTCAACGATCCCGACTGCGATACGCTCGATACGCAAACGCACAAGCATCGAACAAAATTCAAAGCCCAAGTGACGTATGGAGAAGTGCTCGCCGGCTATCATCATCAGTTCGGTGATCTGACGGCCAAAGCGTTTGCCGGCCTCTCCATCGTCCAGCAATCGATCCGCCCGGCGCGAAAGAGTTCGCTCACCCACGGCGTCGACTACGGCTTCAAAGGCGCTCTCGAACTCTGGCTGAACATCGGAACCAGCGCCTGGTCGTCGCTCGACGCGTCCTACAGCACGGCCTTTGATACCGGTGCGGCGCGCTGGCGGCTGGGCTGGCGGGCGCTGCCGACGGTATCGATCGGCCCGGAGCTGCGCTTCGATAGCAATGTCGATGGCAGGGCGGTACGTGCCGGGCTGTTTGCACGATACGAATGGATGGGTGGAGAAATCTCCGTCGCCGCCGGGGCCGCGGGCCGATGGGCCGATGATTTTGCCGATGATCTCGAGCCCTACGCCACGCTCAATGTCCTTTTTCAGTTTTGAGGTAGAGATCCGGCAGCCTGGTCTTGCCAGTTGAAGCAACTTTGGCGACCATGCCGCTCATCGATCGACGAGATAGGTCTTGAGGTCCCATGCGCGCCCGCTCAACATTGCCCACCGCGGCTTTGGCTCTTTTAGCCCTCGCCGTTAGCGCCGATTGGGCCGCTGCCAAGACCTGCTCCGACATCATGATCGAAGGGCGCGGCGAGCAATCACGCTACGTCTGGCTCGCCAAGACCAAGGCCCGCGCGAACTGGCGATACAAAGTGCGCGGCAACCCGAAACTCGGATCGGCCTACGCCAACTGGGCTCGGGCGGACAACACCGAAGAGCGCTGTTTGACGGGTCCGCTCGGCACGATCTGCATTTTCACGGGCACGCCCTGCCTACCCTGAAGCCTGGCCTGATCGGGTGCCCGGCGACATCTCAAGTTGCATCATCCTGTCGTTCCTGGGCCGTGGCCACGCGCGCGCCAGGAGGACGGGCGCCGCATTGCGCCCTGGGCGGTCGATCAGAAAATGTTCTGATCGCCATCAGATTTTCTTAACAAAAAGAATAACCGTTCTCCTTGACGGCGCCCCAATTGTGAACCAAAGAAAACGCGCGTTCGTTTTAGATCAAGCGAGCTTATGGGTTCGCGTCAGCTGGGCGGGCGTATTGACGACGCACCAGACGATTGAGCACCGACAAAGAGGCGAGCGTGCCGAAACTCAAGCCCGAGACGGAAAAGGCCAGGCGAGATCACATTCTCGACGCGGCGCGCGCCTGCTTTGCGCGCGGTGGGTTTCACGCCACCACGATGCAGGACATCTGTAAAGCCGCTTCCGTCAGCCCCGGCGCGGTCTACGTCTACTTCGATGGCAAGGAAGCCCTGATTGCCGGATTGTGCGAACGCGATCGCGCTGAATTCGCAGAACGCTTTGCCAAGCTCTCCGATGCGCCGGATTTTCTTCAGGCCCTCCAATCGCTGGGCGAACACTACTTCGTCGAGGACGGTGCCGAGAAACAGCGCCTGATGGTCGAAATGGGTGTTGAGGCGACGCGCAACCCGCGCATCGCCGAAATCTATTTCGGCGTCGACAAATACTGTTCGGAAAGTTTCGAAGCCCTGTTCCAGCGGCTGAAGGATGAAGGGCGCATCGCGCCGAAAGTCGATATCGCCACGCTGGCACAGGTCTTCAATGTCATCGGCGATGGCATGTTCTGGCGCCGCGCGGTGCAGCCCGATTTTGACATGCAGCGCCTTCTGCCGGTCATGACGGGCCTGCTGGCCACGCTGCTCAATCCCATCGCAGACCACACCGCACCCGAAGCCGTCAAAAGCGGCGCCTCCAGTCCGGTTCTCGCCAAGGAGTTTCGCTGATGCTGCGCAAACTCCTGATCACAACGCTTGTCCTCGCCGGCATCGGTGCGACGGCCTACCTGAGCCTCCAAGGGCTGAAGGCGCGCCACGAAGCCTCTAAGCACCCTGAACCGGTCGTGGTGTCAGCACCGGCTGTCACCGTGACGAAGGTCACGAGCGCTGACTTCGTCGAGACCGCCACTGTTTCAGGCTCACTGATCCCGCGTGAGGAAATCCTGGTTTCGCCGGAAATCGAAGGCTTCCGGGTCCTCGAACTCTTCGCCGACGAAGGATCACGCGTCACGAAGGGACAGGTCCTCGCCCGTCTCGTTGCCAGCCAGCTCGAGGCCCAGAGGGCCCAGAACGACGCCAATCTGGCGCGGGCCTCGGCGGCCATTGCGCAGGCGCGTTCGCAGATCAGCGAGGCGGACGCGCGCGTGAAAGAAGCAGCGGCGCAGCTGGCGCGAGCCGAGCCGTTGAAGAAATCAGGCTATCTCTCCGGTGCCGTCTACGATCAGCGCGAGAGTGCTGCGCGCACCTCGCAGGCCCAACTTGCAGCCGCCAACGATGCTTTGAAAGCGGCAGAGGCCGAAAAGGCCCAGGTGGAAGCCCAGCGCCGCGAACTCGATTGGAGACTGGGCAACACGGAGGTCAAATCCCCGGCCGACGGTATCGTCAGCCGCCGCAACGCCCGCGTCGGCGCCATGGCAACCGCGGCTGGCGAACCGATGTTCCGCATCATCCAGAATGGAGAGATCGAACTCGATGCCGAAGTCGTCGAGACCGAACTGCCGCGCGTGAAGGTCGGCCAAAAGGCAACGGTGACCGTGCCTGGCACGGGGATGCGGCCGGCACAGTGCGTCTCGTCGCGACCGAAGTTGACAAGACCACCCGGCTTGGAAAGGTCCGTATTTTTCTCGGCGAGAAGCCGCAATTCCGCATCGGCTCGTTTGCCCGCGGCTCCATCGAGACGGCCCGCAGCCATGGTCTGGGCGTAGAGACGGCATCCGTCACGTTCGATACGGCCGGCGCCTTCGTCCAGCTTGTCATCGGCGACAAGGTCGAAAAGCGGATGATCAAGACCGGTCTCGTCACCGGCGATCGCGTTGAAGTGACCGAAGGGCTGAGCGAGGGCGACATTGTCGTTGCCCGCGCCGGAACATTCCTGCGTGATGGCGACGTGGTGCGGCCCATCACACCGGACGCCAAGGTGAGCGAGGCCCGCTGATGCGCATCAACGTCTCAGCCTGGTCGATCCGCCGCCCGGTCCCTTCGATCGTGCTGTTCGCGGTGTTGCTGCTGCTCGGCATCATGAGCTTCATGCAGCTCCCCGTGACGCGCTTTCCCAATATCGACGTGCCGGTGGTCTCCGTCACCGTCACGCAATCGGGTGCGGCGCCGGCTGAACTTGAAACGCAGATCACCAAGCAGGTCGAAGACGCGGTGACAAACCTCACCGGGGTCAAGCACGTCCAATCGACATTGACCGATGGCTCGTCGGTGACGGCTATCGAGTTCCGCCTCGAAACAGATACCGACAGGGCCCTCGACGACGTCAAGGACGCGATCACCAAGATCCGCGCCAGCCTGCCGCGCAATATCGATGAGCCGATCATCCAGCGCATCGACGTCGAAGGACAGGCGATCCTTGCCTATGCCGCCGCTTCGCCCGGCATGACGCTGGAACAGCTGTCCTGGCACGTCGATGACGTCGTCAAACGCAAGTTGCAGGCGTTGAAAGGCGTGGGCCGGGTCGAACGCTACGGCGGCGTCGACCGGGAAATTCGCATCAACCTCGATCCCGACCGGCTGCTCGCGTTTGGCGTCACCGCCGCCGACGTCAACCGGCAGCTTAGGGCGACCAACGTCGATCTTGGCGGCGGCCGGGGCGAAGTCGGCAATCAGGAACAGGCCATCCGCACGCTTGCGGGTGCGCGAAGCGTTTCCGCACTGGCCGAGAGCAAGATCATCATTCCGGGTGGGCGCGAAGTCCGCCTCAAGGATCTGGGCGCAGTTGTTGACGATGCGAGCGAGCAGCGCTCGTTCGGACGGCTCGATGGCCAGCCCGTCGTGTCGTTCTCGATTTTCCGTTCCAAGGGATCGAGCGAACTTTCGGTTGCAGACGTCGTCGAAAAGGCGCTTCGGGAACTGAAGACCGAAACCCCGGGTGTCAGCTTCACAAAAATCGACGATGCCGTCGCCTACACGCGCGGCAATTACGTCGCCGCCATGGAAGCGCTGATCGAAGGCGCGGTCCTTGCCGTGCTTGTGGTGTTCGTCTTCCTGCGCAACGTCCGCGCGACGCTGATATCGGCCATCGCGCTGCCGCTGGCCGCCATACCTGCATTCTGGGCGATGTCGGCGATGGGCTTTTCGCTGAACCTCGTCAGCCTGCTGGCCGTAACCCTGGTCACCGGCATTCTCGTCGATGATGCGATCGTCGAAATCGAGAACATCGTGCGCCACATGGGCATGGGCAAGTCGCCATACCGTGCCGCACTCGAAGCCGCCGATGAAATCGGCCTCGCCGTGATCGCCATTACATTGACGATTGTCGCCATCTTCGCGCCCGTGTCGTTCATGGGTGGCGTGGCCGGCATGTACTTCAAGCAGTTCGGCCTGACGGTTGCCGTCGCCGTGCTGATATCGCTGCTGGTGGCGCGGCTCATCACACCGATGATGGCCGCCTACCTGATGCGGCCGATCCCGCACAAGGAACCCGGCGACGGCGTGCTGATGCGCGCCTATACGCGCTTTCTTTCGGCAACTCTGCATTGGCGCTACGTCACGCTTATGGCCGGCGTGGCGATTTTCTCGGTCGCGGTCTATGCCACGACGATGCTGCCGTCAGGGTTCATTCCTGACGAAGACACCTCCCGCGTGGTCGTCAACGTCGAACTGCCGCCCGGCACACGGCTTGACCAGACGCGCGACACGACCGATGCCATCGTCAAATCTCTAAAGACCATGCCCGAGATCCAGCACGTCTTCGTACTCGGCGGTACGTCGCCGACCGGCCTGCTGGAAGTGCGCAACGCCGCACTTTTCATTACCCTCGTGCCTAAAACCGAGCGGACCCTGGCGCAGAAACAGCTGAAAGGCATCATCGCCACCAAGCTCGCGGAAATTCCCGACAGCCGTGCCTGGTATGTGAACGAGCGCGGCGAACGCGAACTCGCGTTTTCCATGCTGTCTCGCAACGGCGCCGATCTCGATTCAGCGATGGGCCGGCTTGAAGGCGCGCTTCGCCAGGTGCCGGGCTTCCGGAACGTAGCGGCGACCGGCTCGACCGACCGGCCCGAAATCCGCGTCGTGCCCCGGCTCGACGAAGCGGCACGGCTTGGCATTTCCCCCGAACAGATTGCCGAAACGATCCGCGTTGCCACCATCGGCGATACGGCCTTCAACCTCGCCAAGTATACCGTCGGCGACCGCTTGATCCCGATCCGCGTGATGCTGACCGAAGTGTCGCGCACCAACTTGCAGCGTCTCGAACAGCTGCGCGTCACCAATCCGGAAGGCAAGGCCATCCCGCTGACGGCGGTTGCCGAAATCAGCTTCAGCCGCGGCCCAAGCTCGATCACGCGATATGATCGCGAGCGCCGGGCCGTGATCGGCGTCGATCTGGAGCGCGGGCTGGCGTTGAGCGATGCACGCGACCGGTTCATGAAAGTCGTCGATGATCTGAAGCTGCCATCAACCGTGCGTCTGCAGCCCTCGGGCGATGCCGAAATCCAGGATGAAGTGGTCCAGGGCTTCGTCACCGCCATGGGCACGGGCATCCTGATTGTGCTCGGCGTGCTGATCCTGCTGTTCGGCAGTGTTTTTCAGCCAATCACCATTCTGCTGTCGCTGCCCTTGTCGTTCGGCGGCGTGGCGCTGAGCCTGATTGCCACCAACAATCCGATCAGCATGCCGGTCTACATCGGCCTCCTGATGCTGATGGGTATTGTCACCAAGAACGCGATCATGCTCGTCGATTTTGCCATTGAGGAAGTGGCCAAGGGCGTGCCGCGGTTCGATGCCATCATTGATGCCGGCCGCAAGCGCGCGCGTCCCATCATCATGACGACGCTCGCCATGGCCGCCGGTATGCTGCCCAGCGCCTTCGCATGGGGCGATGGCGGCGAGTTCCGCGCGCCGATGGCGATTGCCGTGATCGGCGGATTGCTGGTTTCAACCGTATTGTCGCTCGTGTTCGTGCCGTCGTTCTTTACCGTGATGGACGATGTCGGAAATCTGATGCAGCGCATATTCGGCCGTTTCATCGGCCCGGTCGACGAGCCGGACGCGCCGACCGAGGCTGCTTTGCGCACACCGCCCGTAGCTCCACCGGCGCAAAAACCGGCAGCCGTGCATAAGCCCGCTATCGCCGCAGAATAAAATAAGAATAAAATAATTCCGCCAGCGGCGATTGTGATTGTCGTGCCGGGTCCCTACGTTGCGGCCACGTGCCCTTCATGGATCCGGGAGTGACAGACGATGTTCGACGCAAAATCAATTCTCGAAGGCTTGGTGCGCGGCGCACAGCCGAGCCAGGCCCCACAGCAGCAGGGCGGCGGATTGGGCGACCTGCTCGGTGAAATCTTGAAGGGCGGGCAGCAGAGTTCCGGCCAAAGCGGCGGCGGACAAGGCGGCGGCGGCCTTGGCGACATTCTCGCTGAACTCGGCAAGAAGATCGCACCCCAAGGCGGTGGCGGCCAGCAATCGGGCGGCGGTGGCGGCATTGGCGATATTCTGAAAGACCTCCAGTCCAAGATGGGCCAGGCACAGCAGCCGGGCACGCGAAGCGCTGCGCCTTCGGGCGGCGGCAATGACGCGGGCGGTCTTGGCGACATTCTGGGGCAGCTGAAAGACAAGCTCGGTCAGGCCGGAGGATCGATCGGTGGCGGTGCTGGCGCCGCCGGAGGTTCGGGCAGCATCATCGATGTCCTTGGCCAGATCCTCGGCCAGGCGACGCAAGGCGCCAAGGAAGGCGCGACCCGCATCGGTGAAGCAACCGGCGCGAAAGACGCGCTTGGCCGTGCCGCCTCCGACCCGCAGGTCGCCGATGCGTTAAGCCGTCTCAAAGAGCTGGTGCAGAACAACCCGTTCGCCGCCGGCACGGCAGCAGGTGGGCTTGGCGGGCTCGTGCTTGGCACGCGCACCGGCCGTTCGATTGCAGGCACAGCCGCCCGCGTCGGCGCCTTGGCCCTGATCGGCGGACTGGCCTATAAGGCATTCCAGAATTATCAGGCCGGCAAGCCGCTGATCAGCGGCGTAACGGAGGCGCAGGCGGCCCCGCAGGGCTCCGGCTTCGAGCCGGCCGCGGTGACGAATGAAGCAGCCACGCTTTATATCCGCGCCATGATCGCCGCTGCGGCCGCAGACGGACGCATCGATGATGCTGAGCAGGCGAAAGTCGTTGCCAGCTTGAAGCAGGCTGGTGTCGATGCCGAAGCCGAAGGGTTCCTGGCCAACGAACTCAACAATCCGGCAACACCGGAAGATCTGGCCAATGGCGCAACCTCGCCCGAGGAAGCGATCCAGATCTACACTGCCGCGCGCATTGCGGTTGAGCCCGATTCACCTGCTGAAAAGCAGTTCCTTGGCCGTCTCGCCCAGGCGCTCGGCATCGATAGCAAGCTCGCCGCGCATATCGAGGCAACGACGCGCAGCGCCTCGGCCTGAGGCCCCAAACGACAATAAAAAGAGGGCGCCGGCATATTCAACCGGCGCCCTCATTTTTTGGGTTGGAAATCGAAGCTCAGTTCGTCTTGGCCGGCGGCGCTGTCGACGCGGTCGTCTCCAGCTTGAAGAATGTATCGACGCGCATGCCGGTAAACAGCGGCGGATTGCCGTCGAGGCCGACCATCACTTCGACCACTTCGACATCGTTGGGACGGCGCGGGCCGCGCGTTGCAATGCGCGGCGCGCCGAGCGATTGCGAAATCGATGTGACCTGACCTTCGAACTCCTTGTCGGGGAACGCATCGGCCTTGACGACGACCTTCTGGCCGACGCGGACCTTTGCGGCGTCGCGCTCCTCGACTTCGGCGCGAACCCTCAAGCCCGAGAGATCGCCGAATACCAACACCGCACTTTCCGGCGAAGGAACGGCGGTTTCGCCAGACTTGGCAATCATGTTGAGCACGGTACCGGACGACGGCGCGCGAACGCGCGTCCTCTCGAGCGCAATTTCCGCACCCGTCAATTCGGCACGAGCGGTTGCAAGAGAGGATTCGAGCCGGGTCGTCAGCGGCATGCCGCTCTTGGCGCTGACGGTGTTGAGATTGGCGCGTTCCGCATCAAGCTTGGTGGCCGCATCGACCACTTTGGTGCGCTCAGCCGCGAGAGCCTCTGCCGAGGCGCTACCGGCACGGAAGGCACGGGCGACGGCGTCGGCTGCTTCATGGGCTGCAAACACCGCGCGCTGCGCCTTGGCAACCGCCTCCTCGGCCTTCTGCCGGTCAAGTGCGAGGCCGGTGGCAGGCTCTTCCGCCAATTCGCGTTCGCGCACGCCGACTTCCGCTGAAGCAGCGGCGATGCGGACGTAAATGTCCTGATCGTCGAGACGCAACAGGAGATCACCGGCCTCGACCTTGTCGTTGGTCTTCGCCAGAACTTCGGCAATCTTGCCCGGCACCTGGGTGGCGATGCGGATCTCGCCATCCTTCGGCTCGACACGGCCGGTGGCGGACGCAGCCCATTGAGGTGCTGACGGCGGCGCCGTTTCGGCATGGGCCGGCGCGGAGATCTGCACCATGTTGCCGTTGCCGTTGGCCGAGTAGCCGCTCACGCCCAAGCCGGCGGCAATGGCGATAAGACCCGCTGCCGCAATTGTCGTGACGGTGGGATCGATCTTCTTATGCATGGAGCTTACGCCTCTTGGTCAAATCCGTGATCTCGGGCGAGTTGACACCCTCGGGCCGGCGCTCTTCGCCGACAATCCGCCCGTCTTCGATGCGCACCACCCTGTCGGCATAGCCGAGCGTTCTGGGATCATGCGTCACTGCAAGCACGCTGCGCTGCTGCTCTTTCGCGATCCGCGACAAGAGCGCCATGACGGCGTGTCCGTTCTCGCTATCGAGAGCCGCTGTCGGCTCGTCTGCCAGAACGATCGATGGCGAGCTTGCAATCGCGCGTGCGACCGCAACGCGCTGCTGCTCGCCGCCCGACAGGTTGCCGGGATAGTTGGTCAATCTGTGACCGAGGCCAACGTCGCGCAGAACTTCCTCAGCCCGCCCCGTTGCCGCAAAGCCGCTGATGCCGCGAACGTCGAGCGCGATGCGAACGTTCTCGATGGCGTTGAGGGTGGGGAACAGATTGTAGGACTGGAAGATGAAGCCGATGTGGTCGCGGCGCACCTTGGCCAGTTGTTCAGCCGAAAGGCCGATCACCGACTGTCCTGCAATCGTCAGCTTGCCGGACGTCGGCTGCATGATGCAGCCAAGGATCGACAGCAGCGTCGTCTTGCCGGAGCCCGATGGGCCCATGAGCAACGTCAGCTCGCCGGGGACGAGCTTCAAGCTGACGCCCTTTAGCGCCAGCACGAGCCCGGCACCCTGACCAAGCTCCTTGACGACGTCTTCGGCTTCCAGAGTTGGAACTGCACTCATCTTGAAAACACCGTTGCGGGATCGATCTTGGTGACTTTGACGATGGCCGAGAGCGCTGAGATGGCACACATGCCGACTGTCAATGCAAACAACCAAAAGGCAAGGCCGGGAGTCATGACCAGCGGTAGCGAGGAATTGCGGCTGGCGTAGAGTATCAACAGAGCAATCGTCATGCCGAGCCCGTAGCCGATGACGGCACTGAGGCCCGCCTGCGCCAGGATGACCTTGTGTATATAGCCCGAGGATGACCCCAGCGCTCGCAAGGTCGCGAATTCGTGAATGTGATCCTTGGTGCTGGAATAAAGCGTCTGCGCGACGATGACGGTGCCAACCAGGCTGCCGAGCAGCGCGCCGCCGATGAGGGCAAGACCAGCACCGGTGCGGAACAGCCATTGCGTCAGCGAGCGGGAGCGGAACTCTTCCGTCGTCAGGGCTTCCGCACTTTCCAGACGGCTTTGGAGATCGGCCTTTACCCGTCCGATGTCGGCCCCAGGGGCCAGTTTCACCAGAAGGAAGGTCGAACGGTCGCCATCAGCATTCAAGAGCTGGCGGGCGCGATTGAGGGTCGTGTAGGCATACGGCGACTGGGTGAACGAGCGCACCCCCTCGGTCAAAGCGCGGACCTTGACCCGTCCGGTCGCAACCTGCGCGGTATCGCCGATGCCACCGATGCCCAGTTCGTTCAGATAGCTCTTGTCGACGGCAATCGCTTCGGGCGCCTTGATGTCTTCAAGCGTGCCTTGCGCAAGCGACCACGGCATCAGCACCTTGTCCTCGGCGTCCGAACCAACGACGACGACGCGGGACGAGCCGCCCGAGGGCTTGCGCCATTCGGCGAACGACACGACAATCGGCACCACCGATTGCACGCCGGGGGTGGCGAGCGCCTGATGCCGCTCGCGGTCGGTCAACAACAGACCGCCATCCTCGAAGCTCTTGGCGCCGAAGGTGGTGACCCACAGATCGGTATTGGCCTTGTCGATATTGGCAGTGATCATCCGGCTTGAGCCGAGATAGAGACCGAGCTGCACGGCAACGAGCACGATCGAAAACAAAATACCGATCAGCGTCA
>WBZP01002733.1_pt1 | contig 19917 bp, 17 predicted proteins | sample 5204301 | NCBI WGS metagenome assembly WBZP01 (sample SAMN12412401, study PRJNA552823) | activated sludge metagenome | isolation source: activated sludge from nitrification reactor of wastewater treatment plant... | place: USA: Pennsylvania | collected 2017
CCTCCCACATGCCCAGCCGGTAGGCCAGCGGGGCGTAGACGGCCAGCGTCTCGGTGGCCTTGGCGCGCTGCTTGGCGAGCGACATACCGTGGATGGTGCGCATGTTGTGCAGCCGGTCGAAGAGCTTGATGATGACCGTACGCACGTCGGTGGTCATGGCCGCGAAGAGCTTTTGCAGCGTGGCCTGTTGCAACTCCTCGGTCGATAGCTTGCGCCCCTGGGCTACGCCGCGGGTGACTTCCTTCAACTTGGTGACGCCATCGACCAGCGCGGCCACCTCGCGGCCGAACAGCGCGGCAATTTGCTCGATGGGCACGGGGATGTCCTCGGCCACGTCGTGGAGCAGGGCGGCGACGACGGCCGGGGTATCCAGCCGGTAGGTGGCCAGGTAGGTGGCCACTGTCACCGGGTGGGTAATAAAAAGCTCGCCGGTCTTACGGCGTTGGTCGCCATGTTCCCGACGAGCGAAATCGTACGCTTTCTGGACCTGAAGGCGGTCAGTCTCAGAAAGGTAAGTGTTAATCAACGCAAATAACTGCTCGGCGTCGGCCGTGATCGTGTCGCGTTCAATCATAGCGATGTTGACGTGCGCCGGCTGTCCCGGTACTGCTCTGCCCGGTCAAACGGCTACAGCGGCCTCGCGCGGCGGGCTATTCGCGGCCGGCGCGTTGTGGCCCCGCTTTCGATTCCGCCATTATAGCGCCAACGGGACGAAAAAACAGGGGCGCGACAAGCGAAAAGTCCCGGTTTAGTCTTTCTTGAAATCGATGAAGCGATAGCCGACGCCGCGCTCGGTCAGGATGTAGTGCGGGTTGGCCGGGTCTTCCTCGATCTTCTTGCGCAGGTAGTTGATGTAGAGGCGTAGGTAGTGGGTCTCGTCGCGATACTCGTAGCCCCAGACCTTGGCCAGCAGCGTATCGTGGGGCACAACCCAGCCGGAGTTCTGGATGAGGTGGTTGAGCAGGCGATACTCGGTCGGCCGCAGGTCAATGCGCTCGCCGTTGACGATGACCTGGTGGCGGTTGAAGTCCACCGACAGGCGGTCGTCAATGCGCAGCACAGTGCGCGGCGGCGGCGCGGGCCAATGGGCGCGGCGTAGCACGGCGGCCACGCGGCTGGTCAGCACGCGCGGGCTGAACGGCTTGGTGATGTAGTCGTCGGCCCCCAGCGCCAGGCCGCGGGTGATGTCCTCTTCGTCGTCGCGCACGGTCAGCAGGATGACCGGCACGGTGGAGATTTCGCGCAACAGCTTCAGCGTCTCGAAGCCGTCCATCTCCGGCATCATCACGTCCATGACCACCAGGTCGGGCGTGAACTGGCGGATCTGGTCCAGGGCGTGGAGGCCATTCTCGGCTTCGATGACCTGATAGCCCTCCAGTTCCATGTTCATGCGGATGAAGCGGCGCATGCGCAACTCGTCATCCACGATGAGGATGAGTTGCGGGCCGACGGATTCCAGGTTTGCGGGGACTTGTTCGACCATGACTTCTATTGTACCGTTTTTTACGCGCCGGGCAGAAGAGCGGGTCACTCGCGCACGAAGCCGATGGCCTTCTCCACTTCGGCCTGCGGCAACAACTGAATGACGCTGATGCGATGCCAGGCGATCAGGACGGTCTCGATGTTGGGTTCCAGGAACGGGACGGTGCGGCCGTCGCGGCGGCGCGGGTTATAGACGGTGACGAAGTGGGCCGTCGGGTTGAGCGGCCCGTCCAGTTCGCCCACGATGGGGTCTTCTTCCAGCAGTTGCACGATTGCCGACAGGCGCATAATACTCTCCAGATTTAATCAATCGTCGCCAGTTGTACCACCAAGTCGCCGAAGCGCACGCTGGCCCGCGGCGGCAACTGGTAGGCGTAGCCGGCCACCAGGCGCGCCCCCTCTAGCCAGGTGCCGTTGTTGCTGTGCTGGTCAATCAGTACGTAGCCGCCCTCGGCCCACTGGATGGTGGCATGGCGGCGCGAAACGCCGCGCTCCAGCGCGCCGAAGGGGGTCAGGTCCAGTTCGGGGCTGAAGCCGCTGTCGGGATCGGCGCGGCCGATGTGGATGACCGCCGCCCGCAGCGTCAACTCGCGGCGGGCGTGGACGATGGTGGCGTGCAACTCCGGCTGGGCCGCGGCCGTGGGCGGCGGCAGCGTCTCCGGGCGGCGGCGGGCGGGCGCGGCCGGGGCGTTGGGAGGCGCGGCGGGAGGCTGCGGCCGGGCCGTGCGGGCGACGTGGGCCTGGGCCGCCGGGTGGACGGCCGCGCCGCAGCGGTCGCAAAACAGCGTGCCGGGCAGGTGCTCGGCCCCGCACTCCGGGCAGGCGATCATGGCTTGCCCTTCCCCGGCAACTGGCCCAGCAGGGAGCGCGTGCCATACTTCAACACCTTGCGCCCCTCCGGCGACATCGTGCCCAGCCGGCCCAGGCGCTGCGCCTCCAGCTCCGCCTGCTGGGCCAGCCGCAGGTCGCCCGTCTCCATGTAGCGCGTCGTCAGGCGGCGCATGCGGGCCGCGGCCACGTCCAGTTGGCCCGACTGGGCCTCGTCCCAGGCCTTCTCCTGCATCCGGTAGAGATTCAGGCGGCGGGCGGCCTCGATGAGCGCCGCGGGTGGGGCTTCGCCGCCGCTCGGCTGCTCCAGCGCCACCAGTTGCGCGGCGCGGCTCAGCGTCGCCGCGCCGCCGTCGGGGCGGTGGTAGCGCACCTCGATGGGCAGGCGGAAGCGGGCGGCCACGCTCAGCGGGGCGACGACGAACTCCAGCAGGAACGACAGCGGCGCGCGCCCTTCCAGATCGCCCAGGGGGATGGGGTCGGCGTCGTTGGCCAGCGGTTGGGGGAAGGGCGCCAGCTTGAAGGCGGCGCGCAGGGCCAGTTGGCCGGGCCAGGCGGCGCGCAGGCTGACGTTGCGGGCGAAGATGTCGCCCAGGCCGCTCAGCCGCTCTTCCAGATGGGGCAGGATGTCGCCCGGCGTCTCGGCGTGGTGGGATTGGCCGCCGGACGGGGCGACCAGGGCGTCGAGGAAGGAGTCGTTCCAGTCCGCCCCCAGACCAAAGGCGGTGATGCCGATGCCGCGCGCCGCCGCTTCGCGCGCCAGCCGCAGGCAGTGGTCGGCGTCGCCGTAGGTGTGGCCGTCGGTCAGCAGAATGAGGTGGCCGGCGCGCTCATTGCCGCCCAGACGCGCCAGCTCGTCCAGCCCGGCGCGCAATCCCTGATAGATCTCCGTGCCGCCCGAGGCGGTGATGGCCCGCAGCCGTTGGCGTGGGTCGCGCCAGGCGGCGGCCGTTTCGCGCCCGCCCGTGGTCCCCAGCACCGCCGCCGGCAGCACCACCTCGGCCCGGTCGCTGAAGCTGATCAGTGACAGGGCGTCGTTCGGCCCCAGCCGGTCGAGCAGCAACTCGGCGGCAGCGACGACCTTCTCCAGCCGTTCGCCGCGCATCGAGGTGCTGCGGTCAACGACGAGGCTGAGGTTGAGCGGCCGTCGCTTGGTTGGAGCGCCGCGCGCGGCCAGTGTGGCCAGGGCGTAGACCACCTGCGGTGTATCCAGCAGCGGCAGTTGTGTGGCGCTGACGGCCACGCTCAGGTCAAGGCCGTTGGTGGTCGTTTCGGCCACCAGCGAGTCATAGAGGCTGCGCCGCTGGGGGTTGCTAAGTACCTCGTGGGCGTAGCGCACCCGATCCCAGACTACGTCGGCAATCGTCTCGCCGCCATCGGCGCGCGCGACCCAGGCGGCGAGGGCGGCCTCGATCTCGGCCGTCGTCGCCGCGCGGCCAACGCCGAGGGTGGCATAGAGGTCGGGGGGGGAGGGGAGCATGGGCAGTGGTCAGTGGGTCAGTTGTCAGTGGGTCAGTGGGTCAGTGGGTCAGTGGGTCAGTAGGTCAGTAGGTCAGTAGGTCAGTAGGTCAGTAGGTCAGTGGGTCAGTGGGTCAGTAGGTCAGTAGTCAGTAGGTCAGTGGGTCAGTTGTCCGTATCAATTGGTCGTACGCCGTTAGTCATTGGCCGTTCGCAATCCTTCTTCCCTGGAACCTGGCCCCTGGCCCCTAATCCCTAAACGCCACCACAACGGCCGTAATATTGTCATGGCTCTCGGCGGCCAGGGCGGCTTCGTAGAGGCGGTCGGCCAGCTCCTGGGCGCGGCCGGGGCCGGCCAGCGTGGCCGCCAGTTGCTCGCGGGGGACGACGCCGCACAGGCCATCGGAGCACAGCAGTAGCCGGCCCTCCGCCGGCAGGTCCAGGGCGAAGGTATCGGCCGACAGAGCGCTGGCTTGCCCCAACGCCTGGAGCAGGACGTTGCGATACTCATGGGTGCGGGCGTCCTCGGCCGTCAATTGCCCCGTGTCTTGCAGGCGGCGGACGAGCGAGTGGTCGTGGGTCAACAGGCGCAACTCGCCGCCGGTGTCCAGATAGGCGCGCGAATCGCCAACGTGGGCCACGTAGAGGCGGCGGCCCAGCACCAGCGCCGCCGTCAGCGTCGTGCCGCCGTTGCCCGCGCCGGGCAAGACGGCGTCGTGGGCGGCAAAGACGGCGCGCTCCAACAGGTCGAGCACGTCGGCCTCGCGCGGCGGCGGTCGGCGGCGCAAGAGCGGGAAGTAGAGGCCGGCCAGGACGAACTCGGCGAAGGCCCGCGTGGCGGCGTTGCTGGCCACGTGGCCCGCGTCGTGGCCGCCCATGCCGTCGGCGACGGCGTAGAGGCCAAACGGTTGCAGGTCGAAGTGGCCGCCGAACTCGGCGGTGATGGTCAGGCAGGTGTCTTCGTTGCGCTCGCGGACGGGGCCGATTTCGCAGCGATAGCCACTGTCGAACTGAGGCGTGGGCGCGTGGGTCATGGTGGCTCAGGTGGGCAGGGCGTAGAGGCGATGGTCGGTCGCGCCGACGTAGATGATGCCGTTGAGGATTGTCGGCGAGCCGATGATGGGGCTGCCGGTGTCGAAGCGCCACTGCAACTCGCCGCGGCGGGCGCTGACGCCGTAGAGGCTGCCGTCGGTGGAGCCGAAGTAGACCGTGTTGCCCCAGATGGCCGGCGTGGAAGCGACCTGGCCATTGGTCTGGTAGGCCCACGCCTGCCGGCCGGTGGCCACGTCAATGGCGTAGAGATGGCCGTCGGCCGAGCCGACGAACAGGGTGTCCTGGAACAGCGTCGGCGTGGCGATGACCGGCCCCTTGGTGCGGAAGCGCCAGATGGGCCAGCCGGAACTGGCATCCACGGCGTAGACCTGGCCATCGGTCGAGCCGACGTAGAGGATGTCGTCGGCCACCTTGGGCGAGGAGGTCACCGCGCGTTGGGCCTTGGTCTGCCATTTGACCTTGCCCGCGCCCAACTCCAGCCCCAGGATTTGACCCCCTTCGGTGCCGAAGTAGACCAACTCGTCCGATACCCAGGGCGTCGAGCGCACCGGGCTGTAGACGTTGGTCTTCCAGTGCAGTTGGCCGCGCATGGCGTTGACGACGTAGAAGAAGCCGTCGTCGGCCCCGAAGAAGGCGTGGTCGAAGCGCACCGCCGGCGTGCCGTAGATCGGCCCCTCGGCCGTGAACTGCCAGTTGAGCCGCCCCTTGCGCAGTTGCAGCGAGTAGAGCGAGTGGTCCGACGAGCCGATCAGCACCGCGTCTTCGGACACGACGGGCGAGGCGCCGATGCCGCCGCCGGTGGGGAACTTCCACAGGAAGTCGCCCTTGTCGGCCGTCAGGGCGTAGAGGTTGTTGTCGTAGGCCCCCACGAAGACGATGCCCTTGGCCACCGCCGGGCGGGTGCGAATCTCATCTTCGCAGCGGAAGACCCACAGCGGCTTGACCTGGCTGAGGCCGGCGCGCAAGGTGGCCGCCGGTGTGCCGCTGGTCGCGCCCTCGAAACCGCGGCCGCTCTCGCCGCCTAGCCGCTGGTCGAGGTCAATGTCCGCCCCGTCGCTCTGGGACAGGACGAGCAGCGCCTCGCGCAGGGCCATGGCATCAGGGAAGCGGTCCTTGGGGTCATAGGCCAGGCAGCGCATGATGATGGCCTCGAAGGCGCGCGAGATGGACGGGTTGGCGGCGCGGATGGGGCGCTCGCTGAAGGTGAAGGGCGTCTCCTGGCGCGGGTCCTGGCGGGTCAGCAGGTGGTGGAGCGTGGCCCCCAGGCCATACACGTCCACCGCCGGGGTGGCCTCGCCACGGTACTGCTCCGGCGGGGTGTAGCCGGCGGTGCCGATCATCGTGCCCTTGTCCTCGTTGGCCTCGAATAGCTTGGCGATGCCGAAGTCAATGAGGCGGATGTGGTTATAGGGGTCGAGCATGATGTTCGACGGCTTCAGGTCGCGGAAGATGACCGGCTGCGGCTTCTGGCTGTGCAGATAGGCCAGCGCGTCGCAGACTTGCAGCGCCCAGTCGAGCGCCTTCTGCTCGTCGAGGTACTCGTCCGTCTCGTCGAGCCACTGCTGCAAGTTCTGGCCGGGCACGAACTCCAGCACCAGGTAGCTGCGGTTGCCGTCGGTGAAGTAGTCGTAGATGTCGGGGATGGCCGGATGGTTGAGCGTGGCCAACATCCCCGCTTCGCGCTCAAAGGACTTGATGGTCAACTGGCGCATCTCCGGGTCGTCGGTGCTGATGACCATCTCCTTCACCGCGCACAGGCGCGTGACGGACGGGAAGCGCAGGTCGCGCGCCCGGTAGACGGAGCTAAAGCCGCCCACGCCCAGGGAGCCGAGGATCATGTAGCGCCCCTGGAGCACCTCGCCCGATTGGGGGCCGGCGGCGTCGCGCCGGCCGAGAGGCTGGCTGTCGCTGCCCTTCTTGGGCGGCATTTCTCGCGTGCCAAGTTCCATGAGCTTTCTTCCTGTACCCGCTAGACCTCATGGGTCTTCACCGACCGATCGGGCCGGTGAAAGGCCTGCGGCAATTATAGGGCCGCGAAGGGCATTTCTTCAAATGAATTTAGCGTGAACGCCGCAACCTGTCCCCTCGCCCCTGGGGAGAGGGTTAGGGAGAGGGGATTCTTAGCGTCAACGCCGCAGCCGCTCGCCGCCGACGGCCCACGCCGGCGGGGTCTCGCCATCGGCCAGGGCATCGGCCATCACCCGCCGGCCGTCGTCGGCCAGTTTGGCGGCCAGATCGTCCGGCCCGGTGAAGAAGGAGCTGAGTTGGGAGGCGTAGGCGGTTACTGCGGCCGTTTTGGTCGCCAGGGCCGCCGCGTCGAGCCAGACCTCTGAGGTCTCAGAAGACCTCAGAGGTCTATCCCGAAGGGCAGCGGCCAACGCCCCCGGCCAGGCGGTGTAAGGGTACTCCTCGTAGTAGAACGGCGCGGTGAAGACGCGCTCGGCCGCGTGGCGCGTGGCCAGGTGATCCACGTGGCCGCCGACGCCCAGGGGCAGATAGACGCGCCCGGCCGGGGGCAGGGCGGCGAAGGCCTCGGCCAGCGCGGCCAGCGTGCCGGCGTCGGCCGGGTTGGGCGCGCCGAACATGTCCGTTGGGCCGGGGTAGAGGGCGTCGTCGTCGGGGCCACAGCGGTAGATGCAGTCCAGAAAGGGCAGGTGCAACCAGTCGGCCCGGAGCAGAGCCAGCGCGGCGCGGTCTTCGGCGCGGCGTTGGGCAAGCACGGCGGCCGCCGTGCCCATCGCCGCCGCGGCCGTTTCCGGCTGCCCCTCGGCCAGTAGGCTCGTCGCCCAGCGGTCGTGCAACGCGCGCACCGTGTCCGACACCGGCGCGGCCGGCGGGTCGCCGCCGGTGATGGTGACGACGAGTACCGATTGGCCGGCGGCCGTCCAGGTGGCGATCTGCCCGCCGCAGGACAGGGCGGCGTCGTCGAAGTGGGGGGATAGGTAGAGATGATCGTACTTCATTGTTAGGTTTTGAAGAGGGACGCAGAGTTACGCAGAGAGAAGACGCAGAGAGACGCAGAGGAAGAAGGAAAGCCAATTCTTTCTCCGCGTAACTCAGCGTCTTCCCTCTGCGTCTCTCTGCGTTCCTCTTCCCTGCGTCCCTCTTAAGTTCATAAAGCGGGTATAATACCATAACCATGAGCGATCAGTTGACCCATCTGGACGAAGCCGGCCGCGCGCGCATGGTGGACGTGGGCGCGAAGGACGTGACCGAGCGCGTGGCCACTGCCCGCGGCCGGGTCACCATGCAGCCGGAGACGCTGCGCCTCATCACCGCCGGCAACATGCCCAAGGGGGACGTGCTGGCCGTGGCCCAGATCGCCGGGGTCATGGCCGCCAAGCGCACCAGCGACCTCATCCCCCTCTGTCACCCCCTGCTGCTCAATCAGGTCGTCGTCACCTGCGCCCCCAACGCCGCCGAGAGCTGCATTGACATCGAAGCCACCGTGCGCGTGTCGGGCAAGACGGGCGTGGAGATGGAGGCGCTGACGGCCGTGTCCGTCGCCGGGCTGACGCTCTACGACATGGCCAAGGCGGTTGACCGCGGGATGCGGCTGACGGACGTGGAGTTAGTGTACAAGTCGGGGGGGCGGAGTGGCGAGTGGCGGGTGGCGGGTGGCGAATCCTCGTAACCCGCCACCCACCACCCGCTACTCGCATCGCATCGGCCGGCACGCTACAGGGTTACAACTAAGACATGGAACTCGAAATCCGCCTTTTCGCCACGCTGAAGGACCGCGCCGGCCGCGAGCGCATTCGCGTATCCTTGCCCGACGGCCCGATGACGACCGGCGACGTGCTGGCCGCGGTGGCCGCCGACTATCCGGCGCTGGCCCCGGCGCTGCGTTCGGCGCTGGTGGCCGTCAACCGCGCCTACGCCGGGCCGGAGACGCCGGTGGTGGCGGGGGATGAGGTGGCGCTGTTCCCGCCGGTGAGTGGGGGAGAAGATGCCCCCTCCCTAACCCTCCCCCACGGGGGGAGGGAACCAGAACCCCCTCGCTCTGCGGGAGAGGGATGGGGAGAGGGTTCTTCGCTCCCTCGCCCTGTGGGAGAGGGTTGGGGAGAGGGTTCTTTGCCGACTTACTTCGCCGTCACCCCTGATCCGCTCGACCTGGAGGCCATCCACGCCCACCTCGGCGGGCCGGAGATCGGGGCCATCGTCAGCTTCACGGGCTTCGTGCGCGGCCGGACGCAGCGCGACGGCCTGCCGCCGGAGACGTTGCAACTGGACTACGAGGCCTATGAAGACATGGCCACGGAGAAGATGGCCCAGATCGCCCGCGAAATCTGGGCGCGCTGGCCGATGGTGCGCGGCGTGGCCCTGGTGCAGCGCCTGGGCCGGCTGGGGGTGGGCGACGTGACGACCTTCGTCGCCTGCGCCGGCCGCCACCGCGACGAAGGCGTGTTCGAGGCGGCCCGCTACGGCATTGACCGGCTGAAGGAGATCGTGCCGGTCTGGAAGAAAGAGATCGGTGCCGACCGTAGTGTGTGGGTCGAGGGCCACTACCGCCCCACGCCTGACGATAACCGATGACTATGATCCGCAGATTGGGCAGATGAGCGAGAGGCTCACGCAAAGGCGCTAAGGGGCGAAGGCGCAAAGGAAGATAAGAAATCTTACTTTCTTCTTGGCGTCTTTGCCCCTTTGCGCCTTTGCGTGAACTCTTCTTTACTGGAGCGAAACTATGGACAACGGAGACAGCGCGCGCCGGCGCGTGGTGGTGACCGGCCTGGGGGTCATCACCCCGGTGGGCCACAACGTAGCCGATACGTGGGCGGCCATCCTGGCCGGGCGGTCGGGCTTTGGCCCCATCACCCTGGTGGACAACCCGCAGCACACCATCCAGGGGCTGTGCGAGGTGAAGGAGTTCGACCCGGCACAGTACATGGATCGCAAGGACGCCCGCCGCCGCGACCGCTACCAGCAGTTGGCGACGGTGGCCGCGGCCGAGGCGCTGCGCCATTCGGGCCTGATCATCAGCGACGACAACCGCGAGCGCGTCGGCATCACCCTGGGCACGGGCATCGGCGGTATGCGCACCATCATCGAGCAAGAGGCCATTGTCCATGACGGCGGCCTGCGGCGGCTCAGCCCGTTCGGCATCACCATGATCATGCCCAACGGCGCGGCGGGGATGCTGGCCATTGACTACGGCGTCCACGGCCCATCCACGACAATTACCACCGCCTGCGCCGCCGGCAACGACGCCGTTGGCCACGCCTACCGCAGCATCCGCTACGGCGAGCTGGACGCGGTGCTGACCGGCGGGTCGGAGTGCATCATGACCTCGGTGGCCATCGGCGGCTTCGAGCGCGCCGGCGCGGCATCCACCCGTTCGTCGGCGACGCCGCGGCCGTTCGACGCCGACCGCGACGGGTTAGCCATCGGCGAAGGGGCGGGCATGCTGGTGCTGGAGAGTCTGGAGCACGCCCAGGCGCGCGGGGCGACCATCCTGGCCGAGATCGCCGGCTATGGGCAGACGACCGACGCCTATCACATCACTGCCCCGCCCGACAACGGCAGCGGCGCGACGCGGGCCATCCGCCGGGCGCTGGCCGACGCCAGGCTGCGGCCGGAGGACGTGGACTACGTGAGCGCCCACGGCACGGCCACGCCGCTGAACGACACGGCCGAGACGGCGGCGGTGAAGGCGGCGCTGGGCGAGCACGCCTACAACATCGCCATGAGTTCGACCAAGTCCATGACCGGCCACATCATGGGCGCGACGGGGGCCATCGAGAGCGTCTTCTGCGCGTTGGCCATCCGCGATCAGGTCGCGCCGCCGACCATCCACTACGAGACGGTCGACCCGACGTGCGACCTGAATTACGTGCCCAACACGCCTCAGAAGCGCCGCATCCGCGTCTGCCTCAACAACGCCTTTGGCTTCGGGGGGCATAACGCGGTGCTTGTGATCCGCGCATTTGAAGAGTAAGAGAGGTTGTCCGCAGATTGGGCAGATTGTGAAGAAGGGTTCACGCAAAGGCGCCAAGAAGCAAAGGACGCCAGGCAAGGAGGCTCATTTCTTCTTTGCATCTTTGCCCCTTTGCGCCTTTGCGTGAGCTTCTTTATCTGCCTAATCTGCCCAATCTGCCCAATCTGCGGATAATTCATTCTCAACTATGGAAGACTTAGCAGAGTTTAGCGAACAACTGGGCGTGGAGTTCCGCGACTTCTCGCTGCTGTCGCGCGCCCTGACCCACCGCTCCTACCTCAACGAGAACCCCGGCTCCGTGCTGGAGGACAACGAGCGGCTGGAGTATCTGGGCGACGCGGTGATTGATTTCGTCGTCGCCGGCTTCCTCTATCACCGCTTCCCGGAGATGGATGAGGGGGAGCTGACGGCGCTGCGGGCGGCGCTGGTGCGGGCGGAGACGCTGGCCGGCTTCGCCCGCCAGATTGACCTGGGCCAACACCTGCGGCTGGGGCTGGGCGAGGAGGACAACGGCGGCCGGGAGCGCATGCCCCTGCTGTGCGCCACGTTCGAGGCCGTGACCGGGGCCGTCTACCTCGACCGCGGGCTGGAAACGGCGCGGTCGTTCATCGAGCCGTTCATTCGCCCGGCGCTGGAGGCGATTCGCGCCGGCGATCTGCACAAGGACGCCAAGAGCGAGTTCCAGGTCTGGGCGCAGGCGCGCTTCAACATCACCCCCCACTATCGCGTCAGCGGCAGCGAGGGGCCGGACCACGACCGCATGTTCACGGTGCAAGTGGTCGTCGGCCCGGAGGTGTGGGGCGAGGGGCGTGGCCGCAGCAAGCAGATCGCCGCCCAGGCCGCCGCCAGCGAAGCCATGCGCCGGGCCGAGGCGACACCGGAGGAGTAAGAAGAATCTCACGCAAAGACGCAAAGAACGCCAAGCTCTGAATTCTGAGCTTGGCGTTCTTTGCGTCTTTGCGTGAGCTATTCTTCTTAAAGCTATGATAAGGCGACTGCTGATCACCGGGGGGAGTGGCTATCTGGGGCGACACATCGCGCGGCGGGTGGCGGCTGAATGGGCCGGCGAGTGGCGTTACACCACCTTCTCGGCCGACCCGCTCGGCTTGCCCCAGGGGGCGCGGCTCGACGTGCGCGACGGCGCGGCCGTGGCCCGCTTCGTGGCCGGCTTCGCCCCCGACGCCATCCTCCACACCGCCGGCAGCAACACCACACCCGACATGGCCGCCGTCATCGTGGACGGCACGGGCCACGTGGCCGAGGCGGCCGAGCGGGCCGGGGCGCGCCTCGTCCACCTCTCGACCGACTCCGTCTTCGGCGGCGACCGCGCCCCCTATGACGAATCGGCCGCGCCCGCGCCGCGCAACGACTACGGCCGGGCCAAGGCCACGGCCGAGGCGCTGGCCCTGGCCCACCCCAACGCCGTGGCCGTGCGCACCTCGCTCATCTACGGCCTCGACGAGATGGACAACGGCACGGCGTGGATGGCCGCGGCGCTGCGGGCGGGGCGGCCGGTGACGCTGTTCACCAACCAGCGGCGCAACCCGGTGTGGGTGGAGACGCTGGTCAGCGCCTGCCTGGAACTGCTCGACCTGCCCGTCACCGGCGTGCTCAACGTCGCCGGGCGGCAGACGTTGACGCGGGCCGAGTTCGGCTTGCGGCTGCTGGATTGGTGGGGCGTGGCCGAACGCGAGACGCTGACACTGGCCGAAGACAACAGTGGCCGCTGGCCGGTGGATTGCGCGCTGGATGTTGGTCTGGCCGGGCGGTTGCTGCGGACGCGGCTGTTGGGGGTGGATGAGGTGCTGGTCAACGCCAAGAATTCAACGCCAAGGCGCTAAGACACAAAGACGCCAGGCAGAAAAGAAGGTCTCACGCAAAGACGCAAAGTACGCCAAGCTTAAGAAGGCATTCTTAAGCTTGGCGTGCTTTGCGCCTTGGCTTCTTAGCGCCTTGGCGTGAGCTCTTCATTCTACGATCACTCCTGCCATTCCCTCCGCCCGCGGCCCACTCAGCCGGACAGAGGTGACGCGGTTCATCAGGTCGGCCGGGCCGACGGCCGTCACGCGGATGTAGTTATCGCTGTAGCCCACCCAACGCAGCCCGTCCGGCTCGGCCCCGGTGGCCATTTCCCACAGCACCGGCCGCGTCGTGCTGTGATAGCGGGCGTGGAAGTCCGTGCTGAGCCGTTCGCCCAGGGCGATGAGTTGCCCCGCGCGGGCCTTCTTGACCGGGCCGGGGAGTTGTGGCGACATCTTGGCCGCGGCCGTGCCGGGGCGCGGGCTGTAGCTGAACACGTGGAGGCGGCCGAAGGCCAGCGACTCGACGTACTCCAACGTCTCGGCGAACTCCTCATCCGTCTCGCCGGGGAAGCCGGCGATGAGGTCGGTGCTCAGGTTCAGGTCGGGGATGGCGGCGCGGGCCTCGTCGGCCAGGGCGCGGAAGGCGGCGCGGGTCGTGCGCCGGGCCATGCGCCGCAACACGCGGTCGCTGCCCGCTTGCAGCGGCAGGTGCAGGTGGGGCAGCAGGCGCGGATTCTGCCATAGCTCGAAGAAGCCCGGCGCAACGTCCCACGGCTCCAGCGACGACAGGCGGATGCGCTCCACGTCGGTGTCGGCCAGCAGGGCGGCCACCAGTTCGCGCAGCCCCGCCGGCCGGCCCAGATCGCGGCCATAGCTGCCCAGATGGACGCCCGACAGCACCACTTCGCGGTAGCCGGCGGCGGCGAAGCTCTGCACCTCGGTCACCACCTCGGCCAGGGGGCGGCTGACCCCCTCGCCGCGGGCGATGGTGGTCACGCAGAAGGTACAGCGGTTGTCGCAGCCGTCCTGCACCTTGATGAAGCCGCGCGTCCGGCCGACGCTGCCGGCGGCCGTCTCGCGGGCCAGCGGTTCGCGGTCGAACAGCGGCGCGCTGGCGGGCAGCGTCGGGTCGAGCAGCAGGGGGATGCGCGCCTTGTCGCCGTTGCCCACGACGCGGGCCACGCCGGGCAGCGCGGCCAACTCGGCCGGAGCCAGCGTGGCGTAGCAGCCGGTCAGGACGATGCCGGCCGCCGGGTTGGCGCGGGCGAAGCGGCGGGTCAGGTTGCGCGCATCGCGGGCGGCCTCGGCCGTCACGGCGCAGGTGTTGAGGATGACCGTGTCGGCCTCGGTCGCGTCGGCGGCGATGACGTGTCCCCCCGTGGCCAGTTGGCGGGCCATCGTTTCGATCTCGGCCTGGTTGAGGCGGCAGCCGATGGTGTGGAGGTGGATTTTCATCGGGTGGAAAAGAGTCCACAGATTACGCAGATTTCACAGATTTTGCGTGCTGGCAAAGGAGGTTATGGGTGGTTACGTTGAGTCTTGTAATCGTACTCAGAATCATAATCGATTGTGCTGAACAACTGAACAATTGCTTGCCGGTCAGCGACCTTTGCTTCCGCATCGGCCAGCAATCGGGCCGTCACTTCCTCATCCGCGAAAGCCTCGCCACAGGCGCGACAGACCCAGGCCGGCACGCGCTTGAATACCAGCGTGACCGTGGTGAAGCCAGGAGAGAGATCGCCATAGCGGCAGGTTTGGCATTTCGTAGCTTGGGCCATGCGCCTATTCTAGCCGGTTGAGACGTGTGATGCGACACGCCCTTTACCTTGTCATAATGTCCTCCACACGCGTTGGAGGTATGCCGTGCCGGACGCCCAGTTCACCGTCCCCTATCCCGAACACACCCACTTCGTCGGCCGCGAAGACGACCTGGCTCGCCTGCACGCGGCGCTGCAAGGGGAGGGGCCGGTGGGCATCAACCCGGCGGCGCTGGGCAACCCGACCGGCGTCACCGGGCAGGGGGGTATTGGGAAGACGCAGTTGGCGGTGGCCTATGCTTATCGCTATCGGGGTGAGTATCCCGATGGGGTGTACTGGCTGAACGCGGCCGAGAGTCTGTGGTCGGAGTTCGCCAATCTGGGGCGGCACTTTCTTGGGCAGGGGGGCGAGGGGGCGCTCAAGGCACGCCTCTATGAGACGATACGCGCGCGCTTCAAAGTCGAAGAGGTGCGTGAGCTCTGTTTTGAGTTAAGTGTTAAGTACGAGGAGTTTTCGCCACAACTGGGCATCTCGTCGTTGGCGCGGGAGCTGGTCGAATATTGTGAACGGCGCGGGCAACTGGGGCTGCTGGAAGCGGCCGTGCGACGCCTGCGTGGCGACCTGGCCCAGCCGGAGGCGCGGGACGAACTGGTGGCCTACGCGTTCATCCAACTACGCGAACGTCCCCATTGCTTGCTCATACTCGACAACGTAGCCGCCCCAGAGGTGCTAGACGAGCCACTGACCGGGGACTGCGTGCCGGGGCGGCTGCCGGGCCGGTTGCTCTTCACCACCCGGCGGCGCGACCTGGGCCGCTTCCAGCCGGTCGAACTGAAGACGCTACCGCCGGACGCGGCGCTGCGCCTGCTGCTGCGCGACCCGCGCCGCGCCGCCGCGCTCGACCCGACCCACCCCGAGCACGCCACAGCGCGTGACATTTGCGCGACGTTCGGCTATCTGCCGCTGGCGCTGGAGATCGCCGCGGCGCATCTGGCGAAGTATTCCACCGCTCCATTGGCCGCCTACCGCGACGAACTACAACAGCGCGGCGCGCGGGACGTGATGGCCGACCGCCACGTCACCGTCGAAACGCGACACAAGACCGGCCTCGACGCGGCGCTGGAAGCGCAGTGGGCCACGTTGGGCCAGGAGGCGCAAACCTTACTGCGCGTCGCCGGGCAACTGCCGGAAGCGGCCTACGTGCCGGCGGCGCGACTGGGGCTGCTGGCCGGCGTGCCTGAAGAGAGCCAGAGTTTCTTTGACGTGACGCTGGCCGCGGCCATGTCGGAACTGCAGGACGCCTCGCTGATCGAAGAGTTGTCCGGCGATCAAGCGCGAATTCACCCCCTAGTGCGCGAGTTCGCCCGCGACCAGACGCCATTGGAAGAGACCTCTGATTTTCGCGCTGCATGTATCCGGCGGCTGCTGGAGGCCTTCGGGGATATTGCGATGCTGGAACGGCAGTGTGACGGCCGGGGCATTGACGCACTCATTAATGACCTGTTAGCTGCGCAGTATCTTATCAATAAGCTAGGCAGTGAGAAAGCGCCCAATTCTCTGAAATTCGTTTTTAGAGGTCTCTGGTCGTCGATCCATGGTCACACAGGTAGTGGAAACTCTCTTAATGAGTTGCAATCCTATTTGACAGTTTTGCGACGGGAGGCTAGCAACCTGCGCGGCTGGCATAAGAGTGGCGCGCCAAGTTTCTTGATCCAGCAGCTATACCTGCGAGTGTTCAATAACGATATGCTTAGGCTCTTTAGTGATCTGCCGGCATACACTCGCTCCCGCGGTCAGGTGTGGTTGGCACGCTGGATTGCGCGTGGCGAATCGCCTCAACTGGAGATGACACTAACCGGCCACAAGGGCAAATTGCGGGCAGTCGCACTGACACCTGACCAGAGGCGAGCCATCTCTGGCGCGGATGACGGGAAACTATTTGTATGGAATCTAGACACTGGTCAGCTCGAGCGGACAATGACCTGCCACCGAGGTGGGGTGTTTGCCGTAGCGGTGACGTTGGACGGGCGGCGAGTTGTCTCCGGCGAATCCGATGGGAGGCTACGTGTCTGGAATCTGGACACCGGTGAGGCAGAGCAAATATTGACCGGTCACGAGGGTATGGTACGAGCAGTGGCAGTGATGCCGGATGGGCAACGAGTTGTTTCTGGCGCAATTGACGGGACGATTCGCATCTGGAGGTTAGATACGGGCAAAGCCGATCGGACGCTGATTGGCCACAAGGGCGGGGTTTGGGCTGTGGCGGTGACGCCCGATGGGCATCGCGTTGTCTCAGGGGGAGGCGATGGGATCGTGCGCGTATGGAACCTGATTACAGACGTATGTGAGCAGACGATAACTGCCCATGACCGTCGCGTTATTGCCGTAGCAGTTACTCCAAACGGGCGGCAAGTGGTCTCCGGAGGCGAAGACAGGACTGTGCGGGTATGGAACTTGAGATCGGGTCTGCTTGAACAAACGTTGACTGGCTGCAAAGGCAGAGTACATGCCGTAGTAGTGACGCCAGATGGCCGACGGGCTATCTCTGGTGGAGTAGATGAAGAACGGGTGTTGCGTATCTGGAACTTAGATAAGGGCACTGCCGAGCGAACGCTGAGCGGCCATGAGAGTGGCATTAATGCCTTAGCAGTGACAGGGGATGGACAGCAAGTTATCTCCGGCGGAATAGATGGGACTGTACGTGTCTGGAACCTTAAGATAGAAATGAGGACGTTGACCAGTCACGAGCATTGGGTCAAGACCGTAGCGGTAATGCCCGGTAGTCCATGGGTTGTTTCTGGTGGGCTCGACGGGACTGTGCGTCTTTGGAGTCTAGAGACGGGGGTAAGGAAACGGACGCTGTCTGTGACCGAGGGTTTATGGTTTGAGCGCTGGGTGCATGCTGTAGCCGTTACGAGAGATGGACGATGTGCTATTGCCTTTGGAGCAAAAGGGGCTGTGCGCATTTGGAACCTCGTCACAGGTGCAACCGAGTGCATGTTGATTGGTCACTCAGGCTTTGTGAAGGCCGTGGCTGTGACGCAGGACGGACGATGGGCTATTACGGGTGGAGAGGACGGGACTGTGCGACTTTGGAACCTGATCACCGGTGTGGCTGAGCGAACATTTACAGGCCATATAGGTGAAGTAGGTGCTGTTGCCCTGACTAATGACGGACAAAGGGCTGTTTCTGGCGGGCGCGATGGAACTCTGCGCGTATGGAATGTAACTACTGGTAGAACGGAGTGGACGCTTACCGGCCACATGAGCAGTATAGGAGCCGTGGCGGTGACGGCAAACGGATTGAGGGCTATCTCCGGCGGAGAGGACGGGGTGTTGCGCGTCTGGAACCTAAAGACCGGGCAGAACGAGCAAACGTTGACAGGCCACGCGGGCTGGGTCGGAGGTGTGGCGGTGACCTTGGACGGGCAGCGTTGCATTACAGCCGGCAATGATCGAACGCTGCGGTTGTGGAATCTAGATACAGGTCGCGAACTTGGCTGCGCGGTCCTAGGTGCGAGGGTTACTTGTGTGGCCGTAGCGTCCGCCTCGCCGCTGCAGGTAGTCGCCGGCGACCAAGCCGGCAACGTCTACTGTCTGGAGTGGGTGGAATAGCCCCGCTCCCTTGTGGTATGATTGAGCATATGGACATCCTGCAAGAGACAGAAACCCTCCTGGCGCGGATGAACCGGGCGGAGAAGGCCCAGGTACTCCAATGGATCGCCCGCGACCTGGGCGGGGCATTTCCTGGTATCGAGAGCCGTACGGACGTGAGCGGCGGCGAGCCTTGCATCGTCCGCACGCGCATTCCGGTGTGGGTGTTGGTCAATGCCCGTCAACTTGGCACAAGCGAGGCCGATCTGCTGCACGCCTATCCGACCTTGCGCGCCGAAGACCTGGCCAATGCCTGGGCCTACTACCGGGTTTTCAAGGGTGAAATCGACGCGCAGATCGCCGAGAACGTGGCCTTTTAGCCTCGGCGGATTCAAATCCGCCGCTGCCACACAAAACCTGTTGAAAACAGGTTGCCGCCCCCCTCTTTAACCGGCTTCAGCCGGTTTTGTGTGGCAGCGGCGGGTTTGAACCCGCCGACACGAACCCGCCGGCGCGAACCCGCCGGCCCGAACCCCTCGGCCATGCCCCCGCCCCGCATCTGAGGATGCGGACTCCGCTCTTCGTCTCCCCTGCTCCCCCGCTCCCGCGCTCCCCTGCCCACCAACTACGCCACATCAATAATATAAATCCGCCCCCACGTCCCCAACACCGCCACCGAATACCCCGTCGTAATGCGCAGCCGTGGCCGCTGCCGCACCGTCTCCTTCACCAGATCGAACTCGCTACTCAGCAGCACAATCCGCCCGCCGGGCCGGACGACCCGCTCTAGCTCGGCCAGAACCGGCGGGTAGAGCTTGGCCGGCTGCTCGGCCGCCCGCAGTTGCTTGCCGAAGGGCAGGTTGCAGGCCACCTTGTCCACCGAAGCATCGGGCAGGGGCAGTTGGCGGGCGTCCCACTGGCGAATGTCGGGCGCGCTGGGCGTCTCCGCGCCGGGCTTCTTGCGGCTGCCGCGCACGTTCTTGCGCGCCGCGTCCACCCGCTCCGGCTCGATGTCGCCGCCCAGGATGCGCGCGTATGGCCCGGCCTGCATCCGCTCGTAGAGGATCGTCCCGCTGCCGGCCATCGGGTCGAGAAAGACGTCGCCCGGCGCCGGCTCGGTCAGCAGCACCATCGCCGCGGCCACCGACGGCCGCAACGCCGCCGGCAACTCTATCTTGCGCTCGAAGCGGTGGCGCATCGTCCGGTCGCTGAGGCGCGCCCCCAGCAGGAACTGCGAGCCAAGCTCGTTGGCCCAGAACTCCACCTGCGCGTCGTCGGCCACCGGCGTCCAGCGCGGGTAGCGGGCCTTCAGGGCGCGCCAGATCGTGGCCGTCAGCTCTTTGCGGGTGTACTCGAACTTGCCGTACTGGCGGCTGATGACGCGGAAGGTCGGCGGGGCGCTGAAGCGGCGGATGCGCAGGTAGTCGTTGACGGCGCGGCCGACGCCCTCCGACTTCTCTACCAGTTCGCCCAGCCCGCGCAAGTCGCGCCGCAGCCGGGTCAGGTCATCGCTATAGGCGATCTGGCTGAACACGTCTTCGGTGGTGCGCAGCCGCAATAGCTCTTGCGCCGGGCCGGCATAGTCGAAGACGACGATGCCGTTCTGCTCCTTGGCGAACAGGTAGCGCAGGAAATGGGGGTTCTTCAGCCGGTTGCGAATCTCCAGCCAGGCGATCTCTTCCACACCGGGCATGGTTTGGGCGTAGTAGGTCATGGGGTATTATCCGCGGATTTGGCAGATTGGGCAGATATTAAGAGGCTCACGCAAAGGCGCTAAGGAGCAAAGACGCCAAGGAAGAAAAGAAAGAGCCTTCTTCCTTGGCGCCTTCGCCCCTTAGCGCCTTTGCGTGAGTGTTTTACACCGCCGCGCCAAGCAGCACGGCGGCGAACCAGATGAGGAAGTCGTACTTGAGCAACTGGCTCAGCCGCTCCAGTTGCGGCCCGGTGCGCTCGCGGTGGACGCGCACCATGACGTAGTAGGCCACCGGGAAGACGCCCAGGGCG
>WBZP01002734.1_pt1 | contig 19915 bp, 20 predicted proteins | sample 5204301 | NCBI WGS metagenome assembly WBZP01 (sample SAMN12412401, study PRJNA552823) | activated sludge metagenome | isolation source: activated sludge from nitrification reactor of wastewater treatment plant... | place: USA: Pennsylvania | collected 2017
GGAGCTTGTCCATTGTCTTCCATTTGCCGGTGGCCTCGATGACGATGTCGCAGCCGGACCAATCGGTATCGCCGACCGCCAGGTTGGAGCTGTAACCGATCGCCCGACCATCGATGCTCATCTTGCCGCCCACAGCGCCGCACTCATGACCCCAGCGGCCATGGACCGAGTCGAACTGGAGCAGGAAGGCCGAAGCCGCGGCATCACCGGCGATCTCGTTGATGTGGACGAATTCCAGGGCCGCATCACCCCAGGCCGCCCGCAATCCCAGGCGACCCATGCGACCAAAACCATTGATACCGACGCGAACGCTCATAGATTCATCTCCTCGATGTTGGGCCAATAGAAACAGATAGATAGGCTTGGTTGGTTATGTCCCGCCTCGTTCGTACCAGCGGCGGGTACGGGTGACGATGTGCACCACCGACAACATCACCGGCACCTCGATCAAGACCCCGACTACAGTCGCCAGCGCGGCCCCGGAGTCGAAGCCGAACAACACGATCGCCGTGGCCACGGCCAGCTCGAAAAAGTTGCTGGCGCCGATCAGGGCCGAGGGACCAGCCACGCAATGGGCCACCCCGAGCTGGCGGTTGAGCACATAGGCCAGGCCGGCGTTGAAATAGACCTGGATCAGGATGGGCACCGCCAGGATACCGATCACCAGGGGTTGGGCGAGGATCTGTTCGCCCTGAAAGCCGAACAACACCACCAGGGTGGCGAGCAGTGCGGTGAGGGACAGCGGGCCGAGCCGCTCCAGGATGCGTCCCAAGGCCGATTTCCCCCCGCTACGAAGCAAATGGCCCCGCCACCACTGAGCGATGATCACCGGAATCAGGATATAGAGGATCACCGACAGAAAGAGGGTCTCCCAGGGCACCGAGATGGAGGAGAGCCCCAACAGCCACCCCACGATGGGGGCAAAGGCGAAGATCATGATGGAGTCGTTCAAGGCCACCTGGGTCAGGGTGAAATGCGGCTCCCCATCGGAGAGGTTGCTCCAGACGAAGACCATGGCGGTGCAGGGGGCGGCGGCGAGCAGAATCAGTCCGGCGAGGTAGCTGTCGATCTGCCCCGCCGGCAGCCAGGGGGCGAAGAGCCCGCGGATGAAGAGCCAGCCGAGCAGGGCCATGGAAAAAGGCTTCACCGCCCAGTTGACGAACAGGGTGACGCCGACGCCTTTCCAATGTTCCCGCACCCGGTGCAGGGCCGAGAAGTCGATCTTCAGCAGCATGGGCACGATCATCAGCCAGATCAGCGCCGCCACCGGCAGGTTGACCTGGGCGATCTCCAGGCGTCCCAACCAAGTGAAGGGCTGGGGAAACCAATGGCCGAGACCGATCCCGGCGAGGATACAGAGTAAGACCCAGAGGCTCAGAAAACGCTCGAAGAAACCCATGCCGGTGGCGGTGCCTTTGGCGGTGATCTCGCACTGAATGGACATGCTCTTGCCTCTTGGTGTGATCGGGAATCGGCTGGAGACCTCGGAACCCGGACGGCTATTCCACGGCCATGCGGGCGAGCGCCTGCAACGCCTGACGCAATGGCTGAGAGGGAAGCTCGCTCATCGCGAGGTCGACAAGGCGGCGGATACGCTGCTCCAGGGTCCGGAAGGCGTAGAGAAAGGCCCGGCCGCGCGCCTGCGGGTTCTCCAGCTCCGCCGGATCGGGCACCCCCCAATGGACCTTGATGAAGGCGCCCGACCAGAAGATGGGGCAGGACTTCGCCGCGCTGTCGCAGACCGTGATCAGGACGTCGATGCGTGGCGCACCGCTGGACTCGAACTCGGCGAGATCCTTGCTGCGCAGACCCGCCGTGGCGTAACCCTGCTTCTCCAGCAAGGCGATGGCCTCGGGATGCACCTGTCCCCGGGGGCGACTACCGGCACTGAAGGCGCGAAAGACCTTGCCGCCGAGCTGATTGAGAATGGCCTCGGCCATGATGCTGCGGGCCGAATTGCCGGTGCAGAGAAAGAGGACATGACAGGGTTGGTTGGTCATTTCGCTATAGGACTCGCTCACATCAGTCTCTCGCCTACCAAACCCGACCCATCAAGCGCACTTGGGTGCTCCGGGTCGGTTCGGCATCTCCGCCAGCACCAATAGATCGCGGCTGAAGGGTTCCAGGTTTCTCGCTTCCTCCGCCGTGGCACGCAACACCTCCCTCACCCAATCTGGCAGCTCCGGATGCAGGCGGTAATAGATCCAGAGCCCATCGCGGCGATCCGCGACCAGCCCGGCCTCTCGCAATAGCGCCAGATGCCGCGAGATGTGGGGCTGGACCTGACCGATGGCCTGGGTCAACTCACAGACACAGAGTTCGCCATGACTGTGCAAGAGCATGAGACAACGCAGCCGGGTGTCATGGGCGAGGACGGCAAAGAGATTGGTCGGCTCCATATTCATTTTATGAAATATACCTATAACAGAATATAACGTCAACAGTATATTATAGCCATAATAATCCGTATGATAATTTTTGCTTGGCGAGCTGGGCTTGCAGCTACTCGAGGCTGAGCGTCGATGATCTCCTGGTGGAGATGGGGGAGTTCATTCACTCGGGCGTGAGCCGTCGCGAAAGCGATGCCCTCCCTTCAAACCACAATGAAAATGGATTATTTGGTCTACACTCCGTATTTGTGAGCCAAGGATCGCCGCCTACATTCCGACAACATCCTCAGTGGTTCCAGAGGGTATGAACTTTGCCGCAATCCTGACTGCTACGCGGAGGGCTTATGCCGAATACTCGTTCCGCCTCTCCCCCTAAAACCTGTGTCTATCTCACTGGCCTCTGGTTTCTCGTATCGGCCCCGGCTTGGAGCCTGAACCTGGATGCGCTCAAGGGAGAAGCCGATAAGGGTGGTGCAGACATCGATCATGCGTCTCTCAGCCTGGTGCAAATGCAGGATTTCGAACGTCAGCTGAAACAACGTATGCCGGGTATGGAGCCCATGTTCAAGGAACTGGGACCAAGCGATCGGGAGAAGGTCCTGGAGGTGTATCGACAGAATCTCGATATCTCCAAATCCTGTCTGAAGATATTGGAACTCTCCCGCGAGGCGGTGCGACGAGAGTACGAACCCAAGAAAAAGTAATACCGCTTCCGATACGGGTAGGTTTCAAAGCCAGGCTTGTGACCAAAACGGACGTCCAACAGCAAACCAGGCTTTCGTGCCGGTACCCCCAAAAAAATCCAAAGAACATATTGAGGAGCGTCCCATGATGATGACCAATCCCTTGCCCTGGTGCTCCCTCGCGATCTTCTGCAGCGCGGCCCTCGGTCCGATTCCGGCCCTCGCCGTCGAAGAGATCGCGGTCAAGATCACCGAGGAAATTCCCTACATAACCGTCAATACCGGACAGGAAGAGATCCGGGTCATGCGCATCCAGAACGAAGAACATCAACTTACCGGCGGATTCACCAAGACCTCGCGTAAATGCCCGCCCTTTTGTTTTCAGCCCATGCAGGTGGCGCCCGGGGTCACCACCGTCGGTGAAGTCGAGGTCATCAAGTTCATGGACAACCAGTTTCGTAAGGGAACCGGCTTGATCGTCGACTCGCGCCTGTCGGATTGGTATCAGAAAGGCACCATTCCCGGGTCCGTGAATGTTCCTTTTACGATCTTTGATGAGAGTGGCGAGCATTCCAAGGATCTCGCGGAGGCCTTCAAGCTGTTCGGGGTCAAGCCGAAAAGCAAGACTGACGAGCCGGGTTTCTGGGACAAGCTCTTCGGCAAGGATGCCAAACCATCGAATTGGGATTTCAGCCAGGCCAAGGACCTCCTGATGTTCTGTAACGGTCCCTGGTGCGAGCAATCTCCAACCGCCATCAAGCGAATCCTTTCACTCGGCTATCCGGCGAAAAAGATCTTTTATTACCGCGACGGCATGCAGATGTGGCAATTGGGAGGCTTTACCACCGTTATCCCGAAGCCGAAGAGCTGAGTCGCCTTCTGCCTTCCTGATCTAGGCCTTCGCCCGGTGCCCAGGGGTCGGTCTCCGGGAGATCCGAGAGACCGGACTCCAGGACCGCCCGGGCGGTAATCTCGTCCCGGATGGCGGCCCGGCAGTCGGACGTGGCGAGCTCGGGGCGAAGGCTCGGGGTCCCGTCCAAGCGCCTGGATAGAGAACAATATCGGCATATCTTGCGTAGATTGTTCTCGTATCGAGAACGAAAATGGGCCTTTTCCGCCCAGGCCCGAGCCTGGCGGGACGGTTGAAAACACCGTCCCGCGCCGATCACACTGAGTTTCGCCTAGACCGTTTTACTGACGCCGCCGCGTCCTTTCTCCAGCAGCGCGGCATGGGCGGCGGCCAGACGGGCGATGGGCACCCGGGGGCCGGAGCAGGAGACATAGTTCAGCCCGACGCTGTGGCAAAAACGGATGGACTGGGGATGCCCGCCGTGTTCGCCGCAGATGCCCACCTTGAGGTTGGGGCGCGTGGCGCGGCCCCAGTTCACCGCCAGTTCCATGAGCTTGCCGACGCCCTTGACGTCCAATACCTCGAAGGGATTGTCTTGCAGGATGTGTTTGTCGTTGTACATCGGCAGGAATTTGTTCTCGGCGTCCTCGCGGGAGAAGGAGAAGGTGGCCTGGGTAAGGTCGTTGGTGCCGAAGGAGAAGAATTCCGCCACCTCGGCCAGGTTCTCCGCCCGCATGCAGGCGCGCACCACCTCCATCATGGTGCCGAACTCCAGATCTACTTTGACCCCGTAGGCGGTTTCCACCGAGGACTTGATGCCGTCCACATAGGCGCGCACCCGGCAGAGTTCCTGGGCGGTGCAAACCTGGGGCACCATGATCTCGGGGTGCACCCGGATGCCGGCCTTGAGGCATTCGGCGGCGGCTTCGATCACGGCGCGGATCTGCATCGAGTAGATCTCCGGGAAGGTGAGTCCCAGGCGCACGCCGCGATGGCCCAGCATGGGATTCACCTCGTGCAGGGCGCGCACCTTGTGCAGCATGTGCTCCTTCTTCTTGATCGCCTCGTCCACCACCCGCATCTCCGCCAGCTGATGCACCAGGGGGGTGGTATTGGGCGGGTACATGAAGGATAGGGTACCGGCGAGGACGTCCACCCCCCGGGTCAGGCTGCGCAGGTTCCGCAGTTGCTCCAGTTCGTCCGTGAGTTCTTGTTCCGAGGGCAGGAACTCGTGGATCGGCGGGTCCAGGAGGCGGATGGTGACCGGACGCGGCGACATCACCTCGAAAATACCCTTGAAGTCCGAGCGCTGGATGGGCAAGAGGCGGTCGAGGGCGTGTTGGCGCTGTTCCGGGGTTTCCGCCAGAATCATGTCGATGACGATGGGCAGGCGATCGGTGGCATTGAACATGCGTTCGGTGCGGCAGAGCCCGATCCCCATGGCGCCGAAGCGGAGCGCCCGTCTGGCGTCGTCCGGGGTATCGGCGTTGGCCATCACCCGCAGGCGGGCGACCTCGTCGGCCCAGACCAGCAGGATGTCGAGTTCGGGGCTGAAGGCGGCCTCCTTGGTCGGTACCTCGCCGATGTAGACGTCGCCGGTGGTGCCGTCGAGGGTGATGAGGTCGCCTTCCTTGATGCTGTGGTCGCCGACAAAGGCTTGACGCAATTGGACATCGACGCGGATGCCCTCGGCCCCGGCGACGCAGGGCTTGCCCATGCCCCGGGCCACCACGGCGGCGTGGGAGGTTTTGCCGCCCCGGCTGGTGAGGATGCCGGCAGCGGCGAAGAAACCATGGATGTCCTCGGGCTTGGTCTCCTCGCGCACCAGGATGATCCGCTCGCCACCCTTGCCCAGCTTCTCGGCGCGATCGGCGTCGAAGACGGCGTGACCCACCGCCGCTCCGGGCGAGGCGGGCAGACCGCGGGCCACGGGCTTGGCCTTGGCGGTCGGATCCAGTCGGGGGAAGAGTAACTGTTCCAGCATCTCGGGCTGGATACGCAACAGGGCCTCCGGCTTGGAGATCAGCCCCTCCCGCACCATTTCCACCGAGGTGCGCACGCCGGCGGTGGCGTTCATCTTGCCGTTGCGGGTTTGCAGACAGTAGAGGCGCCCCTTTTCGATGGTGAATTCGAAGTCCTGCACCTCGCGGTAGTGGCGTTCCAGCTTGTGCCGCAACTCCTGCAACTGCCGGTAGAGATCCGGCATCTCCTCATGGAGGGCGTCGATCGGCTTGGGGGTGCGGATACCGGCCACCACGTCCTCGCCCTGGGCGTTGGTAAGATATTCGCCGTAGAGCTTGTTCTCGCCGGTATCGGGATAGCGGGTGAAGCCGACGCCGGTGGCGGAGTCTTCGCCCAGATTACCGAACACCATGGCTACCACGTTGACCGCGGTGCCGTTGGCCATCTCCGGGGTGATGCGGTGGTAATTGCGGTAGTCTACCGCCCGCTTGCCCATCCAGGAGTTGAACACCGCCTGGATGGCGATCTCCAGTTGTTCGTAGGGATCCTCGGGGAAGGGCTGGCCGGTGGCGCGCTCCAGCACCTCTTGAAAACGATCGCTGATCTCCCGCAGATCCCGGGCGCTCAGTTCGAGGTCCTGTTTCACCCCGACCTTGCGCTTCACGTCCTCGAATTCCTCGTCGAATAACTTCTCGTTCACCCCCAGGGCGATCTTGCCGAAGAGTTGGATGAAGCGGCGGTAGGCGTCATAGGCGAAGCGCTCGTTGCCGGTCTGTTGGATGAGTCCCTTGAGGGTGTCGATATTGAGGCCGAGATTGAGGATGGTGTCCATCATCCCGGGCATGGACAGCGCCGAACCCGAACGCACCGAGACCAGCAGGGGATTGGCGGCATCGCCGAAGCCCTTACCGGATTTTTCCTCCACCGCCTTTATGTGTTGACGAACCTCGTCCATCAGGCCCTTGGGAAGTTGTCGCGCCGGATGGGCCAGGTATTCCAGGCAAGTCTCGGTGGTGATGGTGAATCCCGGGGGGACATTGAGACCGATCTGGGTCATCTCGCACAGGTTGGCCCCTTTCCCACCCAGGAGTTGTTTGTTCTTGCCGTCTCCTTCTTCGAAGGAAAACACGCGCTTCTTTGTGGTCATGACGACGTCCATTGCTTGCTCTCGCCTTAAGGACATGAATTTTGGCCTGTCCTGGCGCGCTCGCCGGGCAGGCGCTGACGAGCCGATGGCTCGATGGGGACAGGATAGCAAATGTACTCGGGCTACTTTGCGCCGCCGTGACAACTTCCTGACCTGGATCAGGACGCCTCGGGGCCGTCAAAATTATTAGTAATTAAGTATTGACTAAATTAGTGATCTCTTATAAATTAGCAACCGTCGACCAAGCAGTAACCCAATATCGACACAACGAGAACCACAGAAAGTCGAACCATTTATTAGGAGATGAACAGATGAACAAATTGACCAAAATCGCCGCGATCGTTGCTTTGGTGGGTGCCTCCGCCTCCGCGTCCGCTTGGTGGGGCGGTGGTCCCTGGGGCGGTGGCCCGGGTTGGGGGAACGGCAACAGCTGGAACGATTGGATGGGTGACGGCTGGGGTGACTTCAACATGAACATGAGCGGGTCCGGGTCCGGCCGCGGTTACAACCGGTACAACAACTATTATGGCTACGGCCCCTATGGCTGGGGTGGCCCCTACGGATACGGTGGTGGATATCCCTATGCCGGCGCTTATGGCTATCCCTACGCCGCTCCAGTCCCCCCGGTCGCTCCCGTAGCCCCGGCGGCGGTTCCGGCCCGATAGTCGCCTGACGGCTTGGGGACGGCCCAAGGCGTCCCCAGCAAAACGAACCAGCCAAGACCACAGACAGCACCAGTTTTGAGGAAACGCCCGCATGAACAAGATCCTGACCCTGTTCGCCTTGTCCGCCATCTCCGCTGCGGTGATGGCCGAAGGCACCATCCAGACCCAACCGCAACAGATCATGCCTTATGCGCCTTTTGCCCCGGTATACAGCCTGACGCCGGAGCAACAGCAGGCGATGTTCGAGCAACGGAACAAGGCCGCCCAGGAGGCGTTCGAGGCCCGGCGCCAGCTGTTCGAGCAGGTGGCCGCCGAGCAGACCCGCATAGCTCAGGAACTGACCAAGTCCATGCAGCAGGCCATGGATGAGCAGCGCAAGCAGAACGCGGATATGGCCCACAGCTTCCCAGGGGCCATGCCGCCCTTCGCCGCCCCTGAATTCGCCGGCATGCCCTTCGAAATGCCCGAGCCGCCCATGATGCCGAGCCCCTTCGGCAACGACAGCTTCGCCATGCCGGACTTTCCCAAGTTCCCGGATCTGGCCGGTCTGAGCAAGGAAGAGCGGCGCGCCAAGATGAAGAGCTTCGTCGAGGAGCATCGGCAGGCCATGCAGAAACACCGGGAAGAGGTGCGCAAACAGATGCAAATCGAGCGCGCGACAGCCATGCGCGATGTCCACCCCTTCCTGTAATCTCAACTTGATAGCCTACAGGTGCCCCGCTCAGGCCAGGAGCGGGGTTGGCCTGGCGGTCACCCACCGGGTGAATCCTCCGCTTTCTCCCTCGGTCATGGTGACCGTCACCTTCTGACCACGGCCCGGTTCTCCGGCGGGCGATGGCTCTGGCCCGGATCTCCGGACTCACAGCCTTGATCCAGCGCTCCCGCAGGGCGAATTTATCCGGCCATCATCTATCTCCATTCAGTGCTCAGCCCTTATCATTGTGGCCTTGGCTCGGCGACCCGATCGTCACCTGCCGATACACCAAAGCCGATACCCAGGGATGAGTGGGCCTAGCCGGGCTACGAGCAGACAATCCTGTCTTTATTTATCATCCTGGAATCAACAGATAAATTTCCTTATGCTCGATCAGCCCATCTGCCGTCCGGCAAGGAAGGGGGCTCCGGTGCAAATTCGAATAACCGCCCCTCAGGGGGTGATAGACAAAAGTTAAGTGGAGAGCGATGCAGTGAAACAGCAAAACGACGGCAGAAATTGGCAGGAACAGCGGCCATCCAGGGAGACCGAGGAAGGGGGCGGTAATCGCTACGGCGAGCGTCCTCAGGGGGCTGGCCCGCGCCGGGAAGGCGGGCCACCCGGACGGGGACGGGCTGGAGCTGGTGAGTCCGGCGGCTGGCAGAGCCCGGGTCGGGGACGGCGCGACTTCGGTCCACCCAGCCGGGGACGGGACGACTTCCGGGGCGGTGGTTATCCTCGTCGCGACGCTGGTCCCCCTGGAGATCGTGATGGTCGGCCGGGTGGCTATCGCGGTCGCGATGAGAACCGTCCCCCACGCTCGGAGTGGGAAGATCGTCCACCGCGCCCACGGCGCTTCGAATCCGCTTCCGAACCAAGATCGAACTATGCCCCCCGTTTTTCCGGGGAGCGATCTTTTCGCAATGAGGGTCGCGGTGAGCAATGGGCCTTTGCCCCCCAGCCCCGGGCCCATCAGAAGATGCGCGCCTGGCAGGAAGGGGTGGAGTTGGCCAAATCCGTCTACGAATTGACCACGGCCTTGCCTGCCAGCGAGCAGGCCGGGCTCGGCCTGCAAATGCGTCAGACCGCCGTCGTCATTCCCAGCCGCATCGCCGATGCCGCCGCCCAAACCGGTGGCAGCCGTTTCAACAACATCCTGGCCAACGCCATGGGCGCCTTGGGCGAGCTGGAGACCCAACTCCTGATCGCCCAGTCCCTGGGTCTGGTCGCCGACATCTCATCCCAACAGGCGAAGGTCGATACCCTCTATGCCTTGATCCACGGTCTGCTGCCCCGCCCGGGAAGTGGCCGCGGCGAATAGCCGATTTGGGCTCTCAGGTCGGGCCCGACGGCCCGACCCCGGGGCTCAAGGATTGAGTTCGGCAATCAGGGGAACGGCAGAGTCGGGGAGGCGGGACCGCTTCGAGGTCAAGGTCTCCAACGCGGTCCAGGGTCGATGGGCCGCCCAGTCACCGCCGTTCCGCCCATAAAGACTCCGGGCCAGCTCGGCAAGGGCCTCCCGCGCCGGTTCCGGTACCCGGGGCGCCAGGGCTTCCAGGCTGAGGGGAGGGAGGTCCGGCCAGATTGCCCGGCCCCAGTCCAACCAGGCTCCGCGGGCCGCCTGGAGATCCCGAACAGCATAGGCCGCTTGCAGGGCGCGCAAGGTCTTGGCGGCAGAGGTAGGTTGATGTTTCTGCACCGCTCGCTGGCCCTGGGTCTTTCTGAACCACCAGAGCCATAAAGTACCGACCCAGCCGCCTCCCAACACCAGACTGACCCAGAACCAGGGATTGGCCCCCAGGTGTTGCGGCGGGACGACGATAGCCTCGTGGGGTGCGCAGGGCGCACCATCTTGGTGGGCCAGGTCCACCATGCCCGAGGGCGCGGGACTGTGATCGACCGAGGTCCCGGCCATCACCAGCAGCCGACGCGGCGCGATGCTCGCCACTTCGGCCCGATCGAGCTTGGTGTTCCACCAGGGCAAAGTGATCCCCGGAATCTCATAGCTGCCGGCCCGGGTGGCGAGGATGGCGAGTTTTTCCTGGCGACTGCCGGCGAGGCCATTGGGACCGGCCTGATCCTTGGTGATCGGCTGGTCGGGATAGATCTTCAGGCCTTCGGGAAGTTGTAACCGCGAGGCCAAGTCCGGCAGTTGGGCGGCGGCGAGACCCTCGGCCAGCAGGGCGATGGTCCAGGTGAGGGGTTGGCCCAATTCGACCGGCCCGGTGTCCTTGGACCAGGTATCAGCGAGTTGGAGGCTCTCCGCCGGCAGCCAGGGTTGGTTGGTCGCCCCCTGGGGGATGGGACGCACCTCCAGCTTGAGGGGCTGGGAACGGGCGCGGCGGATTTCCCCAGGACGTCCGAGTAGGGGATCGTTGAAGAGGTTGAAGGGTGAGCGTCCCCGTCCGCCGACCTCGCCCTCGAACAGCAGCGGCGCCAGGGTCAGGGGGCCGGGTTGCTGGGGAAAGATGGCGAAGCGGCGTTCCAGTACGGTGTAGAGCTTACCGCCGCGGCGGCTTTGGTATTGCCGAACCTCGCCCAGGGGTTGGATCCCGGCCTCCATCCCCTCCACCTCCGGGTGGCTGAAACGGCGTACCCGGACCTCGCCCAGAGTCTCCGCCACCAGCAGCCTCTGGGTATAAAGGATCTGGGCCTGGACCAGGGGCTTCTCCGGGCTGGCCGTCACCTCAAGGAAGAGCTCCGGGGTGCCCTGGACGCTGGCCTGGGCCGCGGTCTCCACCACCTTGATGTGGATCGGCTGGCTCTGGTCGTTATCGAAGCGGATCGGTGGGATCTGGAGGTCTCCAGCCCGTTTCGCCAACAGGCTGAGACGCCATTCGACCTTGCGGCTGACCTGATTGTTGATGATCTGCACGCTCTGATTCTGGCCGCGTTCGAGGATCTCGAAATCCGGCTGCAAGGGGCTGAAGTCCGGCTCGGCTCTTGTCTCGCTACGCACCTCGAATACCAGCTCGAAGCTCTCGTCCAGACCCACCGGATTGCGCGACAGCCGTGTCTGCACCGAGCCGGCGCTGACCAGGCCCGGGATGAGGGCGAGCAGCAGCAGGGCCGTCCAGCCACGATAGAGGAGACTGAGCCAGGGGGATGAAGTCACCATGCTTGGTTCTCTCTCGGTGGATTCGGCCTTTGTTGGTATTGGTAGAGAAACTTGCGTCGCAGCAACCCGCCCGGGTCATCCGGGATGCGCGCCAACCATTGCTGTAGGGCCTGTTGCTTGGGATCGGTGGGTGATTGGTCTTGAGTGTTGCCGGGGGCCGCGGCGGACGTCTCGGCTTCGGCTTTTTGCTCGTCTTTTCCGGCTTGGCTGTCCTGCTGTTCCCCCGTCTTGGGCGGCTGATCGGAGGTGGTCGCCGAGGGCTGTTGTTGTGCCGCTTCCGCTCCAGATGGATCGGCCTCGCTCGCTTTGGCCGCTTGATCCGGGGTGTTGGCGGAGTCTTGAGAGGGCTGAGCTTGCGACCCCTGGGTCTCCTGATTCGGCTGCGGCTGATCGGCTTGACCCGCCTGGGGCGTTTGGTTCTGCTGTTGCTGTTGCTGTTGCTGTTGCTGTTGCTGTTGCTGTTGCTGTTGCTGTTGCTGTTGCTGTTGCTGTTGCTGTTGCTGTTGCTGTTGCTGTTGCTGTTGCAGGGCGCGGGCGACCAGATCGCGGTTGTAACGGGCATCGGCGTGATCCGGTTGCTGTTTCAGGGCGCGGTCATAGGATTGGAGCGACTCCTGGAGTTGACCGGATCTGGCCAGGGCATTGCCCAGGTTGTACTGGGACTCGGTGTCTTCCATGTCGGCCAATCCCTGGGCGGCGGCCTTGAAGTCTCCGGCCCGGTATCGGGCGGCGGCCTGCCAGCGCGGGTCGCTGAAGGCCCGCGCGGCGCCGGCGGCCTCCCCCTCGGCGAGCAGGCGGGCGCCACGCTGGTCCGGACGCGACCAGAGGTCGTCCCAAGAGAGCGCCATGGCTGGGGAGGGCGGACTCCCGAGCCAGACCGCCAGGACCAGCACCAGATAACCGCGACGGAAGCCATAGGCGGCGAGAAGCAGCACCGGCAGCAATAGCCAGGGTCCTTCCTCGCGCCAGAGATCCGCCACCTGGGCGGTCTCTTGAGCGCCGTTCAGCCGCGGATCCAGGCTTGGCGCGGTGAGGAAATCGATATCCCGATCATCCAGGGTCAGGAGGGAGAAATGCCCATGACCCGTCGCCGCCAGACGCCTGAGTCCATCCAACTCCAGCTTGGGGAGCAGGATTTCACCCTGCCCGTCCTTGAGAAAACCGCCCCCCTTGAGGGGGATGGGTGCCCCTTCCTGGGTGCCGACCGCGAGCAGATGCAGCCGGTGGCCGGCAGTAACCAGTTTCTGGGCACTGGCGAGGGTGGCCTCGCCGCCGGGATCGTCGGTGATGAGCAGCACCTCCCCATGGGGGATGCCGCCCTGGGACAGCAGATTGACCGCCAGCTCCAGGGCCAGATCCGGGCGGGAGCCCTGGCTGGGCATGAGTTCGGTGGCGAGGGGAGGGATCAGGGCGCTGATGGTGGCGCTGTCGTCGGTGAGCGGGGTGACGGCGAAGGGCTGGGCCGCAAAGACCACCAAGGCGGTCTGACCTTCCCGCCGCTGCCCCAGGATGTCCTTCAATTTGAACTTGGCCCGGGTGAGTCGGCTGGGGCTCAGGTCCGGGCTGTCCATGGAACGGGAAAGATCCAGGGCAATGACCAGGGCCGACTGCCCGCGATAGACAGGTTGCTCGAATCGATGCCAGACCGGCCCGGCGAGGGCGAGGATGACCAGCCACCCGGCAAGGGCGAGGGCGATCAGGGGAAGCCGGCTGGCGCGTCCGCCGCCTTGAAGCAGCAGATAGGGCAGTAATCTGGCATCCACCAGTCGCAGCCAATCGCCTTGTCCGGGGGGGCGGTGCCAGAGTTTCCAGAGAAGGAGTAGCAGTCCCGGGATGGCCACTAGCCACCAGGGGCGGAGGAAGTGGAAGTCGTTCATGTCCGGCTCCTTGATGGTCGCAGGCGTCCCAGCACCAGCCCGACAGCCAGCAACAGGGCGGCGCTCAAGGGCCAATAAAAAAGGGCCTGCACCGGGCGAAAGACCTGGGTCTCCTGGTCGATGGGTTCGAGTTGGTCGAGCAGGCGATAGATCTCCTCCAGCTCGCGAGCGTCCCGGGCGCGGAAATAACGCCCCCCCGTGGTCTCGGCGATCTTTTGCAGGGTCTTTTCGTCCAGATCCCGGGAGGGATTGACCCGCCGGGTGCCGAACAGGTCCCGCACCAACATCTCGTCGGCGCCGATGCCGATGCTGTAGATCCGTAATCCCTCTTGAGCCGCCAGTTCGGCGGCCCGCAGGGGTTCCACCGCCCCGGCGTTGTTCACCCCGTCGGTGAGCAGGATCAATACCCGGCTGGCGGCCGGGCGGTCCTTCAGGCGTTTCAGGGCCAGGCCCAGGGCGTCGCCGATGGCGGTGGCCTCGGCCCCGGCGAGACCGATGGCGGATTCTTCCAGCAGTCTCTGCACCGTCTCGCGGTCGAAGGTCAGCGGGGCCTGAAGATAGGCCTGCTCACCGAAGAGGATGAGGCCGAGACGATCCCCCTGGCGGCGGCGGATGAAGTCCCCGGCGACGATCTTGATCGCCTGGAGGCGGTTGAGCCGGCGGCCTTGGTAGAGGAAGTCCTCCTCCTTCATGCTCCCCGAGGTGTCTACCGCCAGCATCAGGTCCCGACCCGAACGCGGTAGTTCGATGGGGTCGCCGACCCACTCGGGACGCGCCGCGGCGGTGACCAAGAGCCCCCAGGCCAGGGCGGCGGTGAGTAGTCGCCAGGGGTGATGGAAACGGGAGCGTCCGGTGCCCAGTTCCGCGGCAGGGGCGAAGTCGTCCAACACCGGCACCCGCAAGGCGCCGCCATCGCTTTGGACCGGCGGCAGCCAGAGACGAGCCAGCAGCGGCAGCGGCAGCAGGATGAAGATCCAGGGCCAGCCAAAGCCAATCATCGGCGATCGCGCCCCAAGGCCTTGGCCCAGGCCAGGCAGAGGCTCCGCAGGGCCTGGAGATCCACCTCGATCTTGGGGGCGTAGGGCCCCTGGGCGAGCACCCGACCGACTCCCCGGGTAAAGCCGTCTTGATGGGGGGTGCCGCCAAGGGGGCGATCCAGCCAGGCCAACCAGTCCTCGGCGGTGAGTCCGGCGACCTCATGGCGCGGGAAATGGCCGAGGGCGATGCGGCGCAGCAGTTGGGAGAGATCGGCCAGCAACCTTTGCGGGTTTTCCCGCTCAATCTGTTGGGCAAAGAGTTCGTTCAGCGCCGCCAGCTCGGCGCGTTGTCTCTGCCCTCGAAGATGTCGACGCCATAGCCAGAGAACCGTCACCGCTGCCAGGATCACCAGCCCCAGCAGCAGCCACCAGCCCGGTGCCGGCGGCCACCAGGGCACCGGCGGGGGGAGGTGGATATCCCGCAACGGCAGTTCGGGCATGGGGTTCATCGGGGTGGTGGCCTCAGCGCCTGCTGCAAAAGGGGTGGCAAGGCCTGATCGGTGGCGCACTGGAGCAACCGAATCCGGTAGCGATTGGTCAGGCGCTCCAAGGATTCCTGTCGCTGCTGGCAGCCCAGGGCGTAGCGGCGACGCGCCTCGGCCTCATCGCCGTTCACTTGCAGGCTGCGGACGCCGTCGCTGAAGCGGTACAGACCTCCCGCCGCCATGGCCCGTTCCAGGGGGTCATGGATCAGCAGCATGATCAGTTCGCTGTGGCGGGCGAGCTGGGCGAGATGGCCGGCGCACCGCTCGTCCAGATCCCGCCCATCGGTGCAGAGAAAAATCAGACTTCCCGGATGAGAGACCCGCCGCAGACGCGCCAGGGCCGAGGCGGCGGTATCGAGCCTTTGTTCCTGGGCGACGGCTGACTGGGATGGCGCATGATCGGCGAGGGCACGGATGAGATGGAGCACGGCGCGCTGTCCAAGGCGGGGGCGGAGTTCGTTGTGGCTGGTCTCGGAAAAGACCAGACCGCCCACCCGATCGCCCTGGTGACCGGCGCCCCAAGCCAGCAGGGCTGCGGCCCGGGCGGCGACGACACTCTTGAAGGCGCCGCGGGTGGCGAACCACATGGGGGCGCGGAAATCCACCCAGAACAGCACCGAACGCTCCCGTTCCTCCCGGAACAGCTTGGTGTGAGGGCGTCCGGAGCGGGCGGTGACGCGCCAATCCAGGCTGCGCACATCATCGCCGGGTTGATAGGGACGGCTTTCGGCAAACTCCAGGCCGCGACCCTTGAGGGGCGAGATATGACCTCCGGCGAGCGGGGTGCGGATGGGGCCGGCGCGTAAGCTCAGTTGTTCGCCTTCCTGGCGCAGGCGCACCAGAGCGTGGCTGGTCGGACGCACCAGCTCCTCATCGGCCACGGCCTGGACGGTTCGGCTGGGAAAGAGTCTCATCCTTTCTCGCTCGAGCCTCTCAGCCCCAGCCGTCCAGGTCGGGGTGACGACTTCTTATTGATGGTATTCATGTTTGACTGACGACTCGGTTGTGGGGGCGGCCTCGGGCAAATTGCGGTGATACTTCGATTATGTCCGCTGTTGACCAACAGCAGAGTAGGTCGGCAATCCTTTGCCGACACTCCCTGGTCGGCATCAAATGGCGGCAAGGGGTTGCCGCCCTACGAGCTACGAGCTAAATCGCCTTGTGTCCGGTGTTGACCAACAGAAGCCGTCAGGGTTTCCTCGTTATGCCGCCCTGAATACATTTTGTTCTTCCGAGTGAACGGGCGCGGGCGCTGGCCCCTCATCCGCCGATGAGGAATAGAGCCAACAGGAATGGCTGTTCGTGTTCAATGGCTCCGGGCATTGGCCGAAAATAGCCATTTCTTGTTCTTATTCTGAGAACAATACGGCATTCTGAGAGGTATTATTCTCCAAAGGAGAACAAAAAACCGGCCTAGAGCGCCCAGGCCCGGAACGCCGACAGGCGGACGAACAGTCGTTGCCTTATTTCACCCATCGAAGGCTCCTGAAGGATTTCGGTCACGGCAAGGGCGGCAAGCCCAGTTCCTTGAGGAACGCATTGTGTTTATCCCTGGCCTTCTCGATGTTCCGCGCCAGGGTGACCAACTCGGTATGGACGGCCTGCAAAACGACTTCTTCTTCTGCCTCGGCCGTGCTGACATAGCGCGAGATGTTCAGGTTGAAATCGTTCTGCTCGATTTCCTCCATGCCTACCCGCCGTGAATAGCGCCTCTCCTCCCGGCGGAACTGGTAGGTGTCGATGATCTTGTCGATGTGCTCGGGCCGCAGTTGGTTCTGCCGTTTGCCTTTCTCGAAGTGCTCGGCGGCGTTGATGAACAGCACGTCATCCGGCTTCTTGCACTTCTTCAGCACCAGGATGCAGACCGGAATGCCGGTGGAGAAGAAGAGGTTGGCCGGCAAGCCGATTACCGTGTCGATGTGGCCATCCTTGAGCAGTTTGGTGCGGATGCGCACCTCCACGCCGCCGCGAAACAGCACCCCATGCGGCAGGATGATGGCCATCACGCCGTCCGGCTTGAGGAAATGAAACCCATGCAGCAGGAAGGCAAAGTCGGCGGCGGACTTGGGCGCCAGGCCGTAGTTCTTGAAGCGGACATCCTCGCCCAGTGCCTCGCTAGGTTCCCAGCGGTAGCTGAACGGCGGATTGGCCACCACGGCGTCGAACTTCGGCATCCTGGCCGGGTTGGTCTCGCGCAAGAGATCCCATTCGTTGAGCAGGGTGTCGCCGTGGAAAATGTCGAACTCGGAATCCTTCACCCCGTGCAGCAGCATGTTCATGCGCGCCAGGTTGTAGGTGGTGATGTTCTTTTCCTGGCCGTGAATCTTGCCGATGCCGTGCGGCCCCATGCGATGGCGCACGTTGAGCAGCAACGAACCCGAACCGCAGGCGAAGTCCAGCACGCTATCCATGTGCTTGCGCTGGCCGGTGGCTGGTTCCTGCCCGTCCAGTGTGACGATGGCGGAAAGGATGCTGGAAATAGGTTGTGGCGTGTAGAACTCGCCCGCCTTCTTGCCCGAGCCGGCGGCAAACTGGCCGATCAGGTACTCATAGGCATCGCCCAGCGTGTCGCTGTCGGTGCTGAACTGCGCCAGCCCCTTGGCGATTTCGCCGATGATCTTGCACAGGCGGGCGTTGCGCTCGGGGTAGGTCTTGCCGAGCTTGTCGGAGGCCAGGTTGATCTCCGAAAACAACCCGCGAAAAGTGCTGGCGAAGGATTCGTTCTCAATGTAATCGAAGCCCTGTTGCAGGGTGTGCAGCAACTCGGCGTCTTGCGTGCGCGCCATCTCCGTGATGTGGCCCCACAGGTATGGCGGCTCGATCACATAATGCACCTTGCGGCGCATCTGTTTCTCGAACTCCGGAATGTCTTTCGGGTTTTCTCTATACCAAACCGCTAGCGGGGCAAAATACCCCCTCCCGCCTTCGGCGGACTCCCCCTTGGCAGGGGGAGAGCTTGGATAGTCCGGCCCCAGCTCCTTTTGCGCGGCGGTCTCAAAGTTGTCCGACAGGTAGCGCAGGAACAAAAAGGCCAGCATGTAGTCGCGGAAGTCGTCCGCGTTCATGGCGCCGCGCAATTGGTCGGCAATGGCCCAGAGGGTTTTGCCCAGTTGGCCGAGTTGTTCCTGGGTCATGGCATTGCCTCCCACGGGTTGATCACATTGAGGCCAGCCGCCTGGAAGGGCGCAACATCTCGGGTGGCAACCGTAAAGCCGTGAGCGTTCGCAATGGCAGCGATGTAGCCATCAGGCGTGGGGAGCCCTTGCCGACGGCTCGGGCCGTAACGGCCAGCTCGGCGTAATGCCGGGCCGCGTCGGTATCAAACGCAAGCACGCGATCCCCGAACAGATCCAGCAGACCATCCAGCATTTGGGTCAGTGCATCCTTGCGCCGACCGGCGGGCAAGGCGCCAATGCCGAACAGCAACTCGGCGAGGGTGACACTGGTCAGGTAGAGGGTTTCGGCCACCTGTTTATCCAGCCATGCCAGCACAGCAGGGTTCGGCGCTGCCTTCATCGCCTCGGAAACGACATTGGTATCCAAGACGATCATTCAAACCTCAGGGGTTCAGCCGGGGATTTGTCGCGCACTTGCTCAATGGCAGCGATGTCGTCGTCGGTCAGTCCCACGCGGCGGCCCAGCTCCGCCAGGGCCGTACCCAAGCCCAGCCGTTCCGGCTGAACAGGGTGCTTCAGCGCGCCGCGCAAACTGGTTTTACTTGAGGCGGGTGACGGGGGCGTTGATGCCGCGTCCAGCACAATAATCTCGACACTCTTGCCCCAAAACTGTTTTGGCAGCCGGAGATGAACTTCTCCGTCAGTCACGCTTTGAATCGTGCGCATCGCTTCCATAAATCAAGCCCCGTTTGCTGTTGATAAAGAGTCGTCCACGGCCTGACGGCTTTGGTGTGCGACGCCGAAATAACGGCGCGGGTCGAAGTCATCGGCGGGCGGGGCGACGATACTTTCTTCCTCCGCGAGTTGTCGCAGAACGATTTGCACCAGTTGGAATTTCTCGGCATGGGAGAGACTGGCTATCGAGGGCAGGAGTTGGTTAATGGTCATGGTGTGGATTCCGTTGAAACTTCGGAGAAAAGCTGCTGCATCAGGCCCTTCTTGTGGGTTTTGAGGGCAGCAATTTTTCAGTTACTGCCATCCACTTGCTCGCGCCGCAGTGCCATCGCCCTGCTTGCCGATGTCCTTGAAGGCCATCGACAGCCGCGTCTTGCCGGTCCCGTTGTAGACATAGAGCAGGATGGTCTTTTTGTTCTCCAGTTCGCTGCGCAAATGGGTGGCCAGTGCTGGCATGTCGGCGAAGGGCTGGCCCGGCTTCATGCGGGCACCTCGTCAGCAAATACGGAATGACAAGACAAAAAGTCCATCACTCCCGCCAGATTTTGTTTCACATCCACTTCCAAAATGTGGATGACGCGCAAGCCCAAGCCCATTAGAAATGCGTCCCTCTGCGCATCATATTCGGCCTTGTCATCATGGCTGCTTCCGTCAACCTCAAGCACCGCTTGCTTTTCGGCACAATAAAAATCAACGATGTAATTACCGATGATCTTTTGACGATCAAAGTCCAGACCTTTGAACTGCCCTTTTTTTAACTGATTCCACAGCAACACCTCCGACAAATTACCCGCCCGGCGCAACGCCTTCGCCCTTTCTTTCAACTGGGGGTTGAATGGCAATGACTGATAATTTTTGGTGTACCGCGATTTCACCACCCCGCCAGGCTTCGCGTTGTTATTCCCCTCCTCTGGAGGGGTGCCCCGCAGGGGCGGGGTGGTTGCTTTTGGGTCGCGTTGTGCCATTTAACCACCCCGTCAGGCTTTGCGTTGTTATTCCCCTCCTCTGGAGGGGTGCCCCGCAGGGGCGGGGTGGTTGGCTTTTGGGTCGCGTTGTGCCATTTAACCACCCCGTCAGGCTTCGCGTTGTTATTCCCCTCCTCTGGAGGGGTGCCCCGCAGGGGCGGGGTGGTTGCTTTTGGGTCGCGTTGTGCCAT
>WBZP01002735.1_pt1 | contig 19906 bp, 19 predicted proteins | sample 5204301 | NCBI WGS metagenome assembly WBZP01 (sample SAMN12412401, study PRJNA552823) | activated sludge metagenome | isolation source: activated sludge from nitrification reactor of wastewater treatment plant... | place: USA: Pennsylvania | collected 2017
GCACGCCGCGCCGCCGAACTCGGTATCGAGATGCCGATCACGCGCGCCGTGACCGCCGTGCTCGACGGCCGCATCACGCCACGCGCGGCCGTCGAACAGCTGATGGCGCGCGACCCGAAGCACGAATAGGCAACATCCCGCGTGGGCTGCCCCTCGCGGCAACGCTACTGCCCGCCGGCAAATCCCTGCTGCCGCCAGGCTTCATAGACCAATACGGCGACCGCGTTCGAAAGATTGAGGCTGCGGTTTCCCGGTTTCAACGGCAGACGCAGACGCCGGTTCTCGTCAATGTCGGCCAACACTTGCGGTGGCAGCCCGCGCGATTCCGAGCCGAAAACGAGCGCGTCGCCCGGCAGAAAGTCCACGCTGGTATGACGCTGCGTTCCCTTGGTGGTCAGCGCAAACAGCCTGGCCTCGCCCAAGGTCGCGCGGCACTCGCGCCATCCCGCATGCAACTCGACGCACGCCAGTTCGGCATAATCCATTCCGGCGCGGCGCAACTTGGCGGCGGAAAGTTCGAAGCCGAGCGGTTCGATCAGATGCAGTTTTGCCCCGGTATTCGCGCAAAGCCGAATGACATTCCCCGTATTGGGCGGGATCTCCGGCGCGACGAGGACGACATGGAACACTTGCGGACGCCTCCGAAAAGCGGTAGTTTCTGAAAAATCAGCTTATTAGAGTATGACTTTCGTGCAAAATCACAACAGCAATCCCGGCAATTCTAAGGCCGCGTTGGAGACCGTCTGATGGCACGCCCGGAAAAGATCCGCCTTGGCGACATGCTGGTCCAGCAGCGGCTCATCACCGCGGAGCAACTCAAGCTTGCCCTTGAGGAGCAGAAGCGCTCGGGCCGCAAACTCGGACGGGTTCTGGTGGAAAGCGGTTTTGTCACCGAAGAGGGCATTTCGACGGGCTTGGCGCGCCAACTCGGCGCCGATTATGTCGACCTCAAGACCTTCAAGCCGCAGCCTGAACTGATCAAGTTGCTGCCGGAAGCCCAGGCGCGACGGCATCGCGCGCTGGTACTCAATGAGCGCGCCGGCATGCTGATCGTCGGCATGGCCGATCCCACCGATCTCACGGCGTTCGACGAAGTGGGGCGCGTGCTCAAGCGCGAAATCGATCTTGCGGTGGTCAGCGAGAGCCAGTTGCTGGCCACCATCGACCGCGTCTACAGTCGCGCGGCGGAAATAAGCGGCCTGGCCAAGGAACTCACGGCCGACATGGGCGACATATCGACCGAGTTCGGCAATATCCTCGGGCTCACCGCGGGCGCCGAGGACGCGCCGGTCGTCAAACTGCTCAATACGGTGTTCGAAGAGGCGCTGAAGATGCGCGCTTCCGACATCCACATCGAACCCCAGGAAAAATCGCTGCTGATCCGCTTTCGCATCGACGGCGTGTTGCATGTGCAGACGGAAGCCGACGCAAAGATTTCGACGGCGCTGGTGCTGCGCCTGAAGCTGATGTCCGGCCTGGACATTTCCGAAAAGCGCCTGCCGCAGGATGGCCGGTTCAACATCAAGTTGCGCAACACGGCGATCGACATTCGCATCTCGTCGATGCCGACGCAGCATGGCGAATCGGTGGTGATGCGCTTGCTGGCGCAGAACACCGGGCTGTTGCAACTCGACCGGCTGCAGATGCCCCCGCGCGTTCTGGAGCGCTTTCGCCATTCCATCGCGCGGCCGTCGGGCATCGTGCTGGTGACCGGGCCGACCGGATCAGGCAAGACCACGACGCTGTATGCGGCCCTCAACGAGCTGAACACGCCGGAGAAGAAGATCATTACCGTCGAAGATCCGGTCGAGTATCGCCTGCCTGGTCTCAACCAGGTGCAGGTGCATGAGAAGATCGACCTGTCCTTCAGTCGCGTGCTGCGCAGCGCGCTGCGCCAGGATCCGGACATCATCCTGCTGGGCGAAATGCGCGATCAGGAAACCGCCGAGATCGGCATGCGCGCGGCGATGACCGGGCACCTGGTGCTATCGACCCTGCACACCAACGATGCGCTATCGACGCCGATCCGCCTGCTCGACATGGGCGTGCCACGCTACATGGTGGCGCTGTCGATCCAGATGGTGCTGGCGCAGCGGCTGGTGCGCGTCACCTGCGAGAACTGTTCGATTGCCCATACGCCGACGCCCCACGAACATTTGTGGCTCAAGGCGGAACTCGGCGAGCAGGTGGATGGCGTTCAGTTCAAGCAGGGCCAAGGTTGCAGCCACTGCGCCAACACTGGCTACCAGGGCCGCCAGGCCGTCTACGAAGTTCTCGACATGACCAATACGCTGGTCGAGGCCGTGAACCGCGGCGACCCGAACGAATTCATGCAACTCGGCCGCGAACAGATGGCAGGAAACACCCTGCGCCGCGACGCCGTGCGCCTGGTCGTCAGCGGCCGCACCACGATCGAGGAAGCCATGCGCATCAGCACGCAGCTCGAGGAGTAAGACGATGACCTGCGCCGCCCGCAAGATCGCATTGCAGCCCCCCACTCCGATTGCGGGCATGCCATCCGGCCGCCCTCGGGGCGGCCGGGCCGACCACTAAGCCATGGCCAGCTTCGCTTACCGCGGCCGCAACGGCGCCGGGGAGATGGTGCAGGGAGTCATGGACGGCGCCACGGCCGGCGCAGTGGCCGATCTGCTGTTCGGCAGCGGCGTGACGCCGACCGAGATCAAGCCGACGACCGCTCCCGCGGCGAAGCCGGCCAGCGGCCCCGGCGTGGGCCTGGCGCTGTTCCGGCAGAAAGTCGAACATATCGATGTGCTGCTGTTTTCGCGACAAGTACATACCCTGCTGCGCGCCGGCGTGCCGATCATGAGGGCGCTGGCCGGATTGCAGGAATCGAGCACCAATCCGGCGATGCGGGACGTGCTGCAGGATGTCCGCGACAGCCTGGATTCCGGGCGTGAAATGTCGCTGTCGCTTGCCCGTCACCCGACGGTGTTTACGCCCTTCTACCTGTCGATGGTGCGCGTCGGCGAAATGACCGGCCGGCTTGAAGAAGTCTTTATCCGCCTGTTCGATCACCTGGCGTTCGAACGCTTCATGCGCGAGCAAGTGAAGTCGGCGATGCGCTACCCGTCCTTCGTGGTCGCCGCGATGGCCATCGCCATCTTCATCGTCAATATCTTCGTGATCCCGGCCTTCGCCAAGGTGTTCAAGGGCTTTGGCGCCGAACTGCCCTTGATGACGCGGCTGCTTATCGGCTTTTCGGATTTCATGCTGGCCTGGTGGCCCGCCCTGCTGGTGGGCGGGGTGGTCGCGATTTTCGGCTTCAATGCGTGGCGCAAGACGACCAAGGGCCGTTACGCCTGGGATCGCTTCAAGCTGAACATTCCGATCGCCGGCAAGATTATCCGCAAGGCCACGCTGGCGCGGTTTGCGTCGAGCTTCGCCCTGGCTTCGCGCAGCGGGGTGCCCATCATCCAGGCGCTGACCAATGTCGCCGAGACGGTGGACAACGCCTACATTTCGGACAAGGTCGAAAGAATGCGCGATGGTGTCGAGCGCGGCGAAAGCATTCTGCGCACATCGATTTCCGCCGGCGTGTTCACCCCCGTGGTGCTGCAGATGATTGCCGTCGGCGAAGAGTCCGGGGCGCTGGACGACATGATGAAGGAAGTCGCCGACATGTATCAGAGCGAGGTCGAATATGATTTGAAGAACCTCGCGCAGCAGATCGAGCCGATCCTCATCGTCGCGCTGGGCGTCCTGGTCCTGATCCTCGCGCTGGGCATCTTCCTGCCGCTGTGGGACCTGGGCAGGGTGGCGATGAAGAAGTGAGATGAATCGTCAGCGTGGCGTCAGCAAGTTCGAGTTTGCCCTGACGGTCGCGATCTTCGGCGTTCTCGCGGCAGTACTGATGCAGCGCCTGAGCGCAATTCAAAGCGCGGCGGAACGCACGGAAGTCGATCTCACGGTGCGCAATATCCGGGTCGGAATTCAGCTGGCGATCGGAGAACACATCATGCGCGGCGAGGAACAACGCATCGGCGAGGTGGCTCAGGCCAGTCCGGTCGATTTTCTCGGGCACCGGCCGCGCGGCTTCAATGCGATTGCCACTGAGCCGGAGGCGTCCGGCGAATGGGCTTACGATCGACTTCGGCGCGAACTCGCCTACCGGCCGCGCCAGCCGCAGGCCTTTGGCGGCGCCGAGGAGTTGCGCTGGCGCTACGTCGCCCGTATCGACCCGTCGGGGCGGACGGTCGGGGCCAGCCTGGTAGCGTTAAACTGAAGCCATGGAGCCGCGATAATCGCCGGAATGATGTTCGCCAATCCTGATAACCTTTGCGAGTTGCCGGACGGGAATATTCCATGACCATGAAATCAGGCCGCACCCCAGCGCTGGCGCGCGGTTTTACGCTGATCGAACTGGTGATTGTCATTACCATCATCGGGATACTTGCCGCCGTGGCGCTGCCGCGTTTGATCGACGCCCAGCGTGACGCCAGGATTGCCAAGGCCAACGCGATCTTCGGCTCGATCCGCTCGTCCGTGGCGCTGGCGCGTTCGCGCTGCGAACTGGACGTTTCCGGCACGGCGCCCAGCCTGACCGCGATCAATTGCACGTCGACACCACCCAAGGTGAATATGGACGGCACCATGGTCGACATTGTCAATCGCTATCCGGCCGCCACCGTGGCCGGGATCGACGCCGCCGCCGCGCTGAACCCGGCGGCCGATGGTTTGACACCGGGAGGAACCGGCACCACGCGGACATTCGACATCGCAGGTGGCACGATCCCCAACTGCCGGATTACCTATCAGGAGGCCACGATCAGTGGCAGCCTCATTTCCGCGCCGGTAATTTCGGTGGTAACCTCTGGCTGCTAGCGTTTTCGGGCATCGTCGCGCCGGACCAAATATAACCAAGGAGATAGCAATGAAACAAAAAGGCTTTACCTTGATCGAGTTGATCGTTGTAATCGTCATTCTTGGAATCCTGGCGGCGACGGCATTGCCGAAGTTCGTCGACTTCAAGACGGATGCCGAGGATGCGGCGCTCAAGGGCGTCGTCGGCGCGCTGTCGTCCGGCACGTCGATACGCTATGCGCAGCGCCAGATCAGCCCCAGCGCCGGGGCCGCGGTGACCAACTGCAGCAATGCCGCCGATACCATGGTCGGCGGCGCGCTTCCCGCCAATTACAGCATTGCTGCCGGGGCCTGTAGTCCCGCAGGCTCGACCACAGTCTGCACTGTGTCGAAGACCGGCTACGCGCCGACAGCTTCCGCGACCATTACCTGCAGTTGATTGGAGTGTCGCTGGAGGACGAATCGATAGGGGACTGACTCCTGTCGGTTTCAACTTCCGGTGACCAACAGCGCCGACATTCAGCGGTCGGCGCTGCCAGAATAGCGTTTACCGATGATGGCCGTCGGGTGTCCTGGAGCCAGCATCGATCCACCGCTATCCCGAACAGTAAGGATTTGCCTTGGCCTGCTTGCCTTGATGGTAAGCGGGCCATTTCTTGTCCCGTCTCATACCGAGCCCATCGGTAGTTTCTGGAGCGAATGGTGGGCGGCGGCGCTGGGCCTGGCGGCAGCGGTCGCCGGCCTGCTCGCGCTGCGTGACCGTCCGCTCGCCCTGCCGCCTACGCTCGGGATTCCGGCGGCGTTGCTGGTCGGTCTTCTGCTCCAGTGGATGTTCGGCCGTCTGGCATTTCCGCAGGTCGGCCTGCTGTATGCCGCCTACGTGCTGTGGGCGGGTCTCCTGTTGCTCCTGGGGCGACATCTGGCCGAAACTGTCGGGCTGACACGACTCGCCGACGTTCTCGCTTGCGCCATGGCCCTCGGCGCACTGGTCGCGGCGGGTATCGCGCTGGCGCAGTGGCTCAGGATCGCGCCGCGGGTACCGTGGATATTTCCCCATCTGGGCGGGGGGATCTACGCCAATCTGGGTCAGGTCAACCACCACGCCCACTACTCCTGGCTCGGCATCGCGTCGCTGTTCTACCTGCGGGGTCGCGGGTGGCTGGGCCGTCCGCTGCTTTGGCTGGCGGTCCTGCCGATCGCTCTTGGCAGCGTCGTCAGCGGGTCGCGCAGTGTGCTGCTCTACCCGTTAATTCTGCTCGCCGCGATTTTCTGGGCCAGACACAGGGAACGCGGCGGTACGACGGCCTCCCTGCTTCCTGACGCCGCCGCGTTGCTGCCGACAGTGATCGCGCTGGACTTCTTCGCCACTTGGGTTTCGACTTACCTTCCCGGCGCAGCAAGCCCGTCGGCCTCGCGGCTCTACGAGTCAGTCTCCGCCCCGAGCACGAGACTCGCGCTGGCGCGCAGCGCGTGGTCGGCATTTGTCGAGCATCCGTGGCTCGGGCAGGGGGCCGGCAACTTTTCCTGGAGCAGTTTCGTTGCTGCCGCCGGTCGGACCGGCGACGCACCGTACCAGGTCGCCGAAAATGCCCACAACTTCGTACTGCAAGGCCTGGCCGAGTTCGGCGCACCGGTCACTCTGATGGTTGTGCTGCTGCTGGCGCTTTGGGCCCGGCGCTTCCTGGGCCGGCCATGGGGGCTGGAAAAGTACTGGTGCGGCGCGGTTCTCGGCATCGGCGCTGCCCACGCCTTGCTGGAATACCCGTTGTGGTACGCGTATTTTCTGGGGCCCGCGGCGCTCTTGCTGGGTGCCTCGGACAGCGGCCCGGCCGTAGTCCTGGGTGGACGTCGGCTTACGGTCTATCTGCTGCTGGCGGCCTTGGCGGGCGCGGCGATACTGGCGAGTCTGCGCAGCGACTACGCAGCCATCGAAGCCGCCTCGAATCACCCTCTGGCCGCCCATCCGGACCGTGAACAGGCCTGGCGGATATCGATGGGACGCCTGCTGCGCCTGCATGGCGAATCGCTGCTCTCACCGTGGGCCCTGCTGGCGTTTGCGGAACTCGCGGAACCGAGCGATCAACAGGTGCAGGATCGCGTCATCTTGTGCCAGCGCGGGATTCGCTTTGCGCCGGCCAGATCGTTGTTGACCCGCTGCGCCATGCAACTCGCCATTGCTGGCCGCGAAGCGGACGCGCATTCGCTCGTCGTATCGATCCTGCGTGCATTCCCGGCGGAAAGGGCCATCACCGCCGATGAACTGACAAAAGCCGCAATAAAGTACCCGGAAATTGCACCGCTCCGGCAGTGGAGTCTGGCCAGGTAGCAAACCCGCCCGGTTCGCGTGATCGCAGCGGGGTTCCGCAAAAGGACCTTCTTGCGCGCGTCGAGTCCCGGTGAATCCATCGTGAAGCGTTCAAATGCAAGCCGTTCCCCCTTGAACTCCGCCCTTGGCCCGGCTTTCTTGGTTAGTATAGTCGGACAAAAAATGGGTCGCGATGCGTCTAGTGCCGAATTTCCTGAAACCAAGAGTAGAGCAGGGCTGGTTATCCGTCGCGATACGGGAGGAGCGCGTCGATTGCGTCCATATCCGCCGCGAACCCGGCGCCAAGCCTCGGGTATTGGTGGCGGATTCGGTCGAGAAGGGCGCCGACGCTGCGGCAACCTTGAGCGCTTTGAAGAGGTCGCTGCACCTCAATCGATACCGCTGCACGGCCTTGCTCGCTCACGGCGACTACCAGTTGATCCAGACCGACGCCGTGGAGGGCACGCCGGACGAGGCGCGCGAAGCGGTGCGCTGGACGCTGAAGGATCAGGTCGAGTTTCCGGTCGATACAGCCGCCATCGATCTGTTGCCGATTCCATCCGACGGGCGCGCGGCGCAGGTGTTCGCCGCGATTTCGCCCGAATCGACCATCGCGCCCCTGGTTCAGGCCTTCCAGTCGGCCAGGGTGCCGCTAACCGCAATCGATTTGCCCGAAACCTCGCAGCGCAATCTGGCGAGCCTGTTCGAGGAAGAAAGCCGCGGTCTGGCCACGCTTGTTTTCGACGATCAGGAAGGCCTGCTGACCTTTACGCTGAACGGCGAATTGCTCGTCGCGCGTCATGTCGAAATCATGGCGCGCCAGTTGATCACCGCCGACGCCGAGCGCCGCGCCATGCTGTTCGAGCGGATTACGCTGGATGTGCAGCGGTCGCTGGACAATTTCGATCGGAACTACAGTTCGATACCCTTGAGCCGAGTGCTGGTGGCACCGATTCCGGGGGTCGACGGCTTTCTCAGCCATCTGCGCGCAAACCTGACGGTGTCCGTGGTGCCGCTGGACCTCTCGGGCAAGCTTGATCTTGGCGCGGCGCCGGGTCTGCTCGATCCCTTGCGTCAGTTCCAATGCCTGCGCGCGATAGGCGCCGCGCTGCGCGACGAACCGGTGGCGGCATGAGCGCTCTGCACGGCCGCCCGAAGGAGCGCCAGCGAGGACCCGGAGCCGCGCAGCGGCGAACCGTCGCCACCCCCTTCCATGGGGAGGGGTCTGGGGGGAGGTTCGTCCAATGAGCGCACAGATCAATCTCTACCATCCGCGCTTCCTCAAACAGCGCGACGTGCTGGCTCTGGGCAACGTCGCGATTGCAGCGGTAATTGTCTATGTGGTGCTGGCGGCCGTCGGCGGCTGGGCCTGGCAGCACGCCGCGACGCGCTCCGACGCCGCCACGGCTGCCGAGGCGCAGCTCAAATCGGCCAAGGAGCGCGTGGAGGCGGAAACCAAGGCCGCCGCGAGCCGCAAGCCCGACCCACAACTGGCCGCCGAACTGGAAGCCGCCGAAAGCCGCTTGCGCCGTCGCGTCGAGATCGCCGGACTGCTGGAAAGCGGAGCCATCGGCAGCACCGGCGGCTTCGCCGAATACCTGCGCGGCTTCGCCCGTCAGGCATCGGAAGGCCTCTGGCTGACGGGATTCAGCATCGGCACCGGCGGCAATGACATGGAGATTCGCGGGAGCGTGCTCGATCCGACCGCGCTGCCGGATTACATTCGGCGGCTGGGCGCCGAGAAGGCATTTCAGGGGCGCAGCTTTGCCGCCTTGACGATGAATCGCGTGGACAAACCGCCTGCGCCGAATTCCGCCGGACAAGGCGCCGCCACGGCGCCTGCGGCGGCGCCGACGCTGCGTCCGATCGATTTTGTGCTGACGCCGACCACGGTCGAGGCGAAGGGCGCCAAGCCGTGAGTGCGTTGTCGGCCAAGTGGGCGCAGTGGGTCGCTAATTTCGCCGCGCTGACGCGACGCGAACGGGCCATCGTCGCCGCCGCGCTGGTGTTCGGCGGGGCTTTCCTGATATTCAATTTTGCGATCGAGCCCTTCCTGCTCAAGGCGCGCAAGGCCGCGGCGGGGGAACTTGCGGCGCGCACCGAACTTGCCCAGCAGAACGATCTGGTGGCGATGCTGAAGGCGCAGAACAGCGATCCGGACGCGGCCAATCGCCAGCGGCTGGCGCGGACCAAGCAGGAGCTGGCGGCGATCGGCGAGCGGCTCGCGCGCTTCGAGGCGAACATGGTGCCGCCGGACCGGATGCAGGCGTTTCTGGAAGGACTGCTGGCGAAAAACCGGGCCATCGAGCTGCTTGCACTGAAGACTCTGCCGGTGACGATGATAGGCGCGCCGGTGGTCACACCAAGCGCAACACCGAGCGCAGCACCGAGTGCGGGAACGGCCGCCGTGCCGGCGGCGTCCGACGCCGGCAAGGGCAATGCGGCTCGGGGCGGAGCCGCGCCCGCCGTTGCCGAGGGCATCTACCAGCATGGAATCGAAATCACGCTGGCGGGAAGTTACAATGATTTGTTGAACTATTTGGCGGAACTCGAACGCATGCCGCAGCGCGTAATGTGGAACAGCGTCAGTCTCAAGGTGGAAAAGCATCCGCGCAATGTCATGGTCTTGCGCGTATATACCTTGAGCCTCGACAAGGAATGGTTGGTGGTATGACGTGGGCTCGGCAGCTGCTGGTGTGGCTGGCAGGATTCGTCGCCGCCGCCGCCGCCCTGGCCCAGTTGCCGGATCCGACGCGGCCGGCCGCGGCCCTGATGACGCAAGACCTGGCGGGAGGCGGTGGCGCCGCCGCCGACAGCGGGGTGCGGACGGTGATCTTGCGTCCGGCCGGAAAGTCGGCCGCCGTGGTCGATGGACAATATGTCGAGGTCGGCGGCAAGCTGGGGGACATGCGGGTGCTGAAGATCACGGAAAGCGAAGTCGTGTTGGCCGGTGAGAGTGGCCGCGAAGTCCTCAAGGCAACGCCCGCCATCGAAAAGGTGCCGGCCAGAAAGAAGGCTGCCGCGAAACGGCGCACGAGGGAGAACACGGGAAAATGAGACACGCCATGCATGCGCGCTGGTTGCTGTTGCTCCTTGCGGCGGCGCTGGCCGGTTGTGCCGCGCCGGGCCCCGGCAACGAAGTCCTCGGCCAGATCAACGACGTTCTGCAGAAATCCGCAACGGAACGCAAGGCGGCCGCGGCCGCGGTCACCGACAAGTCGCTGATGCCGCCGCTGGCGCCGCAGGCGGCGCCCGATGTCGCGGCCAACGAACCGCGCTTCGACCTTTCGGTGGTCGGCGCTCCGGCCACGCAGGTGTTCATGGCCCTGGTTTCCGGCACCCGCTACAGCATGCTGCTGCCGCCCGATGTCAGCGGCACCCTGACGGTCAATCTGAAGGATGTGACCGTGATGGAAGCGCTCGACACGATTCGCGAGCTTTACGGTTACGAGTACCGTGTCCAGGGCAAGCGCATCTTTATCGAGCCCAACACGATGAAGACACGTGTCTTCCACATCAACTACCTGGCCAGCCGGCGTCAGGGCAGCAGCGATTTGCGCGTTACGGGAGGGGTCATCAACAACAACGCGACCGCAACGTCGGGGACCGCGCTGGCGACGCCGACCGCCGGCCAGACCACGCCGGCAGGGGCCGGTTCGAGCACCGCGGCGCGCGGCAACGACACCAGTCGCGTCAGCATGACCACCGACAGCGATTTCTGGGGCGACCTGAATCGCGCGCTGGGCTCCATCGTCGGTGCCGCCGAAGGGCGCAGCGTGGTCGTCAATCCGTCGTCGGGCGTGGTGCTGGTGCGCGCCCTGCCGAACGAACTGAGCAATGTCGAGAAATACCTCAAGGCCACGCAGTTGATTGCCGAACGGCAAGTCATGCTGGAGGCCAAGATCATCGATGTGACGCTGTCCGACGAGTTTCAGGCAGGGGTCAACTGGGGCGCCTTCACGAATGCGCCAAACAGCCGCAGCGGCTTTGGCGTGGCCCAGGCGGGCGCCACGCTTACGGCGGGTGCCGGCACGGCGCAAACCATCGGCACAGCCACGTCGCCGACGCTTTCCGTGACGCCGGGCCGGCTCGGCTCGATAGCCGCTTCCGTGCTGGGCAAGGGCTTTGTCGGTCTGGCCTTTCAGACAGCCAATTTCGCCGCGCTGCTGAATTTCCTTGAAACCCAGGGCAATGTCTCGGTGCTTTCTTCGCCGCGGATTGCAACCATCAACAACCAGAAGGCCGTGCTCAAGGTCGGCACCGACGAGTTCTTCGTAACCGATCTGACGGTGAGCGCCGGCACCACCACCGCATCCGGGGCCACGGGACCCGCGACCATCACGCCCCAGTTCAGGTCGATGTTTTCCGGCATCTCGCTCGACGTGACGCCGCAGATCGATGACGAGGGCACCATCATCCTGCATGTGCACCCGGCGGTCACGACGATTTCCGAAAGCCAGAAGAGCATCGATCTGGGCGGCGCCACCGGCGTGATCAGCGTGCCGCTGGCCGTGAGCCGCATCAACGAAACCGATAGCATCGTTCGCGTCCAGGACGGCAACATCGTGGCCATCGGCGGCTTGATGCGTCAGGCCCAGTCAGCCGACCGCTCGCAGTTGCCCGGCGCCACCGGCTTCGCGGCCAATGCACTGGGTCAGCGCGCGTCCTCGTTGAGCAAGCGCGAACTGGTGATTCTGATCAAGCCCACGGTGATCGACAACGACCGGGTCTGGGCGCAGGACATCAAGGAGGTTCAGGAGCGCGTACGGGCCTACCCGTCGGCCCGTTCCGCGGAATAGATTCGCGCGGAGATGTATCTCAAACACTTCGGTCTCCGGGAGTTTCCGTTTGGCATCACGCCGGACACCAGTTTCATCTATTCGGCGGACGCGCACCAGGAAGCCCTCAACACCCTGTTGATCGGTCTCAACACGGGCGAGGGCTTCATCAAGATCACGGGCGAGGTCGGCACCGGCAAGACCTTGTTGTGCCGGCGCTTTCTGGCGACCCTGAGCGAGGACCAGGTGGTCGCCTACCTGCCCAATCCGATGCTGGAGCCGCGCATCCTGCTGCTGGCGATTGCCGAGGAGCTTGGCCTCGAATTGGTTGGCCTCGACTACCAGTTTCATCTGCTGAAGCAGTTCAATCAGCATCTGCTGGACCTCGCGGCAGAAGGGAAAAAGGTGGTGATCTGCATCGACGAGGCGCAATCCATGCCCCTGGAAAGCCTCGAAGCGCTGCGACTGCTGTCCAATCTCGAAACGGAAAAGCGCAAGTTGTTGCAGGTGGTGATGTTCGGCCAACCCGAACTGGACCAGAAGCTGGCCAATCCCGCCGTGCGCCAGTTGCGCCAGCGCATCGTGTTTCATTACCGCATGCCCGGACTCAGGCAGGAGGAAGCGCGGCATTACCTCGCGCACCGTCTGCGCGTGGCCGGCCACCGCGACGGCGAGGTCTTTCCGCCGGCCAGCGCGCGCCTGTTGTTTCGCTGGTCCAGCGGCACGCCGCGCCTGGTCAACGTGCTGGCGCACAAGTCGATGCTGCTGGCCTACGGCGAAGGCAAGAGCCGGGTAAGTCGCGCCCACGTCACACTCGCGGGTCGGGATACCGAAGGCTTGCCCGCGCTGCACTGGTGGCAGAGGTGGTGACCGCCGCCGGCCGAGGGATCGGAGATCACCGGAGGGCAGCCCGATGAGCCTGGTCAACCAAATGTTGCGCGACCTCGACGCGCGCCGGGCAGCCGGCGGCGAGCGCGCCGACTTGCCGGCGGCGGTGACCCCACTGGCGGCGCATCGCAGACCGGGCGGCAGCGTGCCGCGGCTTTGGCGCGGTGCCGTGCTGCTGGCGGTCGTGCTCGGCGCGGCGCTATGGTATGCCGGGCACTTCCGCAATTCCGGGACTCCCGCCGCACCCTCGGCTGCCCCAACACCTGCGGTAGCGCCGCCGCCAGCGGCCGCGCCCCTCGCTGCAAACGCGCCCGCACCTCCGGCTCCCGCGCTTGTCGGGGAACATCCTGCCGCAGCCCTGGCGCCCGCGCCCGGCCTGCGCATGAGCGATGAACTGTCGACGGCGCCCGCTGCGGCACCACTGCGCAATCCGGCGCCGGCGACGCCAAGCGTGCCCGCGGCGCCGGGCGTGCCGCCGAGGTCGGTTGCCGGTGATCTCCCGCGCGCTGTGCCGAACCTCGCGCCGGCGCCCCCTGCCGAGGTTCGCATCGACAAGCAGATGCGCGTGCCGAGCCCGGCCGAGAAGGCAGAGGCCGCCTATCGTCGCGGGCTTCAGGCGCAGCGTCTGGGCAACGCCGAGGATGCCGCCGCCAGCTACCGGGCGGCGCTGGAGGAGTATCCGGAGCACGCCGCCGCACGGCAGACGCTGGCGGCACTGATGATCGAAGCCAAACGTTTTGACGACGCCGAGGAACTGCTGCGCAAGGGAACGGATCTGACGCCGGTGCGGCTGGCATCGACGCTGGCGCTGGCGCGTTTGAAGGTCGAGCGCAACCAGGCCGCCGCGGCGCTCGAACTGCTGCTGAAGAATGCGGCGTCCGGCGAGCGCAACGCCGAGTACCAGGGATTCGCCGGCGCTTTGCTCAATCGCGCCGGCCGCGCCGCTGAAGCCGTCGAGCGCTATCAGGCAGCGATCCGCCTGGCCCCCGGCGAAGCTCGCTGGTGGGCTGGCCTGGGCATGGCGCTGGATGCCTCGGGAAGGATTCCGGAAGCGCAGGAGGCCTACCAGAAGGCGCGCGCTTTGCCCGGTTTGCCGTCCGATCTGGCGCAGCACATCGACCAGCGCTTGCGCTGAGCAAATCGTTGCCGCGTGCGGCGCGGCGCCGCCTCGTCAGCGGTGCTGCTGTTCCGCCACCGTTAGCTTGCTTTGCGCCCAGGTGCGCAGGTGGGCCAGCGGCCCGGTGAGATTGGCCCATGCGTCGAGCATTGACCGCCTGTGCTTTTCGCGCTGGATTTCCTCGGCGCGGACGAAGTTCTGGATCTGGTCCTGGATCAGTTCCCGCGCCCGGTCTTCGGCGCGGGTTTGCACCAGGCGCAACGCGTCCCGTGCGTCGTAGTCCTCCGAGATTGAATAGGGCAACGCAATCGAGGTCGCCAGGCGGGAAACCTCGCGCAGCGAATCGGCGCGCTCGACGGAGGAAACCTGGGCCTCGCAACGCGTGACGAAGCGCCGGCTTTCCATGCGCAGCAGGTTCTTGTCGGTAGGGTCGCGCAGCGCCATGAGTATGTCCTTGGGATCGGGGAGCCATTCTACCGCCGCATTGCGCCGCAGTCAGTCTTTCAGCGCCCGCGCCAGCACGAGATTCTCGACTCTGGCCGCGCCATGCGCCTTGAGGGTCCGCGCCAATTCGTCGAGCGTCGCGCCGGTGGTCATCACGTCGTCGATCACCACCACGGCCTTGCCCGCAAGGTCGATTTGGCATTCGAAGGCGTCACGGATGTTCCGCGCCCGGTCCTTCCAGGGCAGGCCGGTCTGCGGCGTCGTGTCGCGGCGGCGGCGAATGCCGGCGGTCTCCGGCGCCATGCCGAGGGCACGGGCCAACGGGCGGGAGACTTCCAGGGCCTGGTTGAAGCCGCGTTGCGCGAGCCGCGTCGCCGCCAGGGGAACCGGCACGATCATGTCGGGAGGTTGCGGGAGCGAAACCTGCGCCAGCTCGTTGCCGAAAAACTCGGCGCTGGCGAGACGGTGAGAATACTTCAATGTCTGTATCAGTCGGTCGATCGGAAACTCGTAGCGAAACACCGCAGCGGTGGCATCGAAGCGTGGCGCGCGCCTCAGGCAGGCGCCGCAGATGTTGGCGTCAGGGGTCGGCAGCGCACATACCGGGCAGCGCTCGGTCGTCAATCGCGGCAGGGCGCGGTGACAGGCAGGGCACAGCAGGCTGTCGCCACTCGGCGTCGCGCAGAGCATGCAGTCCCGTGGCAACAGGGCGGTGGCGCAGCGTTGCGCGGCCTCGCGGAAAGCCTTCGGCAGCTTCGCCAGGATTGACAAGCCAGGTTCCTTCCACCAAGATTCGCGCCTCCATCCATTCTAGCGAGTCCTTTGCGATGTCCGTCACTGCCGCTGCCCAAACTGCCCATTCCGCGCCGCTCTCGGTCGTGCGCTGGACCACGGAGGCCCTCGTCGGCCTCTTCGAACTACCGTTCAACGACCTGCTGTTTCGGGCGCAGCAGGTACATCGCGAGCATCACGCGCCGAACGCCGTTCAGCTTTCGACGCTGCTGTCGATCAAGACTGGCGGATGTTCGGAAGACTGCGGATATTGCTCGCAATCGGCACGCCACGGCGAGGTGCAGCGCGAAGCCCTGCTCGAAGTCGGCGACGTCGTCGCCGCCGCGCAGGCCGCCAAGGACAAGGGCGCGACACGATTCTGCATGGGTGCGGCGTGGCGCGGTCCGAAGGACAAGGATCTCGACCGGGTGGCTGAGATGATCGGTGCCGTCAAGGCGCTGGGGCTCGAAACCTGCGTCACGCTGGGCATGCTCAAGCAGGGTCAGGCCGAGCGTCTGAAGGATGCCGGGCTCGACTATTACAACCACAATCTCGATACCGCGCCGGAGTTTTACGGCCAGGTCATCAGCACCCACGCGCAGAGCGAGCGCTTCGACACCTTGGGCCAGGTTCGCGAGGCCGGTCTCAAGGTCTGCTGCGGCGGCATCGTCGGCATGGGTGAGACGCGCAAGGCGCGCGCCGCGCTGCTGGCCGAATTGGCCAACATGAGTCCGGCGCCCGAGTCGGTGCCGATCAACCAGTTGGTGCCGATGCCCGGCACCCCACTGGAGAACGCGCCGCCGCTGGATCCGTTCGAATTCGTGCGCACCATTGCGGTGGCGCGCATCAGCATGCCCGGCTCGATGGTCCGGCTCTCGGCCGGTCGGCAGGAGATGAGTGACGAGTTGCAGGCACTGTGCTTTCTTGCCGGCGCCAACTCGATCTTCTACGGCGACAAGTTGTTGACGGCCGGCAATCCGGAAGCCGGTCGCGACGAGGCGCTGTTCGCCCGGCTGGGGCTTAACGCCGCCTGATGCCCCCGGGATCGCCGGCACCGGGAGGACTTCAATTCTCTCGCGCGGCCGCATCCTACGATTCGGCCGCGGTTCTCGCCCGCGAAGTGGGCGCCCGGATGGCGGCGCGCCTGGACCTTGTAAAGATCTCCCCGCGGCGTGTTGCGGATATCGGCTGTGCCACCGGCGATGGCGTTCGCGAGTTGCACCGCCGCTACAGCGCCGGCCCGGACAGCCTTGCATTGGCAGTGGACTATGCATTGCCCATGCTGCGGGCAGTGCGCGGCCGCACCCCCAGCTGGCAGCGACTGACCGGTCGCGGCCCGCGGCTTGTCAATGCGGACGTACGGAAACTGCCGTTTGCGGCAAATGCGCTGGGCCTCGTCTGGTCGAATTTGATGCTGCACTGGCTGGATGACCCGCTGACCGCCCTGCGCGAATTGCACCGCGTGCTGGAGGTTGGCGGACTGCTCAGCTTTGCCACGCTCGGCCCGGACACACTGAAGGAACTGCGTGCCGCGGCGGCAAGAGTCGGCGCCGGCGATACGGCGCGACGCTTTCTGGATATGCACGATCTGGGCGACATGCTGGTCGCCGCGGGCTTTGGCGATCCCGTGATGGATATGGAGGTCATCATGCTTACCTACCCAAGTCCGCGCGCGTTCCTTGCAGACCAGCGCCACCTTGGCGTGCGCGACGCTTTGCTCGGTTACCTGGGTTGGCGCGACTGGCGCCGCGTACTCGGAGCCTGGGTACGTGAAGCCGAGGGGCGCCTGGCGGCGAGTTTCGAAATCGTTTATGCGCACGCCTGGAAGCCGGCGCCACGGCAAATCGCCGATGGGCGCGCGGTGGTCAGTTTCCGCTCGCGGTGACGCGTCCCGATTTTGGAAAATCTAGTTGCGTATTGTGAAGTTCTATTTTACAATGCGGAACACTGGTGCGACGCCGAGTCACGAACTGGGTCTATGCTGCCAGACGGAGCTTCCCCGAACCGTGATTCGGGGGACTCCGGTAACTCTCACAAGGAGAAAATGACATGTCTGCCGCAGACGATATTGCACTTGCCCCGCAACTTGCGGGTGCCGACGCCGATCCGCAGGAGACCCGCGAATGGCTCGACGCACTGGAAGCCGTAATCACCCGCGAAGGTCCCGCCCGCGCCCATTTCCTGCTTGAGCAATTGATCGCGTTGAGCCATCAGGCGGGCATCAACATGCCCTACAGCGCCAATACGGAATACACCAACACCATTCCTGCCGATCAGCAGCCGATCACCCCCGGCGATTACGAACTCGAGCAGAAGATTCGCGACTTCGCGCGCTGGAACGCAATGGTGATGGTGCTGCGGGCGAACAAGGATGATTCGGGTCTGGGCGGGCACATCGCCAGCTACGCCTCGGCGGCAACACTCTATGACGTGGGATTCAACCATTTCTGGCGCGCGCCGACCGAGAAGCATGGCGGCGACCTGGTCCTGTCGCAGGGGCATTCGGCGCCGGGCACCTATGCACGTGCCTTCATGCTCGGGCGCCTGACCGAGGAGCAGATGGACAATTTCCGCCGCGAGGTCGACGGCAAGGGCCTCTCCAGCTATCCGCACCCGTGGCTGATGCCGGAGTTCTGGCAGTTCCCCACGGTATCGATGGGCCTGGGTCCCCTGCAGGCGATCTACCATGCGCGCTTCATGAAGTACCTGCAGCACCGCGACTTCATTCCCACCGATGACCGCAAGGTGTGGGCCTTCATGGGTGACGGCGAAATGGACGAGCCGGAATCGATGGGCGCCATCGGCATGGCCGGGCGCGAGCGCCTGGACAATCTGATTTTCGTCATCAACTGCAATCTGCAGCGCCTGGACGGGCCGGTGCGCGGCAACGGCAAGATCATCCAGGAACTCGAATCCACTTTTCGCGGCGCCGGGTGGAACGTGATCAAGGTGATCTGGGGTAGCTATTGGGATCCCTTGCTGGCGCAGGACAAGACAGGGCTGCTGCGCCGCCGGATGATGGAATGCGTCGACGGCGACTACCAGACCTTCAAATCCAAGGACGGGGCTCATGTCCGGCAGGGCTTTTTCGGCGCCTACCCGGAACTGCTGAAGATGGTATCCACCTGGAGCGACGACGACGTCTGGCGTTTGAATCGCGGCGGCCACGATCCGCACAAGGTGTATGCGGCCTTTGCCGCGGCCGTGGCGCACAAGGGCCAGCCGACGGTGATCCTGGCCAAGACCATCAAGGGTTACGGCATGGGCGAAGCCGGCGAAGCGCAGAACATCACGCACCAGCAGAAGAAGATGGGTACCACCTCGGTCAAGGCTTTCCGCGACCGCTTCAAGCTGCCGGTGAAGGACGAGGACCTGGAGAAGCTGCCCTACCTGACCTTCCCGGAAGGTTCGAAGGAACTCAACTACATGCGCGAGCGGCGCATGTCGCTCGGTGGCTACCTGCCGGCGCGGCGACGCCAGGCGGAATCGCTACCGGTGCCGCCCCTGTCGGCCTTCGATGCCTTGTTGAAGGCCGGCGGCGAGGGCCGCGAGTTTTCCACGACAATGTCCTTCGTGCGCGCCCTCAACGTCATGCTCAAGGACAAGATCATCGGCAAGCGGGTGGTGCCGATCGTGGTGGACGAATCGCGCACCTTCGGCATGGAAGGCCTGTTCCGCCAGATCGGCATCTGGAACCAGGACGGCCAGATGTACGTGCCGCAGGATGCCGATCGGCTGATGTTCTACAAGGAGAGCAAGACCGGCCAGATCCTGCAGGAAGGCATCAACGAAGCCGGTGCGATGGCCGACTGGATCGCGGCCGGTACCAGCTATTCGACGCATGGCGTGCAGATGATCCCGGTGTATGTCTGCTACTCGATGTTCGGCATGCAGCGCACCATGGACCTGGTCTGGGCAGCGGGCGACCAGCGCGCCCGCGGCTTCCTGATCGGCGGCACCGCGGGACGCACCACGCTCAACGGAGAAGGCCTGCAGCACGAGGACGGACACTCGCAGGTGCTGGCCGCCACCGTACCCAATTGTGTTTCCTACGATCCGACCTTCGCCTATGAAATCGCGGTGATCGTGCAGGACGGTCTGCGCCGCATGGTCGGCGAGCAGGAAGACGTGTTCTATTACCTGACGGTGATGAACGAGAACTACGAACATCCGGCGATGCCCGCGGATGCGGCGCCCGGCATCCTCCGGGGGATGTACCAGTTCAGGAAGGGCGCCGCCTCGAATGGGCCGCGCGTGCAGTTGCTCGGCTCCGGCACCATCTTCATGGAAGTGATCGCCGCGGCCGCGCTGTTGAAGGCGGACTGGGGCGTCGAGGCTGATCTGTGGTCGTGTCCGAGTTTCAACGAGCTGGCGCGCGACGGGCAGGACTGCGCCCGCTGGAATCTGCTGCATCCGAGCGAAGCGCCGCGCGTGCCGCACGCGGCGGCCTGCCTGGCCGACACGCGCGGCCCGGTCGTTGCCGCGACCGATTACATCCGGGTGTTCGCCGAGCAGATCCGTTCCCTGGTGCCACGCCGCTACACTGTTTTGGGTACCGACGGTTTTGGCCGCTCCGACACGCGCGAGAAGCTGCGCCACTTCTTCGAGGTGGACCGCTACTGGATCACGCTGGCCGCACTTTCCGCGCTGGCCGACGAGGGCCAGATGACGCGCAGCCAGGTGGCGGAGGCGATCGCCCGTTACAGCCTCGACCCGAACAAGCCCAACCCGGTGAAGGTGTAAGCATGGCGACGACCTTCCCCCCATCCCCCTTCTCGGCGA
>WBZP01002736.1_pt1 | contig 19905 bp, 18 predicted proteins | sample 5204301 | NCBI WGS metagenome assembly WBZP01 (sample SAMN12412401, study PRJNA552823) | activated sludge metagenome | isolation source: activated sludge from nitrification reactor of wastewater treatment plant... | place: USA: Pennsylvania | collected 2017
CGACATCGGTCACTGACTTCTCCTGCGGTGTGCGGACGGGTCAGTGTTGCGCACCCATGTTTCCAGAATGTGCGCAATCGGCGTCGCCGATGTGAACAGCCCGCCTGAGTCAGGTCACGCCGTGGCGCACGGTGCGTAAAGCTGCACGGGTGCGGACTTGCCCTTGAGTTTCATTCCGGGCCGTTCGACGAACCGACCGCGCGGGCCGGTGAGCATCTCCAGGGTGCGATCGCTGAGCAGCACGGGATCACCGGTGAGCCGGGTCGCCGATTCGACGCGGGCGGCGACGTTGACGGCGTCGCCGATGACGGAGAATTCCAGCCGGCCGGCCCCGCCGACGTTGCCCGCGACCACCGGCCCGGAGTTCAGCCCGACACCCACCGACAGCGCGCCACCGAATTCCTCGCCGACCGCGTCGGCGATCTGGACGGCTGCGGCCAGCGCGCGGTCGGCGTGGTCGCGGTGCCGCCGGGGTGCGCCGAACACCGCGAAAAGCCCGTCGCCGGCGTACTTGTCGACGTGACCGCCGTGCCGGTGCACCAGCGGGACGATGCGCTCGAAAAGCCGGTTCAGCGTGTGGACCACGTCGGCGGGATGGAGTCGCTCGGCCAACGAGGTGAAGCCGCGGACGTCGACGAACATCATCGTCACCACCAGCTCCTCGCCGGTCAGGGCGGCGCCGGAACGCAGGATGTGTTCGGCGACGTCGCGGTCGACGTAGGTGCCGAAGACCTCGCGGATTCGTTCGCGTTCGGCCAGGCCGGCCGCCATCGTGTTGAAACCGGCCTGCAGACGGCCGATTTCGCTGGCGTCGTCGACCACCACCCGCGCGGCGAAGTCACCGGACCGCACCCGGGCCAGGGCCTCGCGCAGCGCGCTGATCCGCTCGCTGACCGAGCGGACCGCCACCAGGATGGCGAACAAGCCGACCAGCAGGGCGAGGCCGACGAGCAGCAGGATCGCTTCGAACGTGCGGTGTACCTCGAAGCCGACGTCGGAGAGGCACCCGATCGCCAGTACCGCGATGCCCAGCAGCGGTACGCCGGTGGCCAGCGTCCAGGCCATCATCAGGCGGTGCTGGATCGTGGGCCCCACCCGGCGGCTGGGTTCGGCGCCGGCCAGCGCGCGCGCCAGCACCGGCCGCATCACCCGGTCCACGATCAGATACCAGACCGCGCTGGTGCTGATCCCGCCCAGCGCCACCGTGGCGAAGATGTAGAGCGAAGCGGCCGGTTCGCTCGGCACGCCCGGTAGCGCGAAGAACACCGCGCCCACCGCCCACACCGCCGCCGACACCCGGACCGCGTGGCCGGGAGCGCCGAGCGCCATGCGCCGCTCGGCCTCGGTCGGATGGCGGCCCTGCTGGATCCAGTCGGTGCTGGCGGCGAACCGGCGCCGACGCATCCTCAGCAGTAGCGGCACCACGACGATCAGGAAGACCACCAGTGCGGAACCGCTGCGCAGCAACAGTTTCCGGGTCTCGTCCGGGGTCAGCACGATCGGCGCGGAGAACACCAGGAAGGCGAAGACGATCGCGCCGCCGGCCACGGTGACCCCGACGGCGGCCAGGATCCACGAGCGGTAGGTCGACCACCGCAGCGAATCCGCCGGTGTTTCCGGGACGGCCGCGCTCATGGCCCTCAGGGTGCCGTGGCACCGGGACGCGACCTAGCGTAGTGCGCTACTCGTGCCCGGGTGAGCCGGTCAGCGGCTGTCCGCCGGGCGATTGCAGTAGGCAGATCACGGTGCTCGGCAGCGGAGCGTTGGCCGTGCGGTCCTGGTTGGAGTCGATCAGGTAGGTGACCGAGTAATCCGCGTGGTCGCCGGCGTATGCGGTCAGCCCGGCCCGGCACTTCTGCTCGGCGACGCCGGCGACGGCCTCGTCGACCGCGACCGGAACCCGCAGGAACACCTCGGCGGCATGGGGTTCGGAACAGTCGACCACCGGAACGGCGACGGCACCGAGTTCGATCTGCGGCAGGGCGGTCAGGCAGTCGCCGGCGTCGAGTTCGAACCAGTTGCGGGTCCGGGGCGTCGCCGGCGTCGGCACGGCCGTGGTGGTGGTCGGCGTGGTGGTAGCTGGAGTGCTCGGCGTTGTCGTGCTCGGCGTTGTCGTGCTCGGCGCCGCGGTGTGGGTGGCCGCTCCGCCGCATCCGGTCAGGACCAGGGCGCACATCGCCGGGACGGTTCGCCAACGCACAGCGTGAAGGTTAACCGTCGGTGTTCAGCGCCCGGCGGGGGCCGCCGCGGGTGGTGCCGCCGCGGGAGGTGCTGCCGCGGGAGGTGCCGCCGGGGCGGCCGCGGGTGATATCGCAGCCGCCGGGGGAGCGGGCGGCGCCGGCGGCGGGGTGGTCAGGATGCGCACCATGTCGGGTTTCATCGCCTGCAGCTGCGCGCCCCAGTAGCCCCAGCTGTGGGTGCCGTTGGGCGGGAAGTTGAAGATCGCGTTGCGGCCGCCGGCGGCACGGTAACGCTGCTGGAACTCCTGGTTGGTGTTCAGTGTGATGTTCTCCAGGTACTGCGCGCTGAAGTTGACGCCGAAATCGCCGCCGGTGTCGAGGTCCGACGGGCGCCCGGAGCCGCAGTAGATCCACAGCGCGGTGCGGTTGGCCACCAGCCGGTTGATGTTCAGCATCGGGTCGTTGCGCTGCCAGGCCGCGCTGCCCGACGGGCCCCACATGTCGTAGGCGCTGTAGCCGCCGGCGTCGCTCATCGCCAGTCCGATCAGCGTCGGCCATAGTCCCTGCGAGGGATTGAGGAATCCGGACAGCGAGCTGGCGAAGACGAACTGCTGCGGATGCCAGGCCGCCAGCGTCAGCGCGGCGCCGCCGGCCATGGACAGGCCCACCACCGCGTTGCCGACCGGGCTCTGGCCGCGGTTGGCGGCCAGCCAGGCGGGCAGTTCCCGGGTCAGGAACGTCTCCCACTTGTACGTCCGGATCCCGGCGTTGCCCTTGGCGGGTCGATACCAGTCGGTGTAGAAGCTGGACTCGCCGCCGACCGGCATCACCACCGAGATCCCGGACCCGTTGAACCAGTCGAACGCCGCGGAGTTGATGTCCCAGCCGTTGAAGTCCTCCTGGGCGCGCAGGCCGTCGAGCAGGTAGACCGAATGCGGGCCGCCGTTGTAGAAGGCGATGTGGATGGCACGCCCCATCGACGGTGACGGGACGTCGAGCTGTTCGACGGGCGCGACGCTGGAGTAGGCCCGCGCCGCCGGCGCCCGCAGCAGCGCCGTCAGCGTCATCGGCAGCAGCGCCGTCAACAGGACCCCGAACATCGCCGCGAGTCGTCGTCGCATCACAACGGTAAGCTACGGTCCGATCGGGGCGTGCCGGGGCAGCGCGCGCCGCGCGTAACCGCCTTGTTATCAACCTCTTTGACGGTTGTGACCTCTCACCGGACCTGCTGCCACAGGCAGTCGCCGGACAGGGTGATCGAGTACAGCGTCGGCGGAACCCGCATGCTCAGCGGCTGACCGGGGTCGCCGGTCGCCACCTCCGGGATTTCCGGTTCGGTCTGCGGCTGGTCCGCGAGCGGGATCTGTTCGGCGCGGCAGCGCGACGTCGGTTCCTGCGGCCGGCCCACCCAGTTGCCCGAGGCGATCTCCGGGTTGCGCCGGCCGGTGCCCGACAGGGTCAGGGGTGGGCCGTAGGTCAGCCATTGACCGGTGGCCGGATTGATGTTGGTGGACGGCAGCCACTGGCCGGCCCGGCATTGCAGGCGGCCGTCGGGGACCGAGGTCAGTGCGCCCTCCGGGCACAGCGAACTCGATTGGGGGTCGGCGAGGGCAGTGGGGGCGGCGGCCAGCGTGGTGGCCAGACACGGCGTCACGGTGAGGCGGAGGAGGTGCCGCAGTGCCGTCATCTCTGATCCCACATGTCTCTTGAGTCACATTGGTAACTGCCGTAGCAAAGGTACAACGGCAGTTGTCCACAACTTGGGATCTGCACAGGTGTCGACGACGTGTCGTCGTGGTCGGGTCAGCCCGCACCTTTGCCGTTGTCGACCCGGTACACCGAGCCGTGGATGGCGGCGGCGTCGTCGCTGGCGACGAACGCGATGGTCTTGGCGACGTCGGCGACGTCCATGAAGCCGCGTGGGGCGGCGATCCTCATGATCAGCTCCCAATCGGTGTCGTCGGGCGCGGCGAACTCGGTCACCTGCGTGGTCAGCATGCCGCCCGGGCAGATTGCGTTGACCCGCAAGCGTTCTCGGGTGAACTCGACCGCCAGCGCCAGGGTCAGGCCGATGAGACCGTGCTTGGCGGCGCAATACCCGGCGGAGTAGACCTCGCCCTCCAGCCCGGCGACCGACGCCACGTTGACGATATTGCCGCCGGCGTCGAGCAGCTGCGGCAGCGCGGCCCGGCACAGGAAGAACGGCCCGTTCAGGTTGACGGCGAGGTCGTGCTGCCAGTCGTCGTCGGTCATCGCCACCGTGTGGCGCATCTGGTGGAAACCCGCGACGTTCACCAGCACGTCGAGGCGGCCGAATGCCGCCACGCAGTCGGTGACCGCCTGCCGGCACGCTTCGGGGTCCGTGATGTCGACCGAGGCGAACCGCCCACCGGGGACGTCGGTGAACACCTCGGCCATCCGGTCGGCGTCACGGGCGATGCCGAACACCGATGCGCCCCGCTCGGCGAACAGCTGCGCCGTCGCCGCGCCCAGCCCCGCCGAGGCGCCGGTCACCAATGCCACCTTGCCGTCCAGTCGACTCATGGGTCGACCTTCTCACGGCCCGGCCGGGTTCCCGGCGGCGTCGGAGTTCCCTACACTTGCGTCGGCCTCGTCGGAGTCGTCCGACGGGTGAACATCGGCCTCGTGAGCGTCGTCGCCGGAATCGGCGTCAGTGACCCCCGCGCCGTCCGTGGCATGCCCGCCCGAACCTGAATCCGCCGCCCGCTCAACGCCGTTCCGGCGGTCAACGATCTGCCGCCGGGCTGGGTCACCCCGCTGGACCTGCCGCTGATCCCCGGGGCGGGCACCATCCGCTGACCCGTCAGAGCGGGCGGTTCTTCGTCAACACCACCGTGGCGAGGGTGATCGGGATCTGCTCTGGTGCGGCGGCCAGTCGCGCAGCGGTGCCCCGCTCCAGCCGGTCGCTGAACTCGGGCACCCGCGGATCGCCGGCGCCGCCGGCCAGCGCGCCGAACAGGCAGCCGAAAACCGACGCGCGCAGGAAGGCCGCCCAGCTCGCCCCGAATGCGGCGGCGTCGTTGTCGACCTGAAACTGGTGCCAGAAGCGGTCCTCGGCCTCGCTGACCTCGAGGTGCTCGACGGACAGTGCTTCGAACCGGCCTTTCGGCGCGAAGGGTGCGACGACGTCCTTCTCGTTGCGCCCGGCGATCGGGATCACCATGTCGGCCAACTCGGCTGTGGTGATCAGCCCCTCGGCCGCCAGCTCCTGCAGCGCGTCGTACGCGGCATCGATCAGGGGACGCATCCCGATCTCGCCGGCGTCGTCGCGGCCCACGGTCAAGATCATCAGCCGACCCTCGGGCACGAGTTCACGACCCCGGAAGGCGATGAACTCATGCCAGTCCGCGGCAGCCTGCCGCTCGGCGGCAACGCGCACCGACTCGTCGCCGCTCAGGGCCGGCACCAGGTGGCCGACGGCCCGGTCCGGCGGTCGGGACAGCCACTGGATCGCCCAGGAGGACCAGCCCAGCGTGACGCTGTCCGACGGGAGGATCTGTTGGTGGAACGAGCGTCCGACGGCCGAAAAGAAGGTGGCCGGGTGCCGGTACAGGTAGCTGTCGGGATCTTCGGCGAGAGTCTGGAACAGTGCGGTGAAGTCGTTCGTGGCCACATCGGTGTGCGTGACCAGCACGGCCTGGTCCCTGCGGATGCGGGCGCCGAGCACCTCGATGGCCGCGCCGATCGGCAGCAGCGAGTTGTGCCCGGTCGCCGCGCCGTAGTCGGCCAGCACCACCGGATGCGGGGGTCTGGGAATCGGAACGGCCTGGGCGATACCGGTGAAGAGCGTGACAGCCGAACGCAATCCGGCGGCCCGTAGCCGGGAGGCCGCCGTGTAGGTCGGGCTGCCCGGCGACTCCGGCCGTACCACGATGCTCGACTCGGGCATGGTCAGCCGATCCGGGGGCGGACGGGTGCGCGCATAGTGACCTCCTGATCGTGCGGCCACGACAGTAGTCAACGGTAGTCGCCGTGTCGCCGCGTTGACACACTCGGCGTGACAGACTTCGCACATGAGAGGTGGCCGGTCCGCGCCCAGGGCGCTGCTCGCGGTGTCGATCGTGACGCTGGTGGTGTCGATCCTCGGCCTGGCCGTTTCGATCCTGCTGAACGCCTTCGTCTTCGACAAGTTCGACGCCTATGGCGAAGTGCCGATCCCCGGCGCCGCGTCCCTGCAGCTGCCGGCCGGCGAGGTGAACGTCACGCTGCACACCTACGCGGTCGGCTCGCCGGGCGGCGGCGGGTTGCCGATCCCCGATCTGAGCATGACGATCGACCCGCCGCCCGGGGTGGCCCGGCCCGCGGTCGTCGAAAACATCGGCAGCACAACGAGTGTCAACAACGACATCCGCCGCCGGGTGTGGGTGGCCGACATCCCGGCCGCGGGCACCTACCGGGTCACCGCCCACGGCCAGGTCAGCGCGTTCATCGCGCCGCGGCTGGCGTTCGGCCACGGCAGCACGCTGGGCTGGCTTCCCTGGGTGTTCGGGGCACTGTTGGCGGTGTCCGTCGTCGACTTCGTGGTGTCCATCGTGTGGCTGCTTCGGCGCCGTTCGGCGCCTGTCGGGCCGTCCTTCGCGCCGGACTTCGACGTGCCCACTGTCCTACCCGCGGCGCATTCTGCCGACCCCTACGTCCCCACCGACGAGACGTTCCGCATCGAGCAGATCAAACATCTTGCGGCACTGCGTGATTCGGGTGCTCTGACCCAGCAGGAGTTCGAGCAGGAAAAGCGCCGTGTGCTCGACGGGCGCTGAGTGCCGACGAGCGTCAGCATCAGTGTCCGCGGGCCACCCACTCTTCGTAGTGCACGATCTCGTCGCCGATGCGGGTGGTGTCGCCGTGGCCGGTGTAGACCACCGTGTCCGGCGGCAGCTTGCCCAGTTTCTCCTTGATGGACCCCAGGATGGTGGGGAAGTCGGAGAACGACCGGCCGGTGGCGCCGGGGCCACCCTGGAACAGGGTGTCACCGGAGAACACCGCCCCCAGCGCCGGGGCGTACAGGCAGGTCGAGCCGGGGGAGTGGCCGGGGGTGGTGATGGCCTGCAACTCGATCCCGTCGGCGTGGAACACTTGACCGTCGGTGATGGCGCGGAAAGGCTTGTCGCCGTGGGTCATCTGCCAGAGCATGTCGTCGGCCGGGTTCAGTAGCACCGGCGCGTCGAGGTCTTTGGACAGCTGCGGGGCCACGGTGATGTGGTCGTTGTGACCGTGCGTGCAGATCACCGCGACGACGTGCCGGCCGGCGACGGCGTCCTCGATCGCCCGGGCGTCGTGTGCCGCGTCGATGACGATGACTTCCTTGTCGTCGCCGACGAGCCAGATGTTGTTGTCGACCTCCCAGCTGCCGCCGTCGAGTTCGAAGGTGCCGTGCGTGACCACCCGCTCGATGCCGGCCATCAGAGCACCACCACCGAGCGCAGGACCTCGCCGCTGTGCATGCGATGGAATGCCGACTCGATATCTTCTAAGCCGATGCGTTCGGAGACGAACCTGTCCAGCGGTAGCCGGCCCTGTCGGTACAGCGAGATCAGGGTGGGGAAGTCGCGCTCGGGCAGGCAGTCGCCGTACCACGACGACTTCAACGACCCGCCGCGGGAGAAGAAGTCCACCAGCGGCATCTCCAATGTCATGTCCGGGGTCGGAACACCCACCAGCACAACGGTTCCGGCCAGATCACGGGCGTAGAACGCCTGCTTCCAGGTCTCGGGACGGCCGACCGCGTCGATGACGACGTCGGCGCCGAACCCGTTGGTCAGGTCCTGAATGGTCTTGACCGCGTCGAGGTCGCGGGCGTTGACGGTGTGGGTGGCGCCGAACTCGCGGGCCCACTGGAGTTTCTTGTTGTCGGTGTCCACGGCGATGATCGTGCGGGCGCCGACCATGGCGGCGCCGGCGATAGCGGCGTCCCCGACGCCGCCGCAGCCGATGACGGCCACGGTGTCGTCGGGCCCGACGTTGCCGGTGTTGACAGCGGCACCGAGGCCGGCCATCACGCCGCAGCCCAGCAGCCCGGCCACCGCCGGGTCGGCGGCCGGGTCGACCAAGGTGGCCTGGCCCTGGTGTACCAGCGTCTTGTCGGCGAACGCGCCGATCCCCAGGGCGGGGGTCAGCTCGGTGCCGTCGGTCAGCGTCATCTTCTGGGTGGCGTTGAAGGTGTCGAAGCAGTACCACGGTCGGCCGCGTTTGCAGGCCCGGCACTGGCCGCACACCGCGCGCCAGTTCAGGATGACGAAATCGCCGGGCGCGACGTTGGTGACGCCGGGGCCGACGGATTCGACGGTGCCGGCGGCCTCATGCCCGAGCAGGAACGGGAACTCCTCGCTGATGCCGCCTTCGCGGTAGGTCAGATCGGTGTGGCAGACCCCGCAGGCGATGACGTCGACCACCACCTCGCCGGGGCCGGGATCGGGGATGACGACATCGACCAACTCGACGGGTTTGTTCTTGGACCGGGAGATCACACCGCGCACTGTCTGAGGCATGGCCAACAACCTAGTGCCTGCGACCCGTGTTGGAACAGTGTCCAAACATATGTCCGGCTTAGGGGCCGTCATCAGCAAGACCAGTGGTGCGGGTCGGCTGTCGTGGGGCCGACGGTCGCACGACAGTGATCGAGACACCCCGGTTGATCAAGGCCTACGGCTTCCGGGTGGAGCCCAACAACCCCTGGAGTTGCCAGTCGGGCCGTACGCTCGGTGTCGCCGGACGCCTGCGTGACACCGGAAGACCGGAGACTTCGCCCTCGGCGTGTTGTCGGAAGCCGAGCGGCAGACCATCGCCGACGGACTGAACGAGGTGGTGATAGACCACCTGGTCGACGTCATCGACGATGCCGGCGATGCGCGGTTGCTGACGCGCAGCAGCGCGGAGCGAAAGGTCGAGCCCGGCGGTTGGTTCGTCAATTGCACCGGGCTATCTCACGTCGCGCGAGTTTCCCTACGATGCCGCGTCAACTGCTGGCGAAGGCGAATTTCATGCGTTCCCATCGCAGCGAGCGGGACGAGTTGCGGGGCATCCTGGACGCGGCGGGTGAACGCCACGGCGTGCGCTGTGGGCCCGTTGGTCGACGCCGTCGCCCCGTAGGGTGGGTGCGCAATGAGCGCACTCGACGTCATCGCCGATTGGCCAGTCCCGAACGCCGCCGCGGCCGTCGTCACCGCCGGTGGCATTCAGGCCACCCGCGGCGACACCACTCGCCGGTTCCGACTGGCATCGGTGACCAAACCGATCGTCGCGCGCGCCGCGCAGGTGGCGGTCGAGGAAGGCGCCGTCGACCTGGACACCCCGGCCGGGCCGCCCGGGTCGGCGGTCCGTCATCTGCTGGCCCATGCCTCCGGCCTGGCGATGCTGGAGGACAGGGTGCTGGCCAAGCCGGGCGCCCGGCGGATCTACTCCAATGTCGGATTCGCGGTGCTGGCGCAGACGGTCGAGGCGGCCACCGGCATCGAGTTCGGCAGCTATCTGCGTGAGGCGGTGCTCGAGCCGCTCGGTATGACGTCGACCACGCTGGACGGCGGCGCCGAGGCGGCCGGCTACGGTGCCACGTCCACGGTCGCCGACCTGGTCCGATTTGCCGGCGACCTGTTGCGTCCGGCGCTCGTCTCGCCGCAGACACACGCCGCCGCCACCACCGTCCAGTTCCCCGGGCTCGACGGCGTACTGCCGGGTTACGGCCCGCAGCGGCCCAACGACTGGGGGCTGGGATTCGAGCTGCGCGACGGTAAGGCGCCGCACTGGACCGGTGCCGCCAACAGCCCGCGGACGTTCGGTCATTTCGGCCAGACGGGCACGTTCATCTGGGTGGATCCCGTCGCCGACCTGGCACTTGTGGTGCTCACCGACCGTGATTTCGGGGACTGGGCGCATCCACTGTGGCCCGCGATCTCTGATGGAGTCCTGAGAGAATTCGGCGCACACTAGCGCAACACCCGTCTCACAGGGCACAATAGACACGCAGGACACACAAGTTGTGATGCTCTACGGAACCACCAGGTCGTTGGGGAAGACGTCCCTCGTGGAACCGAAGGAGCAGACCATGCGTGCGTCGAACCAACTCGCCGACGTGACCACGGGCGTGGTGTACATCCACGCCTCGCCCGCTGCGGTGTGCCCGCATGTCGAGTGGGCGTTGTCGTCGACCTTGAATTCCCACGCCAATCTGAAGTGGACGCCGCAGCCGGCGATGCCCGGACAGCTTCGTGCCGTCACCAACTGGCGCGGGCCGGTGGGCACGGGCGCCCAGCTGGCGAACGCACTGCGGTCGTGGTCGGTGCTGCGCTTCGAGGTCACCGAGGACCCCAGCGCCGGCGTGGACGGACAGCGGTTCTGCCACACCCCGCAGCTCGGCCTGTGGGCCGGAGCGATGAGCGCCAACGGTGACACCGTGGTCGGTGAGATGCGGCTGCGCACGCTGATGGCCGCCGGCGCGGACACCCTGGCCGCCGAACTCGATTCCGTCCTCGGCACCGCCTGGGATGAGGCGCTCGAGCCGTGCCGCAACGGCGGTGACGGCGCGGAGTCCAGCTGGCTCAGCCGCGGGGTGGGTTAGAGCTCCGGACCGGCAGGCGTCGGGGTGGTCAGCCAGTCCGGCACATTGATATCCGGGCAACGGGGTGGAGACTCCTCAGCACTGCGGCGCGGGTGGGCGGACCACGCGCCGTGGAATGAAAGCGGTTGTACCGCAGACCATTTGCAGCCCGTTCGCACGTTGGGGTGGGTATCGGTCCGCCGAACACTTCGGTGGCGCCGAATCCGACGTCGTCGGTCATGACCAGCAAGACAGAGTCGCTGCGCTCCTGCCTTCTGGTGGCCGTCCGAGCCCACCTGCGCCGGAACAACTGTCATCGGCCAGTCGAGATGTATCTCCTGCCGACATTCCGCAAAACCTAGAACGTCCGACCTTGCGTGTTGTCAGATCAGCCTTGGGGTCAAAGCGCAGCCGTCAACACTGTTCACAGTCCGTCCTCGACTGCGATCACCGGGATCCGACGAGGACCTTCAACGCGCCGGGCACCGCGCTGACCTCCGCGGGCAGCGGGCAGGCCAAGTCACCGTCGGCGTAGGCGTTGATCCCGGGTGACTCGACGGTGACGGTGCGGGCCCGGTCGGTGGTGACCTCGTCGAGGTTGACATGGGTGCCCTTGAACACCGTGGGGAACAGCCGGATCAGCTTGGTCCGCGACGCGGAGTGCACCATCGTGATGTCCAGCAGCCCGTCGGCGTGGTCGGCGTTGGGGCAGATCAGCATCCCGCCGCCATAGCTGCGGGTGTTGCCGAACGCTGCCAGCGTCAGTTCGGTGACGATCTCGCGATCGCCGTCGAGCACCAGCCGGAACGGCAGCAGTCGCAGCTTGGACAGCTCGGCCACCATCGCCATGTTGTAGCGCATCCGGCCGTGCGGCCAGCGCATGCGGTTGACGCGGTCGCTGACCAGCGAGTCGAAGCCCGTCGCCGCGACGGTGCCGAACCAGGTGGTGGTGCCGTCGGCCCCGCGGATGAGGCCCAGGTCGACGGTTTCGGTGTGTCCGGCGGCGATCACGTCGACGGCGGCCGCCGGGTCACCGGTCGGGATGCGGTATTCGCGGGCATGGTCGTTGCCGGTGCCGGCCGGTACGATGCCGAGCGGAATATCGTTGCGCGCCAACGCTTGCAGCGCCAGGGAGATGACGCCGTCACCCCCGACGACCACCAGTGCGTCGGTGCCCTGGTGTACCGCGTTCTCCACCAGCTGGCGGGCGTGCGCGCCGTCGCGACCGACGATCTCGACGACGTCGATGCCCAGTTCCTGAAATCGGGCCACCGCCCGTTCGGCGGCATGCGGCGCGTTGCCGTGCCCGGCCATCGGATTGGTGAGAACCGTGACGCTGCCGATCACGGAATCAGCTTGCCCGGGTTGAGGATTCCGACCGGATCCAGGCAGTCCTTGACCGCCCGCAGCACCGCGACGCCGAGCTCGCCGACCTCGTCGGCCATCCACGGTCGGTGATCGGTGCCGACGGCATGGTGATGGGTGATGGTCCCGCCGGTACGCATGATGGCATCCGAGGCCGCGGCCTTGGCGGTGCGCCACTGTTCGATCGCGTTGCCGCGCTGGGCGGCGACCACCGTGAAGTACAGCGACGCCCCGGTCGGATACACATGCGAAATGTGGCACAGCACAAGGGCCGCCGTCCCCGATTCGCCGAGCGAACCCGTCAGCGCGTCGGTGACCGCGGTCTTGAGCTTCGCGATGTTCGACCATGACGTGGCTGTCTCCAGGGTCTCGCACAGTGCGCCGGCGGCCAGCAGCGCGTCGCGTAGGTACGGCGCACCGAACCGGCCGTGCTCCCAGGCCCGGGCCGGGCCCTCACCCAGCGACGTGCCCCCGTGCGCGGCGAGGACCGCCCGGGTTTCCGCATGCCGGCTCTCGGTATGCGCCGCGCTGCCCTCGAAAACGGTGACCGCCAGGCAGCCGCCGGTGATCTGCTGTTCGCCGATGTGCTCGGTGGTGGCCAGGTTGACACCGGTCTCGGCCTCGTCGGACAGCCGCAACACCGTCGGTCCGGTCTGCGTCTGCACCACGGCCCGCAGCGCGTCGGCACCCGACGCGAAATCCGGGAACGACCACGCCTCGTAGCGGGTGGTCTCCGGCACGGGATGAACCCGCAGTCGTACCGCCGTGATCACACCGAACACGCCTTCCGAGCCGAGCAGCAGCTGGCGTAGGTCCGGACCCGCCGCCGACGCCGGGGCGCGCCCGACGTCCAGCACGCCGACCGGGGTGATCGCCCGCAGCCCGCGGACCATGTCGTCGATCCGGCCGTAACCGGCCGAGTCCTGCCCGGACGAGCGGGTGGCCGCGAAGCCGCCGATGGTGGCGAATTCGAAACTCTGCGGGAAGTGGCCGAGCGAATAGCCCCGCGCCCCGAGCAGCCGCTCCGCCTGCGGCCCGGTGACACCCGCACCGAGAACCGCCTCGCCGGAGATGTCGTCGAGGCTCAGCAGTCGGTCGAACCGGCGCAGGTCCAGCGAGACGACGGCGCCGAACCGGCCGCGTTCGGGATCCAGCCCGCCGGTGACGCTGGTACCTCCGCCGAAGGGCACCACGGCGATCCGCCGCTGCGCGCAGTACCGCAGCACATCGGCGACCTCGTCCTCGGTGCCCGGCGTCAGCACCGCGTCCGGCGCATCCTGAGGCCCGGTGTCCTTGCGCCGCAACAGATCCGGTGTGGACTTCCCGCCGGCGCGCAGCAGCCGGGCGCGGTCGTCGTCGGCGTACCCGGCTTCGCCGACGATGGCGGTCAGGGCGGCGCGGTCGGCGGCCGCCAAGGCCGAGGGCCGCAACCGGACGTCCTCGAGCGCCACCGCCGGGACCGCTGCGGCGTCCACGCCGAGCGCCTGGCGTAACAGGGCGGCGATGCCCTCCGACAGCGGCTTGGCGGCGGGTGGGTCCCCCCAGGCATTCCACAGCATCGGGGGTTGCTTCATGCATTACAGTGTTACACATGGCGTCAATCGGTAACGCGAAGAATCAGAAGGGATCGCCCGATGTGGACGATCGCATTCTGCGCGCTGCCGAGACCTGCGTGCAAGACTACGGCCTGGAACGGGTGACCGTGGCCGAGATCGCCCGCCGCGCCCGGGTCAGCCGGCCCACCGTGTACCGCCGCTGGCCGGACGTCCACAGCCTGCTGTCGACGATGTTCACCCGGCGGGTCATCGCGATTCTGCGGAGTATTCCCGACGGCGTCACCGACCGCGAGGCGATCGTCGAGCGCTCGGTGGTGGCCGTGGCCCGGCTGCGTCACGACCCATTGGTCGCCGCGGGACTGCGCTGGGCACCGGAGATGGCCCTGCGGTACATCTCCGAGCGGCTGGGTCCCGGCCAGTTGGCACTCGTCGAGGTGCTGGCCGCGGATCTGAAGACCGCACAGCTCAACGGCAGCGTGCGAGCCGGTGACACCCGGCAGATGGCCGCCATGATGATGCTGATGGCGCAATCGGCCGTGCAGTCCGCCGCGATGGTGGCACCGGTTCTCGACGAAGAGGCCCTCGACACCGAACTGGCCTATCTGCTCGACAGGTACCTGACCTGATGGAGCGCTCGGCGGCGCTCAACGCGGCGCGCCGGACCGCGGAGCTGACCGCGCTGGCCGACGGCCTGCCCGTCGACGTGCTGGTCATCGGTGGCGGGGTCACCGGCACCGGAGTTGCGTTGGACGCCGCCGCGCGCGGCCTGTCGGTGGCGCTGGTGGAGAAGCACGATCTCGCGTTCGGCACCAGCCGGTGGAGTTCCAAGCTGGTGCACGGTGGGCTGCGTTATCTGGCCACCGGCAATGTCGGGATCGCGCGCCGCAGCGCGGCCGAACGCGGAATCCTGATGACGCGCAACGCCCCGCACCTGGTGCACGCCATGCCGCAACTGGTTCCGCTGCTGCCCTCGATGAGCCGCCGGGCCCGGGCGCTGACGCGGGCCGGGTTCCTGGCCGGCGACGGGTTGCGCCGGCTGGCCGGCACCCCGGCGTCCACGCTGCCGCCCTCCCGGCGGGTGTCGGCGCAGCGCGCCGCCGAGCTGGCACCCACCGTGCGCCGCGACGGTCTCGACGGCGCCCTGCTGGCCTACGACGGTCAATTGATCGACGACGCGCGCCTCGTCACCGCGATCGCGCGGACCGCCGCGCAGAACGGCGCGCGGATCCTGACCTACCTGGGCGCCTCCGAGGTCACCGGCACATCGGCACGCCTGACCGATATGCAGACCGGCGAGTCGTTCGATGTGCGGGCCCGCGCCGTGATCAGCGCGACGGGGGTGTGGGCCGGCGAGCTCGACCCGGCGCTGCGGCTGCGCCCGAGCCGCGGCACGCATCTGGTGTTCGACGCCGCCGCGCTGGGAAACCCGGCCGCCGCGCTGACGGTACCGATCCCCGGGGAGCTGAACCGCTTCGTGTTCGCCATGCCCGAGCAGCTCGGACGGGTCTACCTCGGCCTGACCGACGAGGAGGCGCCCGGACCCATTCCCGATGTGCCCCAAGCAAGTTCGGCCGAAATCGACTTCCTGTTGGACACCCTCAACACCGCACTGGCCACCCGGCTCACCACCGCCGACGTCGTCGGCAGCTTCGCCGGTCTGCGCCCGCTGATCGACACCGGCGCGGGTCGCACCGCCGATATCTCCCGCGACCACGCGGTGATCGAGTCGGAGTCGGGCGCATTCAGCATCGTTGGCGGCAAGCTCACCGAATACCGGCATATGGCCCAAGACGTACTCGATCGGGTGATCACCGCGCGGGGCCTGTCGGCCGCGCCGTGCCGGACCCGGCACCTGCCGTTGATCGGAGCGCCGGCCAACCCGGGTCTGCGGGCGGACCCGCAGACACTCGCCGGGCCGCCGCCGGCGTCGCTGGTGGCCCGCTACGGGGCCGAGGCAGCCACCGTCGTGGCAGCGGCTACCTGCGCTCGTCCGACCGATCCGGTCGCCGACGGTATCGACGTGATCCGCGCCGAGTTCGAGTACGCCGTCACCCACGAAGGCGCGCTGACCGCCGGGGACATCCTGGACCGCCGCACCCGCATCGGCTTGGTGCCCGCCGACCGCGAGCGGGTGGCGGCCGTGGCGGGTGAGTTCGTGCGCACCCGATGACCGCCGAGCGCTGAGGACTTACAGCGGGATGTTCTTGTGCCGGCCGCGCCGGGCCGGCGCCTCGGCGAGTGCCTGCGTGATCACGCTGCGGGTGTGCGCCGGGTCGATCTTGTCGTCGACCACGCCGATCTCGATCGCCGAATCCACCCCGCCGGCGATCCGCTCGTGCTCGGCGGCCAACTCCTCGTGCAGGGCATCGCGTTCGTGGTCGGCCGCGGCGGCCAGCTTCTTCTTGTGCAGGATGCCGACGGCGGCCTTGGCGCCCATCACGGCGACCTCGGCCTCCGGCCAGGCGTAGACCTTGGTGGCGTTCAGCGAACGCGAGTTCATCGCGATGTAGGCGCCGCCGTAGATCTTGCGGGTCACCAGCGTGACGCGGGGGACGGTGGCCTCGCCGAACGCGTGCAGCAGCTTGGCGCCGCGGCGCACGACGCCGCCCCACTCCTGGTCGACGCCGGGCAGATAGCCGGGCACGTCCACGATGACCACCAGCGGGATGCCGAACGCATTGCACAGACGCACGAAACGTGCTGCCTTCTCGGCACTTTCGGAGTTCAGGCAGCCGCCCAGACGCAGCGGGTTGTTGGCCAGCACGCCGACGGTGCGGCCGGCCAGCCGGCCCAGCCCGATCACCATCGACGGGGCCCACTTGGACTGGAACTCCTCGAACGGCGAGTCGGAATCGAGCAGAGCCTCGACCAGCGGGTGCACGTCGTAGGCGCGTCGTGCCGACTCGGGCAGCAGGGCCTTGAGGTCGACCTCGCCGGCCTCGGCCTTGCTGCGGTCGAAGTGGCCCTGCTGGCAGAAGTAGCCGACCAGGCGGCGGGCGCGTGTGTACGCGTCGAGTTCGTCGTCGGCGACGATGTGGCACACGCCGGACTTCTTGTGGTGGGTGTCGGGGCCGCCGAGGGAGGCCATGTCGACGTCCTCACCGGTGACGCTGCGGACCACGTCGGGCCCGGTGACGAACACCCGGCTCTCCGGGGCCATCACGATGACGTCGGTCAGCGCGGGACCGTAGGCCGCGCCGCCCGCGGCGAAGCCGACCACGACCGAGATCTGCGGGATGTAGCCGGAGGCCCGGATCATCGCCTCGAACACCAGTCCGACGGCGTGCAGGGCCTTGACACCCTCGGCCAGCCGGGCGCCACCCGAATGCCAGATGCCGACGATTGGGCTCTGCTCCTCGATGGCGGTGTCGTAGGCATTCACGATGTGCTGGCAGCCCTCGACACCCATCGCGCCGCCCATCACGGTGCCGTCGGTGCAGAACGCCACGGTCCGCACCCCGTTGACGGTGCCGGCGCCGGCCAGCACGCCGGAGCGGTCGCGCTCGTGCAGCAGCTCCACGGTGCCGTCGTCGAAGAAGGTGGAAAGCCGCAGCAGGGGGTCACGGGGGTCCAGGGATTCGTTCACGGTGCCGGGGGCCTCCCTGTTTTCTACGGTCGTCATTCCTGCTCTCCTGAACGTTGGCGTCTCTAGTACTTACCGAAGGCGAGTGCGACGTTGTGCCCGCCGAATCCGAACGAGTTGTTCACCGCGTACCGCAGGTCGCCGGTGCGCGGTGCGCCGGCAACCACGTCCAGGTCGATCTCGGGGTCGAGGTTCTTCAGGTTCAGGGTGGGCGGGATGACGCCGTCGCGCAGCGCCAGCACGGTGAGGATGGATTCCACCGCGCCGACCGCACCCACCGAATGACCCAGGGCGGCCTTCGGGGCGTACACCGCGGGGCGGTGCCCGCCCATCGCGTTGTTGATCGCCTTGCCCTCGGCGACGTCGCCGACGCTGGTGCCGGTCGCGTGGGCGTTGATGTGGTCGATGTCGGTGGGCTTCAGTCCGGCCAGCTCCACGGCCCTCGTGATCGCATGACCGGCGCGCTCACCGTTGGGATCAGGCGCGACCATGTGGAAGCCGTCGGAGGTCACCGAGGCGCCCATGAGGCGCGCCAGGATGTTGGCGCCGCGGGCCTTGGCGTGCTCCTCGGTCTCGATGACCAGCAGCGCGCCGGCCTCGCCGAAGACGAAGCCGTTGCGGTCCCGGTCGAACGGCCGACAGGCGCCGGCGGGGTTGTCGTTGGTGTTGGACAGCACGATGCGCATTTGGGCGAAACCGGCGATCGGCACCGCCTCGATGCGCGTCTCGACGCCGCCGCAGATCGCCACGTCGGCCTCGCCGTAGACGATGTTGCGCCATGCGTTGGCGATGGCCTCCGAGCCGGACGCGCACGCCGAGATCGACGTGCAGACACCGGCTTTGGCGCCCCGCTCGAGTCCGAGGACGGCGGCGGGCCCGTTGGGCATGAACATCTGGACGACCAGCGGTGAGACGGCCCGCAGGCCGCGCTCGCGCATGCCGTCGTAGGCGAACACGAGTTCCTCGGAGGAACCCATGCCGGTGCCGACCGACACCATCAGGCGACGGGTGTTGACCTCCGGGGAGCCGGCGCTCTCCCACACCCGCCGGCCCAACACGGTGGCCATCTTCTGCAGGTACGACATGCGCCGGTTCTCAACCTTGGTGAGCTGGCTGTCGAACTCCTCGAGCAGATGCCCGCCGATGCGCACCGGAAGGTCGTACTGCTCGACGAACGGATCGTCGAGGGTGCGGATACCGGACTGGCCGTCGAGCAGGTTCTTCCAGGTGTTCTCGGCGTCGGTGGCCAACGCGGTCGTCATGGCGATGCCCGTGACGACCACGTTCGGCAGACCGTTACCCGTCGTTAGCGGAGCCATCGGTGCGGTCGAGTCCTTCCCCCCGAATCAGTACTTCCCGAACGCGAGTGCGACGTTGTGTCCGCCGAACCCGAACGAGTTGTTGATCGCGTATTTGTACTCGCCGTAGCGCGGCTCGCCGGCCACCACGTCGAGGTCGATCTCCGGATCGGGCGTCTCGTAGTTCAGCGTCGGCGGGATGACGCCGTCGCGCAACGCGAGCACCGTCAGCACCGACTCCAACGCGCCCACCGCACCGATCGAGTGACCCAGCGCCGACTTCGGCGCGTAGACCGCGGCTTTCTCGCATCCGGCGACGTGGATGGCGGCAGCCTCGGCGGTGTCGCCGATCGGGGTGGCGGTGCCGTGTGCGTTGACGTGGCTGATGTCGCTCGCGGACAGACCCGCGGTTTCCATCGCCCGCTTCATCGCCTGGCCGGCCCGCAGGCCGTCCGGGGCCGGCGCCACCATGTGGAAGGCGTCGGAGGTGATGCCCGCCCCCATGAGCCGGGCCAGCGGCTTGGCGCCGCGGGCCTTGGCGTGCTCCTCGGTCTCGATGATCATCAGCGCGCCGGCCTCGCCGAACACGAAGCCGTCCCGGTCCTTGTCGAACGGACGCGACGCGCCGGCCGGATCGTCGTTGCGGGTCGACATCGCGCGCATCATCGAGAACGCCGCGATCGGCAGCGCCTCGATGCCGCCCTCGACACCGCCGCACACGACGAAGTCGGCGTCACCCATGACGATGTGCCGCCAGGCGTGGGCGATGGCCTCCGACCCGGACGAGCACGCCGACACCGGGGTGATGACCCCGGCGCGGGCGCCCAGTTCCAGGCCGGCGACCGCGGCCGCGCCGTTGGGCATGATCATCTGCACCGCGAGCGGGGACACTTTGCGGGGTCCGCCCTCGTTCATCGCGTCGTAGGTCTCGACGATCTTCTCGCCGCCACCCAGACCGGTGCCGATGACCACTGCGAACCGGTCCGGGTCGACCTCGGGCTTGCCCGCGTTCTCCCACAACCGACCGGACAGCAGCTTCGACATGCGCTGCACGTAGGACATGCGGCGCATATCGATCCGGGTCATGTACTCGTCGATGTTGTCCACGAGGTGACCGCCGATGCGCACCGGCAGGTCCCACTTGGTGACGAAGTCGTCGGTCAGCTCGCGGATACCGCTCTCGCCGGCCAGCAGGCCCTTCCACGTGCTCTCGGCGTCGGCGGCGAGAGCCGTGGTGGCCTCGACCGCCGTGACGACGACGGAGGGGAACCCACCGTTGGCAGTGGAAGGCCTGGTCACTGGCCGAACTTCTCGCGCAGCGCGGCGGCGGCCTCGGGGTTCTCTTCCTCGAGCTTCTGGATGTAGGTGACGA
>WBZP01002738.1_pt1 | contig 19903 bp, 17 predicted proteins | sample 5204301 | NCBI WGS metagenome assembly WBZP01 (sample SAMN12412401, study PRJNA552823) | activated sludge metagenome | isolation source: activated sludge from nitrification reactor of wastewater treatment plant... | place: USA: Pennsylvania | collected 2017
GGCTGCACAATGCCATGCGCTGCGCAGACCCGCCCTCCGGACCATGGAACGCTTCACGATTTCGCTGGACACCCAGCTCGCCGCCGCCTTCGACCACTGGCTGGCCGGGCGCGGCTACACCACCCGGTCGGAGGCCGTGCGTGACCTGCTGCGCGCCGAGCTGGAGCGCTCACGCCAGCAGCAGCCCGAAGGCCTGCACTGCGTGGCCTGCCTGAGTTACGTGTTCAACCACCATGAACGCGAACTCGGCGAGCGCCTGGCCCACATGCAGCACGATCACCACGACCTTTCGCTGTCCACCACGCACGTGCACCTGGACCACGAGCACTGCCTGGAGACGGTGCTGCTGCGCGGGCCGGCACAGTCCGTGCGAGGTTTTGCCGATGCGGTCTGCGCCGAGCGCGGCGTGCACCACGGCCAGCTCAACCTGATCAGCGTGGACTTGCACCAGCAGCACCGGCACGGTCGGGACAGCGCACCCCACGTGCACATCAGGCCCGCCACCTGATGCAAACAGTACCTGCCAGCGCCTGGCCCGGTCCCACCGACCCCGCCGCCTTCGTGGGCCCGCTGCGTGGGCTGAAGGTGATCGAACTGGGCCAGCTCATCGCCGGGCCCTTTGCCGCCAGGACCCTGGCCGACTTCGGGGCCGATGTGATCAAGGTCGAACCGCCAGGCACGGGCGACCCGCTGCGCCAGTGGCGGCTGCTCAAGGACGGCACTTCGGTGTGGTGGCAGGTGCAGTCGCGCAACAAGCGCTCGGTGGTGCTGGATCTCAAGGCCGCCGCCGATGTGGCGGTGGTGCGCGCGCTGGCCAGCGAGGCCGACGTGCTGATCGAGAACTTCCGCCCCGGGGCGCTCGAAGCCTACGGGCTGGAGCCGCAGGCCCTGCTGGAGGCCAACCCGGGGCTGATCGTGCTGCGTGTCAGCGGGTACGGCCAGACCGGCCCCTACCGCGACAAGCCCGGCTTCGGCGTGGTGGCCGAGGCCATGGGCGGCTTGCGCCACCTCAGCGGCGAGCCCGGGCGCACCCCGGTGCGAGTGGGCGTGAGCATTGGCGACACGCTGGCCGCGCTGCACGGGGTGATCGGCGTGCTGATGTGCCTGCACGAGCGCCACGCCAGCGGCCGCGGCCAGGTCATCGACATGGCCTTGTACGAGGCCGTCTTCAATTGCATGGAGAGCCTGTTGCCCGAGTACAGCGCCTTCGGTGCCGTGCGCGGCCCGGCAGGCAGCGCCTTGCCGGGCATCGCACCGAGCAATGCCTACCGGTGTGCAGACGGGCATGCGCTGGTGGCCGGTAACGGCGACAGCATCTTCAAGCGCCTGATGATGGCCATCGGCCGCGCCGACCTGGCCCACGACCCCGCGCTGGCCCACAACGCCGGACGCGTGGCCCGTGTCGGCGAGATCGACCAGGCCATCGCCGCATGGACCGCCGCGCGCAGCGTTTCCGAGGTGCTGGCGGTGCTGGACGCGGCCGCGGTGCCGGCCGGCCGCATCTACACCGTCGCCGATATCGCAACCGACCCGCACTACCAGGCGCGTGGCATGCTGCAGCAACTGACCCTGGCCGATGGCAGCCGGCTCACCGTGCCGGGCGTGGTGCCACAGCTGTCGCGCACGCCAGGGGGGCAGCATCGTCTGGCGCCCACGCTGGGGCAGGACAGCGCCCAGGTGCTGCGCGACTCGATGGCGCCGCCAGCCGACCCCGCCGCAGAGCCGGAACTGCCGGGCTGAAGCCTGCCAATTCGGCGCTGACCCGCGCCCCCGGCGCCGGAAAATGGGCACTCGATCATGGAAGACCTGCGCCCGGAATCTCTGCAGACCGTGGCCACCCGGGTGGTGGCCTGGCACAACCGCCACCCGCTGGCGCGCCGCGTCACGGCCGAGCAGGTGCAGTCGGTGGGCTACGTCGCGCTGCCCTATCTGGCACCCGGACAGAAGGACTCCCCGTCGGACTCACCCAGGCCTGCGGCTGATGCCACCGAAGCCCCGGCTGGTGGATCGCTGCGCGAACGGGCCCTGGCGCGTGCCAAGCAGGCCGCTGGCGACGAAAACGGGCCTCCGCCCCGGCCTGACAGGCCGCTGCATCGCCTGAAGGCAGCGTTTACCGAGGACTTCATCGCGCCGTTGTCGCCGCGGCGAGTCGCCCGCTGGGCTGCGCAGCACGGCGTGGCGCAGGCCCGGCCGCCGAGCGGGGCGCCGCTGAAGCAGGTCGAGCCCGATGCCGCCTTTGCAGGCAAGACCCGCGAGCTGTTGACGCTGTACGTCATGACGGCAATGGTGGAGAGCCGCGGCCAGCGGGTGCGCATGCTGCTTGGCCCCGGCAGCGGCAAGGCGGTGCTGGGCAAGCGCCTGTGGAGCCCACCACGCCTGGCAGCCGGTGCGGTGGCGGCCCTGGGGACGGTGGCGACGCTCGGTCTGGCGTTGGCACTGCTTTGGCAGACGCCTCCGTCCCCGGCCCCTGTCGCGATGGCCCACACCGGTGCGGTGACCGATGCCGTGACGTCTCACGCCGAGCCGCCAGCGCCCGCGGCATTGCCACCGTCGATCAAGCCGCCTTCGATGCGCGCCGCGGCCCTGGCTGATGCCGGGCTGACCGATGACGCTACGGCTGCCGCGTCTGCCGCATCGGCTGCCCAGGCCCGGCCCCACGCCGAGCCTCCGCCGGACGCGCAGCCCACGCTGGGCCGCGTCAACCTGCCTGCATTGGGTCTGCCAAGGGGTGATGCCGGCGTGACGGCGGCACGTGAACGTCGTCTGGCACAGCGGGGTGGCGCCGCTTCGGCGGCGCTACCGGCCATGGGCCTGGCAGCAAGCGCCGCGGCACCGCTGATCGTGGCCGCCCAACCTGCACCTGCGGCTTCCAAGCCTGCGCTTGCAGCACCACCCGCGCCGGCGCCGGCGCCGGCGTCGGCTTTTGCACTGTCCAGCCGCCGGTTGCGCACCCGGGCCGAGTCCGAACAGACCATGGCCGCCGTCCAGTCGCTGCTGGTGGCGGCCGGTCATCAGGGCATCCAGGTCGAGGTGGTACCTACCGGCGAGGACTGGCGTGTCGTGAGCTGGCCCTTCGGGCAGCGCAACCAGGCCGAAAAGGCGCGCACGCTGCTGGCTTCGCGCGGCATCCGGCTGGAAGTGGTCGACTTCTGAACCCGCTTCAAGGCCGGGGCGCTGGCAGATAGCGCATGATGCCGCCACGATGAACGCAACGATCCAGATGCATCCGTCGCCGGCAGCCGGTTTCGATTCGCCTTTCGAGATGCTCGCTGCCTGCCACGAACGCGTGGCACGCATGCTGGGCCTGCTGCAACGCCTGCGCGCGCATCTGCGGTCCACCGGGCATGCCGACACGCCTGCATCGGAGGCCGCGCGCGACATCATGCGCTACTTCGACCTGGCCGCACCGCACCATCATCAGGACGAGGAGCGGCACATCTTTGCGGCCCTGCGCGAGGCGGGCGACGCCAGGCTGGCGGCCTTGGCCGACCGCTTGACGGGCGAGCACCGGGCGATGCACGACGCCTGGCTGGACGTGCGCCCCACGCTGGCGGAGCTGAGCGCCGGCCGCTGGGCGCAGACCGAGGCCGAGGCAGTCTTCGGTCGCTGGCAGGCCTTTCACGCGCTGTACGAGGCGCATGCGCGCATCGAGGACGAAGAGGCCTACCCCGCCGCGCGGGCCCGACTGGATGCGGGCCAGTGCCGGGCGATCGGCGAAGAGATGGCGCAGCGCCGCGGGGTGCGCAGCGGAGGTTGAGGCCGAAGCGGCTACGATGTGCAGGCTTGGTCCGTTCATGACCAAGATCAGGAGCTGCAGATGTCGTCCGGAAAGATCCTCGTCGCCCAGGGTGGCGGCCCCACCGCAGTCATCAACCAGAGCCTGGTCGGCGTGGTGCTGGAAGCACGCCGCCACCCAGGCATCAAACGCGTGTACGGCGCCCGCCACGGCGTGCGCGGCATCGTCAACGAGGACTTCGTCGACCTGACGCAGGAGACCAGTCAGAACCTCGAACAGGTGGCCGGCACGCCCGCCGCGGCGTTGGGCAGCACCCGCGATAAACCCGACCTGGCCTACTGCCACGAGATGTTCAAGGTGCTCCGGGCACACGAGATCGAGTGCTTCTTCAACATCGGCGGCAACGATTCGAGCGACACCATCCGCATCGTCGCCGAAGAAGCCGCCAAGGCGGGTTATCCGCTGCGCTGCGTCCACATCCCCAAGACCATCGACAACGACCTGGTGCTCAACGACCACACGCCCGGTTTTCCCAGCGCAGCGCGCTTCGTGGCCCAGGCCTTTGCCGGCGCCAATCTGGACAACGCGGCCCTGCCCGGTGTCTATGTCGCCGCGGTGATGGGCCGCCACGCCGGCTTCCTGACTGCGGCCAGCGCCTTGGGCCGCAAGTACCCGGACGACGGCCCCCATCTGATCTACCTGCCCGAGCGCACCTTCGTGCTGGAGCAGTTCCTGGCCGACGTGAAGGCCGTGTACGAGCGTCTCGGCCGCTGCATGGTGGCGGTGAGCGAGGGCATCCACGACGCCAAAGGTGCGCCCATCCTGTCGCTGCTGGCCAAGGACCTGGAGCGCGACGCGCACGGCAACGTGCAGCTCAGCGGCAGTGGTGCATTGGCCGATCTGCTGTGTGAGGAGATCAAATCCAAGCTGAAGATCAAGCGCGTGCGCGGCGACACCTTCGGCTACCTGCAGCGCAGCTTCCTCGGCTGCGTCAGCGACGTGGACCAGCGCGAAGCACGCGAGGTCGCCGAAAAGGCCGTGCAGTTCGCGATGTGGGGGCAAGACAATGGCTCGGTGGCCATCAAGCGCACGGGAAACTACGCGGTCAACTACGAACTGCTGCCGCTGCAGGCCGTGGCCGGCAAGACGCGCACGATGGAGGACGAGTTCATCAGCGCCAGCGGCACGGACGTGACCGAAGCCTTCCGCCTGTACCTGCGGCCACTGCTAGGCTCGGGCATGCCCGACGCGTTCCGGCTGCGGCCCAATGCCGTGCCCAAGATCCTCAAGAAGGCCTGACGCACACGCCGCATCCGCCGCAGGCCGGCCGCACCGGCCTGCGGCAGCCACCTACCGGGGCGGCGGCGGGAGGTTGGACAGGTAGTCGGCCAGTGCCTTCAGCTCGTCCTGCCCGTAGCCTTTGAGCAGCTGCACCATGGCCACGCTGGAATTGCCCCGGCTTCCTTCGCGGATCAGGCCCAGTTCGCGCAGCAGGTAGCTGTAGTGCTGGGCAGCCAGCATGGGGTGGAACAGCTCCGCCCGGCCCTCGGCGCGCTCGCCATGACAAGCGGCGCAATCCCGAGCGAAGAGGTTCTGGCCGCGCGCGGATGCCGTGCCAGGGCCCTTTTCCAGCGCGCCCGTCAGCGGCAGCGACTGCAGGAAAGCCGCCATGTCGGCAAAGGCCTGCATCGTGTGATGCGGCTCGTCGACCACCGGTTTCATCGGCGGGTTCAGGCGCGCACCGCTGCGGATGTCCACGATCTGCTTGATCAGTACCGAGGCATGCTGCCCCGACAGCCGGGGGATGGACAGGGCCGCCCGGCCCGAGCCATCGCGACGGTGGCAGCCCTGGCAGTCGGCATAGGCCGTGCGCCCACGCTCGATGTCGCCGCGCGCATCGAGCGCCGCCTTCAGCTCGCCGCTGGTGGGCAGGAGCACCTTCGTCTGGGCGCCGGCCTGCATGCACAGCAGCACCAGGGTCGACAGCAGGGCCATCGATCGCGCCAAAGCTTTGATCATCATCACGTCATGCTTCCTTGCACCAGCGGGGCATCGCGCGCCGCATCAACCCAGCGCGTCGTTGACCTGTTCGTTGAACTCCGACAGGCTGACGGCGGTGTTGACCTCGCGCGGCAGTGCGTCTCGCACCGAGAACACGCCCAGGATCTTGCCGCTGTCGGCCAGCACCGGCAGGTGGCGGAAGCCATTTTCAATCATCAGCAGCACCGCGTCGGCCACCTTGACCTCTGGCTTCACGCACATCGGGCTGGGGGTCATGATCTTGGCCAGCGTCGTCTCGGTCGGATCCAGCGCCTTGGCCAGCACCCGCGTCATCAGGTCGCGCTCGGTCACGATGCCCAGCAGCTGGCTGGCGTGGTCGATCACCAGCACGCTGCCGCAACCGGCACGTGTCATAACACAGGCCGCCTCGTGCGCTGAAGCGGCTGGGCCCAGGCTCAACACATGGCGGCGTGACATCGCCTGGAAAATGGTGCGTTCGGACATGGTGTTCTCCTTGGGGGGTCAGCGCAGCGAGGCGTTGATCTTGGCCAGCACGCCTGCTCCAGGGCACAGCTGCGACTCCTGCAGCGCGTTGAGCGGCGTGGCGCAGGTGTTGAAGGCGGTATGCAGGTCGGTGGCCAGCGGGTCCATGTACAGAAGCCCGGTGACAACTTCGCCATGCTGCGCATGGGCATTCATGTAGGCCAGGGCACCGAAGCGGTCGGTGGGGTCGTAGTCGGCGTGCAGCTTGCGCAGTCGCAGCATGGTGCCATCGTGCTGCGGCACGTCGACCACCTCGCCCGGGGCGTAGTGCGCGGTGATCTCCTCACCCGGGGTCATGAAGTCGATGCGGCTGACGGCCTCGTTGTGCTGGCGCACATAGTCGTAGCTCTTGGTGCTGCCGCTGTGGTTGTTGAAAGTGACGCAGGGACTGATGACGTCGATGAAGGCCGCGCCGCCATGCGCCATCGCCCCCTTGATCAGCGGCACCAGCTGGGCCTTGTCGCCCGAGAAGCTGCGCGCCACGTAGGTGGCGCCCAGCTGCAGGGCCAGCGCCACCAGGTCCACCGGGCTGTCGGCATTGACCACACCCTTCTTGCTCTTGCTGCCGCGGTCGGCGGTGGCGCTGAACTGGCCCTTGGTGAGCCCGTAGACACCGTTGTTCTCGACGATGTAAGCCATGCGCACACCGCGTCGCATGGCGTTGCAGAACTGGCCCAGGCCGATCGAAGCCGAGTCGCCGTCACCCGAGACACCCAGGTACAACAGTGCCCGGTTGGCCAGGTTGGCCCCGGTCAGCACGCTGGGCATGCGACCGTGCACGGTGTTGAAGCCGTGGCTGGCGCCCAGGAAGTAGTCGGGCGTCTTGCTGCTGCATCCGATGCCCGAGAGCTTGGCCACGCGGTGGGGTTCGATGTCCAGCTCCCAGCAGGCCTGGATGATGGCCGCGCTGATGCTGTCGTGACCACAGCCGGCGCATAGCGTGCTGATGCGGCCTTCGTAGTCCCGTCGTGTGTAGCCGACCTTGTTGGTCTGCAGCGTCGGATGATGCAGCCTGGGCTTGGCGATGAAGGTCATGCGGCCTCCTTGTTGGCGGCGCCGGCGGCGTGTGCGGCAATGGCCCCGCGGATGGCGGCCACGATGAAGCGTGCGGTGATCGGCGTGCCGTCGTAGTGCAGCACCGCGGGCAGGCGCGCCGGGTCGATCTGAAGCTCGTTGATCAGCAGGCTGCGCATCTGGGCGTCACGGTTCTGTTCCACCACGAAGACCCTGTCGTGTGCGCCGATGAAGTCCGGCACCACCTTCGGGAACGGGAACGCACGCAATCGCAGAGCGTCCAGCTGGATGCCATCGGCCTCCAGCACATCCAGCGCCTCGCGCATGGCCGGGGTGGTGCTGCCATAGTAGATGACACCATAGCGCGACGGCTCGTCGCTCAGGCGCAGTATGGGCTGCGGCACCAGGGTGGCGGCGGTCTGGAACTTCCTGATCAGCCGTTCCATGTTGTAGACGTAGTCCGGCCCGCGCTCGGAATACTGCGCATACGGGTTGCGCGTGGTGCCGCGGGTGAAGAACGACCCCTTGCTGGGGTGCGTGCCCGGCAGCGTGCGCCAGGGAATGCCGTCGCCGTCGACATCCTTGTAGCGGCCGAAGTCCTTGCCGGCTTCCAGCTCTTCGGCGGTCATCACCTTGCCGCGGTCGAAGCTGCGGCTCTCGTCCCACTCGAAGGGCTTGCACAGTCGCTGGTTCATGCCGATGTCCAGATCGGTCATCACGAAGACCGGCGTCTGCAGCCGGTCCGCCAGGTCCAGCGCGGCAGCCGCGTGTTCGAAGCATTCGTGCGGATCCTGCGGCAGCAGCAGCACATGCTTGGTGTCGCCGTGCGATGCGTAGGCGCAGGCCAGGATGTCGCTTTGTTGCGTGCGGGTGGGCATTCCGGTGGAAGGCCCACCGCGCTGCACGTTGATGATGGTCACCGGGATCTCGGCGAAGTAGGCCAGGCCGAAAAATTCCTGCATCAGGCTGATGCCGGGGCCGGAGGTGGCGGTGAAGGCACGGGCACCGTTCCAGCCCGCACCGACCGCCATGCCGATGGAGGCCAGCTCGTCCTCGGCCTGGATGATGGCGTAGCGGTGCGTGCCAGTGGCCGGGTCGATGCGGTACTTGTCGCAGTACTTCTGGAAGGCCTCGGGGACGGACGACGAGGGGGTGATCGGGTACCAGGCACAGACCGTTGCGCCGCCGTAGATGCAGCCCAGCGCGGCGGCGCTGTTGCCATCGGTGAAGATCTGGTCACCGACCTTGTCGGAGCTGTGCACGCGCAAGCCCAAGGGATGCGACAGGTTCTTTCTGACGTAGTCGCGACCCAGGTGCAGCGCCTGCACGTTGCTGTCCAGCAGGCGTTCCTTGCCCTTGTACTGCTCGGCAAAGAGCTTCTCGAAGACCTCGGCGTCGACGTTGAGCAGCATCGACAGCGCACCCACGTAGATGATGTTCTTGAACAGCGTGCGCTGGCGCGGGTCGGTGTAGTGCTGATTGGCGATGGCGGTCAGCGGCACGCCGATGCAGGTCAAGTCCGCGCGCAGGCTGCCGGGCGGCAGCGGGCGGGTGCTGTCGTAGAACAGGTAGCCTCCGGGCTCGACCTCGGCCACGTCCTGCGCCCAGGTCTGGGCGTTCATGGCCACCATCATGTCCACGCCGCCGCGGCGGCCGTGGTAGCCCTTTTCGCACACCCGGGCCTCGTACCAGGTGGGCATGCCCTGGATGTTGCTGGGGAAGATGTTGCGCGGGCTCACCGGCACACCCATGCGCATCACGGCCTTGACGAAGAGTTCATTGGCCGAGGCCGAACCCGATCCGTTGACGTTGGCGAACTTGATGACGAAGTCGTTGACGGCCTCGATGGGCTTGACAGCGGTACTCATGCGACGGCTCCCACGCGCTTGGGTGCTGGGTTGGCGCCGCGGCATCCCGGCCCGGCCTTGGGGGTCAGTAGCAGGAACTTCTGCATGTCCCAGGCCCCGGTGGGGCAGCGCTCGGCGCACAGGCCGCAGTGCAGACAGACGTCTTCGTCCTTGATCATCACATGCGCGGTTCTCAGCGGGTTGCTCACCAGCAGCGCCTGCTCCGTGTTGCGCGCCGGGGCCTTCAGGCGGCCGCGCAGATCGGCTTCCTCGCCCGGCGTGGTGAAGGTGATGCAATCCGTGGGGCAGATGTCCGCGCAGGCATCGCACTCGATGCACAGGCGCTCGGCGAACACCGTCTGCACATCGCAGTTCAGGCAACGTTGCGACTCCTTGAAGGCGGTGGCCGCGTCGAAACCGAGTTCGACCTCGATCTTGATGCTGGCCAGCGCGGCCTCGGCAGCGGCCCAGGGCACCTTGTAGCGCGTGTCGTCGCTGGGCGCGTTGCTGTAGCTCCACTCGTGGATGCCCATCTTCTGCGACACCAGGTTCACGGTGGGCGGCGGGCGATTGCCCAGTGGCTCGCCGTGCAGGAAACGGTCGATGCTGACCGCAGCCTCATGGCCATGCGCCACGGCGGTGATGATGTTCTTCGGGCCGAACGCCGCGTCGCCCCCGAAAAACACCTTGGCCACGGTGGACTGCAGGCTCTTCTCGTCCAGCTTGGGCAGGCCCCACTTGTCGAAGACGATGCCGCATTCCTTCTCGATCCAGGGGAAGGCGTTCTCCTGGCCCACCGCCACCAGCACCTCGTCGCAGGCCATCTCCACGTCGGGTTCGCCGGTCGGGACCAGGCTGCGCCGGCCCTTGTCGTCGTAGACGGCCTGCACGATCTCGAAGCGCATGCCGGTGAGCGTGCCGCCGTCATGCAAGAAGGCCTTGGGCACGTGGTAGTTGAGGATGGGGATGCCCTCGTGGATGGCATCTTCCTTCTCCCAGGGGCTGGCCTTCATCTCCTCGAAGCCCGAGCGCACCACGACCTTCACGTCCTTGGCACCGAGTCGTCGCGCGGAACGGCAGCAGTCCATCGCCGTATTGCCGCCGCCCAGCACGATGACGCGCTTCTTGACGCTGGTGACGTGACCGAACGACACGCTGGCCAGCCAGTCGATGCCCAGGTGGATGTTGGCCGCGGCGTCCTTGCGGCCCGGCACCTCCAGGTCACGCCCACGCGGTGCGCCGCATCCCACGAAGACGGCGTCATAGTCCTGCGCCAGCAGGGCCCGCATCGATTCGATGCGTTGTCCGGCCCGGAAGTCGACGCCCAGCGACAGCACATACCCGACTTCTTCGTCAATTACCGACTCGGGCAGGCGAAAGCGCGGAATCTGCGTGCGGATGAAGCCGCCCGCCTTCATCTCGCCATCAAACACCGTCACCGCGTAGCCCTGGGTGGCCAGGTCGCGCGCAACCGTGAGAGAGGCCGGACCGGCCCCGATGCAGGCCACCTTCTTGCCGTTGCGGGACGCCGGCATCGGCATCTTCGCCTTCACGCCGGCTACAGCCTTGTGGTCCGCCGCCACGCGCTTGAGCCGGCAGATCGCCACCGGCTCCGGCTTGGCCATGTTCTCTTCTTCGACGCGGCCCCTCCGGCAGGCGGGCTCGCAAGGCCGGTCACAGGTGCGGCCCAGCACGCCCGGGAAGACGTTGCTGACCCAGTTGACCATGTAGGCATCGTCGTAACGGCCTTGGCCGATGAGCCGGATGTACTCCGGCACGGGGGTATGGGCCGGGCAGGCCCACTGGCAATCGACGACCTTGTGGTAGTAGGTCGGATCGCTCACGTCGGTGGCGCGCAATGTAGCTCTCCTAGCAGGGCCCTCGAAGGGGTGGACGCACCGATGGCACGACCGCGGGTCAGGACTTTTTGTGGCGGGCAGTCTAAGCCGACCGGCGGTGCGGCACGGCAAGGGCCGCTTGACCTCCCGCAACAATGTGCGCATTAGACGCCCTGTAAGATCGGATTTCCGTTGAACCCCTGCCAATGGCACACTGTGGACGCGGCCCACCTGATCGGCCCTTGCAGACGGTACACGGACGCCTGCTGGAGCAGGCCATGATGCAGCACTCCTCCAACTGGGGGTATCCCCGTGACCCTCTGTATCGGATGATGCGAGACTGCATCCGCCGCCTGTCTTCTTCATGAGCAACCCGCAGATCCCCATCCTGCCCGCCGCCCAAGGAACGCCGGCCGAAACGGACACCGAGGCCACGCGCATCCTCACCTCCAGTGAAGAGGAGATGGCGCGCCACCTCGCCACGCAGCTGGCGGCCAGTGAAGCGCAGCGGCAAGCCCGTGAGGCCGCCGCACGCAGGGCGGCCGAAGTCGCCGACGTCGAGGGCATGACGGCCATCCCCATCTCGCCCCAGCGCGCGGCCGAACTGGCCGCACAGGCCGCGGTGCCGGCCACCTTGATCCAGCGACCTGCCCCGGCAACCGTGGGCGCAGCACCCTTGCCTCCGGTCGAATCGACGGACACGCACTTCCCGAGCACCCAGTTCGCTCCGCCAACCCGTGCCGCGCCTGCACCGGCTGCGGCGGATCCTTCCGAAGCGGTGACATCGCCCCCCTCCGGCGGCACGCTGCCAGGACGCGGCCCGGCCAATGACAACACGACCCTGCCGCATGGTGGGTTGGGCAGCATGGCCGAGGGTCAGATGCGGCAGGTCGGCCGCTACCAGGTGAAGAGCCGCCTTGGCAGGGGCGGCATGGCAACCGTCTATCGCGCCCACGACCCCTCGATCGGGCGCGACGTGGCCATCAAGTTCCTGCACGCTTCGCTGTGCGAGGACGAGGACTGCCGCATGCGTTTCCTGCGCGAGGCGCGGGCCGCGGGCGGCCTGTCGCATCCCAACATCGTGGTCGTGCACGATGTCGGCGAGATCGAGCGCAGGCCCTACATGGCGATGGAACTCATTGACGGCCTGCCCTTGTCCGACAAGCTGGAGAAGATCCGTTGCCTGCCCGTGCGCGAGGTCGTGATCATCGGCCTGCAGCTGGCGCGTGCGCTGGAGTATGCGCATGCTCGGGGCATCGTGCACCGCGACATCAAGCCGGGCAACATCATGATCCTGGCCGACGGCCAGACGATCAAGGTGGCTGATTTCGGCATCGCCCACATGGACGATGGCAGCAACGAGCAGCGCACCATGATCGGTGCCGTGATGGGCACGCCCCAGTACATGTCGCCCGAGCAGACGCGGGGGGACAAGGTGGATGGGCGATCGGATCTGTTTTCCGCCGGCATCGTGCTCTACCAGTTGCTGGCCGGCGAGCGCCCCTTCCGGGGCGAAAGCCTCGTCGCGGTGGCGACCAAGATCGCCACCGAAGACCCACCGCCGTTGAACCAGAAGCGTCCGGAAGTACCGGCTTCCCTGCGCCGCGTCGTCGACCGCCTGTTGGCCAAGAAGCCCGAACAGCGCTATCAGAGCGGCAAGGAAGTCGTCGAAGCGCTGCAGAAGGTTCTGCAGGAGATCGACGAGACGGCCCGCGAAAGCAGCAAGCCTCGCATCGTGCCCCTGCGGGTGAAGTGGGCGCTGACGATGGCACTGATCGTGGCGGTGGTGATGGGCCTGACCACGGCCGTCATCACACAACGCCAGTACGCGGCGATGATGGGCCAGGTGACCGACTACGGCGCATCCCTGGCCCGCTTCATCGCTGCGCAGAACGCGGCTGCGGTGCTCGGGGACGATTGGGACGCGGTCGACGTGCTGGTCCAGGAGATGATGAAGACGCGCAACTTCGAGCGTGTCTCGGTGGTGGACCTATCCGGCGTGGTCAAGGTCTCCAGCCTGCCTGCCCTGGTGGGCCAACCCTACAAGGCCGAAGCCACCCAGACCAGCGTGACCAGCGGTAGCGGCACGACGATCAGGCGGTATACCGTGCAGGGCGAGGACATCCTCGGATTCGAGGCGCCGGTGCTCTTTCAGGGCAAGCAGGTCGGCCGCGTGGAACTGGGTATTCCCGAAAGACCGCTGACGCAGGTAGCGCGGCTTTCCATCACCTTGATGGTGGTGCTGGTGGTGGTCACCGTGCTGGCCGTGGCCATTGCGATGTACTTCGTGGCCAACTGGTTTGCCAAGCCCATCCACCTGCTGGGCGAATCGATGGCCGAAATCGGCAAGGGACGCTTCGATCACCGCATCGGCGAACGGCGCAACGATGAGTTCGGGCTGCTGTTCCAGTCCTTCGACGAAATGGCTCTGGCACTGCAGCGCCGCATCCATGGCGCGCCCGCCGTGACGCCCACGGCACCACCATCGATGACGTCGACCACCACGACGCCAGCCCCACCTGCAGCTGGCCCCGGGCGGTCGGCTCCCTGATGGCGTGCCCCGAATTCGGACCGGCAGGGACCATCTGCCGAATCGCCGGTGGCCGGGCCTCCCGGCAGGTGACAGCCTGGCTGTTGTCAGCGATGCTGGCGGCTTGCGCAACGGCGCCGCAAAGCCCATCGCAGCCCACCGAGTCGCCCGATGAAGCTGCGCCGGTCGCCGTTGCGGCTGCCGAGCCCAAAGGTGCACGGGAAGGCGCGCGCGGCACAGTCCTCGGCGAGAACTCGCGCGTCATCGTCTACCTTCCAGCGCCCGGTGACACCTTGCGTGGCGTGGCTGCACGCTTGCTGGGCAATCCCAGCCTTGACTGGCGAATTGCCGAAGCCAATGGCCACAACTGGTCGGCACGGGCAGGCAAGCCTTTGGCCGTACCCCTGGGCCAAGACAACCCGATCGGCGTGGATAGCGAGGGAATCCAGACCGTTCCCATCCTGTGTTACCACCGCTTCGGCAGCGGGTCGTCCAAGATGCTGGTGGCACCGCCACAGTTCGAAGCCCAGCTCGAGTGGCTGGCACGCAATCACTACAGAGTCCTGCGCCTGCGCGACCTGAGTGGCTTTCTCTCTGGAAAAGAGCCATTGCCCCAGCGATCGGTGGTGATCACCATCGATGACGGCTATGAGTCCGTCCACCGCCATGCCTACCCCGCGCTGAAGAAGTTCGGCTTCACCGCAACGCTCTTCGTCTACACCGACTTCGTAGGCACGCGGGATGGCCTGAGCTGGGCGCAGCTTCAGGAGATGGCTGCTTCCGGCGTCATCGACATCCAGGCCCACTCCAAGACCCACCGCAACCTCATTGAACGCGGGGCCAGCGAATCCGATGCGGTGTACCGCCAGAGTATCGAAACCGAAGTACGTCAGCCCAGGCAGGTCCTGGAACGGCGGCTTGCAGCCGCCGGAGTTCAGGTGCAGCACTTCGCCTTTCCGTTCGGCGACGCCAACGAACTGGTGCTGGAGTCCATGCAGCGCAACGAGTACAGCCTGGGGGTGACGGTCAATCCGGGTGGCAATCCCTTTTTTGCCCAACCCTACATGCTGCGGCGCACGATGATCTTCGGCGACCATGGCCTGGATGACTTCAAGGCCAGGCTGCAGATTCGGCGCAGCTTCGCCCGGCCATGACATCCTGCTCGCGGCATGCGTGTTGGCATGCTGGCTGGCCTGCCTGCGTGGCAGCCGCGCTGCTGGTGGGTTGTGCCAGCCGCGGCCCAGTACCGGAAGTCGAGGCTCCGCCGAGTGCTGCGCCACCGACGGCTGCCGCGCCGCCATCGGTGGAAATGCCCTGGCGCGGCTTCGCGCAGCAACACCGCAGCGCCGCAGAAAGTGCCGAGCAGCTTGGGCACTGGGCACAGGTCCTTTGGCATCTGGATGTGCTGCTTGCGCTGACGCCTGCCGACGCAGAACTGCAGCGCCGCCGCACACAGGCCGAACTTGCCACCCGATCACTTGCCACCGACCGGCAGCAGCGTGCACGCCAGGCGCGCTCGCGGGGTGATCTCGAAGGCGCCACGCGGCTCTACCTGGAGGCCTTGGCCATGGCCCCGGGGGATGCCGAGTCTGCCGAAGCCCTGCGTGGGCTTGAGCGCGAACGCGTGAGGCGACAACATCTGGGCCAGCTCTCACGCAACACCTTGACCCGGCGCATGGGTTCCGAGCCAACGATGGTGAACAACGGTCTGCCGCCTTTGAGCTCCGGAGGGCCGGGTCGCAATGAACTGGAGCATGCCAGCCTGTTGGCCAGCCAGGGCGAAGTTGATGGCGCCATCGTCGTGCTCAGGCCTCTTCTCGCGAGCCGGCCCACAGACCCGGCTGTGCGGCGGCTGCTGGCGGACTTGTACTACCGGCAAGCCGAGTCCCTGCTACCGGCGCGGCGAGACGCCGCCATTGCCGCACTGGAAAACGCCGTCCAGGCGGACGCAGCGCATGCCAGGGCATCGGCCAGACTCAAGGAACTGAAGGCGGACAACTCCACTCAGGGAAGCAAGACACTACCCGTCCGGCCGGCCAGGCCGGCCACGCCCTGAGCCCGCACGTGCAAGGCCGGAAGGCCTTGCACGGCTCGCTCAGGCCAGCAGGCGATTTCAAGCCTTCTGGCTGAGCCCGCACGCTACTTGACCTTGCCGAGCTTTTCCTTCAGGCCGAGCACCTTCTGGCGCTCGAGCTGGGCGGTACGGTTTTCCGGTTCGATTTCGAGCACGGCATCCCAGGACTTGATGGCGGCATCGAGGTCCTGCTTGGCGAACGCCGCGCGTGCCGCACGCGTGTGGCGGGTGACCGCTTCGCTGCGCTGACGAGCGGCGCGGGTTGCAGCTGCGGCTTCAGCATCGGCTGCTGCGGAAGCGGAAGCCGCACTAGGCGCAGCAGGCGCGGCAGGCGCTGGTGCCACCGGGGCTGCTGCAGGGGCCGGCGCCGCGCTGCTGGCGGAAGTTCCACCGGCCGGGGCCTTGCCTGGCACCCGGATGATCTGTCCACCGGCAAGGTTGCGAGGCACCTTGATGTTGTTGTACCGCGCCAGGATGTAGAACAGGTGCAGGTCGTTCATGAAACGCTGGGCAATGCGCGACAGTGACTCACCGGGCTGCACCCGATACGCGAATGACTCTCGACCCAGGGTCGCCAGCGGATCGTCCTTGATCTGGCGCATCAGACTGGCCGCCAGCCGGTTGTTCGGCTCGGACTGCAGGATGCGCAACAGCTCGGCCTCGGCCTGCTCCTCCTGACCGGCCTGCAGGTAGTCCAGCGCAGCGCTCATCGCACGTTGCACTTCCTGCGAATTCATGCCGGGAAGCGGTGCGGCTGCGGGCTCGGCTGGGGTTGGACTTGCCGACCGGCTTTCGGCCGAAGCGGGCGCCGGCGTGACCGGCGCGGAGACTGCTGCGCCGCCGGCCGATCCGCCCGGCGCCTGGGGTGTTGCGCAGGCGCTCAAGCCGAGGAGCAGAACCAGCGACAGCAGGACCGTCGCCATCGAAGTCCAACGAAGTGGTGCCATCTTCGCAATCCCATTCATGTCCGGGATTGTCATGCCAATCCGCTCAACGCGGGCATCCCGGCACAGGTCCGCCACGGCTGGATGCCGCTTGCGCCTCATGTTCCAGCCTCCAGCCGGTCTTCGAACGGCTGCCGGCGCGCGAGTCCGATGTGCTGGCACAGCGGCGCCTCCGTGGCGCGCATTCCGATGCACGGCCGAGCCCCGAGCCCAGCCACACCACCGCCTCACTCGCCTGCAGGGGCGGGTGCAGCCTCGGTGGCCGCTTCGGGCCTGTCCAGCAATTCCACGTAGGCCATCGGGGCGTTGTCACCAACACGGAAGCCCATCTTCAGGATGCGCGTGTAACCACCCGGCCGGGCCTGGTACCGCGGACCCAGCTCATCGAAGAGCTTGGCCACCACATCGCGGTCACGGGTCCGATTGAAGGCCAGGCGGCGATTGGCCAGCGTGGGCGTCTTGGCCAGCGTGATCAGCGGCTCGACGACGCTTCGCAGTTCCTTGGCCTTGGGCAAGGTGGTCTTGATGGCCTCGTGCTTGAGCAGCGAGTTGCACATGTTCCGCAGCATCGCCAGGCGATGCGAGGTGGTGCGGTTGAGCTTGCGGGGGCCGTTGCGATGGCGCATGGTGCTTCTTCCTTTGGTTTTCGAGCCCTGGCCGTATCAGGTACCTGGGCGTGCACGCGACTGGCGCTGGTTCAGCGCTTGTCCAGCCCCTGCGGGGGCCAGTTCTCCAGCCGCGCGCCGAGCGTGAGCCCGCGCGAAGCCAGCACTTCCTTGATTTCGTTCAGGCTCTTGCGGCCCAGGTTCGGCGTCTTGAGCAGCTCGGTCTCGGTACGCTGGATCAGGTCGCCGATGTAGTAGATGTTCTCGGCCTTCAGGCAGTTGGCCGAACGCACCGTGAGTTCGAGTTCGTCCACCGGGCGCAGCAGGATGGGATCGAAGGGCGTCGGGCGCGAAGCCTGCTGCGCCATGCCGTCCATCACCGGGGTCGGATCGATCTGGGCGAAGAAGGCCAATTGCTCGACCAGGATGCGGGCACTCTGGCGGATGGCTTCTTCCGGCGGGATCGATCCGTTGGTCTCGATTTCCATGACCAGCTTGTCCAGATCGGTGCGCTGCTCGACGCGGGCGTTTTCGACGGCATAGCTGACCCGACGCACGGGTGAGAAGGAGGCATCCAGCACGATGCGACCGATGCTCTTGGTCGGCTCGTCGCCATAGCGGCGCAGGTTGCCGGGCACATAACCGCGGCCCTTTTCGACCTTGATCTGCATGTCCAGCTTGCCGCCCTGCGACAGGTTGGCGATCACGTGCTCGGGGTTGATGATCTCCACGTCGTGCGGCGTCTGGATGTCGCCCGCAGTGACCGGGCCTTCGCCTTCCTTGCGCAGAACCAGCGTCACTTCGTCGCGGTTATGCAAGCGGAAGACCACGCCCTTGAGATTGAGCATGATATGCACAACGTCTTCCTGCACGCCGTCGATGGCCGAATACTCGTGCAGCACGCCAGCAATGGTCACCTCGGTCGGGGCATAGCCCACCATCGACGACAGCAGCACACGCCGCAGCGCGTTGCCGAGCGTGTGGCCATAGCCACGCTCGAAGGGTTCGAGCGTGGCTTTAGCGCGATGGCCGCCGAGCGGCTCGACCTGGATGGCCTTGGGCTTGAGTAGTGTGGTTTGCATGAAGTTCTGTAGTTCCTGTCAATACCCTCGGCTCGTTACACCGATAAGGCTGATGGACCGCGCCGGGTCTGTTGGAAGCCGCTTCGCACCCGGCACGCGAGGCGGACAGGAAAGGGCTCAGGCCGAACCGCCTGCGACGGCTCTTATCTCGAGTACAACTCGACGATCAACGCTTCCTTGATTTCGGCGCCGTACTGGTCGCGGTCGGGGACCTTCTTGAAGACACCCTCCATCTTTGTGGCGTCCACCTGCACCCAGTCGGCCAGGCCGACGCTCTGGGCCAGCTTCAAGGCATCCTGAACGCGCAGCTGGCTCTTGGACTTCTCGCGCATCGCGATCGTGTCGCCCGCCTTGACCTGGTAGGAGGGGACGTTGACCACCTGGCCATTGACCGTGAGCGCCTTGTGCGAGACGAGCTGGCGCGCCTCGGCACGCGTCGAACCGAAACCCATGCGGTAGACGACATTGTCCAGACGGGTCTCCAGCAGGGCCAGCAGGTTGGCGCCGGTGTTACCCTTGCGGCGCTCGGCTTCTGCGAAGTAGCGGCGGAACTGCCGCTCCAGCACACCGTACATGCGCTTGACCTTCTGCTTTTCACGCAACTGCATGCCGAAGTCGGACGTGCGGCTGCCGCTGGTGCGGCCATGCTGGCCGGGCTTGCTGTCGAACTTGGCCTTGTCACTGATCGAGCGGCGGGCGCTCTTCAGGAACAGGTCTGTGCCTTCACGGCGGGAGAGTTTGGCCTTGGGGCCGAGATTGCGTGCCACTGACGGATCCTCTATGACTGGCTGACGCGGCAGATGTCCGCTGGGGACAACCCGCGCGAGTCTGGCGGCGAACAGGCTGCGCGCACAGACGGTGGGCTTGGTGGGTGGGACTCGGGTTGACCGCCACCCTCAGGAAAATGGCCGGCTCGCACCAAAGTGCACGCCGGCCCGGGAAACCTTTCATTCTAGCGCCCGCGGCCCCAGGCCGCAGGAAGCGCTATTGACGATCAGATGCGCCGACGCTTCTGGGGGCGGCAACCGTTGTGCGGGATCGGCGTCACGTCGCTGATCGAATTGATGCGGATACCCAGCGAAGCCAGCGCGCGGACGCTGGACTCCCGCCCGGGACCGGGCCCCTTGATGCGCACGTCCAGGTTCTTGATGCCCTGCTCCTGGGCAGCCCGGCCCGCCACCTCGGCCGCGACCTGCGCAGCAAAGGGCGTGCTCTTGCGCGAACCCTTGAAACCCTGGCCACCACTGGACGCCCAGGCCAGCGCGCCACCCTGACGATCGGTGATCGTGATGATGGTGTTGTTGAACGATGCGTGCACGTGAGCGACGCCGTCCGCAATGTTCTTGCGGATCTTCTTGCTCACGCGCCGGGCGGCGGTGTTGACGGGTGCCTTGGCCATGTCTGGTTTCTTTCAGTGTTGCTGACGCGAGGCGTTCACTTCTTAAGTGCGGCGGCGCCCTTGCGCGGGCCCTTGCGGGTGCGGGCATTGGTGCGCGTGCGCTGACCACGGACGGGCAGGCCGCGGCGATGGCGGAATCCCCGGTAGCAGCCCAGGTCCATCAGGCGCTTGATGTTGATCGACAACTCGCGACGCAGGTCGCCTTCGATGGTCATGCGGCCGATCTCTTCGCGAATCTTCTCCAGATCGGAGTCGGAGAGATCCTTGATCTTCTTGGAATAGGCGATGCC
>WBZP01002740.1_pt1 | contig 19892 bp, 18 predicted proteins | sample 5204301 | NCBI WGS metagenome assembly WBZP01 (sample SAMN12412401, study PRJNA552823) | activated sludge metagenome | isolation source: activated sludge from nitrification reactor of wastewater treatment plant... | place: USA: Pennsylvania | collected 2017
AGCCGACGAAACCGGAAGCGTAGAGGACGGATTTCCGGGCTTCCTTGGCGTTGCCGACGGTGAAGAAGCGCATCAGGATGTGCGGCAGACCAGCCGTACCGAACATCAGGCCGAGACCAAGCGAGATGGCGGTGACCGGATCGGCGAGCAGGCTGCCCGGCGCCATGAGTTTCGGACCAAGCTTATGGACGGCTTCCGCCTTCTGCAGCAGTTCGGTGAGCGAAAAACCGAACTGCGTGTAGGCCAGAATCAGCGTCACGGTACCGCCGAAGAGCAACATGCAGGCCTTGATGATCTGCACCCAGGTCGTCGCCACCATACCGCCGAGGGTGACATAAACCATCATCAGGATGCCGACCGCAAAGATCGCGACATTGTAGTCGAGGCCGAAAAGCAGCTTGATCAGCTGGCCGGCGCCCACCATCTGGGCGATCAGGTAGAAAACGACGACGACCAGCGACGAGAGCGCTGCCATCGTCCGCACCTTGCCCTGGTCGAGCCGATACGAGGTGATGTCGGCAAAGGTGAAGCGACCCAGGTTGCGCAAGCGTTCGGCCATCAGGAAGAGGATGATCGGCCAGCCGGCGAAGAAGGCGAGCATGTAGATGTACGCGTCGTAACCCTGGGCATAGGTCATCGCCGTCAGACCGAGCAGCGTTGCCGCCGACATATAGTCGCCTGCAATTGCGAGGCCATTCTGGAAACCGGTGATGCCGCCGCCGGCCGTGTAGAAGTCGGCGGTCGACTTCGTTCGGCTGGCCGCCCAGTACGTGATCCCCATCGTCATTGCGACGAAGATCAGGAACATGATGATCGCGTGCCAGTTGGTTGCCTGCTTGGCGCCGGAAGCGTCCATGGCCGGGCCGGCAAAGGCCAGGCCGTGGAGCAGCAGCAGGGAAAGCGCGGAAACGGTTTTCGCGATCATAGCTTCTCCTTCTGGGCTTCCTTGATCATCTGCTGCGTCAGGTCATCGAACTCGCCGTTGGCGCGCCGCACATAGACGACCGTCGTCAACCAGAAGAAGATGAACAGGCACAGCTCGATCGTGTAACCAATCGGCCACATCGATCCCTCGGCGATCTTCTGGCCGAGCAGCGCCGGATTGAACGCGACCAGCAGAAAAAAGCCGTAGAACAGGACCAGCACGATGGTCGCCAGCGTCCAGGCGAAACCGCCACGCTTGCGAACCAACTCCTGGAACTTGGGATTGACCCTCATTCGCTCGTACATCACGCTACTCATTCTGATTATCCTCCTGTATTGTTCTGCTGCGGCGGTTAGCCGCGGATTGACCAGGTGTTGACAAGACTGTCTCCTCGCCGCGGCGAATACTAACTCAGAAAATAGCCCTGTTCAATTCCGTCGTTCTGGAAATTCTGGCCTGCGCGCCGTTGCTGCCTGCGCTCACTCGCCGAAGCGCCGCAGGCGGTCGAGGTCAAGGATCGTCAGCGTGCCGTAGTCAACCCGCAGCAGACTGGCGTCTTCGAGTCTGTGCAGGGCCTGGTTGACCCGCTGGCGCGACATTCCGGCCAGCAGGCCGATCTCCTCCTGCGAGATGCGCAGCGTCAGGCTGCTGCCAGGATAGAGCAGCGGGTTGAACATCGAAGCCAGGCAGCGTGCCAGGCGGGCGTCCGCGTCGAGCAGCCTCTCGTGCTCCAGCATGCCGATGAACTGGCCCAGACGCTCGTTGAGTTGCATGAGCAGAAAGCGGTTGAACGAAATGCTGTGATCGAGCATTTCCTGGAAGCGACTGCGCTTCAGATAGACGATGCGCGAGTCGCGCAAGGCGACGACATCGTAGCGCCGTGGCTCGTCCTTGAGCAGCGAGCCCTCGCCGAACCAACTGCCGCTCGAGATGCCGATGAAGCTGGTCGTCTTGCCGGTGCTCCAGTTGCTCGCCATCTTGGCCAGTCCGTCGACGATGCCCAGCCAGTGTTCGACGGCTTCGCCTTTCATGCAGACGTAGCCGCCGGCGGGGACGGCGCGCACGACGCTGTCGTTCTTGATCTGCTCGATCTCGGCGGCGGACATACCAGCGGTCCAGACCGAGGCATGCAGCATTTCATCGAGTGACTCCACGGGCGACTCGCTGCTCAGAAAGATCGGCAATTGTCTCGTGAACGACAGTTGCCGATGACACACTCGCTTAGACTTGCCGACGACTCTGCCGCCAAAGCCTGTCTGCTCATGCGCCACGTTTCGCATTGCATCATGACGGAGCGCGAAAAGCGGCTAGAATTGCAGCACATACATAACGATGGAAAGCGGTCCGCCGGCTTCGGCGGACAAAGCACCGGAGGAGACAAGATGCCGGAATTGGCCTCAGGGCGGGCGTTGGACACCTTTCCACGCCTGCTGTTTCATCATGCGCAGGTGCGGGCGGAAAAGACGGCCATGCGCGAGAAGGACCTGGGTATCTGGCAGTGCTGGAACTGGCAGGAAGTTGCCGCCGAGGTCCGTGCGCTGGCCAGTGGTCTGGCTGAAATGGGTTTCGCGCGTGGCGAAAACCTGGCCATCGTTGGCGACAACCGGCCGCGCATGTACATGATGATGACCGCCGTGCAATGCCTCGGCGGCGTGCCGGTGCCGCTCTATCAGGACGCGGTGGCGAACGAAATGCTTTTCGTCCTGCTCGACGGAGCAATTCGCTTCGTCTTCGTCGAGGACCAGGAGCAGGTCGACAAGGTGCTCGAGATCCAGGAGCAACTGCCGCACCTCGAACACCTGTTCTACGACGATGCACGCGGCATGCGGCACTACACGCAAACCTTCATCCACGATGTGCGCGAGCTGATGGCGATGGGGAAGATCCACCACCGCAACCATCCCGACCTGCTGGCCGAGGCCATCGCCGGCGGCGGCCCGGACGATGTAAGTGTCATGCTCTACACTTCGGGCACGACCGGCAAACCGAAGGGCGTGCGCCTGACGCATCGGGCGTTCATCTCGGCGGCGCAGGGCGGCGTCGATTTCGACGATCTCACGGAGGCGGAGGATATTCTGTCGTATCTGCCGATGGCCTGGGTGGGCGACCATCTGTTTTCCTACGCACAGGCGCTGGTCGCCGGGTTCACGATCAACTGTCCGGAGTCGGCCGAGACGGTGATGAACGATCTGCGTGAAATCGGTCCGACCTATTACTTTGCGCCGCCGCGCGTCTTCGAGAACCTGCTCACGCAGGTGATGATCCGCATGGAAGACGCGAGCCTGATCAAGCAGAAGATGTTTCACTACTTCATGTCGGTTGCCCGCCGCTGCGGGGCGGAAATCCTCGATCGGCGGCCGGTCGGGCTGGCCGACCGCCTGCGCTATGCGATCGGCAGGATGCTGGTCTACGGCCCGCTGAAAAACGTGCTCGGCATGAGCCGGATCCGGGTGGCGTACACCGCCGGAGCAGCGATCGGTCCCGATCTGTTCCGCTTCTACCGCTCGATCGGCATCAATCTGAAGCAGCTTTACGGCCAGACCGAAACCTGCGCCTACGTCTGTCTGCAGCCCGACGGGCGGATCAAGTTCGACAGTGTCGGGCGACCGGCACCCGGTGTCGAAGTGCGCATCGCCGACAACGGCGAGATTCTTGTCAAGGGGCCGATGCTGCTCAAGGAGTACTACCGGCGGCCGGACGCGACGGCGGAAGCGATCAACGCGGACGGCTATTTCATGACCGGCGACGCCGGGCTGTTCGATGACGACGGTCATCTGAAGATCATCGATCGTGCCAAGGACGTCGGCAAGCTGGCCAACGGCGCGATGTTTGCCCCGAACTACATCGAGAACAAGCTGAAGTTCTTCCAGTACATCAAGGAGGCGGTCGTTTTCGGCGATCGCCGCGAGATGGTCTGCGCGTTCGTGAACATCGATATCGGTGCGGTCGGCAACTGGGCCGAGCGGCGCGGCATCGCCTACTCGGGGTACACCGACCTGGCGGCGAAGCCCGAGGTGTATGGCCTGATCGAAGAATGCATCGCGCAGGTCAATCGCGAGCTGGTCGACGAGGGCGCGCTGGCTGACTCGCAGATTCATCGCTTCCTGATCCTGCATAAGGAGCTCGACCCCGATGACGACGAGCTGACGCGTACGCGCAAGGTGCGGCGGAATTTCGTCGCCGAGAAGTACGCCGTACTGATCGACGCACTGTACGGCGGCCGGCCGAGTCAGTTCATCGAAACCGCCGTCAAGTTCGAGGACGGCCGACAGGGCAAGGTCGCCGCCGATCTGCTGATCCGCGACGTAAAGACCTTCGCGCCGGCGCGGAGGGCTGCCTGATGAGTCGACAGATTGGCCAGGTCATCCTTGACCTGAAGAACGTCTCCCTCTCCTTCGGCGGCGTCAAGGCGCTGACCGACATCTCCTTCGACGTGCGCGAGCACGAGATCCGCGCCATCATTGGCCCAAACGGCGCCGGCAAGAGCTCGATGCTGAACGTCATCAACGGCGTCTATCGGCCGCAGCAGGGAGAGATCGTCCTGCGCGGCAGGCATTTCTCCCGGATGAATCCGTACAAAGCCGCGCAAGCCGGCGTTTCACGGACCTTTCAGAACATCGCGCTCTTCAAGGGTATGAGCGTCATCGACAATATCATGACCGGCCGCAACCTGAAAATCCGCACCAATCTGCTGCAGCAGGCGTTCTGGTGGGGAGCGGCGAGACGCGAGGAATTGGCGCACCGGGCGAAGGTCGAGGAGGTGATCGACTTCCTCGAGATCCAGCACATCCGCAAGACGCCCGTCGGCCGCCTGCCTTACGGATTGCAGAAGCGTGTCGATCTCGGGCGCGCGCTGGCCATGGAGCCGAGCATCCTGCTCCTTGACGAGCCGATGGCCGGCATGAACGTCGAGGAGAAACAGGACATGTGCCGCTTCATCCTCGACGTGAACGATCAGTTCGGGACGACGATCGTTCTCATCGAGCACGACATGGGCGTTGTCATGGACATTTCCGACCGCGTCGTCGTCCTCGATTACGGCAGGAAGATCGGCGACGGCGACCCGGATGCGGTACGCAGCAACCCGGAAGTCATCAGCGCCTATCTCGGCGCCAGCCACTGAGGAGGAAAGGCAGATGGGGTTCTTTCTCGAGACCTTGATCGGCGGCCTGATGGCCGGCATGTTGTATTCGCTCGTCGCGCTGGGTTTTGTTCTGATTTTCAAGGCCTCCGGTGTCTTCAACTTCGCCCAGGGAGCGATGGTCCTGTTTGCCGCGCTGGCCATGGCCCGTTTTGCCGTCTGGATTCCCGAGTGGCTGGGCATCGACAACGCACTGCTCGGCAATGCGCTGGCCTTTCTCGTCGCCGGCGGCTTGATGTTCGCCGTCGCCTGGCTGATCGAGCGCCTGGTTCTGCGCCACCTGGTGAATCAGGAAGGCGCGACGCTGCTCATGGCGACGCTGGGCATCGCCTACATCCTGGAAGGTGTCGGCACGAGCGTTTTCGGCAGCGACATCTACAAGATCGATGTCGGCATGCCGAAGGAACCGGTGATGATTCTCGAAGGGACGTTCGAAGGCGGACTGCTGATCAACAAGGAGGATTTCGTCGCCGCTTTGATCGCCGCCGTGCTGGTCGGCCTGCTGACGCTTTTCTTCCAGAAGACCTCGACCGGGCGCGCCCTGCGCGCGGTCGCCGACGACCACCAGGCAGCGCAGTCGATCGGTATTCCGCTCAATCGCATCTGGGTGATCGTCTGGTGCGTCGCCGGCGTCGTCGCGCTCGTCGCCGGCGTCATCTGGGGATCGAAACTCGGCGTTCAGTTCTCGCTCGCCACGGTGGCGCTGCGCGCCTTGCCGGTCGTCATCCTTGGCGGCCTGACCTCGGTTCCCGGCGCCATTCTCGGCGGCCTGATCATCGGCGTCGGCGAGAAACTGTCAGAGGTGTACCTCGGGCCGCATATCGGTGGCGGGATCGAGATCTGGTTTGCCTACCAGTTGGCCCTCGTCTTTCTGCTCTTCAGGCCGCAGGGCCTGTTCGGCGAAAAAATCATCGACCGCGTCTAATCGGGGAGCAGACGGATGCTGTACAGAGAAAACGGCCAGTTCAAGACCTGCTATGCCGACGACCAGCAGATTTTCCCGATCGCGCAGGACCGCTGGCTGATCATCGGCCTGCTCGTCTTTGCCTTCGTCGGGATTCCCATGCTGGTTGACGAATACCTCTTCCGCGCCATCCTGATCCCGTTTCTGATTCTTTCCCTGGCCGCGCTCGGGGTCAACATCCTGGTCGGTTTCTGCGGCCAGATCACCCTGGGCGCCGGCGCCTTCATGGCGGTCGGCGCTTATGCAGCGTACAACTTCCACATTCGCATCGAGGGGATGCCGCTGCTCGCCTCGTTCCTCCTCGGCGGCGTGACATCGGCGCTGGTCGGCATTTTCTTCGGCATCCCCAGCCTGCGCGTGCGCGGCCTCTACCTGGCCGTGGCGACGCTCGCGGCACAGTTCTTCACCGACTGGGTCTTCTTGCGCGTACCCTGGTTCACCGACAATGCCTCGTCCGGTTCCGTGTCCGTCTCCAATCTGCGCATTCTCTCCTGGGAAATCACTTCGCCGCTGGACAAGTATCTGTTCTGCTTGGCATTGCTGACGGCTTTCGCACTCGCGGCGAAGAACATGACGCGCTGCGCCGTCGGCCGGCAATGGATGGCGATTCGCGACATGGATGTCGCCGCCGAGGTCATCGGCATCCGGCCGATGTTCGCCAAACTGTCGGCTTTCGCCGTCAGCTCGTTCTACGTCGGCATCGCCGGTGCCTTGTGGGGCTTCATTCACCTGGCATCATGGGAACCGGCGGCCTTTTCCGTCGACCGGTCGTTCCAGCTGCTCTTCATGGTGATCATTGGCGGCCTGGGTTCGGTGATGGGCAGCTTCTTCGGCGCCGCCTTCATCGTCATTCTGCCGATCGCGCTCAATCAGTTCCTGCCGGCCCTCGGCCGACTGTTCGGGATGACGATTTCCACGGCCGGCATCTCGCACGCCGAGCTGATCATTTTCGGCGCCCTGATCATCTTTTTCCTCATCAAGGAGCCGCATGGCATCGCGCGTCTGTGGTCTACGGGCAAGGAGAAGCTTCGCCTCTGGCCATTTCCACATTAGAGCCGGGCGCGGCGGCTGCCACATCGGGAAGTCCGCGTCACGCAGCAAATCGTCTACAGACCAAGGAGGAGACAATATGAAACCACGCAAACTCGCACTGGCGGCCGTTCTTGCCGGCGCTTTCCTTTCCTCGCTCGCGACGGCGCCGGCAGCGCTGGCGCAAGCCAAGGAGCAGTTCTTTCCGGTCCTCGTCTACCGTACCGGAGCCTACGCGCCGAACGGTACGCAATGGGCGAACGGCTACGTCGACTATCTCAAGCTGATCAACGCCAAAGGCGGCATCAACGGGGTCAGGATCAGCTTCGAGGAATGCGAGACCGCCTACGCCACCGACCGCGGCGTCGAATGCTACGAGCGCCTGAAGGGCAAGAATGGCGGCGCGACGCTCTTTCAACCGCTGTCTACCGGCGTCACCTTCGCCCTGACCGAAAAAGCGCCGGTCGACAAGATCCCGTTGATCACGGCGGGTTACGGCCGCAGCGAATCGCAGAACGGCGCCGTCTTCACCTGGAATTTCCCCTTGCTCGGCACGTACTGGGTTGGCGCCGACGTGGCGATCCAGCACATCGCGAAAAAGGAGGGCGGTGTCGGCAAGCTGAAGGGCAAGAAGATCGCGCTGGTTTACCACGACAGCCCGTACGGCAAGGAACCGATTCCTGTATTGCAGGAACTCGGCAAGACGCACGGCTTCGACGTACAGTTGCTGCCGGTCGCCCATCCCGGCGTCGAACAGAAAGCGACCTGGCTGCAGATCCGGCAGCAGAAGCCCGACTACGTCTTGCTCTGGGGTTGGGGCGTGATGAATTCGACGGCCCTGCGCGAAGCCCAGTCGACCGGTTATCCGCGCGAGAAGATGATCGGCGTCTGGTGGGCCGGTGCCGAGCCTGATGTCAAGGATGTCGCCGAAGGCGCCAAGGGTTACAGCGCACTGACGCTGCAGCACGGCGCCGAACCCAACGCCAAGGTGGTCAAGGACATGCTCGAGCAGGTGTACGGCAAAGGACAGGGCACCGGACCGAAAGAGGAAGTCGGGCAGGTACTCTACATGCGTGGTCTGCTCTCGGCGATGCTCGCTGTGGAGGGTGTCCGCAAGGCACAGGAGCGCTACGGCAAAGGAAAGGTGATGAGCGGCGAGCAGGTCCGCTGGGGTCTTGAGAACCTCAACCTCGATCAGAAGACGCTCGATGCCATGGGTTTCGCCGGCGTCATGCGTCCGGTGCAGACCTCGTGTCTGGACCATATGGGATCGTCGTGGGTGCGCGTGCACACCTGGAACGGCAAGAAGTGGGAGTTTTCCTCCGACTGGTACCAGGCGGACGAGAAGACCCTGCGCCCGATGGTCATGCTAGCCTCGAGCAAGTACGCGGAGGAGAAGAAGCTGAAGCCGCGCACGCCGGAAGAGTGCAAGAAGTGAGCTGCCCCGGACTCGCCGCAGCGAGTCCGGGATCTGCCCTCCCACACGCGGGAGGGCCTGGCGCCACGATGATCAGCAAAGAAACGCCATGAACACTGCCGATAGCCCCCCGGGCACACCTGCCGTGCCCAACCTTCTGTTGCGCGTCAACAGCATCGAGGTGATCTACAACCACGTCATACTGGTCCTCAAGGGCGTCTCCTTTGGCGTCCCCGAGGGCGGGATCGTTGCCCTGCTCGGCGGCAATGGCGCGGGCAAGACGACGACGCTGCGCGCCGTGAGCAATCTCCTGCGCGGCGAGCGCGGTGAGGTAACAAAGGGTACGATCAAGCTGCGCGACGAACGCATTGAAGCGCTGACGCCGGCCGAGCTGGTCAAACGCGGCGTCATCCAGGTCATGGAGGGGCGGCATTGCTTCGGCCACCTGAGCATCGAGGAAAACCTGCTCACCGGCGCCTATACGCGGCGCGACGGCAAGGCAAGGATGAGCGAAACGCTGGACAAGGTCTATACGTATTTTCCCCGCCTGAAGACGCGACGCAGCAGCCAGGCGGCGTACACCTCGGGCGGCGAACAACAGATGTGCGCCATCGGTCGCGCGCTGATGGCCAACCCGCGCATGGTGCTGCTCGACGAACCGTCGATGGGTCTGGCACCGCAAATCGTTGACGAGGTCTTCGCCATCGTCAGGGACCTCAACCAGAAAGAGGGAGTAACCTTTCTGCTCGCCGAACAGAATACCAACATGGCCCTGCGCTACGCCGACTTCGGTTACATCCTGGAAAACGGCCGGGTGGTGATGGAAGGCTCGGCCGGCGATCTGGCGAGCAACGAAGACGTCAAGGAGTTCTATCTCGGGCTGTCGTCAGGTGGCCGCAAGAGCTTCCGCGATGTCAAGCACTACCGTCGCCGGAAACGCTGGCTGTCGTGACGTGAGGCGGGCGTGGTGGCGGCAGCGCTGGCCCGCCTGCTGCGCGGCCTGCCTTGTCGCGACGCGTCTCTTCGCCGGCGAGGCGAGCGACGCGCCGGCCGTTCCCGCTGACTCGCGCGCCGCGCGCATCGGCGATTGCGTCGTTTTTCGTGAAGGCGGCACCGGCTGGCTGCTGAAGTCCCCGGTATACTGGTTGCGCGGCTCGATCACGGCCATCACACGCGAACGCCGCACGCTGGTGCGCTGTCCGCACATCGGTCGACCGCTGGCCGCCTACACGCGAGCCGACTGGACGCGGCTGGCGCGGGCCATGCCCTGCGCCGAGAACGACGCGCCGACCGGCGAGCTTGAGGTGACGCGCGTAGGCGTTGCCGTCGAGGCGTGGGAAACGCCGTGGTCGCATCAGCACGGGACGGCCGGCTGGTTGTTTCGTGGGCAGTTCCTCGATCAGACACTGGGCAAGGGAGTGGTCATAGACATGGATGCAGCATGGCTTGTTCGCTGCGAGGCGGAAGAATGAGCGGCGGACCGCTGTCCGGCGTGCGTGTACTCGATCTGACGCGCCTGCTGCCGGGTCCGGTCGCCACGCTGCACCTCGCCGACCTGGGCGCCGATGTGATCAAGATCGAGGACCACGCTGCCGGCGACTACGCACGCATCCTCGGCGATGGGCCCGACGGAATCAGCGTTTTCTATCGCTGCGTGAATCGCAACAAGCGCGGTCTGCGCCTCGACCTCAAGCAGCCGCGCGGGCGCGAGGTACTGCTGCACCTGGCCCGTTCGGCCGACATCGTCGTCGAAAGCTTCCGCCCTGGCGTCAGCGAGCGGCTGGGAATCGGCTACCCGCAACTGTCGGCGGTCAATCCGGGGCTCGTCTATTGCGCGATCACCGGTTACGGTCAGGACGGACCGCTCGCCAGCGCAGCGGGACACGACCTGAACTACATCGGGCTATCGGGTGTGCTGGAACAGATCGGTGTCGATGGCGGGCAACCGGCGATTCCCAACCTGCAGGTCGGCGATCTGCTGGGCGGTGCGCTGACCGCGGTCATGGGAATGCTCGCCGCGCTTTTCGACGCGCAGCGCAGCGGCCGCGGTCGACTGGTCGATGTGGCAATGAGCGAGGCCGTTCTGGCCCACAACCTGTTCCCGTTCTTTCATCTGCAGAGCGCCGGCGAGCTGCCGGTCCGCGGCGGCGACCTGCTCAGCGGCGGCGACGCCGGCTACGCTGTCTATGCCACCGCCGATGGCCGCTACATGGCCGTCGCGCCGCTCGAAGAAAAGTTCTGGTGCGTCTTCTGCGCGGCGCTCGGGCGGCCCGAATGGAAGCCGCTGCACGGCGCACGCGGAGCACAGGCCGCAGCTTTGCGGCGGCAGATCAAGGACCTGTTCGCCAGCCGCGACCAGGCCTATTGGCGGAAGCTGTTTGCCGGTGTCGATTGCTGCGTAACGCCTGTCCTGAGCGTCGACGAAGCCGTCGAACATCCTCACTTCGTCGCCCGCGGCATGACCGTGCAGGCTGACGGCGTGCGCCAGTATGCACCGCCGCTCAAGCTGTCGGGCTGGGTTTTCGCGGTCGACCGTGCGGCGCCGGCGGCAGGCGAACACAGCGCCGCGATTCTCCGCGCGGCGGGTTTCAGCGCCGAAGAAATCGACCGCCTGCAGGAAACCGGCGTCATTTGAGCGCGGGTCGGCAAATCGCCGCGCGCCGCGCCGGCGGTCAGCTACAGCTTTCCGGCCGCCGGCTTTGACGGATCGTCCGCTTTCGCCGCCTCGGCGGCCTTCTTGGCCTCGGCCGCCGCGCTGGCTGCCTGCTGCATCTGTTCCTGCATCTGCTGCAGCATCGTCAATGGCCACAACGCTGCCTGTCTGAGCGCATCGTTGCCACCGCCTGCCGGCGAGGAAATGACTTCGCTGCCCGTCCCGGTCGTCCCGGCGCCGTAGCTGCTTGCCATCTTGCCCATCGCGCGCACCGCATTGAGCGTCACACACTGCATTTCAAGACTCTGAATCGTCATCTGCAGCATTGAAAGATTCATCTTGAGCCAGTTTTCGACGGCCTTCAGGTCCTTGATCTTCTGCTCGATCTCTTCAACGTTGAAGGTCGGGGTCACCATGCCCGGAAGGGACAGGCCCATGTTGCCCCACATTCTCTTGGCAAAGCCAAGCGGGTCGGTGATGGAATCGTGATTCGGCATTCTTCTGCTCCGCTATGAAAGGTAGGGGGAAAACGGTCAATCGCCAGCCAATCTTAACAAAGTTCCTGCGCTCTTGTCGTTTTCACTGGTCTGCCCGGTCTGCCACGTTCTTTACGTGACGACCGGCGGACTGCCATCTTCCGCCGTTGCGGGCAGTTCTCCACCGACAAGTTCAAGGAGAGTCGAAATCTCCCGCGCAGCATGCTCGATGTTCTTCCCTTCGTCCATCGACGCACCGGAACGAAGCGATTGCACGCGCTGGGCCGCACCGACAATCTGTTCCACCTGTGCCAGCAGGCGACCGCGAACGGCATTCAGCTGCTCGACCCTGGCCCTGGCAAGCGCCCGCAGTTCCCGGACGGCGGCCGCGCGCTCGTCGTCCGTCCCGGCGGCATCCAGACTACGCTGCGCATTCATCTCATTCATCGAGGACTTCCACCAGGCGATGAAGTTCGCCCGGTGGTCGATCAGCGCATTCAGCGACAAGGCCATCGCGTTAACCTCGTCGCGCCCGCCCGGCACGGCGGCCGCCCGGCTGGTCGGCGCGCCGTAGGCCAGGTTGTCCAGCAGACCGGCCATCTGGCGAAGTGGGCGGACGATGCGCAGCGTGATGGCGGCTGCGAAGAGAGCACCCAGGACGCCGGCTCCGAGCATGACGCTGACGGCCAGGCGCGTGCTCGCCTGCGTGGCAAGCGAAATTTCGTCCAGACGATCGGCCATCATCTGGTTGGCCTGTGCCGAATTGCTCGTCAACAGCGGCGCGACACGCTCTGCTGCGGCGTCCATACCGCGCGTCAGCTCGGCAATCTGGGCGCGTTGCGCAACGAGAACCAAGAAGCTTCGCTGGTAGTCGCGCAACAGACCGGTGAGCAGCGCCTTGTCCGCCTCGGCGATTGCCGAGGCGGCAATCTGGGCGCGAATCTCGCGCGCGAGCTCGGCGACCATCGGCGGATAGCTTTCATCGCCCCGCAACAGGAAGTCCTTTTCGCGCCGCCGCAGCTGAAGAATGCTGGTCTCCAGTTGCGGAACATGATTGGCTTTCAGAACCGCCTCCATGCGGTGTGCTGCATCGCGGAACGAACCCTTGCCGCCGTTCGCGTTGCCGCCGGCAAGCACGTCCCCGGCAAAGAGCTCGAAGCCCTGCGCGTACTTGCGCAGATCGTCGAGCAGCTTCGCCTTGACCTCTGCCGACAGTTCCGAGCCCCTGACCATCTGGGCAAGATCGGCCACCTGACGGCGCAGCTGCTCGCCATACCTGGGCTCCCGACGAAGCGCCAGGTCCTTCTCGCTGCGCCGAATCTGCAACAGCGCGGCGTACAGCCGATCGACGTTGTAGCGTGCCGACAGCTCGTGCAGGCGATGGATCTTGCTGCGGAACGTACCCTGGACACCGGAGTTTTCGTCAAGACCCATGCTGCGCCAGGCCTCGGCAACGGCATGGAAGCGCTCGCGGTAGCCGGTAAGCAGGGGAAGCAGCTGGTCAACCGTCTGTCGCGAATGGTCATCAACCGCGGCGAGGAGAGCCAGTTTTCCGAAGAGCGTTTGCAGATGGTCGTCGACGTCGCGGGCGAAATGCTCCTGGTGCCTGATCAGGAAGGCTTTCTCCGCGTCGCGCGCGGCCGCCATCTCGATTTCGATGGCGAGCGCAAGCGATTTTCTGGTTTCAAAAACGGCCAGCAAGTGCTTGTAGTCGCCGATTACCGAGCGCAGCGTGTGATGGTGGTACCCGACGACGCCGGCGAACAGCAGACAGACAACGACGAAGCCCAGCCCAATCTTCTCGCCGATCCTCAGCTGGCTGGACAGTCTTTTCACCTTTTCGCTCCTTGTCGGTCGCCGAAGCGGGCAGCAGGCTATCCCTTGCCGCAGCGCCCGGAAAACGCTCTTTGCTTGGCCCACTCTGCCGCGTGCTCCACCGGTCGCGGCACAGCCAGAGTATATCTGCAATGTTCCGGGGCTGTCGAACCGAAGCCCTGGTCAAGGGGCACGATCCTGGAAGCGGCGCCTGCCTTCGCTCGGCGACGCAGTCAGGGGAAGAAGGCTGCCGATGCGCTGAGCCACGGGTGACAACGCCGGGATGCTGATCACCGCCAGCGAATTCTGCGCTATCCTTGCCCGACGCGCAGCCAGACCGGCGTGCAGCGACGACCGGATGGTGGAGAACCGGCGGCGGGAGCGGTTTCAGCGAGCCCAGCGGGCAGCAGGAAGAGAACGGGAAGCGCAGTGAAGTACATCGACGAGTTTCGTGACGGCGAGCTGGCGCGCGGCCTGGCAGCGGCAATCCGCCGCGCAGCAGGCGATGGACGCGAATATCAGTTCATGGAGTTCTGCGGCGGCCATACACACGCCATCGCGCGCTACGGTGTGCGCGATCTGCTGCCGGCCGGCGTGCGCATGATTCACGGCCCCGGTTGCCCGGTCTGCGTCCTGCCGATCGGCCGCATCGACATGGCGATCCGCCTGGCACTCGAGGCCGGCGTCATCCTCTGCAGCTACGGCGATCCGCTGCGCGTGCCGGCGTCGAACGGGCTTTCGCTGCTCCGGGCGAAAGCCGCGCTCGGCCGGCCGGGCGGCAAGGGCGGCGAGATACGCATGGTCTATTCGTGCGCCGATGCGCTGGCCATCGCACAAGAGCAGCCGGCGCGCCAGGTCGTCTTCTTCGCCATCGGCTTCGAAACGACGACACCACCGACGGCGGTCGTCATCAAGCAGGCGCATGCGCTTGGCCTGCGCAACTTCTCGGTGCTCTGCTGCCACGTGCTGACACCGTCGGCGATCGCCAGCATCCTCGAATCGCCGGAAGTCCGCCAATGGGGCAGCGTACCGCTCGACGGTTTTGTCGGCCCGGCACACGTGTCGACGATCATCGGCACGCGGCCGTACGAGTTTTTCGCCGAGGAATACCGCAAACCGGTGGTCATCGCAGGCTTCGAGCCGCTCGACGTGATGCAGGCGATCCTCATGCTGATCGAGCAGGCGAATGCCGGGCAGGCATTTGTCGAAAACCAGTTCCGGCGCGCCGTGACGCGCGACGGGAACCGCAAGGCGCAGCAGCTGGTCGCCGAGGTCTTCGAGCTGCGCCGCTCGTTTGCCTGGCGCGGCCTCGGCGAGTTGCCGTACAGCGCTTTGCGCATCCGGCGCCGCTTTGCCGAATTCGACGCCGAACGCCGTTTCGCCATCGACTACGTCGCCGTGCCCGATCATCCCGCCTGCGAATGCGGGGCGATTCTGCGCGGCGTCAAGCGACCGGCCGAATGCCGCATCTTCGGCAGCGTGTGCACGCCGGAGAACCCGGTCGGCTCGTGCATGGTCTCGTCGGAAGGCGCGTGCGCGGCGCACTATTCGTTCGGCCGCTTTGCCGACCGGCCGGTTCAGCCGCCAGGCAAAGGAAGCGAGGGCGGGCGATGAGCGTCGTGCGCAAAGGCTATGTCCGGCCGCTCGACGTCAAACACGGACGCGTCGATCTGACGCACGGCAGTGGCGGGCGGGCGATGGCGCAGCTGATCGAAGAACTGTTTGCCAGCCGCCTCGGCAATACGTATCTCGGACAGGGCAACGACGCCGCCGTGCTGCCGATTCCGCCGGGGCGGCTGGTCATGTCGACCGACGGCCACGTCGTTTCGCCGCTCTTCTTTCCCGGCGGCGACATCGGCTCTCTGGCCGTACACGGCACGATCAACGATGTCGCGGTGATGGGCGCGACGCCGCTCTATCTGGCCGCCGGCTTCATCCTCGAGGAAGGTTTCCCGCTTGCCGAGCTGGCGCGCATCGTCGATTCGATGGCAGCGGCGGCGAGCGAGGCCGGCGTACCGGTGGTTACCGGCGACACCAAGGTCGTCCAGCAGGGCAAGGCCGACGGCGTGTATATCACGACGACCGGCGTCGGCGTGATCGCCGAGGGAACCGCTTATGCGGGCGACCGGGCACGCGCCGGCGACCGCATCATCGTTTCCGGAAGCATTGGCGAGCACGGCATGGCCGTCATGGGGCAGCGCGAGAGCATCGGCTTCACGGCCGCGATTCGCTCGGATACGGCCGCTCTGCACGGGTTGATCGCCGCCATGCGCGCCTCCGGCGCGGCCATCCGCGTGCTGCGCGACCCAACGCGTGGCGGCGTCGCCACGACACTGAACGAGATCGCCCGCCAGTCGGGCGTCGGCATGATGCTGCAGGAAAGCGCGCTGCCGATTCTGCCGGAAGTCGGCGCGGCATGTGAATTCCTTGGTCTGGACCCGCTGTATGTCGCCAACGAAGGCAAGCTGCTGGCGATCGTCGCCGCCGACGATGCCGACGCGCTCCTCGCCGTGATGCGCGCCCATCCGCTCGGCCGCCGCGCAGCGATCATCGGCAGCGTGCATGACGACGCGCAGCATTTCGTCCAGATGACGACGACGCTCGGCGGCCGGCGTATCGTCGATTGGCTGACCGGCGAGCAGCTGCCGCGCATCTGCTGAGCGCTTCGGAAGCAGGCTTACCGCCGCTCCACCTTGCCGGAGAGTCGTTCGTCGATTTCGCCGACGTACGCCGCCAGACTGTTCTCCGTCTGCTGCAGCGCGCTGAGGACGTCCTGCTCGAGGCGATCGATGCGTGCCATGACGGCGGGGTCGGCACGCAGGCCACTGCCAGCGAGCTTGCTCAGCTCGCTTTCGATGAACGCCCGCAGCTCGGTGAACCGCGACGCTTCCGCCTTGTCGGCCAGTTCCCGGTTGGCCTGCAGTTCCTGCGCGTGGCGACGCGACTCGAAAAGTGCCGAAGCCTGCACGTAGACGACGAAGACCAGAAAAAAGACGGTCAGCAAGCCGGTAATGCCGAGCATGACGACGCCCAGCGGCGCCTGCACTTCGGCCACACCGAGGGAAAGCGTCGTTGGCGCGATGAAGGCGTGCCAGTTGAGCGCCGAGAAAGCGGCGATGGCCGCGAGAACGAGCAGCAGAAACACAGTGCGCAGCTTCATGCGAGATCACTCCTTGAGGACTTGGGCAGCGAGGGACGAAAGCGCCATACTAGCGCAGAGCAGGCGGCCGGGCGTGCGACCGGCGCTGGCGGGCGGTCACCGGGCGCCAGACGCCCACCCCGCTCGCGCTAGGGAAGCTCTGCCGCCGGCATGCGGGCGAGGATGATGGCCGTTTTTCTGGCCAGACCGGGCGCACTGCGATTGCGGTCGTAGAAACGCGGGTTGGGCACCATGCCGGCCAGGCGTGCCGCCTGACCGGGCGAGAGCTGGCCGGCCGTCGTCGCGTAGTAGTGACGCGCCGCGGCCTCGGCGCCAAAGACGCCGTTACCCCATTCGATGACGTTGAGATAGACCTCGAGGATCCGTCGCTTGCTCCAGACGCTCTCCAGCATCAGCGTGATGAGCGCCTCTTCGGCCTTCCGCCAGGGCGTCTTGGCGGGCGTCAGGAAGAGATTCTTGGCCAATTGCTGCGAGATGGTCGAGCCGCCGGCAACGATGCGCCCCTTCTTCTGGTTCCTTTCGATCGCGTGCTGGATGCCTTCCCAGTCGAAGCCCTCGTGATCGACGAACTTGGCGTCTTCGGCGGCGACGATGGCGCGCTTGAGGTGGAGCGAGATGTGCTCGTAGTCCACCCATTGCTGCTTCACCTGTGCCCGCGGATCGCTCAGGCGCAGCTCGGCGAGGCGAATCTCCATGAAGCGGGTCGACTGCGGATTGATCCAGTTCCACCACACCACCCAGGCGAAAAGCCAGACCTGATAAATAACGACAAGGGCGAAAAAGGCGAGCAGCAGCCGCTTCAGCCAGAGGGCGACGCGGCTCATCACACGGCGGCCGCGCGCAACATGGCGATCACCGGCGCACTGGCCGGACGAACGCCGCGCCAGACATGAAAGGCTTCCGCCGCCTGCTCGACGAGCATGCCGAGGCCATCGGCCAGGCTGGCGGCGCCCTGCGCACGGGCAAAGGCAAGAAACGGCGTTTCGCCTTGGCCGTACATCATGTCGTAGGCCAGGCTGCCAGCGGCGAACACACCGTCCGGCAAGGACGGCAGCGCGCCACTCAGGCTGGCGGAGGTCGCATTGATGACGAGATCGAAAGAAGTTCCGGCGAGCTGCGCGTCGCCGCAGGCGCGCAAGGGCCCGTGCCCGGCGAAGTGCCGGACCAGCGCCTGCGCCTTGTCGGTCGTCCGGTTGGCGATGACCAGCGTGTCCGGCCGGGCAGCGAGCAGCGGCGCAACAACGCCGCGCGCCGCGCCGCCGGCACCGAGCAGCAGCAGGCGACGACCGGCGATGACGCAGCCCTGGTTGACCAGCAGGTCGCGCAGCAGACCGGCGCCGTCGGTATTGTCGCCGACGATCTGGCGGCCGCTAAAGACAAGCGTGTTGACCGCCCCGGCCAGTTCGGCGCGCGGCGTGCGCTGCGTCGCCAGGCGATGGGCTTCTTCCTTGAACGGCAGCGTGACGTTGGCGCCACGCCCGCCCGCGGCAATGAAGGCCAGCACGGCTTCGGCAAAACCATTCAGTGGCGCAAGCAACGCTTCGTAGGTGATGTCCTCACCGCACTGGGTGGCAAAAGCCGCATGAATGAGCGGCGAACGGCTGTGCCCGACCGGATTGCCGAAAACCGCGTAGCGCTCGCGCATGCCCTTACCTCGCCTTCGTTTCCAGGCTGTCGCGCTGCGTGAAGGTCCAGCTGCGGGTGATCACGAGCACGTCCGTATCGTTCTGAATCGCCGGCGGAAAAGCGGCGAATGGCGCGGCCATGGCGACGATGCGGCGCGCCGCGTCGTCCAGGATCCGGTGCCCGGACGAGCGGTTGATCTCGACGCCGGCAACCGTGCCGTCGCTGCGCAGCGTCACGGTCAACACCAGACTGCCGTACAGCTTGCCGCGCGCCGCGGCCGGATAGTTGAGCGTACCGATGCGCTCGACTTTCTGCCGCCATTCCTCGACGTACTGTGCAAAACGATACTCGTCAGCACGCACGCCGATGAACTTCTTGCGCGGGCGACGATTGTAGTCGTCGAGTTCGCGCGCGATCTCACCCTCGATACGCGCCATCGCCAATGCACTTTGCGCGAGGTCGCGCCCGCTGAGGCTGACCATCGGCTCCGGCTGAACTGCGCGCTCGGTCGCCGGCGGAAGGCTCGTTCTGGCCGGCGCGCGGGTGATCAGTCGTTGCTGTTGCGCTTCGAGTTCCTGCGCCTTGCGCTGCGCCTGATGGAGTTCGTCGCCGTCCTGCTGTTTGGGCGAGGGTGGCAAAGGCGTCTTCGCGCGCCGCTCCTTTTCGGTGTTGCCGCCGCCGTCCAGGTTGGCCTGGGCGAGCAACTGCGGCTCCGTCGGTTTGCGCGCCGAGCGGCTGTTGACCAGAACGATGTCGAGCGCGCGATCGTCGAGGGCGCGCGGCGCGTTCGGCAGGGCAAAGCGCAGCAGCAGTAGCCCGCCGTGCAGGAGCATGGAAACCGCCAGCGCCAACCACAGTCGGCGCTCGGCCTTGCCTCGTTCGCCCCGTTGAAACGCGCCGCGGCTCACTTCAATCAATGACCTCCAGGGTCTCGGCTGCCGCCGAATCGGGCTCAGCCGCCGGCTGACCGACCGTCTCGAGATAGCGGCAGGCAAGCTCGAGGGTCAGATAGTCGATCGACTCGACGCGCAGCCGAATGCGCTGACCGCTCTTCAGTTCGGGCGCCGAGGGCACGCGCTGGACGAGCGGCAAGCCGTCCAGGCGGGCCAGATTCTCCCGCCCGATGGTGGCTTCGATCGTCTCCACCGCGTGCTGACGCAGCCAGCGCAGACACCAGTAACGTTCCATGCTGCGCTGGAAGTCGGCGTACGCGGTGTAGCCGAGCTCGAAATCGCGCAAGGCGGCGAACAGGCTGTCCGAGCGCGCCGCGAAAGGCGGCGTTTCGCCGCGCAGGCTGGCGACGAGCTGCCACTGGTTGAGCAGGTCCACGTAGCGGCGCAGCGGCGAAGACGACCAGGCGTACTGCTTGACACCGAGTCCGTCGTGCGCCTGCGGCGAGGTGCTCATGCGCACCTTGCCGCCGGTCTGCACGCGGTAGATGGCGGCGACGCCGCGCGCCGCAAGCAGCCCGCCCCAGGTGCTGTTGGCGACGATCATCAGCTCGGCCACCAGCTTGTCGAGCGGACTGCCGCGCCGGCGGGCGCTGATTTCGATGCGGCACGACTCGGCGTCGGCGAGGTCGCCGTCGACGCGGAAGTTGTAGTCGTGCTGTCCCTGCATCGCCGAAGGTTTGCCGCGCCGTCCCTCGCAGGCGTTCGCCAACTGCCAGAGCGTCAGCAACGCGTC
>WBZP01002741.1_pt1 | contig 19891 bp, 16 predicted proteins | sample 5204301 | NCBI WGS metagenome assembly WBZP01 (sample SAMN12412401, study PRJNA552823) | activated sludge metagenome | isolation source: activated sludge from nitrification reactor of wastewater treatment plant... | place: USA: Pennsylvania | collected 2017
CGTTCGGTTCCTGCAAGGATCACGAAATACAATTCATTGTTTGCTCCTTTCAAACGGTACGGTCCCTGGTTGCCTTCCAGCGGTGTAAGAATATTCCTGGTAAACTTTCCTTTTGCCACGGCGCCGCTTAACAGGAATGAGTTATCAATTCCTTTGCTGATTTTATTGTCAGTAAGAAACGATACTCCCTGCAGGCGTTTGTAAAATTTCAGGAAATAGTTTTTGCTTTCGCGTATATCGATATCTCCGAAATTGGCCTGCCATTTCTTTTTCTTCACCTGCAGGTAAATACGGTCGAAATCACGGAGGTCCTGTGTATTGCCTTCGGGTTGAACAGGTAAATTATTATCAGTCACAGCCGCCGTTAATTCAAGGCTGTCACCGATAAACCCGTTCAACTGTAAATTCATCGTTGAGTTCACCACTGCATCCTGGCTGTTTCCAAAAGAAATAGCTCTGCCAATACTCCCTTCAGATTGAATATTACCAAAGTCTACGAGGGGATTGTTTTGTTTTGAACTGTTCCTGACTGTAAAAGGTTTTTCCTCCAGGAAATTGTACCGGATGCTGTCGAAATTATACCGGCGTGTTACTGCATTCAGTTTTATTGGAAATACCCGGTACATGATCCACACGCTGTCCTGCTGTGGTTTATGGATCCAGTAAATAAGCGCATTCACTTCATCCAGCCGGTAATCGGAGGCCGGAACATTCAGTACTGAAAATGTATTGGGGGCAATACTGCTGCTGTCTATTTTTTGCGGTGATATTTTAGTTGAAATGTATTTTCTCCTGAGATTTGACAGGGAGGCCGGGTTTCTTTGAGCGAAAACCGATTGCAGTATCAGCAGGGTAAGCGATAGCAGGTATATCCTTTTTTTGTTCAAATCTAACGGGGTGGTTCCTTAAAATTAGTATTTAACGGGGGTTATTTGATAAAGATGTCCAATAAATGCTCAATATTCAATTTTCAATGTAGTTATCCGAAAATTGAATATTCAGTATTGAGTATTGAACATTTATCCGGCCTTTTACTAAAGATGCCTCTTTCAGGATTAATGCTGCAAATAAATAATCTCTGTATTTGCCACCAAGGCACCAAGACACGAATGACTGGAATTATTATTAACCTTAGTGACTTTGTGCCTTGGTGGCACTAATAAGATGCCTCTTTCAGGATTAATGCTGCAAATAAAAATACCCTCCATCAGGAAGGTATCTTAATGATATAAAAAATAATTGATATCAATCTTCAGCATTTAGTCCTGCTCTCAGGAACTCCCTGTTCATCCTCGCAATATTTGCCACCGAAATTCCTTTAGGGCATTCCGCTTCGCAGGCATAAGTGTTGGTGCAGTTACCAAAACCTTCCTTATCCATCTGGGCAACCATATTGAGTGCCCTGGTTTCCCTTTCCGGCTGGCCCTGCGGCAACATGGCCAATTGAGATATTTTCGCGGAAACGAACAACATAGCACTTCCGTTTTTGCAGGTTGCCACGCAGGCGCCACAACCGATACAGGCTGCTGCATCAAAAGCCGCATCCGCATCTTTTTTATCAATCGGCAGTGCATTCGCATCCTGTGCATTACCGGTATTCACACTTACATAGCCTCCTGCCTGGATGATCCTGTCAAAAGCAGCACGGTCAACCACGAGGTCTTTGATTACAGGAAAAGCCTTGCTCCTCCAGGGTTCTACAACAATCGTATCACCATCTTTGAATGCACGCATGTGCAATTGGCAGGTGGTATTCTTTTGCCATGGACCATGGGCCTGCCCGTTGATATACATGCTGCAGGCTCCGCAAATACCTTCCCGGCAATCGTGATCAAAGGAGATAGGATCTTTGCCATCCCTGATCAGTTGCTCGTTGAGTACATCAAACAATTCCAGGAAACTCATCTCCGAAGAAATATCCTTAACCTGGTAGGTTTCAAAACTTCCTTTGGATTTGCAGTTTTTCTGACGCCACACTTTCAGCGTTAAGTTCATGTTGTAATGTTCCATAATTCCAATTTGATGATTTGGAAATTTGATGATTTGATGATATGGTTTTTAAATCTGTGCATTTCACATTTTCAAATTGACTCATTATCAAATCATCAAATTAAATTATTTATAGCTTCTTTGAGTTGGCTTTACAATTTCAAAACTCAGTTGTTCTTTGTGTAATTCCCAGGCACTTTCTCCTTTCATTTCCCATGCAGCAACATAACTGAAATTATCATCATCCCTTTTAGCTTCCCCGTCTTCAGTCTGGCTTTCTTCCCTGAAATGTCCGCCGCAACTTTCTTTCCTGTTCAAAGCATCCATGCACATCAGCAATCCAAGTTCAATAAAGTCAGCCACACGACCTGCTTTATCAAGTTCAGGATTGAATTCTTTTATTTCACCCGGTATTCTCACATCACGCCAGAATTCTTCTTTCAGTTGTTTTATTTCTTCGATGGCCTGTATCAATCCCTGTTCGTTGCGGGCCATTCCGCATTTATCCCACATGATCTTGCCGAGGCGTTTGTGAAGGCTTTCTACTGTTTGTGATCCTTTGATGCTCATCAACCTGTTGATCCTGTCGCTTACTTCTTTTTCGGCCTGCTCAAAAGCAGGGTGTGTTGTTGCAATAGAAGCGGTGCGTATCTCATCGGCCAGGTAATTGCCCAATGTGTACGGAATCACAAAGTAACCATCAGCAAGCCCCTGCATCAATGCCGAAGCTCCCAGCCTGTTGGCCCCGTGATCGCTGAAGTTGGCTTCTCCCAAAGCATAAAGCCCCGGAATGGTAGTCTGTAATTCATAATCAACCCAAAGCCCACCCATTGTATAGTGAACCGCCGGGTAAATTCTCATCGGTGTTTCGTAAGGATTTTCACCCGTGATCTTCTCGTACATTTCAAAGAGGTTACCATATTTTTCGGCAACAACTTTTTTACCCAGTTCCAATATAGTAGCACTGTCTGCATGATCATTACCCGTTTTACCGGCTTCCGTTTTGCCGTAACGCATGATGGCATCTTTGAAATCGAGATATACCGCCATTTTGGTGGTCCCTACTCCATAACCTTCATCACATCTTTCTTTGGCAGCCCTCGAAGCCACGTCTCGAGGTACGAGGTTACCAAACGCAGGATATCTTCTTTCAAGATAATAATCGCGTTCTTCTTCCGGAATATCTACAGCCTTCCTGCTATCATCTTTCTTTTTGGGCACCCAGATGCGCCCGTCATTCCTAAGGCTCTCACTCATCAAAGTCAGTTTACTCTGGTGATCGCCGCTCACGGGGATGCAGGTCGGGTGAATCTGTGTAAAACAAGGATTGCCGAAGAAAGCTCCTTTTCTATGCGCTTTCCATGCAGCGGTAACATTGCTGCCCATGGCGTTTGTACTCAGGTAAAAAACATTACCGTATCCACCGGTGCAAAGCAATACCGCATGGCCGAAATGGCGCTCCAGTTCACCGGTAACCAGGTCTCTCGCAATGATGCCCCTCGCCTTTCCATCAATCATCACCACATCCAGCATTTCGTGGCGTGAATACATTTTTACCGTACCCAGGGCCACCTGCCTTTCGAGGGCGCTGTAGGCTCCCAGCAATAATTGCTGACCGGTTTGACCGGCTGCATAAAACGTACGTTGTACCTGCGTACCGCCGAAGGAACGGTTGCTGAGCAAACCGCCATATTCACGGGCAAAAGGAACACCCTGTGCCACGCATTGGTCAATGATAGCAGCACTCACTTCTGCAAGCCTGTGCACATTCGCTTCACGGGCACGGTAATCGCCCCCTTTTACGGTATCGTAAAACAAACGGAAAACAGAATCTCCATCATTCTGGTAATTCTTGGCGGCATTGATACCACCCTGTGCCGCGATGCTGTGTGCCCGACGCGGACTATCCTGGAAACAAAATGCTTTTACCTTATAACCCATTTCTCCCAATGAAGCCGCTGCGGAAGCCCCCGCCAGCCCTGTTCCCACAACAATCACTTCCAGTTTGCGCTTATTGGCCGGGTTCACCAGTTTTACATGCCCTTTATAATCGCTCCACTTTTCGTTCATTTCGCCATGTGGAATCTTTGCATCTAAAGCCATAGTTAATTTATTAAATGGTAATTCGGTTAGTTGGTTGTCTTTTTTTATGAGGTCAACTGTATCACTTTCCTCAACTTCAGTGGCGTCGCACTCTTGTACAACATCACTTTATTCAGCAGGCATCAGTTCACCCATCCCATGTACATTGCCACCGGCATGGAGGCAAAGAGCAGGCAGATGATCACGGAATACAATACGCCAATTGTCTGAATGATCGGCGTGTATCTTTTGTGATTGATGCCAAAGGTCTGGAATGCACTCTGGAAACCATGCAGGAGGTGCCAGAAGAGCGAGAATACACCCAGTACATAAATGACCACTACTATAATATTGTTCTGGAATACAACCAGCATTTCTTTGTACAGGTTGTGTGCTTCCTGGCCGGCATAGCTGGGCAGACTTGTTTCTTCCAGCGCATGAATGCTTCCCAGCCCTCCCATGCGTGAAGGAACCCAGAAATGATAGAGGTGCAGCACCAGGAAAAGCAGGATCAGTGTTCCCAGCAGTCCCATGCTGCGGCTGTACCATTTGCTGTTTTTTTCTGCTTTGTTCACGGCATATTTAACCGGGCGGGCGGCATTATTCTGCGAAACCAGCATCAGTCCCTGTACTATGTGCAGCAGCAGGAATAGAAATAACCCGATTTCCATGGTGCGGATGATGAGGTTGGTTCCCATGAAATGCGCCCAATGGTTGAATGTGTCGCCGCCATCATTAAAGAATATCATGGCATTGAGTCCGCAGTGAACAACCAGGAAAGTTATCAGGAACAAGCCTGTAAGGCCCATTGTGAATTTTTTACCAAGAGAGGAAGTAAAAAAATGTTTCCACGTCATATAGCAATAGTTGAAATTAAATGGTGCTGCAAAAATACAACAGTATGCGCCAAATATATAACTTATTAAAAGTTTTATTCCATAACCACCGCAAACTTAAACAGTTGCCTAATCCAGCCTTTTTTGCATTTCATGGTCGATGAGCTGAAATATCACTTCCGGTTTTAGCGTACGCCATTGCGGTAGTTCCATCAGTTCAATATAATTGGTTAATCGTGCTTTTCTGAAATCGTACTTGCTTTGCTCGGGCAGATCGAGCAATACCACCCAGCCATGTTCATCTTCCAGTTGTTCCCGCCATTCCTCGTAATAGCTGTCATCGCTGCTGTGAAAGTTGAGTACATTCTCTGCAATGAAAATGAATTTATCGATTCCCTGGCTATGCAGTTGATCGGTTATATCACGGCGCAGTGTCATGATATCATTTTCTATGGCATCATTCCATTCCCCCAGCAGTTCAATGATGGCGAAATGCTGATCGTAGTCCACGAAAAGTATTTTCATATAAAGTGTCCGGGAACCAAAATCATCCCACTGTGGATGTATGTAATAATTGTATAGGGTTTGGGAATATTCAAATTCGCTGTAGGATCGGCCATAGAACGGTGAGCGGCTGTCTTCCTCTGCTGCATATAAATGTCGCCAGTTGTAAAATGGTTCTATGTCCTGCATAAAATAGTAACGGGGCAAATGTAGGGGAATAATGGAAAATGGATAGCGGATCATGTGGTAAGAGTTTGTAAACTTCCTGTTCCCCTGTTTCAGTCAAAGAAAAGAGAAGTTGCAAGGCTGCATGAATAGAAATTGACAGGTAACGCTCCTCTTGTTTATTTAATACCCTGCATCGAAAATCCAAAACTTACATTTAAATTTATCACTATACTGCATCCATAAATATGCAGGATTAATTCATCTACTGTTTAGTAATAAAATATTTATGGAATGACCCAGGAATCGTTTGCAAACAAAGTAAAAGAGATATTGCAGGAAGATGACAATGTGATCGGCCTTGCGGTTGGAGGATCGTGGCTTACCGGTCAACTGGATCAATATTCAGATCTCGACCTGGTGATCGTTACAGAAAGTAAGGTTTCTGATGACCGTGAAAAAATGTTCGGGTATGCAAAAAAAATTGGGAATTTTTTATCCGGTTTCACCGGTGAGCACGTAGGAGAACCCAGGCTGCTGGTTTGTCTTTATGATAACCCCCTGCTTCATGTAGATCTGAAATTTGTAACCATTCATGAATTTGCAACCCGGATCGAAGACCCTGCGATCCTGCTTGATAAAAATGAAAGATTACATACTGTTTTACAAGATACCCGGCCGGAATTTCCCGCTCCTGATCTTCAATGGATCGAAGACCGGTTCTGGACATGGGTGCATTATATCTTAACGAAGATCGGCCGCGGCGAATATTTTGATGCCCTGGATTCATTCAGCATTTTGAGAATGCTGGTACTGGCGCCATTATTACACCTGAAGCATAACAGCATGCCCCGGGGCGTACGGAGGGTTGAACAGGCGCTGAACGAAACCGATCTGAATTACCTGAAACAAACCATTCCTGTTTACAACAAAGCATCTTTACTATCGTGCCTGCACAACGCTGTTGACCTGTACAGGCAGTTAAGGAATGAATTATTCAATAACAATGTTGTATTGAAAAAAGAAACAGAAATACGGGTAATGGAATATTTTAATGAAATTGAAAAGGAAAATTAATATCATTTTGCATTAAAAAACCAACTCTCACCATCGCAGCAGTACATCTTACTGTTCTCACAGCAGCTGTTTCAATTTTAAAAAATCACAAAGTTCAAACAAACAATAAAAGTGTTTTATTGGGAATATCATCTTTTCTCATGATATAGATCAGTTTTGCTGCTGAACAGCGGGAATAATTTTGCTCAACCAAAACACTAAACAATGAAAAAATACATGATGATGGCGTTGTTGCTGTTAGGAACTTCAGCAACATTTGCACAGGCAAAAAAAGATTCAAAAACTGATAACAGTAAATGGCAGATAAGATTAAGGGCAATTGCCGCTATACCTCCTTCTACAAGTTACGATCTTTCGGGCTCTGATGTTAAAATCTCTTCCTCCGTTGTTCCTGAGTTAGACTTTACTTACTATTTCACAAAAAACCTCGCCGCCGAACTTATCCTGGGAACCACACACCACAAGGTTAGTTTAAAAACAGGTTCAAATAAAACAGAACTTGGCAAGGTTTGGTTATTACCCCCAACATTGAATGTGCAGTACCACCTCCCGGTTAAAAACTTCATTCCATATATTGGCGTGGGTATCAACTACACCATCTTCTATGGTGTGAAAGACGAAGCTGCCAAACTGGGCTATCAGAACAATGTTGGTTTCTCTACCCAGTTGGGTGCTGACTATATGATCAACAAAAAATGGTTCATCAACCTGGATATCAAAAAAATATTCCTGAAATCAGATGTTACCATTAAAGGAACAACACCTACTGTATTGAACAATGTAGATATAGATCCATTTGTAATCGGGTTAGGCATCGGAGTAAAACTCTAAAATCCTCAACCATATTCATCCGGAAGGATGTAAACAGGGAAACAATTGTGTTTCCCTGTTTTATTATAAGTATTCCTGAATGAAAATAATGAAAGATAAAACCCGGCATTAACCAGATCAGGCAATTTCTGTATATTTAATCATACAGATTCAGCCAGATGAAAAGATATTTAAGTGTTGTATATATTGTTTGTTTATCCGTAGCCGTTTCCTTCATATTTCCTCCTTCAAAAAAATACGGGGAAAGAGAGGTTAGTCTGAAAATAACCTATAAAGTAAATATTACCGGGCATATCAACAGCCTCAGGCTAAAAATGATCATCCCGGCTACCATCAAAGGAAGACAATGGATAAAAGATCAATCTTTCTCCATAGAACCGGATAGTATATACCAGGTTAATTCAAATACTTATGCACTCTTCAAATTGTACGACCTGGATAAGGATTTTAAAATTGTGATCAGGAACAGTATTGTTTTATACAATAATATCAGCATGAGTGCCGATACAACAAGCCAGCCGTTTACAAAGTATCTCGTTCCTGAACCAAACATTGAAGTTGAAAGCGATAAGATCATTTCCATTGCCAAACAACTTAAACAGGCCAATGATATTGAAACAACCGTAAAAACATTTGAATATGTAAAAGATCATATCAGTTACCAACGCAATAAAGCCATCGGTGCCGAAAAAGTGCTGGAACTGGGTGTTGGAAAATGCATGGATTACAGTGATCTCTTTGTGGCGCTGTTAAGAGCCAATAACATCCCGGCTAAGTCTATATTTGGAGTAGTAGTTGCAGAATATTCCGACAACCCGCTTCATGCATGGCCGGAAGTTTATTTAAAAAAGCAGGGCTGGATAAGATTCGATCCCACAACCAATCACAGCGAGATCTGGCGTGATGGCATGAATTTTAAAATGAAAATTTCAAATAAATATATCATCTTATCGGAAGGCAGAAATGATCCTGAATTACACACCAATATATTCAGCTATCGTTATAATTATGCTCCCGGCGGCTCTTTAACAATCCATCACTCCATTGATGTGGCCGGGCAGGAATAGAAAATGAATGATGAATAATGAATGTGGAAGTTTATAGCCACAAAGGCGCCAAGGCACGAAGAAAAGAAGTTACCCCGGACAACATTGACTTTACGCTTCAATATTAAAATCACCCGGTTTATACTATTACATTTTCATTGAGTTGTGTACATAAAAAAAGAGGCTACCTGCTGGCAGCCTCCAACTTAATAACCCAAAGTATTTTACTGGATCATTACTTTTTCAGTAAGAACCACTTGTTTGTTCTGGTCTAAAACTTTAACCATATACATACCCTTGGCCGGCCTTGAAACGAGATTTACCGTTTCAGTCTGTGCACCTTTGGTAATGTTCACTGTTTTTGATTGTAAAGCCCTTCCTGCAAGGTCGGTGAAGATGATGGTATAAGTACCTTCCTGCTTACCATCAAACAACACACTGAATGTTGAATTGGTAATCGGGTTAGGGAATACTTTTGATTCACTTACATTGCTCAAAGGATTCAGCCTTGAATCAGTCATAGAGAATTTGGCTGCTGCATCAGCTTCTTTCTGCAGGAGCAGGTTTGAGCTGGCCAGATCCGAAGCATTGTATTTGATATCTGATCCTTCGATTTTAACAGCGGCAAGATCAGACAGTTTTACTTTGTAATATCCGTCGAACTTCGTTGCACTGCAGATAACAATATCGCCATCAGCATTTACAGCAGCACCGTTCGTGGTGTATCCTGCAGGTAAACCTGTGATTGCACCTTTATGAGTAGCGATCCTGGTATTGATATCGATCACGTACACCTGGTGATTGGCAGATATAACATATAATTTTCCAAAAGCATCAGCCAGCATATCTCCACCCCAACTGCTGCATTTGTTGTGGATTGACATTCCTTTGTTTTCATCAGCATCGATGATATTTCCCAGGTCTGTAATAACAGGAGATTTCCCTGTTGTAAACCTGATCAGGTGGTTGGCATCATTGGTAATCGCATAACCATTGCCATCTGCACCAATCGCCATACGGGTAACATTATTTGCTTCATCCCTTGGGTCTGCAGCTACTTTTAAAACTGATGATCCGACAGTGTAGAAATTTGCAGCGCCGCCTTTTGCGCCAAGATCCAGCCAACGCAGTTCACCCAGGCGCATCGGTATGAAGAAAAGTTTGTTTGAATTCTTATCATAAGCGCTGGCAGCCACCATTGTTCCGGTTGGATAACTGCTGGAACCCAGGCTTGTACCACTGATTTTTTGATCGAAAGTCTTTTTAGAGAGTATGTCAGTCAGCAGGTAGTCCGACTTACTGCGTTCGAACAAGGTGTTTTTAACCTGGCCGGAGCCGAGGTCAACTTCACGTATATTCATCCACATGAAATCTCCGTTGCCATCTCCTGTAACTGCATAAGCTTTGTTAGATTGTGCATTTGATGCCAGGGTAGCGAGCATAAATCCAGAAGTGAGTAAAGTTTTGATGTTCATAAGTGAGTTATTTTTAGATGATTCGAAAACTAATTTACAATAGTAAGGTCAGGTTTTCAAAAAAATTTTATGATTGGCGGCTTTCCAGCAATTTTTTAACAGAACCATAATGAAGAAGCAATTCCCTCGCTTTTCCATAATCTTCGATTCCCAGTTGCTGCATAATCATTTTCACACCCCGGTCTATCAGTTTATCATTGGTAAGCTGCATGTTCACCATTTTATTATCTTCTACCCTTCCCAACTGCACCATTACTGCGGTTGAGATCATATTCAGCACCAGTTTCTGGGCCGTACCGCTTTTCATACGGGTGCTGCCGGTGATGAATTCCGGCCCTACGGAAACTTCTATCGGGTAATCTGCATTTTCACTGATGGGCGCCCCCGGATTACAGGTTATACTCCCGGTAACAATTCCGTTTTCCCGGCATTTTGCCAGCGCCCCGATCACGTATGGCGTTGTTCCGCTGGCTGCAATCCCAACCACCACGTCTTTATTGCAAATCTTATGCCCGAGCAGGTCGCTCCACCCGTTTTCGGTATCATCTTCTGCAAATTCTACAGCTTCGGTGATCGCTTTTTGTCCACCGGCAATGATTCCGATCACCAACCCCGGTGCTATGCCGAAGGTGGGCGGGCATTCACTGGCGTCTACAATTCCAAGCCTTCCGCTGGTTCCGGCGCCGATATAAAATAATCTTCCGCCAGCCAGCATCCTGTCGGCGATAGCAGTCACCAGTTTTTCTACCTGTGGAATGGCGGCAGCAACAGCAGCAGGAACTTTTTGATCTTCTTCATTAATATGTGTAAGGAGTTCCTGAACGCTCATCTGCTCCAGGTGCCTGTACGGGGAATCAGATTCTGTGATCTTCTGAAAAGCCATAGTTGTTATTTGTGGAACTGGATAAGGCCATCCATGGGCGCCTTCAATACCTTACCCAACTGGAGTTCATAAGAATGGCAGAGTTCAGACAGTACATCCCTGAAGCCATACGCTACGCTGCCTACAAAATTGATCGGCATGCTCCAGCTTTCGCGGTATTTGTAAATATGGTTGAAGAAAAAATCGTTGAATCCATCTTCAATAATATTCTCGATCATATAATGTCCCCTGTTCTCCACGAGAAAGGAAGTGAACCCGGCCATATACCTGTTGGGCAGTGGTTGTTTATATACGGCATCCAGTATCTCATTAGCATTGGTGTTGAACTTGGCATTGAACCGATCCATCAGGTCTACATCAAATGTATTGTACAGGAAATACTGTATCACTTTTTTCCCGAGATAGGCGCCGCCACCTTCATCACCCAATACATAACCAAGGCCGGGACTATTCTTCACAATCTTCTTTCCATTGTAGTAACATGAATTGGATCCGGTTCCAAGAATACAGGCAATTCCTTTCTTATTTCCGCACAGGGCTTTGGCAGCCCCCATGAGGTCGTGTTCTACCGATACTTTGGCTTTCCTGTAAACGGCGTTGATCGCATCCTTTACAATTTTCACATTTGCAGGGTTGCTGCAGCCGGTTCCATAAAAATAAACCTCAGCCGGATCGGCTGATTTGATCTTTGGAAGCAATTCTGCTTCGAGTATTTCCCGGATCTGGATGCTGCTGAGAAAATATGGGCTAAGGCCCTGTGTACTGACTTTCTTCTTTTTGGTTCCGTCTAACAGGCACCATTCTGTTTTGGTTGAGCCGCTGTCGGCAATAAGTTTTACTGGCATACTAAGGGTTATAAAATAATATATTAAGATATAACAATTCAGGTTATAACCTACAAAAATATTCGGGTAACCAACAAAAATTTACCTTCGCAATCCGAATTGATTCGACATACTTATATCAAAGCATGAACAATAAGAAATTACAGGTTTGGCTGCCGTTGCTGTTTGCCATTACCATGATAGCAGGGATATTCATTGGCTTTAAACTGAGAGATGAAATTCCCGGCAAGCCTTTTTTCTACCGTGAAAAACAATTACCCATCCAGGAGATCATGAACCTGATCGCCAATAAATATGTAGATACGGTTAACCTGGAAGCGTTATCTGATACCGCTGTAAATGCCATGCTTGCCAAACTCGACCCCCACTCCATTTATATTCCTGCCAGCGAACTGGATGCGGTTAATGAAGATATCGCCGGAAGTTTTTATGGGATCGGAATTGAATTCACGATTCTGAACGATACCCTGCATGTAGTGAATGTTTTAAAAGACGGGCCAGGCGCCAAAGCCGGGTTAAAGATCGGCGACAGGTTGCTGAAAGCTGATGACCACCCAATAACCGGGAAGAAAATCAATATTGATTCCATAAGGGTATTGCTGAGAGGCGAACGCGGAACTAAAGTAGAAATAGCATTGCTGAGAGGTGCTGAACTGAAAAAAATTCCTGTCACCAGGGATATGATCCCGGTAAGCAGTGTGGATGCTTCCTATATGATCGACAGCACATCGGGCTATATCAGGCTTAATAAATTTTCGCAGCAAACGTACCGTGAGTTCATGATAAGCCTGGAAGCGCTTAAGAAACAGGGGCTCCGGAAACTTATTCTCGACCTTCGTGGAAACGGCGGCGGAGTACTGGAAGAAGCCATTGAAATTGCCGATGAGTTTTTATCTGATGATAAACTGATCACCTATACCATCGGTCAGCATTACCCCCGGAAAGAATACCGCTGCAGGCGTGTGGGACAGTTTGAAACCGGGCAGCTTGTGGTACTGGCCGATGAAAGTACTGCGAGTGCCAGCGAAGTGCTGATCGGTGCTTTGCAGGACTGGGATCGTGCTTCGATCATTGGCCGCCGTACTTTTGGAAAAGGACTGGTGCAGGATCAATTTGACCTGAGTGATAAAAGCGCCCTTCGACTTACCATTGCGAGATATTATACTCCTGTAGGAAGAAATATCCAGCGCCCCTACAACAACGGGGGAAAAGCCTATTATGAAGAGATTGAACACAGGTTTACTGATGGCGAAAGTTTCTCGGCAGATTCTATAAAATTCGACAGCAGTAAAATGTATCGCACGGCTGCCGGGAAAAAGATATTTGGCGGAGGCGGTATTGCCCCGGATTATTTTATTCCTGCTGATACCGGCAAACTCGGCACTGCTCTGCATAGGATTTATACCAAAGGGTTGATGGCTGACTTTGGTTATAAATATTATATTGCCAACCCCGCCATCAGTACTCAATATAAAAATGCCGCTGACTTTTCTATGCATTTTACTCCCAATGAAAATGCCTGGCATTTTATGGAGAGCCTGGCTGTGGCAGACAGTGTTAACCTTTCCGGCATCACGGAGAATGAAAGAACATACCTTAAGTCGCTCCTGAAAGCATCTATTGCCCGCCAGCTCTGGCGCAATGAAGGCTATTATGAAGTGATGAATAAAGAAGACAAAGCGGTGTTGAAGGCGATGGAAGTGCTTGAGAAATAAATGGTGAATTTTGAACAATGCCACATTGCCACCAGGACAAGAAGGCACCTGTGTTATGGTGCGTGAGACACGCACCATCATTCAAATACCCAGCTACCTTGTTATTCCAAAAACAACAACTTACTCCAACTTTTGAGGGCTTGCCGCCTTATCAAATTGCATTTTTTCACCATACATCTTCAAAGTGTGCATGCCAGCACCTTGCCTTTTGAGAACTTAAATATGTTTAACAGGGAAGGTTATCAATCATTTATGAAATGTTACAATTTTTGCAGTACAGATTTGTAGCCATTTTTTTGTAGCCAAAGCGTTTGGCTACAAAAAAATGGCTACAACTTTTATAACAGGAAATGTGGAGCAAAAAATCAAGGCTGCATAAAAATGCCTAAAAACCGGATTTACAGGCTAAAGGAAAACAAGTTCCATCATCTAACTAAACCCTCTGAATGCCATGGTGCGTGTCTCACGCACCATCATCCCCATTTCAAATTTCCACATCATCCTAACTAAACCCCGGCAGCTGTGTGACTTACAGACTAAGAACAATTCCCAACAAAGGATCATCTGTTTTCCTTCTTAACGCCTTCCAATCCGGTTTTCTTAACGGCCTTTTTATGAGGCCGAAGAAAAGAAGTTTCTCCAGACAGCAGTGATTGGCAATCCCAAATCAATCATTTTCAAATTTCAACGCCATGGTGCGTGTCTCACGCACCATCATCCCCCATTTCAAATTTTCACATCATCCCATTTCCGGGTTTCCCATGGAAAACAAAAAAGCCCCTTTCGGGGCTCGGTTTGTTTCCAATAAACAATACGTTTATCGGTGTGGGTTTGTGGTGTGGTGTTTCCCGTAGTGGTTAGCAACGGGTTTCAGGGTAAACAATCATGAGCAATTATGCTACACATTCCCGCTCAACCAAAGAAACGCGGGAGTTTTCACCTAACTGCTTCAGTTTTTTTGCAGTAGATCCTTGTTTGCCTGCCAGCCGGATTATATAACAAACAGGCGTTTAAAATATTGTACTTCATCTTTCATATATTTTATTATGCCGGACAGGATTTTTTTTATTGCGCTTTAAAATAAAAAAAGCGGCAATGAATTGCCGCTACCACTTAAAAACTGAGACCTGTTCTATTTTACCATCTTTGTTGCAAAATTGATAGAGCCTTTATTGTTCATAACACTGACAGAATACATGCCGGGCGGCAATCTCCGGAGGTCTGAAATAATAAACTGGTTATCCCCGCTTTTAACCGGGAACGATTCACGCCTTTCAACTTTTCCCGAAGCATTGATTATACTCACCCACACTTTATCTTCTCTCTCTGAATGACATCCAACACTCAACACATCTCCAAAAGGATTAGGCCAGACGGATACCATTATTTCCCGTTCTATTTTTACCGGCACTACTTTCGAATAAGTAAATTTTCCATCAACATCAACCATTCGCAACCTGTAATAAACCATAGCACCGCCAACTCCTGAAATATCATCGGTATATTGATAACTGTTGTTTCCCCCACCCCTCACTGCCGGTTTATTTTCAACAGCAAGAAAACAACTATTGTCTGTGCTGCGCTGAATTTCAAAAAACGAGGTATTTATTTCACCCTGTGTAAACCAGTTAAGCGATACTTTGTTCTCATTCAGGTTGGCTACCAGCTTAAGGGTTTGTAAGGGAACGATCACCGATGGGCTGATCGCAAAATCGTAGGTAAGATTGCCATCATCACCATCTCCATCAGACACAGGCTCCGAACCAGGAAGCAGTGTTATCCAGCCCCCATTTATTTCAGTTCCAACTGCTACCTGGGCAAGGCCGTTATTATCATCATCTATATCACTGTTGGGTTGTTGCCGGTTCATGGTAAGCAGGCTGTAAGAAATGCCGGGGTTAAGCAGGCTTAATTTATAGTTACCGGGAGTGAGATCGGTAAACTCATAATGCCCGGAAGCATCTGATGTAACGGTGATCGGCGTAAAATCTCCGTCATTGCTTCCGTCAAGATCATTGTCACGGATTACACTTACCTCAATGCCTCCAACGCCGGGTTCCCCGTTATTGCGTACGCCATCCTGGTTTACATCCAGCCATACCTGGTCGCCAAGATTCATCGATTCGCCGCAGGCATAGGAATATATACTCGGATCTCCGGCGTACGGGGTAAATGCCCTTGTATGATTGGCATTCATGTGCGTGACAAACCGATAGCGGAAATAAGCAGTAAAATAACTGGATGGAAATGCCAGCCATTGTATAGCTGTTGCATTTACACCATAATTACTACGCATCTGGCCTGAAGTCATTTGCCAGGCCGTATTCCAGGTTGTGCCTCCATCATCAGAAAACTGAACGGCAAGGTAAGCCCCATTGTCACTTGTATAACAGTTCCCGGTATTAAGCATAAAGGTGAAATCATATTTACCGTTGCAACCCGGATTTTTAAGATCATACACAGGAGAGGTTACATAAGAATCTGTGGCCCCCAGGCCAGAAGTAGTTGGGTTGTAAAACCGGAAAGAATTATACGTATTGCCGGAGGCAGGCTCTACGCTGATCGTGGCATTTCCTGTGGAAGCAAAATTCCACACACCATCACCTTCAGCAAAGGCCTGGTTAACGGGCGCCGCATGAGCCTGGTTAAACACATTGGGTAAATGTTCCCGGTAAAGGGTTACGAGTAATTGGGCATCGGTTTTGGCCGTTGTAAAAAACAAGGTTGCAAGTATAAAACAAATCCGTTTGCCCATCCATTGAATGGTACAATCTATCATCATGTTAAAATAAATTTCTCATGCATCAGGAACTGGTCAGCGGGCATACGATTAATCAGGAAGGGAGGAAGTATGCATTTGTCGCCACAAACATTAAGTGAATGAGGAGACGAACCCGCTTGTTAGTTCGGGATATAAACTGATTCTTTGGAAAATTATTGTGCAGGACAAAAGCGTTTATGGCTGATGGTAATACCCGAATCAGCTTGATGTTTTAACAATGAAATTTTGTTTTATCAAACGGAACCTCCTGGCCAGCCATTCTTTATGAAAGGCTGCCACTTTTTATACGTAGCACTGCGCCATATCCATTCAAGCGGGCCGTAGTTGAAATAATTTAACCAAACAGTACTGATGATAACCTGGATGGCAAATACAATAAACGCAAACAAGGTATAGCAAAGCGGGCCAACGGTACCCATATATCCAAGCCCGGCATCCAGGAAAATAAAATTTCCGATCAATGTATGACTGATGTAATTACTAAATGCCATCCTCCCTGCCGGCGCCAGCAAGCGCATCGCTTTGTGCCAGGGCTTCAACCGGAACAACAACATGAATGTTGCAATGTATACTGCGGCCAGGGGCGCTACTCCAAAAGCATAAGCAACGGTTCTGTAAAATCCATTGAGTTGAAATTTATAATAAGATCCATCGTTCAACTCCATATAATGAGCCAGTATATAATTGGCAGGCAATCCAACCAGCAGCCCTGCTATTATAATTATATAAAGCATTTTCCGGTTGGCTTCGAGGTTTTTGTAAAACCCACTCCTGCCAACAGCGGCGCCAATGAGCATCATGCCAAGCACTTTGGGAATACGGCTTTGCACGAACAGGTCGCCATACCTGTAAAAAAATCCACCGGCCGCAGCTTTAAACATTTCAGGCCAGCCTGCAGACTTGATAAAAACCCGGAAACTCTCATCACTATCAACACCAATAAGCATCTTATCTACTTTTTCACCGGCGGCATACATTTCCTGTGCAGGAATCCTACACATTGGGAATTGCATTTTCAGCCAGTACAGCAGTATTGGCGAAAGCAGTAATACCAGGCCTGTAATCAGCATGGTTTTTTCCTGCAGCCTGGTTAAAGAAAGAAGTATAAAACCAAGCAGTGCGTAAAAGAAAACAATATCACCCGGCCAAAGCATTAAATGCATCGCTCCCAGCAGCAGCATAAACAGCAATCGGCGGCGTATAATCGGTTTGCCGGGAATGCCTTTTGCATCAGCACCCTGTAATTGCAAGATCATTCCCCAGCCAAATAGAAAACTGAAAATGGAATAAAACTTTCCTTCAATAAACATGTGATGAAGAAAAAGAACTTTATGATCGGTTGCCGGAAACAACATTGGACCGGTTGCGGTGGGATCGGCGAAATTATACCAGCTCAGTGAATGAAGATTGGCGATGAAAATTCCGAGTATGCAGAATCCACGCAATACATCCATAAATACCTCCCGGTCGCGGGAAGATACAGGCGATACTATTTGCATTTGCAGGCAGGTGGGCTTTAGATCAAGGCCAGCAGTGAACTATATTAAATTTACTACCGGAATTTGGTTTTACCAATAAGCGGATGCAGAATTATACCCACTATCTTATTTGCAGGCCGAAACAACAGAAAGCATAATTTTAAGCTGTAAATAATTCCTGATGAAACAGAATGCCCCCTCTTTACTGGCCCGGATCGGCAGCATCAATGCCTGGTATAAAATTCTGATAAGCCTCTCCATGACCGTTATCATATATTTTTTAACCCGGCTAAATTCACGGGTTTATTTTTTGGGGCTGTGGGATATTTTCTGTTTTACAATGCTGCTTTTATCCATGATTACCTTTGCCGGTATTAATTCCCAGCAGATACGTAAACAATGCAAAGGTCAGGATGAATCCATACCTGTTGCCCTGATCATAGTAATGGCTGCCACCATTATCAGCCTCGGTGCAGTGGTTCTGCTGCTGAAGGGAAACAAAACCACCTGGGCAATCATCACAGCCCTGGCAGGAATGCTGCTCTCCTGGGCACTTATCCATACCACATTTACATTCAGGTATGCACACCTGTATTACATAGATGATAAAGAAGACAGGGATACGCATGCAGGTGGGTTGGAATTTCCTTCAGAGAAGAAACCTGATTATTTCGACTTTGCCTATTTTGCTTTTGTAGTTGGAATGACATTCCAGGTATCAGATGTTCAGATCACATCGAAGCGGCTCAGAAAGCTTGTATTGTTTCATGGGCTGCTGTCTTTTCTTTACAATACTTTTATTGTAGCGCTTACGGTAAATATAATCGGCAGCCTGAAATAAAGTTGTTTAAATACTCAACAAACAATGTTCAATCTTCAATGACCAGTTAGAAGCAGAACCATTGTTTATTTGACATTGAATATTGAGCATTTAATATTCTTACTTACCATTTACAAGCTCTGATGCCCTCACCTGGTTACTGAGCAGATCTCCAAATAGTTTCCAGCGGAGTTCAGGGGCATTGGCTTTTCCGCCTTTTGACTCAATATAATTACGTACCAGTTCCAGCCCATAGTTATAATTGATCACATAGCTCCTGTATTTTTTTATGAAACTGATGGATTTAGCGGCCGTTTCTTCATTTGACAACCCATATTCCATCAGCCAGCGCATGGCTTCTTTTTCATCCATTGTTTTGTTGATAATTCCCCTGGCCACTTCATTGCGAACAAAACTAAGTCTCCCCCTCAACTGCAATGCAGCAAAATAAGCATCCAGCCCTGCGGTATCCAATCCTGCCAGGGGCAGTAATATTTCCCTGGCAAGTTTATTCTTCTCATATCCCGGAAAAGCTACATCAATCCCATAATTGGCGCTGCCTTCGGCGATCAATGACTGCGGACTGAATAGCGGGTAAAGTGATATTTCAACATAACCCTTATCATGAAACAGATTTTTTTCAAGCAACATGTTATATACATGATGACCGGGATAGCTTTCATGCGAAGCCACATCAATTGCTCTTTCTATGAAAATATTCAGATCCGTATTGACCTGGATCAGGCTTGTATAATTTCCTTTATACCAATTATACCCGCTCCAGGATTTATCTTTTACAAATTCAAGCGAAAAACTTTCATTGGCCGGAAGTTTATAATGCGCTAAAGTACGTTTGCGTGATTCCGCGATGGCCGTTTTAAATACGGTATCCAGTTTGTCTTTGGGAATGATGAAATGTTTTGCCATCTCCTGGAAACGTGCTGCAATTGTTCCTTTTCCGGGTAAGGCGCTGTCCAGCTGTGTCACAATGTTTTTGAAATAGGCTTCATCATGTTCCGGTGCCACAACCCCAAAAAGATCTTTTGATTCCTCATCAAAATCTGCCGTATCGCCTGCATATATTTTAATCCTGCGTTTGAATGCAACCAACTGATCATGCATCCAGCCGGCACGAATACCATTGCTGTCCTTTACATTACCGGTCATGTATGGTGCCAGGTCGCTTATAAGACTATCAGCAGCTTTCAACAGACTGTCTTTCGGAAAAACAGTCGATTTTGTTCCTGCAGGTTTTAAGGAATCAGGTCCGTAATAAGCATCCACGAAATCAGGATCATAACTTCCGATCGTCAATCCTAGTCTTACATATTGTTCTGCAACCTATGCCTGTTATCGATGATAC
>WBZP01001292.1_pt1 | contig 19890 bp, 17 predicted proteins | sample 5204301 | NCBI WGS metagenome assembly WBZP01 (sample SAMN12412401, study PRJNA552823) | activated sludge metagenome | isolation source: activated sludge from nitrification reactor of wastewater treatment plant... | place: USA: Pennsylvania | collected 2017
CGGCACGCCGCAGTTGCCGCTGGGCACGCCCAAGCCTGACGGCGAGGCGCGGGAGTACGTGCTCGAGCAGTAGGAGACTGAGTGCTGATCGGAGGCCGTCGATGACTCGCAGCCGGCTGGTGGTTCTCTCGTCGATGATCGTGGTGGCGGTAGGCGTCGCGGCCGCGGTCGGCGCGCTGTGGCTCGACCCGGCCCGCGCCGCGGTGGGCCCGATGCCGGCCCAGGCGCTCGTCCTGCCGGCCGACGCCCGCTACGTGATGGGCTTCGACGTGAAGCGCTTCGCGGCGAGCCCGTTCTACGCGCGCTACGGCTCGCGCAAGGGCATGCGGCCGGAGGCCCTCGCCGAGATCGAGGCGAAGACGGGCCTCAAGCCCGAGCGCGACATCGACCAGATCGTGGTCGCCGGCACGCCGGGCGCGCGCGGCGGGGTGCCGGGCGTCGCGCTGGTGACCGGCCGCTTCGACCTCTACAAGCTCGGCCGCGTGCTCGAGACCGAGGGCAAGGCGAAGGGCCAGAGGATCGAGGGTGTCAACGTCTACTCGTACGACGAGGGCGGCCGCGCCGCCTCCGCGGTCGCGTTCCTCGACGAGACGGCGATCCTGTTCGGCCAGAAGGACCGCGTCGAGGCGGCGCTCGCGAGCCGCAGCCGGAGCGAGACGCCTCTGCGCGGCAACCCGACGCTCCTCGCCCTCGTCGAGAAGGTCCGGCCCGGCTCGACGTTCTGGATGGTGGGGGACCAGTCGATCCTCTCCGGGATGCCGACGTCGATCCCGGCGCCCGGCGCGCCGGCGGCGGAGGAGGGCGGGGCGGGGGCGTCGATCAGCCTGCCCCAGCTCAGGAGCCTCACGGTCACGGGCGACCTCGAGCCGCAGGTGTCGATCGCGGTGACGGGCGAGGCGGCCGACGACGCGGCGGCGAAGAGCCTCGCCGACATCGTGCGCGGCTTCGTCGCGCTCGCGAGCCTGCAGGCCGCGCAGAAGCCGGAGCTGCAGCAGCTCGCCTCCGCCTTCAGCGTGGCGACCGAGCAGAACCGCGTGCTCCTCACCGCGCGGATCCCCTACGCGATGATCGACGCGCTCCAGGCGAAGGCGGCGCCGGCGGCGCCCAGGCCCGCGCCGGCGAAGTGACGGAACCGGCCTGAAACGGGCCTGGGAAACGGACCTAAGGAAACGGACCCAGGGAAACGGACTGAAAGAAACGGACCTTCAGGGACGGATGCGTTCCGACCATTCGTGAGGCCGTCGCCCCCGTCCTCACGAATGGTCGGAGCCTAGAACGTCGCCCGCAGCTCGACCCGGAAGCGGTTCACCCACGACTCCCGGAGCGCGGTGTTCGGGTTGTCCTTGAACCGCTGGCGCTGGCCGATCGCGTGCAGGCTCATGGTGGGGCTGCGCGAGGTGCCGAGGTCCACGCGGTGGCCCTCCCAGCCCGTGCCCCAGAAGAAGTCGTCGGAGTTGAAGGCGGCCACCGTCGCGTCCCGGTCGATCTTCGCGTAGACGTACTCGAGCCGCGCCCGCGACGTGCCGAGGGCGCCGAGGATCGCGGAGAGCCACAGGCCGCGATTCTGGTCGTCGACCGCCGTGTTCCAGCAGTAGTCGGCCACCAGGGTGACGGGGACGTTGCCGCCGGTGCTGATCCGGCCGACCACGTCGACGACCTGGAACAGGTCGCCGCGGACGCTGCCGGCGCGATTCTGCCGGAAGATCGAGGACGTCATCGTCCCGAGGTCGCTCCACTGCAGGTACGCGCCCGTGATCTGCAGCTTCGACTGCACGCCGGTCGCGATCGTGAGGTCGGCCGCGCCGCCGTACATCTTCGACTCGTCCTCGAAGACGTGGCTGCCGGTCGCGTAGAGGCCCGTGGCGGAGAGCCGCGTCGAGGAGCCGAAGGAGAGCGACGCGGCGCCGCCCTGCGGCCGCAGGTCGCGGTCCCAGATCATCTCGGTGAAGGCGATCGGCATCACGAAGCGGCCGCCCTGGGCCACGACCGGGCCGAGCTTCAGCCGGCCGTAGGCGAGGTCGAGCCGCGCGTCGCGCGAGCGGTAGTTGTCGCGGATGGTGGCCGGCGGGGCGCCGGTCGACGTGACGTCGTTCTCGTCCTGGCTGTACTCGAACGCGCCGCCGACCCCGGCCTCGAACGGGCCGACCGTCAGCTCGACCCGCGGCCGCGCCTGCAGCCGCCACCGGCTCGAGTCCGTGAGGGCGCCGCTCGCGTCGGGGACGTCCCGCGTCCACTCGTACCGGGCGAGGGTGTCGCCGGTGAAGCGGAAGGACTGCTTCGGGGCGGTCTGGTAGACCGCCCCCGGTTCCTGGGCGAGCGCGGCGGTGGCGGCGGCGAGGGCGGCGACGGCGAGCGGCGCGGCTCGTCTCATTCCGGGGGGCCTCCTTTGGGCGACGTCGAGACCTCGATTGTAACCGGGCTACACTGGCCCGCTCATGGTCGGGCCGCGCATCGTGGCGGTCATCCCCGCTCTCGACGAGGAGGAGACGATCGGGGCCGTGGTGCGCGCGCTCCCTCCGGTCGTCGCGGCGACGATCGTCGTCGACAACGGCTCGCGGGACCGGACCGCGGAGGCGGCGCGGGCGGCGGGGGCGCACGTGGTCCAGGAGCCCCGACGCGGCTACGGGCAGGCCTGCCTCGCCGGGATCGCGGCGGCGGGGGAGGCCGACGTCGTCCTCTTCCTCGACGGCGACGGCAGCGACGACCCGGCGCAGGCGGCCGAGGTGCTCGCGCCGATCCTGGAGGGGCGCGCGGACCTCGTCGTCGGGTCGCGGAACCTCGGCCCCCGCGAGCGCGGCGCGCAGCCCTGGCACGCGATCCTCGGCACGAGGGCGTGCGTCGGGCTCCTCAACCTGCTGACCGGGGCCCGCGCGACCGACCTCGGGCCGTTCCGCGCGGTCTCGGCCGAGGCGCTCCGGCGGCTCGGCATGGCCGACCGGAACTACGGCTGGACCGTCGAGATGCAGGTGAAGGGCGCGCTCACCGGACTGCGCGTCGCGGAGGTGCCCGTCGCGCACCGGGCCCGCGCCGGAGGGAAGAGCAAGGTGAGCGGGACCGTCCGGGGGACGGTCGGCGCGGGGACGAAGATCGTCGGCACCATCCTGCGCCACGCGTGGCGGCGGCCGACCTTCGTCCTCGCGGGCCTCGTCCTGACGGCGGTCGTCCTCGGCTGGGTGCTCGGTCCGCCGCCGACCGGGGCCGTCGCGCGCCACCTCGCCCTGCACGGCATCGGCTTCGCCGCGTACCTCGTGGCCCTCCTCGCCGCGCGCGGCCTGCCGCGCCGGACGCTCCTCGTCGCCCTCGCCGCCGCGGTGGCCTGGCGCGCCCTGCTGGTGCCGGCGCCGCCCCTCCTGAGCGACGACGTCAACCGCTACGTGTGGGAAGGCCGCGTGCAGCTCCACGGAGGGAACCCGTACGCCTGGGGCGACCGCCCGGACGCGCCGCGGTGGACGGCGCTCCGCGACGACGTGTGGCGGGGCCTCAACCACAAGGAGTACACCGCCCTCTACCCGCCGCTCTTCGAGCTCGCCGCGCGGGCCGTCGTCGCGGTCCACGACTCGATCGCGGCGATGAAGGCGTTCCTCGTGCTGTGCGAGCTCGCGACGTGGGCGGCGCTCGCCGCGATCCTCCTCCGGCGCGGCCTGCCGCTCGAGCGGCTGCTCGTGATCGCGTGGAGCCCTCTCGCCCTCGTCGAGATCGCCGGCAGCGGCCACAACGAGCCGTTCGGGATGCTGTGGATGGCGCTCGCGCTCCTCGCGCTCGAGGCCGACCGGCCTCTCCTCTCGGCGCTCGCCGCGGGCGCCGGCTTCATGGCCAAGTTCCTCCCGGGCCTCGTCGCCGCGGCGTGGGCGAGGCGGTACCGGTGCTGGCACGTCCTCGGCGCGGGGGCGCTCGCGGCGGGCCTCGTCGTCCCGTTCCTCGGCGCGCGGAAGACGCTCCTCCTGAGCCTCTCGAAGTACTCGGAGTTCTGGACGTTCAACGAGTCGCTGTTCGCCCCGCTCGCCGTGCTCCTCGGCCACGCCGGGGCGGTGCGGGCGGGCGGGCTCGCGACGCTCGGCCTCGCCCTCGTCCTCGCCTGGCGCCGCGCCGAGCCCGTCGCCGCCGCGACGGCCGTGGTCGCGGCCTCGCTCCTCCTCAGCCCGAACGTGCTGCCCTGGTACGCGCTGTGGCTCCTGCCGCTCGTCGTGCTGCGCGACGAGCCGGCGGCGCTTCTCTACACCGGCACCGCCTCTCTCGCGTACCTCGTCTATCCCGCCTGGCAGTCGGGCGAGCGCTGGTGGCTTCCCTGGTCCTGGCGCGCGCTCGAATACGTCCCGGCGCTGCTCGTGGCGGCCGCGACCTGGCGCGGGCGGCGGGCCGCCTCCCGTCGCGAGGCCGCCCCGTCGCCCTGAGGGCGCGGCGCGGCCGCGCCGCGGCTCAGCGAGCGGCGGCCTCGCCGAAGACGGGCGCGCACCAGTCCCGCCGCTTCGGGTCGCGGCCGCGGACGGCCGCGGCCAGAGCGGGGCGCACGCGGGCCGTGATCTCGCCCATCCGGCCCGTGCCGATCGGCCGGTGGTCGACGCGCGTGACGGCCACGGTCTGGACGCCGGTGCCGGTGAGGAATACCTCGTCGGCGAGGTAGACCTCGGTCCGGTCGATCGGCCGCTCGACGACCGCGACGCCGAGCTCCTCGCGCAGGAGCTCCATCACGGTGCGGCGCGTGATGCCCTCGAGGATGTCCTCGGTGACGGGCGGCGTCGCCACGACGCCGCCGCGCGCGACGAACAGGTTCTCGACCGAGCCCTCGCAGACGTGCCCGTTCTCGTTCAGCACGAGCGCCTCGTCGAAGCCGGCGAGCTGCGCGTCGGACTTGGCGAGCGCCGAGTTGACGTAGCCGCCGGCGATCTTCCCGCGGGCCGGCAGCACGTTGTCGGAGATGCGCTGCCAGGACGAGATGCAGGCGTGGGCGTCGTCGGCGTTCGGGACGAAGTGGCCGAAGGGCAGGGCGACGATGCCGACGTCGGCCCGCAGCCCGTGCAGCCGGACGCCGAGCGTCTCGTCGCCGTAGAAGGCGAGGGCGCGGACGTAGCAGTCCTCGCGCGTGCCCTGCTTGCGCAGCAGCTCGCGCAGGCCGTCGAGGAGCTGCTGCGGCGAGTAGGGCAGCTCCATGCGCAGGAGGCGGCCGGAGTCGAGGAAGCGGCGGAAGTGGTCGAGGGGCCGGAAGACGAAGAGCTCCGCCTCGTCCTCGTTCCAGAACGCGCGCAGGCCGCCGAACACGGCGGTTCCGTAGTGGAGCGCGTGGGTCAGGAAGCCGAGGCGGACGTCGCCGTAGGGGACCACGCGCCCGTTGAAGAAGGCGAGGTCCGGGAGCCGCCGGGCACCGGCTCTCTGTGCATCCAATTGGACCTTTTCGGCAGCGGCTGTGGTCATGTCTTGCAAGCTACGGTTTAAAAGACCTATTATCAATAGCCAGTAATGCCAAAGTGGACTGATTCGCGGCTCGAGATCGTGCCCCTCCTCGGGAGCTGGTCCTCCGGAACGGGGTCGCTCCACGCCCGCCTCGCGGGCGCGATCCGTGCGGCGGCGGAGCGCGGCACGCTCCCGGCGGGCAGCCGGCTGCCGCCGGAGCGACCGCTGGCCGAGGCCCTCGAGGTGAGCCGCACGACCGTCGTCCTGGCCTACGCGCGGCTGCGCGAGGAGGGCCTCATCGAGAGCCGGCAGGGCAGCGGCTCCTGGGTCAGCCGGCGCGCGGGCACCGCGTCCCCGCGGCTCGGCGACGAGCGCAGCCGCTCGTTCCTCGTCGACACGGTGACCCGCGCGGCCGCCGAGGAGCCCGCCGGAACGATCGGCTTCCTGGGTGCCTGTCTTCCCGGAACGGGCGTCCCGCTCGAGGACGCCTGGCGGGCGGCGACGGCCGACGTGGCCGAGATGGCGGGCGGCACCGGCTACTCCCCGCAGGGCTGGCCGGCCCTGCGCCGCGCCATCGCCGACCGCCTCGAGCGGCGCGGTCTGCCCACGAGCCCCGACGAGCTCCTCGTGACGACCGGCGCGCAGCAGGCGATCGACCTCGTCGGTCGCCTGCTCGTCGCTCGCGGCGACGCGGTGGTGGTCGAGGATCCCACCTATCCCGGGGCTCTCGACGCGCTGACGATCGCGGGGGCGCGGCTCCTCGGCGTTCCTGTGTCGTCCTCCGGGGTCGACGTCGAGGCGCTGCGGCGCGCGGTCCGGGTGGAGCGCCCGGCGGTCGCGTACGTGGTGCCGAGCTTCCACAACCCGACCGGCGGCGTGATGCACGAGGGGGCCCGACGCGAGGTGGCCGAGCTGGCCGACGCGAGCGGTCTCCTCGTCGTGGAGGACGAGAGCCTCGCCGAGCTCGGCTTCGCCGAGGAGCCGCCTCCGCCGATCGCGGCCTTCTCCCGCCGCGGGTCCGTGCTCACGGTGGGCTCGCTGAGCAAGCTCTACTGGGGCGGCCTGCGCGTCGGCTGGGTGCGCGGCCCTCGCCCGCTCGTCGCGCGCCTGGCCCGGGCGAAGGTCGCCGCGGACCTGAGCGGCTCCCCGATCAGCCAGGCCGTCGCCGTTCACCTGATGGCGCGCGAGGCCGAGGTCGTCGCGAGCCGCCGCCGCACGCTGCGCGAGGGCTACGAGCGCCTCGCCGGCCTCCTGCGCTCGGCGCTGCCCGACTGGTCGTGGGTCGAGCCGCGGGGCGGCCTCACGCTGTGGGTCCGCCTGCCCTCGTCGACCGCGGAGGCTCTGGCCCGTGTCGCGCCGGCCCACGGCGTCGCCGTCGTGCCCGGGTCGGTGCACTCGCCCTCGCGGGCCTTCGCCGACCGGCTGCGCCTCCCGTACGTCCTCGACGGCGACCGGCTCGCCGAGGGCGTCGCGCGCCTGGCGCGCGCGTGGCGCGACTGCCAGCAGGGAGGCGCCGAAGGAAGGCTCGGCGTTCTCGTCTGAGGGGCCCCGCGGCGCGCTGGGTGGGCCATATCCGGTTCGCCCGCGGTCGGACGCGGTCGGGTAGCGCCCGCCGGCGCGCCTCACCGCGCGCGCGAGGGTTGAGTCTTGCCGCCGAAGGACACTAGGCTCGTGCTACACTGGTGGAGTGGAGGCGCGGCGATGCCCAACATGACGATAACGGCGGACGAGGAGGTCCTGCGGTGGGCGCGGATCAAGGCCGCGGAGAGCAACACCAGCGTGGCCCAGCTCGTCGGTGGACTGCTGAAGGAGAGGATGAGAGTCGAGCGGGGCTACGAGTCCGCGAGACGGCGTTTCATGGCCGTGAAGCCGCGGGTGCTGAGCAGCGCGCCCTATCCCTCCCGCGACGAGTTGCATGACCGCGCCGCTCTTCGTTGACACGAACCTGCTCGTCTACTCGCGCGACGCCCGTGATGCGGCGAAGCAGGAGCGCGCCCTGGAGTGGCTGGACTTCCTCTGGGACACGCGGCGCGGCCGCCTCAGCCGGCAGGTCCTGCAGGAGTACTACGTGACGGTCACGAGGAAGCTCCAGCCAGGCCTGACCGTCGCCGAGGCGCGGGCCGACGTGCGAGCCCTGTTCCACTGGCTGTCCCCGATCGACCCGGCCGCGCCGATCGAGGCAGCCTGGGCGCTGCAGGATCGGTGCTCGCTCTCTTTCTGGGACGCCCTGATCGTCGGGGCCGCTCAGACCATGGGCTGCAGATTCGTGCTCACCGAGGACCTGCCGGCCGGCCAGGAGCTGGAGGGCGTCCGCGTCGTCGGCCCCTTCGAGACGCGCCCGGCCGACCTGCCGGACTGACGCACGGGCGGGGCGCCTGACAGCGAGGCGGGCAGGCCCGTACCGGACGTCAGGCAGAGCGATCGTTCTACCGGGTCGCCGGATGCGCTGAGCGGCCCGGGAAACCGAATGGACAGTCCAGCCCGCAAAGAACACCACCACCGACCTCACGGAGGCTCGCCCATGACACGCCCCGGTCGTACCCGCATGGCCCTTTCGACCGCTCTGCTAGCGGTCACGGCGACACTGCCCGCCGGAGCCGCGCCCCGCCCGGCCATGCGCCCCGAGACGATCCTCTACGGGGCGGCCTACTACCACGAGTACATGCCCTACGAGCGGCTCGACAAGGACATCGAGCTGATGAAACGGGCCGGCATCAGCGTCGTCCGCGTCGGCGAGTCGACGTGGACGAGCTGGGAGCCGCGCGAGGGCGAGTTCCAGTTCGAGTGGATGGACCGGGTCGTCGACCGGATGCACGCGGCAGGGATCCAGGTCGTCATGGGCACGCCGACGTACTCCGTCCCGCCGTGGCTCTACGCGAAGCACCCCGAGATCATGGCGATCCCGCTCGGCCAGGTCCGCCAGGCGTGGCAGTTCTACGGGCCGCGCCAGAACATGGACATCACGCACCCGGTCTACCGGCAGTACTGCGAGCGGGTGATCCGGAAGATCGCCGAGCGCTACGCGAAGCGGCCGGGCGTCGTCGGCTGGCAGATCGACAACGAGACGGGCGCCTACAACACGGCCGGGCCGAACGTCCAGGCCGGCTTCAAGGAGTGGCTTAAGCGGAAGTTCGGCACGGTGGAGGCGCTCAACAAGGCCTGGGGCCTCGTCTACTGGGGCCAGCTCCTCGACTCGTGGGACAGCCTGCCGCCGCGCGACGGGATCCTGAACCCCGGCTGGAAGCTCGAGTGGGAGCGCTACCAGCGCTCGCTCGTCACCGACTTCCTCGCGTGGCAGGCGCGGATCGTGCGCGAGTACACGCCGGCGTCGCAGTGGGTGACCCAGGACTTCCACGGCGGCACGCGCACGGCGGTCGACTCGGCCGAGATCTCGAAGTTCCTCGACGTCGCCGCGATCAACCCGTACCACGAGACCCAGGACCGTCTCGACGGCTGGTGGATCGCGGCGATGGGCGACTTCACGCGCTCGATGAAGAAGGCGCCCTACCTCGTGACGGAGACGAACGCGCAGACGATCGGCTGGGACGCGAAGGGGCAGTTCCCGCCCTACGACGGACAGCTGCGCCTGCAGGCGTGGTCGCACGTCGCGAGCGGCGCCCACATGGTCGAGTACTGGCACTGGCACTCGCTCCACTACGGCCAGGAGACGTACTGGAAGGGCCTCCTCGGCCACGACCTCGAGCCGAACCGCGTGTACGAGGAGGCGACGCGGATCGGCGCCGAGCTCGGGCGGCTCGGGCCGTCGCTGGCCGGCCTCATGCCGAAGAACCGCGTGGCCATCCTCCACAGCGTGGACTCGCACTTCGGCCTGTCGTTCATGCCGATGGGCGCCGACCGGCCCGACGAGCGGGGGCGGCCGCGGGCCGACTACCTCAGCGTCGAGGACCAGCTCCACCGCGCGCTCTACGACCTCAACGTCGGCGCCGACTTCGTCTTCGCCGAGGAGCCGGACTTCGCCGGCTACGACGTGCTCTTCGTGCCGCCGCTCTACGTGGCGAGCGACGCGCTCCTCCGGAAGATCGCCGACTTCGCGAAGGGCGGCGGCCACGTTCTCCTCACCCCGCGCAGCGGCTTCACGGACGAGTTCGACACGGTGCGCTGGACGAGGATGCCGGGGCCTCTGCGCGAGGCGTGCGGCTTCAGCTACCAGGAGTTCTCGACGCTGCGCGAGCCCCTGCCGCTCCACGCCGACCCGTTCGACGCGAAGGCGGAGAACAAGGCGTCGGTGTGGGCCGACATGATCCTGCCGGAGACGGCGAAGGTGCTCGCGCGCTACGAGCACCCGTTCTTCGGGAAGTACCCGGCCATCACGCGGAACGAGTTCGGGAAGGGGACCGTCACGTACGAGGGCTCCTTCCTCTCCGACGCGCTGCAGCAGAAGGTCGTGCGCTTCGTCCTCGAGCAGGCGAAGGTCGACCTCGAGGACGCGGCGCTGCCGCGGCCGGTCCGCGCCCGCCGGGCGATCGGGCGCGACGGGAAGCCCGTCCGCTTCTTCCTCAACTTCTCGGCCGAGCCGCAGACGTTCCGCTACGGCCACCGCGCGGGCACGGAGCTCCTCGGCGGGAAGCCCGTCGCGCCGGGCCAGGAGCTGACGCTCGGCCCGTGGGACCTCGCCGTCGTGCGAGAGTAGGGCCCCACGGGCGAAGGCCGACGCGGCCTCCACCGACCGTTCGCCGGCCGAAATCGACCGTCCACCGAAGGCCCATAGCGCGGCTCCGCGTTCGCGGGGCACTCTGGCGGCCTTGGCCCCGGCCCTTCTCTTCGCGTTGCACGTCCTCGGTCCGCTGGCGGCGGTGTCACTTTCCGTGACCCTGTTCGCCTCGGCCTGGCGGGAGCGCGCGAGCTCGGCCGGCCGCCGCGACGCCGCGCGGCTCGCCGGCTGGACGGCGGCGGCGGCCCTCGCGTGGAACCTCGGGGCCCTCGCGTCCGCCGTCACGGTCTCGGGAACGCCCGGCCCGGGCCTGCGCGCCCTGCTCGCCGTCGCCTTCTCGGCGTTCGGCTTCCTGCCCGCGCTCTATGGGCACGCGGCCCTCCGGGGGAGGGCCGAACCGCCGCGCTGGGAGCGGGCGGTCCCCGCGGCGGCCTACGTGCTGGCGGCCGCGTCCGGGGTCGCCCACTTCTGGTTGGCCGCGGAAGGGGGCACCCCTCCTAGCCGGGGCGCGCTGCGCGCGGTGGCGGTGGGCGTGCTCTTCCTCACGCCGGCGTTCCTCGTCGCGTCGCGCGGGATCCGCCGCCGCGGACGCCTGCTGTCGGCCGCCGCGCTCGCGGTGTTCGGCGTCTCGGCGTGGCACCTGTCCCGCCACGTGAGCGTCGACGAGCCGCTGTCCTCGGTGCTCCTCGGGCACCATGCTTCGATCCCTCTCGTCGTCGGCATCCTCTGGCAGGACTTCCGGTTCGTCTTCACGGACGTGTTCCTGAAGCGCGCGGCGTCGCTCCTGTTGCTGGGCGCCCTCGTGCTCGGCCTCTACGCAGCGGTCGTGCTTCCCTTCCAGGCGGCGTCGGCCGAGGCCGACGGGCGCCAGCCCCTCGCCGTCGGTCTGCTGCTCGCCGCGTGGGGAGGTACCGCTCTGGCCTACCCCGTCCTGCAGTCGGGCGTCGCGAGATTCGTCGACGCCGCGCTCCTCGGCCGCGGGAACCTGGCGGAGCGACGCACGTCGCTCGCCCGCGATCTCCTCGCCGTCGAGTCCGAGGAGGACGTCCTGCGCACGGTCGCGAACGACCTCGACGCCGCCATGGGCTCGCCGGGGCTGCGGTGGGCCGACGTCGACGCGGCGCCGCCCTCGCGCGGGACGACGGTCGTCCCCGTGCCGACGGTCGAGACCCCGCGGTTCCGTCTGGAAGTGGGGCGGCCGGCCGGCGGACGGCTGCTCTCCGGCGATCTGGAGCTGCTGGAGTGGGCGGCGCTCCTCGCCGCCCGCCGCATCGACGCCGTCCGCCTCACCCACGAGCGGTGCCTCCGCGACCTGCGAGAGAAGCAGATCGAGCAGCTCGCGGCGGAGGCCGAGCTGCGCGAGCTTCGCGCCCAGCTCAACCCGCACTTCCTCTTCAACGCCCTCAACACGGTCGGGGCCCTCATGCGAACCTCCCCCGAGCGGGCGCGGCGGACGCTCCTCGACCTCACGAGCCTCCTGCGCGCGGTGCTGCGTCGCTCGGGGGGCGAGTTCTCGACCCTCGGCCAGGAGCTCGACCTCGTGGACTCCTATCTCGCGATCGAGCAGGCGCGGTTCGAGGAGCGCCTCGTGGTCGAGCGCACGGTCCCCGCCGAACTGCGGCGCGCGCTCGTCCCACCCCTCGTTCTCCAGCCGCTTGTCGAGAACGCCATCAAGCACGGCCTCGCGCCGAAGCGCGAGGGAGGGCGGCTGCGGCTGCGCGCGTGGTGCGCGGGGGGGCGGCTGGATCTCGAGGTGGAGGACGACGGCGCCGGCTCGACGCCGGCCGCCTTGGCTCGGGGCCGGGCGCGCGGCATCGGCCTCGGAAACGTGGAGAAGCGGCTCGCCGCGTACTTCGGGCCGGACGGGAGCCTCCGCGTGGAGTCGCGGCCAGGTCAGGGCACCACCGCCCGCGTCAGCCTGCCGTTCGTCGAGGAGGGCGCCGCCACGCGGGCGTCCGAGCGGCGCGAGCTCACGGCGATCCCGCGATGACCGGACCTCTGCGGGTGGCCGTCGTGGACGACGAGCGGCCGGCGAGGGCGTTCCTCGTCGAGATGCTCGCCGGACTGCCGGACGTCACGCTCGCCGGGGAGGCCGCCGACGGACGCGAGGCGCTCGGTGTCGTCGAGGCCTCGCGCCCCGACCTCCTCCTTCTCGACCTCCAGATGCCCGAGCTCGACGGAATGGAGGTCGTCCGCCTCCTTCCCGCCGAGGCGATGCCGCTCGTGGCCTTCGTGACCGCCTACGACGAGTACGCGGTGCACGCGTTCGAGATGAACGCGGTCGACTACCTCCTGAAGCCCGTCTCTCCCGCCCGTCTCCGGGAGACGATCGACCGGGCCCGCGAACGCCTGGGCCGGCCGCACTGGCGCCACGACGAGGTGCGGCGGGTGGAGGCCGCGACCCACCGCTACGCGGCGGAGGCGCGCCGCCCGCCTCTCGAGCGGATCCCGGTGCGGCGGCGGGAGGACATCTTCCTCCTGCCCGTCGAGCAGCTCGCGTTCGTCGAAGCCGACGGCGAGATGCTCCACCTCACGACGGTGCGGAACGAGCGCTTCACGGTCTCCTACCGGCTGCGGGACCTCGAGGCACGGCTCGATCCCCGGCGCTTCGTCCGGCTCTCGCGCGGGACGCTCGCGGCGGTGCGCCTCATCTCGCGCTTCTCGCCGATGCCGGGCGGCACCTACCTCGCGATCCTCGCGAATGGCAAGGAGCTCTCGGTCAGCCGCTCCCAGGCCCGCATCCTGCGCGACGCGCTGATGAAGCTCTGAGCCGCGCCGGCTCAGAACCTCGCCCCGAGCGATGCGCGGACGGTCCGGCCGGACTCGGCCGGGACGAGGTCCTTGATGAAGGAGAGGTGATTGCGGAAGACAGCGTCGCCCACGTTCTCGACGCGGAGAGACGCCGTCAGCAGGGCCGGCCCGCGGCGGAACGTCCAGGACGCGAACAGGCGCCCCGTGGCGTAGCCCGCGGTGGGTGTCTCCGCCCCGAGGACCCGGTCCTGTCGCGCGACCGCGAGCAGCTCGCCCCCCGCCTGCAACGCGCCCCGCTGCCACCGCAGGCCGAGGCGGAGCCGCGACGGCGGGATCCGCGGCAGGGGCCGGCCGTCGCGGAGCGAGCCCCGGACGGCGTCCGCCGCCGCCTCCACCGTGAAGCCGCGTCCCGCCCGCCACGACGCGCTCGCCTCCCCCCCGCTGAGGCGGCTGTCGGCGCCGACGAAGAGGTAGACGGGGAAGCCCTCCACGTCCTCGCCGGTCGGGTCGCGGAACACGAAGTCCGCGATCGAGTTGTGGAAGAGCGCGATCTCCGCGGAGCCTCGGGCGCCCCGCCAGCGCAACGAGGCGTCGAACCCCAGCGCGTGCTCGCTCGCCAGGTCGGCGCTCCCGACCTCGAAGGCGAAGTTCCCGATGTGCAGCCCGTAGAAGTAGAGCTCCTCCAGGGCGGGCCGGCGCGCAGCGCGCGAGAGGCTGGCCGCGAGGGCGAGGTCCTCGCGCGGGGTCCACGCGGCGCCGAGCGAGAGCGACAGCTCGGTGAAGTCCCGCGGGGGCAGGTCGCCCTCGGGCGTGTAGCGCGCGTGGTCGAGGCGCGCGGCCCCCTGGAGGGTCACGCGGCCGAGCGGCACCTCCTCGAAGGCGAAGGCGGCGAGCTCGCGCTGCGTGACGGGCGGCGAGAGCGCCTCGACGCCGGTGGCCGAGAACTCGCGGTGCAGGGCCTGGAGCCCGAAGCTCCCCCGCAGTGGGCCGACCGGCCGGTGGCGGGCGAGCAGCCGTGCGTCGGCCTGGTCGTTCGCGAACGTGGTGCCGACCTCGTCTCCCTCCAGCTCGCCGTGCCGGTAACGCCGCAGGGCGAGCGTCGCCCGCACCGTCTCGAATGCGCCCCCTCCGGGGCGCAGCTCCCCCTCGAGGTCCGCGGCGTGGCGGCGGGGGGTGATCGAGACGAGCCCCTCCTCGACGACCGGGATCCCGTAGCGGGCATCGTCGAGCTCGTAGCGCGCGGTGAGGTGGCCGGCGTCCCACACGCGCCCCACGCCCGCCCCGCCCCCCGCCGCGCGCGAGGCGCTGTTGGCGAGGGGGCCGAGAGGCGTCCGCACGTCGCCGGCCTCCCGGAAGCGCCCGTGCGCCCCCGCGGCCCACCCGCCCCCGCGGTGGCCGAGCGACCCGCTGAGCCCGCGCTCGCGCGAGCCCGAGCCGAGATCGGTGAGGATCGACGCGCGCGTGCCGAGGGGGCCACGAACGGGCAGCTTCTCGGAGACGACGTTCACGAGGCCCCCGATCGCGGCCGGGCCGTGCAGCAGCGTCGCCGGGCCCCGCACGATCTCGATGCTGGCCGCCGAGGCAGGGTCGAGCGTCACCCCGTGGTCGGCCGACTGGCTCGAGAGGTCCCCGGTCGACTGTCCGTCCTGCAGCACGAGGACACGGTCGCCGTCGAGGCCGCGCACGACCGGCCGCGACGGGGCGGGCCCGAACGAGCGCTCGGCGACGCCCGGCTGCGCGGCGAGCGTACCGCCGAGGCTGCCCGCGCCGCGCAGAGCGAGGTCCTGGCCGGCGAGGATCGAGGCAGGAGCCTGAAGGGCGAAAGGGTCGCGCTCGCCCGCCCCCACGACGAGAGCCTCGCTGAGCCGCGGCACGGCGTCGAGGGCGACGTCGAGAGGCTCCCGCCCGGCGCCGGCACGGACGACGAGCGGCACATAGCCTTCCGCTTCGACGACCAGGTCGTGGGCGCCGGGCGCCAGGCCCTCGAGCGAGAAGACGCCGCGCTCGTCGGCCCGGGTCTCGATCGCGCCCGCGGCGAGCGACAGCCGCGCCTTCGCGATGGCCTTCCCGTCGCGCGAGTCGCGCACGCGGCCGGAGACGGGCGCCGACTTCGTGGTCGCATCCGCCTCCGTCGGGTGCGCCTCGGCGCGTGCGGGCCCGGCCGCGTGAAGCGCGCAAAGGACGAGCCCGGCCGCCCTTCTCGATACCAGGGTCATGCCTTCAGGATCGGAACCCGGGTCGGCGACGACCAGCGGCATCGGGCGAGCGGGCGCCGCCGGGCGGCGAGCGGTCGGATGCGGTGGGCCGTCGGTCGGCGCGGCGGTGCCCGGGGCCGCGGTTACGGCGCGGCGGCGACCGCCACCGTGCCGTCCGCCGCGGCGATCGCGAGGGCGCGGTCGTCGGGAGACCACTCGAGGCGGGTGATGGAGGAGCCGAAGTCCAGCGCGGCCAGGGGACGCTTCGAGCGAGACGGGTGCCAGACCACGACGCGGCCGGCGCGGCAGCCGGACGCGAGGTATCCCGAGCGCCGCTGCCAGGCGAGGGCGCTCAGGAAGCCCTCGTGCCCCTCGAGCTGCTGCGGCCTCGTGCCCTCCGGCCCTCGCCCCCCGGTGTCCCAGATGGTCACGAGGGGGCTGCCCCCGGTCGCCAGGTACCGGCCCCCGGAGTCCCAGGACAGCTCGCGCACCTTCGCGGGGTAGCCCGACATCTGCAGGTCCTTCCCCTGCGCGACGATCCAGAAGTGCACGGTCGCGTCCTGGTCCCCGGTGGCGAGGTGGCGCCCGTCCGGGCTCCAGGCCAGGGCCAGGATCGAGCCCTTCCACTCGAGCCGGCGCACGGCCTCCGGCGAGCCCGGCCGCCAGAAGGTCAGGCCGCCGTAGGCGGCGGAGACGAGCTCGCCCCCGTCGGGTCGCCACCCGATGTCGCAGACCGTGCTCGCGTGGGGAGCGAAGTCGTGCTCGAGCCCGCCGTCCGCGCGCCACAGCCGCAGGCGGCGTCCCGCGGCGCTCGCGAGCGTTGCGCCGCGCGGCTGGAACGCGACGCGCTCGACCCACTCCGAGCCGCCGGGGAGCTCTCCCGCGAGGGCCCCGCCCTCCCAGAGGCGGACGAGGCCGTCCTGGCCCGCGGTCGCGAGACGCCGACCGTCCGCGCTCCAGTCGAGGTCCATCGTGCCGTTGCGGTGGCCGGCGAGGGCGTGCCGCCCTGCCCCGGACGCGCGGTCGAGCACGGCGACGGGCCCGGACGCGGCGGCGGCGGCGAGGGCGTCGCCGGCGGGCGAGAAGCCGAGCGCGATCGCGCAGTCCTCGACCTTCGCCCGCCAACGGACGCCGAGCGTCCCCTCCCGGGGCGCGATCCTCACGCGAGGCACGAGCGGAAGCCCTCGGTGAGCGCGGCGCGGTCGAGCCGGCGGCCGATGAAGACCATCGTGCTGCGGCGCGGGGCGCCGTCCCAGGGGCGGTCGGGCTGGCCGTCGAAGAGCATGTGGACGCCCTGGAAGACGAAGCGGCGGTCCTCGCCGCGGATCGAGAGGATGCCCTTCGTGCGGAAGATGTCCGTCCCCTTCTCGCGCAGCAGCGTCGAGAGCCACTTGTTGAGCCGCTTCTGGTCGAGGTCGCCCTCGATCTCGATCCCCACCGAGCCGACCTCGTCGTCGTGGGCGTGGTCCGGCTTGTACTCGCACGCGAACTCCGGGCGGACGCGGCCCCGCGAGGCCCACAGCTCCGGCTGGTACTCCGCGGCCGAGTGCTCGGTGAACAGGCCGTAGGCGCCCGGGGCGGGGACGTGGACGCCGAATTGGCTGCGCTCCCTGGACACCGCGAGCCGGTGGAGGGTCTCGCCGGGCTCGATCCACCCTCCCGCGCCCACCGTCCTCGCCTCCCCCGAAAAGAGGAGCATCGCGGCCTTCTCCCGAGCGCGAAGGGAGGGCTCCGCGGCCGAGGGCAGCGGGAGGAGGACGGCGTCGAACGTCTCGTCGGGGCCGCCGGCGAGGAAGAGGTCGTGGTCGCCCCGATCCAGGAGGAAGGCCCCCGCCCACTCGAAGGGGTGCTCGGGCTCGAGGAAGCGGGGGTCGACGTCGAGGGCGCGGGTGACGTTGAAGCCGCCGAGGTCGAGGATGCGGTCGATCGGGACGTCGGCGTTGCGCGCGTGGAACATCCGCGCGGTTGCGTTCATACCCCGCACCCGGGCCTCGAGGCGCGCGAGCTCGCCCTCGGGCACGAGGTCGGTCTTGTTGAGGACGACGGCGTCGGCGAAGGCGATCTGCTCCTGTGCCTCCGGGCTCGAGTCGAGGTGCTGCCACACGTGCTTCGCGTCGACCACGGTCACGATCCCGTCGAGGCGCAGGCGGTCCTTCATCTCCTCGTCCACGAAGAACGTCTGCGCCACCGGCCCGGGGTCCGCGAGGCCGGTCGTCTCGACGAGGACGTAGTCGAAGCGGTCCCGGCGCTTCATCAGGTTCCCGAGGATGCGGATGAGATCGCCGCGCACGGTGCAGCAGATGCACCCGTTGTTCATCTCGAAGACCTCTTCCTCGGCCCCGATCACGAGCGCCTGGTCGACCCCGATCTCCCCGAACTCGTTCTCGATGACCGCGATCCTCTTCCCGTGGTTTTCGGTCAGGATCCGGTTGAGGAGTGTCGTCTTGCCCGCCCCCAGAAACCCGGTCAGCACCGTCACCGGGACCCGCGAATCGCCCGCCGCCGTCGTGCCCATCGTCGCCCTCCGGTTCCTTCCCCTCGCCCTTCGTCCACTCCACCGGCTCGCCCTACGCGACGGCGGCGCCCCTCCCCGTCCGGTAGCGCTCGAAGACGTGCCGCTCGAGGGCGCGGGGCAGCGGGGCGAGCGCCCCCGCCTCCGCGACCCGCGAGGCCCACGCGAGGAGCTCCTCGTAGGCCTCCCGGCCGGCCAGGGAGCCGAGCCACGTGAGCCCGGCGCCCTCCGCCACCAGGACGACGTTCGCGACGTCGCAGGGACCGAGGCACCCGCTCACCGTGAGGTGCACGTGCTTCGCGAGCCCCCGGCGCCGCCACTCGTCCTTGAGCCAGTCGACCGGCACCTCCGCGTGGCCCTTGCGGGTCTCGCCGCAGCAGCAGCCCCGACACACCACCACCTGGGCGAGAGTGCGCCGCGAGGTGGCGGGGGCCTTCGTCAACGAAGGCCGCCCGCCGGCACGGCGGCGCCGGCCAGTCGGTCGAGGCTCCGCAGGACGTCCTCGCGGCGCCGGGGAGTCGACCCCGGCGGCAGAAGGCCCGCCGCGCGAAGCCGCTCGCCGACGTCGAAGGCCCACGGTCGCCGGGGGAAGCCCGCGGCCGCGAGCCCCGGCTCGCCGAGAACCGCCTCCACCGATCCCGCGCGAAGCGCGCGGCCCTCGGCAAGGACCACGACGTCGTCGGCCCACTCCGCCGCGAGGTCCACGTCGTGGGTGGAGAGCACGACCGCCGCGCCCGCGCGGCACTGCGCGTCGAGGAGCGCGAGGAGCGCCTCGCAGGCCGCGGGGTCGAGCCCCGCCGCTGCCTCGTCGAGGAGCAGCACCCGCGGCCGCATGGCGAGGATGCCGGCCACCGCGACCCGCTTGCGCTCGCCGAGGCTCAGGTGGTGCGGCGCGGCCGAGGCGAGCGCCTGGAGTCCGAGCGCCTCGAGCGCCTGGGCGACGCGCTGCTCGAGCGCCTCCCCGCGCAGGCCCAGGTTGCGGGGGCCGAACGCCACGTCCTCGGCCACGGTGGGGGCGAGGATCTGGTCGTCGGGGTCCTGCACCACGAGGCCGACCCGCGCACGCCAGCGGGCGAGGCCGGCGCGGTCGTAGCGCGGCGCCTCACCGTCCAGGCGCACCTCGCCCTCGGCGGGCCGAAAGGTGCCGTTGAGGACGAAGAGCAGCGTGCTCTTGCCCGCCCCGTTCGCGCCCAGGAGCGCCGTGCGCCTTCCCGGCGCGAACGCCGCGTCGAGGCCGCGCAGGGCCCGGGCGGCGCCTTCGTAACCGAAAGCGATCCCGCGCGCCTCGAGGGTCACGGCTCGCCCACCTGGCGGGCGAGAAGGCCACGCTCCATGCGCTCCGCACGCGCGAAGGCCCGGGCGAGGAGCGCCGCGACGAGGAGGCCGCTCGAGCGGACCCGGCTCCACGCATCGGCCCGGCCGAGCCGCGCGGCCTGGGCTCGCAGGAGGGCCGAGGCGGTGTCGGCGAGCACGAAGAGAAAGACGTACGCCGTCCACGCGACGTCGGCGAGGGCGGCCGCGAGCCCCCGTCGCCGGAGCCACTCGAGCGCGGCCCCGACCGGGGTCGTCAGGGCGAACAGCGCGACCCCGGCGGTGACCGCGGCCGAGCGGGCGAGCGTCAGGCCGAGGAGCGCCGCGCCCCCGGAGGCGAGCGAGAGGCCGCGCTCGGTGCTCAGGAGGAGAGGCAGCCCGCCGAGGAGCGTGAACGAGAGCGGCAGCGCGAGGAAGCGCCCGAGGTCCGAGGGGGCGACGCGCGCGCCGACGAGAGCGATCACCACCGAGAGCAGCCCCACGGCGATCGCCCAGGGGAAAGCGGGCGCGAGGAGCCCCCCGAGCACGAGCGTCCCCGCGAGCGCCGCCTTCGGCCCGACCGCCGCGTCGCGCCAGCGGCTGCGGTGGGCGGCGCGGTCGACGAAGAAGCCGCTCACGGGCGGCTAGCGCGCCTCTTCGCGGGCCGGACGCCGGCCGAGCGCCCAGGCGAGCGCCGCGGCGCCGGCGCCGGCCTGGAGGGCGAAGAGCAGGCGCTCGGCGCGCGGTCCCGGCTCGAGGAGGGGCCCGATCCACGGCTCGTAGCCCGGGCGGATCTCCTGAGCGAGGGCGGTCGCCGCGTCGTCCGTCCCTTCGCCCGAAGGGGCGATGAGCAACACGGCTGCCGCGCCGAGGACGAAGAAGAGCGCGGGAAGGCCGCGCCGCTTCAACGCGCGGCTCCGGGAACGGAGAGGGGCGAAGGAGACGAGCGGCGCGACAGCGCGGCGAGGGCCACCGCGGTGAGCGCGCCCTCGGCGAGCGCGAGCGGGACCTGGACCGGCGCGAAGAGGGCCGCGAACTTGCCGATGGCGACACTGGTCCCGCCGGCGGCGTCCGGGAAGGCG
>WBZP01002742.1_pt1 | contig 19884 bp, 20 predicted proteins | sample 5204301 | NCBI WGS metagenome assembly WBZP01 (sample SAMN12412401, study PRJNA552823) | activated sludge metagenome | isolation source: activated sludge from nitrification reactor of wastewater treatment plant... | place: USA: Pennsylvania | collected 2017
CGTCCTCCTGCATGTTCTCGCTGTTCTTTGTCCGCGCGGGAATCTGCGCGCCGTTCACGTCCATCACGGCCTGTCGGAGAATGCCGATTGCTGGGCCGCTTTCTGCGCCGACTATTGCCGTGATCTCGGCATCGACCTGCTCGTCGAACGTGTCGAAGTCGACCGCCACAGTGGTCTCGGGCTCGAAGCGGCGGCACGCGAGGCGCGTTACCGGGTGTTTTCCGGGTCGGCCGGCGAATTGCTCCTGCTCGGGCATCATCAGGGCGACCAGGCGGAAACCCTGCTCTTCAACCTTCTGCGCGGCGCCGGGGTGGCCGGGGCGGCCGGCATTCCGGTGGAACGGCGCCGGCAACAGCTGCGTATCCTGCGCCCCCTGCTCGACGTGTCGCGCGACGCGATCGAAACCTATGCCCGCGATCACCAACTTGCCTGGGTGGACGACGAAAGTAACCGCGACACCGGGCTGTCGCGCAATTTCCTGCGCCACCGGGTGTTGACCGTGCTTGGCGCGCGCTTTCCCGCTGCTGAAAGGAATCTGGCGCAGGCGGCGGGACACTTCGCCGAGGCCGATGTCCTGCTCGGCGAACTGGCCCTCATCGATTGGCGGTCGGCTGCCGACGGCGAAGCCTTGAAGCTGGCGATGCTCCGTGAATTGTCCCTGCCGCGCCTGAAGAACCTGCTGCGCTACCGGCTGCGCCAGTTGGGCTGGCGTGCTCCCGCGGCGGTACGCCTCGATGAGTTTGCGCGACAGCTCCAGACCGCCGGCGCGGATCGTCATCCGGCGCTCGATCTCGCCGAGGGCACCTTGATTGCCGGTGGCGGCGTACTGCGCTGGGTCGCCCGCAGGTAACAATCTGTTACCAAGCGCCTTTCCGCCACAGGGACCCTTCAGTTACAATCTCAAAGTTATCTTCTTGCTGAACCACAGACCATGATTACCGGATCCATTGTCGCCATCGTTACACCCATGCACGAGGATGACAGCCTCGATTTGAATTCCCTGCGCAATCTGATCGACATGCATGTGCGCGAGGGTACCGATGCTATCGTCATCGTCGGCACCACCGGCGAGTCGCCGACCGTCGATGTCGCCGAGCACTGCGAGCTGATTCGCGTCACGGTCAACCATGCCGCCGGCCGGATTCCCGTGATTGCCGGCACCGGTGCCAATTCCACCGACGAAGCGATCGAGTTGACCGAGTACGCGAAGAGGGCCGGCGCCGACATGGCGCTTTCGGTTGTTCCCTACTACAACAAGCCGACTCAGGAAGGTCTCTATCGCCACTTCAAGGCGATCGCCGAGGCGGTCGAATTACCCATTCTGCTCTACAACGTCCCCGGCCGCACGGTGGCCGACATGTCCAATGACACCATCCTGCGTCTGGCGCAGGTGCCGGGCATCGTCGGTGTCAAGGACGCAACCGGCAACCTTGACCGTGCCTGCGACCTCATTGCCCGCGCCCCTGAGGGCTTCGCCCTCTACAGCGGCGATGACATGACCTGCGTCGCGTCGATCATGCTCGGTTTCCACGGCAACATCTCGGTCACCGCCAACGTGGCGCCGCGCCTGATGCACGAGATGTGCGTCGCGGCCGCTGCCGGCGACGTCGCCCGCGCCCGCGAAATCCACTTCCGGCTGCTCGGCCTGCATCGCGACCTGTTCTGCGAAGCCAACCCGATTCCCGTGAAGTGGGCTGTCCAGCAACTCGGGCTGATGCCGGGCGGTATCCGCCTGCCGCTGACACCCCTGTCCGAAGCCAACCATGCCCGGGTTCTGGCTGCCATGCGCCATGCCGGCCTGCTCGCCTGACGGAGTGAACATGAATCATCGCCTTTCGTGGTCTGTTCCTGTACTGACATTGCTGGCCATTGTCGTCGGCGGATGCAGCATCGCTCCGGATTCAAAGAAGATCGAGTACAAGTCCGCGGGCAAGGTTCCTTCGCTCGAGGTCCCGCCGGATCTCACGCAGGTGACGCGTGACGACCGCTATGCGGTTCCGGATGCGGCAGGCAAGGGCAGCGCGACCTTCTCCGCCTATACTGCCGAACGCACGCCGGCGGCTCAGGCGAAAAATTCCGTCGTTCTGCCCCAGGTCGAAAAGGTCCGGGTCGAGCGTTCCGGTAACCAGCGCTGGCTGGTGGTGACCGCGCCCGCGGACAAGCTGTGGGGTCCGGTCAAGGATTTCTGGCAGGAGAACGGCTTCATCATCGCCATAGAACGGCCCGATGCCGGGGTGATGGAGACCGATTGGGCCGAGGACCGCGCCAAGATCGATGACGACATCATTCGCGGTACACTTGGAAAATTCCTGGATTCCCTTTATTCGACTGGTGAGCGCGACAAGTTCCGGACCCGCTTCGAACCCGGCGCGGAGCCAGGAACTACCGACATTTTCGTCAGCCACCGCGGCATGGAGGAAGTCTATACCTCAACCTCCAAGGATGAGACGCGCTGGCAACCGCGTCCCGCAAACCCGGAACTCGAGGCGGAGATGCTGCGGCGCCTGATGGTCAGCCTTGGGGCGGAAAACAAGCGCGCCGAAGCCAGCGTCGCCGCGGCCAAGGCCGAGCCGCGCGCCAGGCTGGCAAGCAGCAACGAAGGGAGCGGAACGCTGGAGGTCTACGAAAGGTTCGACCGCGCCTGGCGCCGGGTCGGTCTGGCTCTGGATCGCGTCGGATTCACGGTCGAGGACCGCGACCGCTCGAAGGGACTTTACTACGTTCGCTATGTCGACCCGGATGCCAACCTGGCGAAGGGCACCGGCTGGCTCGACAAGCTGAGCTTCTGGAAGAGTTCCCCGCCGGCCGGCAGCGGCAAGCCGCAGTACCGCATACATGTCAGCGAATCGGGACAGAACAGCGTCGTTCAGGTGCTTTCCAGCGAGGGTGGCACCGATAAATCGGAAACCGCGAAAAGGATCCTGAGCCTGCTCTATCAGCAGTTGCAGTGATCCGTTACGCGTCGCTCGGTAGCGGCAGCGCAGGCAATGCGCTGCTCGTCGAAAGCGGCGCAACCTGCCTGATGGTCGATTGCGGTTTCGGGCAGCGCGAGACGTTGAGGCGTCTCGCGCGCCTCCAGCGCAAGCCGGTTGACCTGAGCGGGATTCTGATTACCCACGAGCATGGCGACCATATCGGCGGCGTATTTCCGTTTGCCCGGCGCCATCGCCTGCCTGTCTGGTTGAGTCACGGAACCCTCGCGGCATGCGTAGCGGCAGCGGCCGACGTGGATGTGCGAATCATCGACAGCCATGAGGCGTTCGTGGTCGAAGCGCTGGAAATCCAGCCTTTTCCGGTTCCGCACGATGCTCGGGAGCCCGTTCAGTACGTGTTCTCTGACGGTGTCCGGCGACTGGGGCTGCTGACCGATGCCGGTGACGTCACCCAGCACATGCGCAACGTGCTGTCGGGAGTCGACGGGCTGATTCTCGAATGCAATCACGATGCCGCGCTGTTGGCTGCGTCGAACTATCCGCCATCATTGCAGCGGCGGATTGCTGGCCGTCTCGGTCATCTGGAAAATGACGCGGCAGCGGGACTGTTGCGGGAGATCGATTGCGGCAGGTTGCAGCATGTGGTTGCGGCGCATCTGAGCGAGCGCAACAACCATCCTGCGCTGGCGATCGGCGCTCTCGCGAAAGTGCTCGACGATGCCGCCGAGCGGGTCAGCGTGGCCTGCCAGAAAGCGGGCTTCGACTGGCGCCAACTGGCCTGAAGGTCAACAAAAAAGCGGGGCCGCAGCCCCGCCTTTGCCGAAACCCGAAGAACTACTTCTTGGCTTCCATGCCGGCCATGCCGCCTTGCTTGCCGGCGTCCATGGCAGTGCTGTCCTTGCCAGCCATTCCGGCCATGCCAGCCTGCGGAGCAGCAGCGCCGGCCATGCCAGCCTGTTCGGCAGGCTTGGCGGCTTCCATGCCGGCCATGCCACCTTGCTTGCCCGCTTCCATGCCAGCCATGCCGGCTTGCGGAGCGGCCATGCCGGCCATACCGGCTTGCGGAGCGGCAGCCGGAGCCGGAGCGGCGGCGGCAGGAGCGGGCGCCGGGGCAGCAGCCTTCGGTTCTTCCTTCTTGCCACAGGCAGTCAGGGCAACGGCAAGCAGAGCAGCAACGAGAATAGACTTATTCATGGGGATTTCCTTATCGACAAGAAGAAAAAGTATGGCAAATATTGATGGTCTTCAAGACCAATCGCTATTGATTATATCAATATTTCGAATCAGAGTAGAAAATCCGACTTCTCTCTCCATTCAGGGTTTCACAGGCCCAGCGTCGTAGGGGTGACCGGCGTTCCGCCCTCGGCCCAGATCTCTGCAAAGCGGCGGCGATAGGGCATGACCTCGTCCGGTTCGTCGATCAACAGTTTGCCGCGCGGCTGATTCCGGTCGAAGCGGATCAATGCATGTTCGTCGTCGACCAGGATCACCGAATCACGCAGATGAGCGAGCTGTTCCGGCGTCTGCTGCGCTGCGCTGTTGTGACTGTAGACAGTCAGCAGGCGCCGGGTCAGCGGTTGTCGCTGCTGTAGCGGCTCGCAGTTGCGCAAGGCGATGCGCAGACAGTCCGCTTGCAGCGCGGAGAGGGGTGCGCTGAGCGCTTCGATGCGTTCCGGCGTCTCGAGGTGCAGCATCCCGAGGTCTTCGTCATAGATCCACACCTGCTTGGAGGCGAGGGCCAGGATCCGGTCGATCGCCGACTGGTACTCGTTCCAGGAAGTGATTAGTTCGCGAGACATGGTTTGAAGTTTAGACCATTGGTAGAATTTGCGCTTTTTTCGGAGCCAGTCATGCCGATAGGCGTCATCGAGTCCCTCGACCACGAAGCCCGTGGAATCACTTGTCGGGAGGACAAGACGATTTTCGTCGACGGTGCCCTGCCTGGTGAAATTGTAGAATACGCCAGCTTCCGGAGAAAGCCCGGTTATGAAATTGCGCATCTGGTCCGGGTGCTTTCCGGTTCGCCTTCGCGAGTCAAGCCACGCTGCGAATACTTTGGCGTCTGTGGCGGATGCGCCATGCAGCACCTCGAACTGTCGGCGCAGGTTGCCGCCAAGCAGCGCGTTCTCGAGGACAGTCTGCGGGATATCGGGCGGGTTCGGGCAGGGCAGATCCTGTCCCCGATTCAAGGCGCGCCGTGGGGCTATCGTCACCGCGCCCGTCTCGGCGTGCGCAATGTGCCGAAGAAGGGAGGCGTGCTGGTCGGCTTCCACGAGCGCCGCAGCAGCTATATCGCCGACATGCGCTCCTGCGCCGTGCTGCCGCCGCGGGTCTCGGACCTGCTGTTGCCGCTGCGCGAACTGGTCGCCGCCCTGTCCATTTCCGAGCGCTTGCCGCAGATCGAAGTGGCCGTCGGCGAGGAATGTACAGCCCTGGTCCTGCGCATCCTCGAACCGCTGAACGGCAATGACGAGGAACTCCTGAGAGGGTTTGCCGACCGCCATGGCATCGTCTTCTACCTGCAGCCCAAGGGTCCGGATACCGTGTATCGCTTCTACCCGGTTTCCGGAGCGCGACTCTCGTATGTTCTTCCGGAGCACGGCCTCGAATTCGAATTCCGGCCGACCGACTTCACCCAGGTCAACCATGCGGTCAACCGGGTTCTGGTGCGCCGGGCCCTGCGCCTGCTCGATCCGCAGCCGGGTGAGCGGATCGCCGACCTGTTCTGCGGACTGGGCAATTTCACGCTGCCGATTGCCTGCTCGGGAGCCTCAGTGGTTGGGGTGGAAGGCAGTCAGGCGCTGGTCGAGCGCGGGCGCCAAGGTGCCGTCGCCAACGGGCTTGCCGATCGTGTCGAGTTCGCGGTAGCCAACCTCTTCGAATGCACGCCGGAATCGCTGGCGATGCTTGGGCGCTTCGACAAGATGCTGATCGACCCGCCGCGCGAGGGTGCGATCGAGGTGGTCAAGGCGCTCCCGGCAGACGGTCCGCGGCGCATCGTCTATGTCTCATGCAATCCGGCAACGCTGGCGCGGGATGCGGCTGTATTGGTTCAGGTCAAGGGCTACAAGTTTAAGGCCGCCGGGGTGGTGAACATGTTCCCTCACACTGGTCATGTCGAGTCGGTTGCGGTCTTCGAAAGGGCATGAAAAAGGGCGGCCGCAGCCGCCCCTTGATCGAGGATGCGACGTTCAGTCGCGGTCGCCGGTGAAAGCCATGATCAACTGCAACAGGCTGACGAAAACGTTGTAGACGTCGAGGTAGACCGCGAGCGTCGCCGAAATGTAATTGGTTTCGCCACCCTGCACGATACGGCTGATGTCGTAAAGGATGTAGGCGGAAAACAGGACGACGACAACGGCGGCGACGGTCAGCGACAGGGCCGGAATCTGGAAGAAGATGTTGGCGACCGCGGCGAGCAGGACGACGATCATGCCAACGAACAGGAATTTGCCCATGCCGCTGAAGTCACGCTTGCTGACCGATGCGATGGTCGCCATCGTCGCGAAGATGGCGCCGGTTCCACCGGCCGCCAGCGCGATCATCGACCCGCCGTTGGAGAAGCCGAGGGCGACCTGCAGGATGCGCGACAGCATCAGTCCCATGAAGAAGGTGAAGCCGAGCAGCAGGGCTACGCCGAGGCCACTGTCCTTGTTTTTCTCGATGCCCCACATGAAGCCCCAGGCGACCCCGAGGAACAGCATGAAGGCAAGGAACGGGCTGCCCGCAAGGAAGCTGAACTGCAGTTGGATGCCGACCAGAGCGCCGATGACCGTCGGCGCCATCGACAAACCGAGCAGCATGTAGGTATTGCGCAGAACCCGGTTTTGCTGGAGGACAAGTTCCGGGGAGCCGTGACCGGCGACTTGGAAGTCGGTTTGCATGCAGAATCTCGCTTTCTGGAGGTTGATACGGTCGCTAAGACTAATCGAGGCGCCCAAAAGTTTCAATAGATTGTTGACCGACCCGCTAGGGTATTCTTGCGCCGCGCCATGCTATGATTTCGCCCCGTCAGTGCGGCGAGCGAGAGGTCGGACGTGCCGACGCCGGCGCTTGTCGCAGGTGGGCGCTGGAGGTGTGGCAGAGTGGTCGATTGCACCGGTCTTGAAAACCGGCAAAGGGAAACCTTTCGTGAGTTCGAATCTCACCGCCTCCGCCAGATTAATCAAAAAAAGCCCATGAAAATCATTGGCTTATTTGCAGACCCATGGGTCCGTTAAATGTCTGTCAGGCGGCCAAGGCAAGTCCCAGCCTGTGAATGGCATTGATGTCGCGGTCATACCTTATGCTGACAGGGTCTTTGATCGAAGGAATGAGTAACATGAATCAGACTGATGTGGCACCCCCCACACCTCAGCCAACCAACGTCGTGTTTATTGATGGCGACTGGCTATCGGTGGGTACACAGCATGGACGACTCCCGCTCTCCTACTCGCGACTAATATCCTTCTTGAAGACCAGATTTGGTGAAGCTACTGTCGTTCGGATGTACTTGTCAGCAACAACCAAGGGGCGTGGGGCCTCTCGTCTGGCTGACACACTAAGCAAACTGGGAATCACAGTTCACATTATCCCGATGGTGCTGCACGGAAGGAGCAATATAGACATGCGCTTGGCTATTGACGCGACAGCGCTCCCTGCTCACATCCAAACGTTCGCACTCGTGTCAGGGGATTCCGACTTCGTTCCGCTACTCAATCGTATGAAAGAAACTGGACGACGGACAATTCTGATATCGTTTCCACTGATGCGCTCCACCTTGCTGCGCGATGCTGCCGACGACTTCATTAACCTTGAGACAGTTGTGAGCGGTCGTAGCACACGAGAGACAAAGCACCCACCTTCACCGGCGTCACAGCAGGTGCGCTACCGTCCTCCTAGCCAGATCGTCATCGACAAGGGCGAGCACCTAAAGCCGTATCTCATCATCCGCAAACTACTCGTTGCGGCCCAAAAAAATGTTGGCATCATTGATCCCTACCTCGGTGTGGAGTTGTTCGAGTTGCTCGCGTGCCTTCAAACGCAAGTGAGCGTGTCCATGATCACTGATGAAAAACATCTGCCGCCGGATCTCAGAGCTCTCGTGACCCGATGCCGAAAGGAAGGGCGCCAATTACGGGTATATATATCCAGGGATGTCCATGACCGATACATGCGGATTGATGACGACTGGTGGCACAGTGGCCACTCATTCAAAGACCTCGGAAGTCGAGTGTCACAGCTCACCCACGTCGAGCCGGCTAATCTAGAAGCGATGCGCCAGATCGAGCAGCGAACGCTAGTTCGAGCCAAAGAGCTTTATCCATAACGGTAGCTCTCGGACGCGCGATCGTCTAGCCAAGGCGTCCAGGCGACGCCCGATTGAACGGCTGCCTTCAAAGGTTGCCTACTTCCGCTTGGGGTCCGGACACGACGGACCCCTTTCGGACCCATTTTCGACTTCATGGCCGGAAAGCGGTCGTTGAATTTTCGCTTTCCGGAAGCAGCCAGCACCGAGTACTCACGACCCTGAACGGCCGGCAAGGTTGCCCTGCCACCGCGAAGCGAGGTGCGAAATCCGCCTGCGCCTTGGCGAAAATGCCCAGCGCCGGAGTCAGTCTGTCCCGAGGCGAACCGCATCGGCCCAGCAATTCGGCGTTTCGTAAAGGCGGACGCACTCGAGTTGCAGGTGATTTCCGTAGGTGTCGCGGTAGACCGCGTTGAGGCGGTCAAAAGCGATTCTGGCCAGGTTTTCCGCCGTTGGCACATGGTCAAGGAGGGCTGTCTTGTGGCCGGGAAGCGAGGCCAGGAAATCGACGATGGCGGCATCGCCGGAATAGGCCAGGAAGGCGTGATCCCATGCGTCGACCAGGTGTTCCCGCGCCAGTTGCTTGACCTGCGAGAAGTCCATGACCATGCCGTTGGCGGCGTCGCCGGCCTTGTCGATGATCTTTCCCGAGAGCGTGATCTCGATGGCGTAGCGGTGGCCGTGCAGGTGCCGGCACTGGCTGCGGTGATCGGGGATGCGGTGGCCCGCGTCGAATTCGAGGCGGCGGGTGATCAACATGGCGGAGTCGTCCCTTGAGTGGTCGCGGATTATACAATGGGCGGATGCTGACAATTGCCAACCACCGGCGTGACAGTGCCGGCCTGCGCTACGTGTATCCCGTGGTTTCGCGCCGCGCCGGAGGCGTTTCGGTGGGCATCAACCTCAATGTCAATAACGCCTGCAACTGGGCCTGCGTCTATTGCCAGGTCGAGAACCTGACCCGCGGCGGGCCGCCGGCGATCGATCTCGAACTTTTCGAGCGGGAACTGACGGGTTTTCTGGGTGATGCGCTGACCGGCGACTTCATGGCGCGCAAGGTGCCCGTCGAGGACCGCCGCCTGGTGGACGTGGCGTTTTCCGGGAATGGCGAACCGACCAGCGCCGCCGATTTTCCCGAAGCGGTTCTGCTGGTACGGCGTGTCCTGGAGCGTCACGGGCTGGCCGGCAAACTGCCGGTACGCCTGATCACCAATGGCAGCCTGTTGCATCGCCGGAGGGTGCAGGAGGGCATTCGCACCTTGGGCGAACTGGGCGGCGAAGTCTGGTTCAAGCTCGATCGCGGCACGCCCGCCGAAATCGAGGCAATCAATCGCGTCCCGATGGATGAGCAGCGGATTCACCGCAATCTGGCGCGATGCGCGACGCTGGCCACGACCTGGATCCAGACCTGCTGGTTCGCCCTGGATGGCGCGGCGCCCGATGCTGCCGCCCGCGCAGCCTATTGCGACCTGCTCGGAATGGTGGCGACCGGTGTTGCCGGGATACAGCTTTACGGACTGGCGCGGCCGTCGCTGCAACCCGCCGCTCCGCGCCTGCAACGCCTGGCAGCGGATGAACTCGAGGAGTTCGCCGCCGAGATCCGGAAAAAAACAGGCCTCCCCGTTCTGATCTCCCCTTGATGCCTGTCGTTTCCACCCACTGCGACGTCCTCGGGGCGCGGTCGACGGCCTTTACCGTCCGGTTTTCAGGCGGCCTTCTTGCCCTTGCCGTGCGCCGACTTCTTCAGCGACTTGTACATCTCGGGTTCCTTGGTCTTCAGGTATTCGACGACTTCCCAGTCGTCCCGCGTGATCGACGCGATGTCGATTCCCTCGACGTGCACCAGCCGCAACAGTTCACGGACGGGCTTCGGCATGTTGCGCCCACTCTCGTAGCGGGAGCCGCCACTCTGGGTCACGCCGAGCGTCGACCAGAATTGTTGCTGATTGAGTCCGAGTCTGCGACGAATTTCCCGGGCGTCAATTGTTTCAGGGGTTCTTGTATTTGCCATCATTCAATCTCCAGTTCGTCAGCGTTCCCGAAATACCCAAGCATCCTGACGATCTATGCCTAAGGTCATATGGCCGATTATATTGGTCTGTATGACATCTGACAAGTGCTGATGCCATAAAGTTTCCCCGCGGCGTATTGTGCCGGGGAACGCTCGATTTCGCGACGTCCAAGCCGTTGCCCGGCGAGGCCATCGCCACCGGGGCGCAATTCGATGTCGGTTCGCTGGCGGTCATGGAGTCCGCCAAGATGGCCGGCGTTCCGGGCGGGGGCATCTTGCTCATCATGGTAAACTGCCGAATCCATTTCAAACCGATCCTTCCCATGTCCGGCAATACATTCGGTACCTTGTTCGCTGTCACTTCCTTCGGCGAGTCGCACGGCCCGGCAATCGGCTGCGTCGTCGATGGCTGCCCCCCCGGACTGGACCTGTGCGCCGCCGACATTCAGGACGAACTCGATCGCCGCAAGCCGGGCACGTCCCGGCATGTCACCCAGCGCCGCGAGCCGGATGCGGTCGAAATTCTCTCCGGCGTTTTCGCGGGCAGGACGACCGGGACGCCGATCGCCTTGCTGATCCGCAACCAGGACCAGCGCAGCAAGGATTACGGCAATATCGCCGACACCTTCCGGCCGGGCCACGCCGACTACACCTATACCCAGAAGTACGGTTTCCGCGACCATCGCGGTGGCGGCCGCTCCTCGGCTCGCGAGACCGCGGTTCGCGTGGCGGCCGGGGCGATTGCCCGCAAGTGGCTGCGCGAGCGCTTTGGCATCGGCATCCGCGGCTGGATGAGCGCCCTGGGACCGATCGAGATTCCCTTCGTTTCTGCCGACTACATCGACGGCAATGCCTTCTTCGCGCCCAATGCGGCGCTGGTGCCGCAACTCGAAACCTACATGGACGGCTTGCGCAAGTCGCTGGATTCGGTCGGCGCCAGGGTCACCGTCACGGCGACCGGTGTTCCGCCAGGCTGGGGCGAGCCGGTCTATGACCGTCTGGATGCCGGGATCGCCTACGCGATGATGGGCATCAACGCGGTCAAGGGCGTCGAAATCGGCGCCGGCTTCTCTTCGGTCGCGCAGCGCGGCAGCGAGCATGGCGACGAAATGACGCCGCTGGGCTTCGTCAGCAACCACGCCGGAGGGATCCTCGGCGGCATATCGACCGGTCAGGATATCATCGTCAATCTGGCGATCAAGCCGACCTCGTCGATTGCCCAGCCTCGGCGCTCGATCGACGTTCGCGGCCAGGCAATCGAGGTGGCCACCGAGGGCCGGCACGATCCCTGCGTCGGCATCCGCGCGACGCCGATTGCCGAAGCCATGCTGGCGCTCGTGTTGATCGACCAGGCTCTGCGCCATCGGGCGCAGTGTGCCGATGTCGTGGTCAGCACGCCGCGCATTCCGGGAAAAATCGCGTAAAATCCGAAAATTTGCCGCTGCTCAAGGCGGAAAAGCCGCAAAGGGAGACCAACATGCAAGTCGAACACCACGACCTTCACCACGAATTTCCTGACATGAACGATGCGATTGATGCGCTGAAGACCGGCAATGCGCATTTCGCCAAGCTGTTCGACAGCTACAATCGCCTCACCGGCAAGGTCGAGGATCTGGAAGAGCATGACATGCCGGTCGCGGATTTCACGCTAGAAGACATGAAAAAGCAGCGCGTCAGGCTCAAGGACGAGTTGTACCACCTGCTGCTGGCCTTCCGTGCCGGCCAGAAGTCGGTCAGCGCCTGATAGTCCCTCTCCCCGCGGTGCATCCGGTAAGATTGCCGGATGCATGCTCTGCCTTACTGGCGCCTCTCGGGCTATTACTTCTTCTACTTTGCCTTCATTGGCGCGTTTTCGCCCTATTTCGGGCTCTATCTTCAATCGCTGAGTTTTTCCGCCTGGGACATTGGCCTGCTGATGTCCCAGATGCAGCTCATGCGCCTGTTCGGCCCCAATCTCTGGGGCTGGCTGGCCGATCGCTTCGGGCGGCGCATGGCGATCATCCGTCTCGCGGCACTGGCCGGGCTGGCCGGATTCACCGCCTTCTTCTGGGTCGACCGGCTGGGCGGAATGCTGGTCGCGATGGCGGTTCTCGCCTTCTTCTGGAGCGCCGCGCTGCCGCTGGTCGAGACACTGACCTTCGACCACCTGCGCGAGGAGCGCGGACGCTACAGCCGCATCCGGCTGTGGGGGTCGGTTGGTTTCATCGTCGCCGTGCTGGGTACCGGCGCCGTGCTCGATGTCCTGCCGCTTAACGGCGTGCTCTGGGTGTGCTGGGGAATCCTGGCCGGCATTCTGTTGCTGGCGGCGGTCCTGCCGGATGTGCCCGCCGTGCCGCATCCCCATGGCAGCCTGGCGGTTCGCGACATCCTGCGCCAGCCGCGGGTGCGGGCGCTGCTCGCCGCCTGTTTCACCATGTCGGCGGCGCATGGCGCGCTCTACGTCTTCTATTCCATCCATCTGGCTGATCACGGTTACAGCAAGGCCGAGGTTGGCGCCTTGTGGTCGCTCGGCGTGCTCGCCGAGATCGCCGTCTTCATGCTGATGGCACGGCTGACCCGGCGCTATTCGCTGCGCGTTCTGTTGCTGGCCAGCTTCTCCGTCGCCGTGTTGCGTTTCCTGCTGATCGGCTGGGCGGTCGAGTCGCCGGCGATCATGGTTGTGGCGCAGTTGATGCACGGCCTGACCTTTGGCGCCTACCACGCAGCGTCGATCGCGGCGATCAACCTGTGGTTTCCCGGTCGCGCGCAGGGGCGCGGGCAGGCGCTCTACTCGAGCATCTCGTTCGGCGCCGGTGGCTTGCTCGGCGGGCTGATCAGCGGCTGGACCTGGGATGGCATCGGCCCCGGCTGGACCTACACGCTGGCTTCGGCCTTCGCCGTTGCCGGCTTGGCGCTGGTCTGGCGCTGGGTGCGCGGGGATGTCGCGGTCGACGCTCCCGGCGAGGCAAAAGCCGCCGATCCTGTGCCATAATTCAACGCCTTAAGGTTCAACTGCAGCGTTTCATGGCGAAGACACTTTACGACAAGCTCCGGGAAAACCATGTCGTCCATCAGGAAACGGACGGCACGGCGCTCCTCTACATCGACCGCCACCTCGTCCACGAGGTGACCAGCCCGCGGGCTTTCGAAGGCCTGAAGCTGGCCGGTCGCAAGCCGTTGCGGGTATCCTCCATCGTCTCGACGCCGGATCACAACCCGCCGACCGACCACTGGGACGAAGGGATCAAGGATCCGGTCTCGCGTCAGCAGGTCGAGACGCTGGATGCCAACATCCGCGAAGTCGGCGCGCTGGCTTACTTTCCGTTCAAGGATCCGAAGCAGGGTATCGTCAATGTCGTCTGCCCCGAGAATGGCGCGAGCCGGGCTGCTCGATGTGTCTGGCGATGAAGGCCGACCGGCAGGGGCCAGACAAGCGGACGCATCTGGTCAGCCCGGCAAGGGTGGTCATGCGTTGGTTGCCGATCGGTCTGCTGGCAGTTGTGTTTGCCGGCTGCAATACCGCCCAGGGGGTCAAGAAGGACGTTGCTATCGGCGTCGACAAGACCGGCGAGGCGTTGCAGAAGAGTGGCGAGGCGGTCGGCAACGCGTTGAACAAGACGGGTGACGCGGTCGGGGGCGCCCTCAAGAAGAGCGGCGAAGCCGTGCAGAAGAAAGTGGAATGATGAAAAGGTTCGTTCGCCTGGAACGGCTGGTCGCTCTGCTCGACCGCGGCAATGTCGATGCCGACGCCATCATTCCCAAGCAGTATCTTCTTCAGCAACTGCTTCAAGAACGGCATCCTGCCGATCGTGCCGCCAGCCGCCGAGGTCGCGGCGCTGTTCCGCCAGGTCGAGGCGGTGCCGGGTTGCAGGCTGGTCGTCGATTTGCCGGCGCAGGCGGTCGTGCGCCCCGCCGACAAGATTCGCGAATTCGAGGCCAGGTGCCGTATCGGGCAGCCCTGGCTGTTCTCTTGACGAGGAAATGACTATGAAAATCTGTGTATTGCCGGGTGACGGCATCGGTCCCGAAATCACCGCCGAAGCGCTGCGCGTGCTCAAGGCGCTGGGCCTGGATTTCGCGATGGAAGAAGCGCTGCTCGGCGGTTGCGCGGTCGACGCCACCGGCAGCCCGTATCCGGAAGCCACGCAGAAACTGGCGCGCGCGGCCGATGCCGTGCTGCTCGGTGCCGTCGGCGGCCCGCAGTGGGACACGTTGCCGCGCGAGCAGCGCCCGGAACGCGGCCTGCTCGGCATCCGCAAGGATCTGAACCTGTTCGCCAACCTGCGCCCGGCCATCCTCTACCCGGAACTGGCCAATGCGTCGTCGCTGAAGCCGGAGGTCGTCGCCGGCCTCGACATCCTGATCGTGCGCGAACTGACCGGCGACATCTACTTCGGCCAGCCGCGCGGCGTGCGCGAGGAAAACGGCGAGCGCGTCGGCTTCAACACTATGGTGTATAGCGAATCGGAAATCCGCCGTATCGGCCATGTCGCTTTCCAGGCCGCCCAGAAGCGCAACCGCAAGCTGTGTTCGGTCGACAAGATGAACGTGCTCGAATGCACGCAGCTCTGGCGCGACGTGATGATCGAGATGGCGCGCGACTACCCGGACGTCGAATTGAGCCACATGCTGGTCGACAACGCCGCGATGCAACTAGTCAAGGCGCCCAAGCAGTTCGACGTGATGGTCACCGGCAACATGTTCGGCGACATCCTGTCCGACGAAGCGTCGATGCTCACCGGCTCGATCGGCATGCTGCCGTCGGCCTCGCTCGACGACAGGAACAAGGGCCTCTACGAGCCGTCGCACGGCTCGGCGCCGGACATCGCCGGCCAGGGCATCGCCAACCCGCTGGCCACCATCCTGTCGGCGGCGATGATGCTGCGCTACACCTTCGGGCTGGAAGAGCAGGCACTACGCGTCGAAAACGCGGTCAAAGCGGTTTTGGCACAAGGGTTCCGCACCGGCGACATCTACGAGCGCGGCACCAACAAGGTCGGGACGAAAGAAATGGGCGACGCCGTGCTGGCGGCGCTGGCGTAAACCGAACGACAGGTTCGCACGTTAAGCAAGGATTCATTCGGAGAGAGAGTCATGAAGAAGGTTGGTCTGGTCGGCTGGCGCGGCATGGTCGGTTCCGTGCTGATGCAGCGCATGGTCGAAGAGAGCGATTTCGCCCACATCGATCCAGTGTATTTCTCCACCTCCGCCGCGGGCGGCAAGGCGCCGGTGTTCGGCGGCAAGGAAGCCGCGCTGCCGCTGCAGGACGCTGCTGCGGTCGACGCGCTGAAACAGTGTGAAATCATCATCACCTGCCAGGGCGGCGACTACACCAAGGAAGTCTTCCCCAAGCTGCGCGCCGCCGGCTGGAACGGCCACTGGATCGACGCCGCCTCGGCGCTGCGCATGGCCGACGACGCGGTGATCGTCCTCGATCCGGTCAACATGAACGTGATCAAGGATGCGCTGGCCAAGGGCGGCAGGAACTGGATCGGCGGCAACTGCACCGTGTCGCTGATGCTGATGGGCCTCGGCGGCCTGTTCCAGAACGACCTGGTCGAATGGGCGACGTCGATGACCTACCAGGCCGCCTCGGGCGCCGGCGCGCAGAACATGCGCGAGCTGATTGCGCAGATGGGCGTTATTCACGATTCCGTCAAGGACCTGCTGGCCGACCCGGCCTCGGCCATCCTCGACATCGACCGCAAGGTCGCCGAGACCATCCGTTCGGACAGCCTCCCGAAGAAAAACTTCCGCAACACACCGCTCGCCGGGTCGCTGATTCCGTGGATCGACGTGCCGGTCGACGGCGGGCAGTCGAAGGAAGAGTGGAAGGGCGGCGCCGAATGCAACAAGATTCTCGGCCGCCCGGCCTTCAAGACCGCCGGTTCGATCCCGATCGACGGCCTGTGCGTGCGCATCGGCGCCATGCGCTGCCACAGCCAGGCGCTGACCATCAAGCTCAAGAAGGACCTGCCGCTCGACGAAATCTCCGACATGCTGGCCAAGGCCAACCCGTGGGCCAAGGTCGTGCCGAACGAGCGCGAAATCTCCGAGCGCGAACTGACGCCGGCCGCCGTGACCGGCACGCTGACCGTGCCGGTGGGCCGCCTGCACAAGATGGCGATGGGTCCGGAATACCTCGCCGCCTTCACCTGCGGCGACCAGTTGCTGTGGGGCGCCGCCGAGCCGTTGCGGCGCATGCTGCGCATCCTGCTCGACGCCTGATCAGGCAGCTTCGATAAGACCGGGGCGGTGGCTCCGGTTTTTTGTTGGAAATATACCAAAAGCTGCTGTTTAGAACGGGGATTAGCTTGATTTGCTAAGTCCATGATGTTAATTTGAAAGTCCATAATATGACGCTCGGGGTGGTGGCGTGACCGATACAATCCGGACAAACTTCAAGAGACGTGCCGCGGCAGCCGCCGTGGCTTCCTGTCTTTCATTCGCCCCGTGGTTGGCGGAAGCCGCAAGCCTCGGCAAGATTACCGTTCTTTCCGGCCTCGGGCAGCCATTGCGTGCCGAGATCGAGATCAGTGCATCGCGCGCCGAACTGGCGGGCATGACAGCCAGGCTTGCCGACCAAAAGGCGTTCCGCGAGGCGGGCATCGACTATTCGTCGACCTTGCACGATCTGCGCTTTGCCATTGGGAAGCGCAGCAATGGCGCTCCGGTGATCAAGGTTAGTTCCGGAAATCCGGTGAATGAACCATTCCTGGACTTTCTCGTCGAGCTCAATTGGCCTTCCGGGCCGGTCGTTCGCGAATATACCTTCCTTCTCGATCCACCCGAGATCGCATCGAGGGCCGCCGGACGGGCGGCAATCGCCGATGCGCGAGTGGTGGAAACGGCTCGTGGCAGCAGCGCGGCACCGGCGCCGGGAACTGCTCCGGAAGCGGCGAGGCCCGCCCCGGCGCCACGTGCCGCGGCGGAACCGAAGAGGGCCGACGAGTCGGGGTCGCGAGTCGTCCAGCCGGGCGACACGCTGCGCAAGATCGCCAGCGAGACGAAACACGAGGGTGTATCGCTGGAACAGATGCTGGTCGGCCTGTTCAGGAAGAATCCGGCAGCGTTCTCCGGCGACAACATGAACCGGCTCAAGTCGGGGGCCATACTGAACGTTCCGGACCGCGCTTCCGTCGCCGCAGTGCCGCAGGCCGAAGCAAGGAAGTTCTATCAGGCGCAGGCGGAGGACTGGAACAGTTACCGTCAGAAGATGGCCTCGCTGGCCGCCAAGGGTCAGCCTTCCCAGGATGCGGTAGCGCAGACCGCTGCCGGCAAGATTTCCGCCAGCGTCGCTGAAAAGCCGACCGCCGTCGACAAGGCCAAGGATCAGGTCAAGGTCTCCAGTACCGAAATGGCTGCGAAGGGCGTCGCCGGCGGCAAGGCGTCGGCGGCGGTCGAAGCCGACCTGATAGCCAAGGACAGGTCGCTCAAGGAGGCGCAGGAAAGGCTGGCGCTGCTCGAGAAGAATGTCAGCGAGCTGCAGAAACTGGTGGACATGAAGACTCAGCAGTTGGCAGAACTGCAGGAGAGAGCTTCAGGCAAAAAGGAGGAGGCGAAGCCGGCGGCGCCTGTCGAACCGCCAAAGCAGGCCGCCCCTGTCGAACCGCCGAAGCCGCCTGAGCCGGCGCCCGCGGCTCCGGCTGCCGAGACGCCGAAGGCTCCCGCTGCCGAGGCGCCGAAGCCGGCAGAGCCACCCAAGGCAGCGGAAGTCAAGCCCGAGGCGCAACCGGCAAAGCCGGCGGTGGCGCCGGCACCCGGTTTCCTGGACGAGTTCGACGCGCTGCCCCTGATCGGTGGCGGCGGCATTCTCGCGTTGCTGGCCGGCTACTTCCTGCTCAGGCGGCGACGCCGCGAGCCGGAGCCTGAATACACTGCTGCGGTTCCCGGCCCATCGAGTCTCGGGCCGAATTCCGTGTTCCGGATGACTGGTGGCCAGAGTGTCGACACGGGTAACGTGCCTCTGGAAACGCGTGATTTCAGCATGACCGGTCCGGGCACGATCGATACCGATGAGGTCGATCCGGTTGCCGAGGCCGACGTGTATATGGCATATGGCCGGGATGCGCAGGCCGAGGAGATCCTGATCGAGGCCTTGCGCAAGGATCCGCAACGAACCGCGATCCACGTCAAGTTGCTTGAGATCTACGCCAACCGCAAGAGCGTCAAGCAATTCGATACGCTGGCCAGCGAACTGTATGCCCAGACCGGCGGCAACGGGACCGAATGGGAAAAGGCGGCAGCCCTGGGGGCGGCGCTCGATCCCGAGAATCCGTTGTATGCCGCCGGCAGAAACCTTGTTCCGGCTGAAGTCGGTGCCGCACCCGATGCGGGCGCATCCGTCTTCGATACAAAATCCACCGTGCTGCTTCCTGGTACGCTTGGCGTGATGGCGGCCGGGCTTGGTGAGGTGGCCATCGCCGCTCCGGAAGTGTCCGCCCCGGAAGATGCCGTTGGCGCTGTCGCCGCGGCCGCTGCCGAAGAGGATAGCCATGTCTCGACGCACGTCGCCGGTGATCTCGGCATGCTCGATTTCGAACTGGGCGAGACCGAGCAGATCGCGGCACCGGCCCCCGAACCGGTGGCCGACATTCCCCTGCCGGAACTGGAATCGCTGGATTTCGATCTCGAGTCATTGCCACAGGAGTCTCTCTCCGCCACCGAGGTGAATCCGACCTTTGCCCCCACAGAAACCTTGGTGATGGGTGCCGGCGCCGCCGCAGACGACCTTTCGGAAACCTTCACCGGAATCGAGGCGCCGGTAGACTTCTCGGGGAGCATCATCGAGGCCGGGACCGGACTCCTCGATTTCGACCTGGGCGACGCCACGGCCGAAACCGAGACGATTGTGAATCCGTCCGTCTTGCATGATGCCGCGAGCGGTGACATGGGCAGCGCTACCGTCGTCAATCCGATGGACATGCAGGAATCCGGCAGGGACGCTCTTTCGGTTGTCGATGGAACGGCTGGCATGTCTGTTGATTTCGCAGCCGAAGATGCCGAGTTCGACATCAACCTGAGCGAGTCGGTCTTCCTCGGTCAGCCGATGCCGGTGCCCGAGTTCGACCTGACCTCGATTGACCTCGATCTGGCAGCGAATCCTTCCGAGGAAACCGAGGTCGTCAGCCTGGCCGAGGACTTCGAAAGCGGCAAGGTGGGCGCTGAGCAGGGGGGTGAGGATGTGGCTACCAAACTCGCGCTGGCCAGGGCATATGAGGAAATGGGCGACCACGATCAGGCGCGCGAACTGCTGGAGGAGGTGATTGCCGAAGGGGGGGGCGATCTCGCGGAACAGGCTCGACAGATCCTGGGTCGCCTGAACGGTTAAAATCCCTTTTCGCGAACCGCGCATGGCCCCCGCGTGGGGCCATGCGCATTTTGGGGAGCCGTATCCTTGCATCCTGCTGCAGCCTTGCTGGTCTGCGTGACCGCGATCGTCGTCATCCAGTTCCTTGGTTGGCCGGGGCTTGCGCTGGTGTTTTCCGTTCTGCTGTCGGCGCGGCGAAATTCGCTCTCCGGCTGGTGGCGTCTGCTGCGGCGCATGCGCTGGCTATTTCTGAGTGTCTGGCTGATACTCGCCTATGGTGCGTCAGGTGAAGCCGTTTTCGATGTTGCCTGGATGCCGACCCACGAGGGTATCCGGGATGCGACCCTGCATGTTCCTGGAGATG
>WBZP01002743.1_pt1 | contig 19882 bp, 13 predicted proteins | sample 5204301 | NCBI WGS metagenome assembly WBZP01 (sample SAMN12412401, study PRJNA552823) | activated sludge metagenome | isolation source: activated sludge from nitrification reactor of wastewater treatment plant... | place: USA: Pennsylvania | collected 2017
CCATGGAAACCAGCGATGAATGGGAGACCGGAAAAGTGTATCTGTCCATGACACCCTAATCGCTGTCCGGCAGCTGCCGTTGCCGAGGAGCGCCCCCAAAAGTACAGAAGAGATGTTGACTAATCTTTCTCATATCATGTTATATATGGAGAACAGCCAGAAACGTTCTACGCCTGGGGAGGAAACCTGCTCTATAAAACCACTAACAGCGGGGCTTCATGGACGAAACTCCCATATGGGCCTTGGTGTGAGATTGCGATATTAATTGTGCATCCAACTAAACCAAACATTCTCTATGTTGGAACAACCTATTCTTTTGCATGGAGTTTTGATGGCGGGCAAACCTGGGGGCAAAATGGGATGGGCTGTACAGATTTACCAGTACCATATACCATCGATGTTGGCATTGATCAGCCCGATGTTGTCTATGCTGGTCAACTTGGGTATGGTGGCGGGGTCTTTCGTTCAGCTGATCGCGGCAAAACCTGGAGTATCGTGAATAATGGGCTGCCCTATGTAACAGATATTGGCGTCGCAGTAGCAGGTGTCAAAAAAATCGTTGTTGATCCACGCAACGCAGATATTGTTTTTGCACTTACTGAGCACGATGGAGTATATAAAACAACTAATGGGGGCGGTGTATGGGCCTTGCTCGATAAAGGGGTTGAGGGATTACCTTTACGCTGGTTAGTCTTAGATCCACAAACCTATACCTTGTACAGCGCCTCCGACAATTACATCTACTTCCTGCCTGACGGAGCGCAACAGTGGCAAAAACGGTTATCTGATCCCATTCCACAACCGGCCTCATTCCCAGAAGCGCCTATGTTTAGCATAAGTCCAGCGAACAAGAATAATATTATCGTCTACAACAGCAATGGGATATTTGTTGGACTGCCAGCGCGCGGACGAATATTTATACCAACGACTCTACAACCTTAGAACAGAGAACATTGCTGCCAAATAGCAAGACACCAGCAAACTCTGCAACAGCTTATGTAGGGCTTCTTCTTTTCTACCACAAAGACGCGAAGACTCGAAGGTTTACGCTTACCTTCGGGTTTTCGCGTCTTTGTGGCAATCAACCTACGGCTTATACTTGCTGGTCGCGGCGCTTGAGCTGCCAGGCGGTGATGCCCAGGCACACCAGCATATACAGCAGCAGCATGCCCCAGCGCGTGAGCAAATGCCCCACCGTGAAGGCATATTCGTCCTTCGCCACACGCAGCATACCGGGCTGGAAGGGCAGCTCGTTCAGGTTTACCGTCGTGCCATAGGCATCCATCGCCCAGCGGCTAATCGTGAACCACGAGAGCAGCCGCTGCACGCTGAAGCCATCGCCCAGCGTGAAGATCACGCCCGCAAATAAAATCTGCGGGATGAGCGCAAGCGGCACGATCGAGATCGCCCGATCGGGGGTGGAGGCCGACGCGGAGATTGCCAGCCCCATGGCCAGGCCCGCTAGCGCGGTGAGCAAGGTGGTGACATACAGCTCAAGCCAGCCGGGCAGCAGCACGCCCATCGCAGGCAGCTGGACTTTGAGCGCCACCAGCCCGAGGAGCAGCGCGCTCTGCACGATGACCAGCAGCAGCAGAATCGCGATTTTCGAAAGCACATATGGCCCGATGCGTAAGTTCGCCAGCCGCTCGCGCCGGAAGATCGGCGATTCTTTCGTAATTTCGCGCGCGGCGTTGATAATGCCAAACCAGACTGCCACGGTGGCGAGCATGAACAGCACTTTCTTGGCTTCGCTCGCAAAGGTGTTTTCGCCTACCAGCGCATCGGCCCTGGACACCAGCATGAGCAGCAGGCCAATGATCGGCGCTTGCAGCAGCAGAATGCCCAGGTTGCGCCGATCTTGAATGATCAGGTCGAGGTAGCGCCGCGCCAGGATGCCAAACTGCCGCAGCGGCGACACGCGCGGCGCGCTGCTGCCCCCACCGCCCTGCCCGCCCGCCACTGGCCCGGCCGGGGCTTGCGCCAGCCGCCCGGCGACGTAGCGCGCATACTGTGGCGCGGCGCGGAATTTCATTTCCCACAGCTCGGCCAGCGTCGGGGCAGAACCAAGAACTGAGAATTGAGAACTGGCTGTGCCAGCGGGGTTCTTGGCGTTCCAGGCATCGTATTCAGCCTGCAAGTCGCGCTGCACCACCGCCCAGCGGTCGGCGTCATCAGGTGTGGCGCGCCCTTCGAGCTTGGTGTAGATGTCGGCAAAATCGCCGCTGCCAACGCCAAAGAATGGCAGCGCCTCGGCGGGCGGGCCAAAGTACACCATGCGCCCGTCGGACATGAACGCGACGTGGTCGCACTGGCTGATGTTGGCGGTGGCGTGCGTCACCAGCACCACCGTGCGCCCACTATCGGCCAGGCGACGCAGCGTGTACATCATCTTCTTCTCAAGCCCAGGGTCGAGGCCCGAGGTTGGCTCATCGAGGAAGAACAACGAGGGGTCGGCCAGCAGCTCGGCGCTAATGCTCACGCGCTTGCGCTGCCCGCCCGAAAGGTTTTCGACCAGCGTGTCGCGGTGCGGCGTCATGTCCACGTCGTCGAGCACGCGCGTGATGCGCTGGGTAATTTCGGCGGGCGCGGTGTCGGCTGGCAGGCGCAGCTCAGCGGCATAGCCCAGTGCCCGCTCGACTGGCAGCGTGCGGTGGATAATATCGTCTTGCGGCACGTAGCCCAGCACAGTGCGGTAGGCATCGAAGTTGCGATAGTAGTCGTCGCCATTCACCAGCACATGGCCGCTGGTTGCCTGGGCATAGCCCGAAAGCGCGTTCATTAGCGTGCTTTTGCCGGTACCACTACCACCGACCACAGCCACAAACTCGCGTGGCGCGATCGAGAGCGACACATCCTTCAGGATGGCGCGGGTTTTGCCATTGCGCTGTACTTCGCGCGTGAGGTTACGCGCATCGATGCGCAGCGCGCCGCGCTGGTCGTACTGGTCGAGGCTGTCGCCGTCGTACACCAGCTTGAACGCGCCGATCTGGATGACATCGCCGGGCGCGAGCGTGTGCTGGCTGATGCGCTGGCCGTTGACGAAGGTGCCGTTGGACGAACCAACATCGCGCAAGACGTGCTTCCCACCCACCCGCTCGATCACCGCATGGTTGCGCGACACCTGCGGGTTTTCCAGCACAATTTCGCTGCCCTCGCGGCCAATCGTGATCTGCGGGTCGTTCGGGTCGAGCGGATAGCTATGCGCGACGGTATCGGCCTGGGCGGCACGCGCCGCCACCGGGTTGTGGTAGGTAAGCGTGACGAAGTTGCCGGTGGCCGGGTCGCCAATCCGCAGCACCATGCCATCGCTCAGCGGCAGCGGGGAGTTGGGCGCGAGGCGGCGGCCCTCGAACAGCAGCCCGTTGGTCGAGCCAATATCCACCAGCTGGTGCGCCGCGCCGTGCGGCTCAATGCGGGCGTGCCGCGCCGACACAAAGCGCGAAACCAGCACAATATCGTTCGTTGTGGCGCGGCCAAGCGCGAGCGGCTGGCTACCTAATGGCACATCGCGGGTCTGCCCTTCATCCTGAATTACCAGCCGCGCACCGGCTCGCGCGGGCAGCTCGCCAGCCGCAGACGGCACAGCGGGCGTGGGCGGGTTGAGCACCGCCGGACTGGCCGGGGTTTGCGCGCGCCCGCAGCTCGTGCAAAAGCGGGCATTCGGGCGGTTGAGCGGCGCGCCACAGTAGATGCAGGTTGGTACAGACACGCGGTAGGCTCCTGAGCTAGCACGAAACAACAGAGACGCTATGCTCATTCTAGCATACTCTGCCTGCCATAAGCCGCCTATGTGCAATGGCGCTGCGTCATTCTCCTACGACCCTTTATGACAGCATAGATTAAAATCGTAGCCTTAACCATTCTTTGCACGCAAATTCACAATATTAAATCGTTATGTATATATTAAGCTGTTTTTCATTCTAATAATTGCGATATAATGATATTCTAGCCAAACGAAGAGTAGCGAGCACACAATGCAACGACGCGTATATGCTACCCGCCTTGCGGTAGCAGCAATAATGGCGTGCGTCCTGGCTGCCTGCAGGACACCCGATACTACCACGCCCGCCCGCCAGGCAGCACCTACCGCACAACCACAATCAGCAGCAAGCAGCGCGCGCCCCACAGTACCTGCAACTGCCATACCCGATGAACCGATTGCGCAAACCCAGCCCACACCTATCTCCGCCTGCACCTTCCCGCTGCCACAGGCCGCCCCGCCCGTTGGGGCACCTCCGCCGCTGGCGGCATACCATTTCACGGAGCCACAGGTGGTGCAGACCGAGGGCCTGCCGCGCGTAAGCGAATGGCTCCCCGATAATCGCCAGCTCTTGCTCACGCAGAAGGTTTCCAACCCGCCAAGGAGCGCGCTCGATCTCTTTGCCGTTGACACTGGGACGTTCACGCGCTTTGGTACCATTTCTGCCGCCTTCGATCGCCCTCACTGGCTGGCCGCGCAGCAAGCGATCGCGGTCGCCGTCCCCATTTTTCGAGGCGAGCAGATTACCGGCGCAGCGTTGCAGCTCGTCGCTGCCAACGGCAGCGTGCGTGAGCTGGCACCGGCGCTGGAAAATCCCTTCGTTGTGCCCACCCCCGACCGGCGTGGCATGACCATCCTCACGCTCCAGCAGCCTGGCCAGCCACTGGTGCTGGCTGCCGATGGAAGCGCCGCGCCGGTGGCGCTCCCCAGTATCGCGCGCACGGCAGCCGAAGCCGCGCCGCACGCCGCAAATACCCCGTATTGGCTTGACCCCTGGCTCACCCCGCGCTTCGTCTGGCGGCCCGACGGCAGCCGCCTGCTGGCATATACGCAGGACACCATCCTATTGCTGAACCCAGCCACGCAGGAACGCTGCACCCTGGACTTAGGCAGTAGCGACCGACGCCAGCGCTGGGCCTTAGAGGCCGTGTGGAGTCCTGATGGCCGCTACCTGGCGCTCAATACCGCCATTGAACGCGTGCGTGGCGACATTTATAGTACAGACATCATGATCATCGATACAATCGACGGCAGTAGCACCATGCTCGAAGCGCCATTTAGCTCAAGTTATGGGTTTGCGTGGCTGCCAAACGGACGCCAATTCATTACAATCGGGAAAACCTATGCTCTATCGGCTGGAAAACGTAGAACCCACCTCTTCCTTGCCGATTTTCATACCCGGCAACTTGTAGCCGTATTGCCCGCGTTTTTCACCGGCACGTCCGAGTACCATGGCGGCGATGGCCTCCTCAGTCTCTCTGCGGATGGGCAGCTCCTTGCCTTCCAGTGTCTCAAACCAACCAACCTGACCGAGGGCGCAATCTGTATCACGCGGATAACGCTGCAGTAGCTGCAGAAACATCACACTATAGTATAATAGCTCAACGCCCAACGTTCTTACCGAAAGCAAACGTGTTATGTCGCACCAGCTTCCAATCCGCACCGTGCTGCTGCTGGCCGTGTGCCTGGTGGCTTGCACACCGCAACCAAGCGCGCCACCTACTCTGCCAGCACGCCCCCCGGCAACCCTACCCCCAGCGCCGCTCCCGACACTCGCAGCCGACCAAACCCAGCCCACACCCATCCCCGGCTGCACCTTCCCGCTGCCGCAGGCTGCCCCGCCCGTTGGGGCACCTCCGCCGCTGGCGGCGTACCATTTCACTGAACCGCGAGTGGTACAGACTGGTGGCCTTCTGCAAGTCGCTGAATGGTTACCCGATAATCAGCGGCTCTTAATCACACGGGCCGAGTCCACCGTCGCGCTCGAAGTATTAGATATCACTTCTGGTACGACGACGCCATATGGTACCGTTCCTACAATCTTCAATCGCCCGTATTGGATTGACCAACAGCACGCCATCGCGGTAGCAGCCCCCCGATATCAAAACAACAAGCTCACTGGCGCAGCGTTGCAGCTCTTCGCTGCCAACGGCAGCATGCGTGAGCTGGCACCGGCACTGGAAAACCCCTTCGTCGTGCCTACCCCCGACCGGCGTGGCATGACCATCCTCACGCCCCAGCAGCCCGGCCAGCCGCAGGTGCTCGCCGCCGATGGAAGCGCCGCGCCGGTGGCGCTCCCCAGTATCGCGCGCACGGCGGCCGACGCCGCGCCACGCTCCTTCGGCCTGGCTTTTGACCCGTGGTTCACCCCGCGCTTCGTCTGGCGGCCCGACGGCAGCCGCCTGCTTGTGTATACCCAGGACACCATCCTGCTGCTGAACCCGGCTACGCAGGAACGCTGCACGCTGGACTTAGGTAGTAGCGACCGACGCCAGCGCTGGGCCTTGAAGGCCGCGTGGAGTCCTGATGGCCGCTACCTGGCGCTCAATACCGCCATTGAACGCGAGCGTGGCAGAATTCGGAATATAGAGTTCACCATAATCGATACATTGAATGGGTATAATACGCAGCTTAATCTGCCATTTACCTTAAATAAAGGGGTTATATGGATGCCTAACAGCAAGCAGCTACTCATCCTTGGAAAAACAGGCACTACCTCACTAGGAGCAGGGCAAGCACAGCTCTTTCTTGCCGATCTAAATACTCAACAGACCTTGAGCGTATTTCCAAAGCAGTTCTTTGGTTTTTTCTCCTATGAAAGCGACGATGGTGTTATGAGTTTATCTTCAGATGGGCAGGTGCTCGCATTACAATGCCTAGTACCAGATAAATCGAATCAAAAAGACATATGTGTTGTGGATATTACTATTCGATAATATGACCGAGGGCCAGTCTGTATCACGCGGATAACGCTGCAGTAGCTGCAGACGCATTGCTGTAGAAATGTCCAGGCCGCGGTAGCTTAAACCCAAGTGATGTTTGTTTCGTAACGATTACCAGCCAATAAGGACATCGCTGTATGAATTCTCGCCTGCTCACACCACACGCACGAGCGTAATGCGCGGCTTGCCTTCCGGCGCGCTGTACCCTATAATTTTTACCAGCATTGGCCGATCTGCGCCGGAACCTTCATGAGTAATGTCTGCCCATTCTGCGGTGCCCCTATTACGCAGCGCGCACGTTTTTGCCCGGCGTGTGGCCGTGCGCTGCCCGCCCGCGCCCAGGCTACCCCGCTGCACAACGAGGCCGAGCCGCCAGTAGAAGTTGCGCTGCACACGCCCAAACGTATCAAGCTCAACGGCGAATCGCTGAATCTACACGAACTCATAAACGTGGTAGAATCAGGCGTAACCTGGTGGCAAAGCAAGCTGAGCAGCGCCGATACTGCCACCCGCGAGCGCGCCGCCGAGGCGATCGAAGAGCTGTCGCAGGTATTACACAGCCTCTCGAAACAGCTCTCACAGGGGCGCGAAACAATTCGGATCACCACCCGCCTGCCGGTACTACGCTCGTATGAGGCTGGCTGCCCACGCTGTGGCCGGGGCAACCGCGCAGGCGCGAAATATTGCCTGGGTTGCGGCGCGCCACTCGGCGCGCCGCCCGCACAAGAAGCCATAACGGTGACAGCCATGCCGCTGCGTTTCAGCATTGCCGCACGTACCGACCAGGGGCGGGTGCGCAAGAACAACCAGGACTCGATCTACACCGGCACGATTCGCCTGCGCAATGGCACCGCCCGGCTGTGCCTAGTGGCCGATGGCATGGGCGGCGCAAAGGCGGGCGAGCAGGCCAGCAAAATCGCCGCCGACGTGACGCGCGCCCAGATTCAGCACGAGGTTGAGGGCAAAGCCCCGCTCGACGACGCGGCCTGGCAGGCATTGCTGAGCGCCGCCGCGAAGGCCGCCAACCGCCGTGTGTATGAAGCAGCGCGCAACGATGAAGATCGCCAGGGCATGGGCACCACGCTCACCATTGCGCTGATCGTCGGTGACCGGCTGCACGTTGCCTCGGTGGGCGATTCGCGCGCCTACCTGATGAATGCGGGCGGCGTAACGAAAGATGGCGCAACCACTGCCCAGCTGACATCCGATCATAGCCTGGTGGCGCGGCTGGTCGATATCGGCCAGATCACGGCCGAGCAGGCGCGCACCCACCCGCAGCGCAACATCCTGTACCGCTCGATCGGCACCGATCCTTCGGTCGAGGTCGATACGCTTTCCGAACAGCTTGAGCCAGGCGACGTGGTGCTGCTCTGCTCCGATGGCCTGTTCAACCATGTGCGTGATGAAGAGCTGGCGAATATCGCCCTGAACCAGACCGATGCCAACCGTGCCTGCGAGCAGCTGGTGGCGCTGGCCAACGAGCGCGGTGGGCGCGATAATATCAGTGTCGTGATTGTTCGTGCCGAACGGCAAACCGCATAGGGTGCTGCGTCGCTCACGGCGCACGGGTAAACCGGCGCACGTTGCACGCCGAAGCGAGAAGCTCAATGCCGATCTGCCCAGCCTGTGGCGCGTTAAACCGAACCGACGCACGTTTCTGCTTTCAGTGCGCCGAGCGTCTTGCTCTCCCCGCCAACCCGCGCACCGCGCCGGGGCAGCCAATCGCCCCCTCACCCGACGATCATGCCTGGCTGGCTGCAACTCTTACGCACAGCCTGGCGTATTCTCACCTGGAGCCAGTATCTGCGCTGCACGCTGCCAGTAGCAGCACCAGCCAGGATAAAGGAGTACACATGGAACCGACCCAGCCGCCAACCGTAGGCCAGCCAAATATGCCGTTCGCCGGGCGCTACGAGCTTGTGGCGCAGGATGGCGAGCAGGTTGAGGTCATCGATCGCCAGCCGTGGAAGCGCTGCTGGGCCTGCGGGGCAACCTCGAACGAGGCCAACGAGCGTTTCTGCACCGAGTGCGGTGCCAACCTCGATGATCGCCACTACCTTGGGCAGCTGCACAGCGGCGAACCTAGCGGCCTCGCGCTTGTCACCAGCATCACCGATGCCGCCATCCGTGAGGTGCTGCCGCCGATCTGGGATCAGGTACACGCCAGCGATGCGCCCGACGCTGCTACCCTTACCCTGATAAATGATAGTGGCCGCGCCCCGGTAGACACGCCGCTAAATGAGCTTCAGGCGCTGTATATTGGCCGCGGGCTGGCCCACCTGCTCAGCAATTTACATGCTGCTGGCCTGGCGCTTGGCACGGTACAGCCGCACGACATCGAGCTGACCGCGGCTGAAACGCCGCGCCTGCGCAACGCCGCTGGCCTGCACCGCATCGCGCCCGAGGATACGAACGCCCGCAATACCGATCTGCGCGCGCTGGCCGGGCTGCTCGAAGCGCTCACCGCTACCGAGCGTAAAACCCGCCGCCTGAACGAAGAAAACGTTACCGAGGTTATCGAGCAGCCTGCCCTCGGCGATGTGCTGCGTGAATTGCGCACCAATGGCATTACCGACGCCCAGGCGCTCGCCGAACGCCTCGACGACCTGATCGCCGAGCGCACCCAACCCAAACCGCTGTGGACACGCATCGGCGCGGCATCGCACGCGGGTATGGTGCGCGAGCTCGACGAAGATAGCCTGCTCACGCTCGATCTGCGCACCGTGCAGAACTCGAATGGCCGCTCGTGGGGATTATTCATCGTAGCCGACGGTATGGGCGGCCACGCGGCGGGCGAAGTTGCCAGCGGGCTAGCGATTCGTGGCGCAACCGAGGTGGTGCTAAGCGCCTACCTCACGCCCACACTCGATTCCGACGCGCCCTACGACGAAGCCCAGCTGAAAGAAATTGTACGCAAGGCGATTCAGCAAGCCAACCAGTACGTGCTCAACGAAGCCCGCGCGCGCGGCAACGACATGGGCACCACCATCACTATGGCGCTCACGGCCGGCGATCGCGCCGTCATCGGCAACGTTGGCGACAGTCGCACGTATTATGTACGTGATGGGCAGCTCAAGCGCATCAGCAAAGATCACTCGCTGGTGATGCGGCTGGTCGACCTGGGGCAGATCACCGAGGACGATATTTACACCCACCCGCAGCGCAATGCCGTGCTGCGCTCGCTCGGCGACAAGCCCGATGTCGAAATCGATACGTTCACGCTGCGGCTGAAGCCCGGCGATGCGCTCTTCCTTTGCTGCGACGGCCAGTGGGAAATGACCCGCGACCCGCAGATGAACGAGATTATTCAGAAGCACGACGACCCACAGGCGGCCTGCGACGCGCTGATTGCGGCAGGCAACACCAATGGCGGCGAAGATAACATCACATCGGTGCTCGTTCGCTTTGAAAGTTATGGGGAATAGCTGTACGCTTGACGATTTTTGATGTACGTCGGCTACACTTTCAATCTGCAAATCGGAAATCAATAAGTGTAAATAACGTATGCGTTGCCCAACCTGCCAACACGAAAACCCCGATGGTCAGCCCTTCTGCGCTGAGTGCGGCCGCCGCCTGAACGGCACTGTACCCATCAGCGAAGGCCCGGCTACCGGCGCGCTGCCCCAGCAAACCGTGCTGCAAGATCGCTATGTCATCACCGGGCGGCTAGGCCAGGGCGGAATGGGCGCGGTGTATCGCGCCAGCGACCGCCGCCTGAGCACCGTTACCTGGGCGATCAAGGAAATGAGCCAGTCGGCAATGACCAGCCCGGCCGAGCGCCAGCAAGCGCGCGACCTCTTCCGCCACGAAGCCGAGATGCTGGCCGGGCTGAACCATCCCAACCTGCCGCGTGTGACCGACCACTTCGAGCAGGATGGCAAGGCGTACCTGGTAATGGAATTCGTGCCGGGCGAAACTCTGCTCAGCTTCCTGATGCGCGAAGGCCTACCGCAGCCACAGGCGCGTGTGCTGGAATGGGCACGCCAGCTGTGGGACGCGCTGGAATATTTGCACGGCCAGAACCCGCCGATTATCTTCCGCGACCTGAAGCCAGCGAATATTATGCTAACGCCAAACGGCCAGCTCAAGCTGATCGACTTTGGAATCGCGCGGCTATTCAAGCCCGGCCAGGCACAGGATACGCAGGCGTTTGGTACGGTGGGCTATAGCGCGCCTGAGCAATATGGCCGTGGGCAAACCGATGGCCGCGCCGATATTTATGCCATGGGCGTACTGCTGCACCAGCTGCTCACCGGCAACGACCCAACGCTCACGCCCTTCCGCCTGCCGCGCGCGCGCCAACTCAACCCTGCTATTTCGCTCGCCCTTTCCGACGCCCTGGTGCGCGCCACCGAAAGCGAGCCAGCGCTACGCTTCCCCGATATGGCGGCCTTCCGTCAGGCCGTGCTCAGCGCCGTAACCACACCAGCAGGCACTGGCCCCGAGATTATCGCACAGCACACTACGTATGCCCGGCCCGCCTCCGAACCATTTGTGCAGCCCGGGTCGCAGCCATTTACCCGGCCCGGCTCACAGCCATTTGTTGAAGCGGGTAGCCAGCCAGCTACAACGCGTCTGGCAAACACCGCGCGCTGGGTTGGCCTCGTGAGTGTTGCGCTGATGGCACTCGCGACGGTGCTGGTCGGTATCGCCTCGGCAACAGGCAGCAGCAGTAATAGCCTGGCCGGGTTGGGCTATATTCTGGCATTTCTCCCGCTCCTTGGCGGGCCAGTTGGCGTTATTCTTGGCGTGCTGGCGCTGCTGCAAACCAACACACCATTTACGCTCTATGGCCGCAAGCACGCGGCGATCGGCATTGCTACCGGCACAGCAACGCTGCTGCTCTGCTGCGCGATCGGCTTTATGGCGGGCGCATTCAATAACACAACCAGCGGCTAAATGCAACTTCATGCGTTACGCCGACGTCAAGCCAATAACCAATAATGGGATGGTAAGCAACACACGATGTGTGAGGAGATAAACCCATGGCCAATACTGTAACACTCACATGCACCTGGGGCCGCGCGCCGCTGCCCGCCGGGAATAGCCCGCAAGCCGCCTATCTGCTGATTGAGGCGCAACCCGCCGCCACAACCGAGAGCGTGCCGCTGAACTTCTGCCTGGTGCTCGACCGCTCGGGTTCGATGCAGGGGGCCAAGCTGGCAGCCATGAAAGATGCCACCAAACGCGTCATCGACACGCTCACACCGCAAGACATCGTTGCGATTGTGCTGTTCGATGATACCGTGCAGGTACTTGCCCCGGCCACGCTAGCAGCCGATAAAGATGCGCTCAAAGCCCAGATTGACTCGATTGAGGAGGCTGGCGGCACCGCCATGTCGGGCGGCTTGCAGGCCGGGCTGGCCGAGCTGCAAAAGAACACCGCCCCCGATCGAGTTGGCGCGCTGCTGCTGCTTACCGACGGCCAGACCTGGGGCGATGAAGATCGCTGCCGCGCGCTAGCCCAGGATCTCAGCGCCGCAGGTGTGCACATTACTGCGCTGGGCCTGGGCACCGAGTGGAACGAAAAGCTGCTCGACAACCTGGCCGAAGCGACGGGCGGTATATCCGAATATGTCGCCGACGCGGCCCAGATCACCACTTTCTTTCAGCACGCCGTGCGCACCGCCCAGGGCACTATCGCGCAAGATGCCCGGCTGCTGCTGCGGCTGGCGCGTGATGTAACGCCGCGCGCTGTACACCGCGTACTGCCCGTCATCGCCAACCTGGGCTACCAGCCGATCGGCACCAACGAAGTTGCGGTAAAGCTCGGGAACCTGGAAGCCGGTGCCACCGCCAGCGTGGTCGTTGATCTGATGGTTCCAGCGCGTGCGGCAGGCTCGTTCCGCATTGCCCAGGCCGAGCTACACTATACGCCGTTGGGCGGCACCGAGCAGATTGAGAAGCAGGATATCCTGCTGGCATTCAGCGCCGACGCTAACGCGCCGCAGTACGATGCCCGCGTGATGAATCTGGTTGAGAAAGTTACCGCATTCAAGCTCCAAACCCGCGCCCTTTCCGAAGCCGAAGCTGGCAATGTGGCAGGCGCAACCCAGAAGCTGCGCGCCGCCGCCACCCGCCTGCTCGACCTGGGCGAGCTTGACCTGGCACAAAAAGCCCAGCAGCAAGCTACACAGCTTGAGCAAGGCCAGGCGATCAGCGCCGAAAGCCAGAAAGAGCTGCGCTATGCCACCCGACGCCTAACGCAGAAGTTAGAAGATCAACCGTAAAACCCCTACGTTGTGAAGCGAGCGAAAACCGCTGTATAATGGCAAAACTCACTCCGCAACCCGCAGAGCTTTTGATATGAAGGAGCAACCATGAAATGTCCAACGTGCGGGGCTGAAAACGAGGCCGGCAACCGTTTCTGCGAGCAGTGCGGTTCACGGCTCGATGTTGCTACGGGCGAGGCGTCAGCGCCTGCTAGCCCAGCTGTTCAGCCAACTGCTGCCACCGCAACCTGCCCTTCGTGCGGGGCAACTGTGCTGCCAGGCGAGGCATTTTGCGATGAATGTGGCGCATCGTTGAATAATGTTGCGCCAGCTGCCGCCGCCACAATTAGCGATGTGCCAACCGTTCAGGCACCGATTGTCAACAGCGCGGCCCCAGCCAGCGGCGCAAGTGTTGCCTGCCCGGCCTGCGGCCACCAGAACCTGCCCGGCGATCGCTTCTGCGATAACTGCGGCGCGGCGCTCGATCAGCCTGCCGCTAGCCCGCCGCCAGTGGCCGAGGCTCCAGCCGCCCTCAGCGCGCCACCGGCTGCGCCTCCTGACGTTGCTAGCCCGCCGCCAGTGGCCGAGGCTCCAGCCGCCCCCAGCGCGCCGCCAGTCCCAGCCGACGCTCCCACTGTCGAACATCCGCTGGTTACCGGCAGTGCAGGCAGCGGCGATGCCCAGGCCGCCTATGAGGCTGAAAAGCAGCGCTTGAACGACGAGATTGGTCGCCAGCAGAAGATCATCGAGCAGTTTGAGCAGATGCAGGCGATGTTTGGTGCCGCCACCCCTGCCGCCGTCACCCAGGGCCTAGCCGATGCGCGCGACGCCAAAGCCCGCGTGGAAGCTGAGCTTGCCGCATTACAGCCGCCGCCACCACCGGCACCAGCCGTCGATCCGGCTGAGGTTGCGCGCTTGAACGACGAGATTGGTCGCCAGCAGAAGATCATCGAGCAGTTTGAGCAGATGCAGGCGATGTTTGGTGCCGCCACCCCTGCCGCCGTCACCCAGGGCCTGGCCGATGCGCGCGACGCCAAAGCCCGCGTGGAAGCTGAGCTTGCCGCATTAACCGGTGGCGCGGCATCCGCGCCAGCCGCCGCAGCGACGCCACCCGCCGCGACAGCAACGCCACCCGCTGAAGCACCGGTAAGCGCAGCAAGCGCCGCACCTGCCGAAACACCACTGCCCGCAACCGTAGAAGTGCCACCTGCGCCAAGCGCCCCACCGCCACCCGCACCGGCTACACCCGAAGCGCCACCGGCTGCACCCGCTAGCGCCCCGGCGGCGCCGCGCCTGGTGTTCGACGATGGCAAGCAAATTACACTGCCAACCGATAAGCGCGACCTGATCATTGGCCGCGAAGATCCGATTAGCGGTATCTTCCCCGAGGTCGATCTAACACCCTATGGCGGCGAAACCGGCGGTGTAAGCCGCCAGCACGCCCGCCTGACGCACGCCAATGGACAATGGACAGTGACCGACTTGCACAGCACCAACTACACACGTGTCGATGGCGCGCGCGTCGAGCCAGATGTGCCAGTGAATGTTGCGAATGGCGCTCGCCTGCAATTTGGCCGGGTGGCAATGACGTTCCAGGCATAACCGATAACATAGTCATAAACATAAGGCGTCGCCGGTGCTGGCGACGCCTTATGTTTATGACTATGTTATACTATGTCCACTTGAGCTGCTATTGGCCGAAACGAGAACCTTATGCCGCCCGAGCGACCGCGATCTCTACGCGCTGAAGCCACCGGAAGTGTAGCCGAATCGACCGTGCGCGGTGTGTTGACTGGTCGAGGTTATGTCGAGCTTTCGGTGAGCGAGGCGCAATCCGCCGAACCCGAGGCCGAACAGACGGCGATGTTTCGCGATTTTGCGCGCCGCCCACGGCCTGCGCGCCTGTTCGTCGCCCAGTACCCGATTGGGCCAAGCATCTACAATCTGCCACTCAACGCCGATTTCTGGATTTTCGGCGCGCCCTTATTCCCCCATGGATTAGCGATCGAGGTCAAGTGGCAGCAGTCCACCGGCAGCGTCGATGAAAAATTCCCTTACCTGGTGCATAATATCAAAGAATGCTACGCTTGCCCGGCGATTGTCATTGCCGATGGCGGCGGGCAGCGCTCGGGCGCATTGCAGTGGCTGCGCGCGCAGGCAGGCGGTAACCTGCTCGCCGTGTTCTCGCTCGCTGAATTTCTCGCCTGGGCCAACCGCAAGCTTTGAAGCCACGGGCAGCGCAATTCTGCACGCTTACGTGCCCACCCCTTCGAGCTTCGCGCCCGCCATCAGCAAGCCCAGATCTTCGCGCGTCGCCTGATCGCCGGGCACAATCGCCACAACTTCACCGTGATACATCACCGCAATACGGTCGGCGAGCGACATAATTTCATCCAGCTCGGCGGAAATCACCAGCACCGCCGCCCCGCGATCGCGCTCGGCTACAATCGTTTTGTGAATAAACTCAATCGAGCCAACATCGACACCGCGGGTAGGCTGCGACGCAATCACCAGCTTCACCGGTCGCGATAGCTCGCGCGCAATAATCACCTTCTGCTTATTGCCGCCCGAAAGATTACCCACCGGAACGACGGCTGAAGGCGTGCGCACATCGAATTTCTTCACCAGCTCATCGGCATTTTCGCGAATCTTCGCCTCATCGAGCACGACACCATGCGCGAAGGGCGCGAGGTAGTAGGTGTTGAGGACCATATTATCGGCGATGGAATAGCTCAGCACAAGGCCATCTTCCTGCCGATCTTCGGGCACATGCGCCGTGCCAGCCTCGGTTATCTTGCGCGGTACCGCATTCGTCAGATCCTGGCCACCAATCACCACCTTACCCGATTTGGTCGGGCGCAGGCCGGTAATCGCTTCGATCAGCTCGGTTTGCCCATTACCCTGCACCCCGGCAATGCCAACAATCTCACCGGCACGCACTTCGAGCGAGACATTATTCACCACCTGCTGGCCGCGATCGTCATTGACACAGATATCATGTATGTTGAGCACCACCGCGCCGGGCTGAGCCGGAGCTTTATCGACCTCCAGCAGCACGCTGCGGCCAACCATCATTTCCGCTAGGCTGCGCTCGGTTGCGCCTTCGGGCGAGGTTTCGCCCACCACCTGGCCGCGCCGCAGTACCATAATTCGGTCAGAGATCGCCAGCACTTCTTTCAGCTTATGCGAAATGAAGATAACTGAGGTGCCCTGCGCCTTCAGCGTGCGAATCACGGCAAATAGCTGATCGGCCTCTTGCGGCGTCAGCACGGCGGTTGGCTCATCAAGAATGAGAATGTCGGCCTTGCGATACAGTGCCTTAATAATCTCAACGCGCTGCTGCTGCCCAACCGATAAATCCTTGACATACGCATCGGGATCGACATTGAGGTTGTATTCTTCCGAAAGCTCGGTGATGCGCTTACGCACTGTGGCACTATCGAGCGAGAGGCCCTTCACCGTTTCGGCACCGAGCATAATATTTTCGGCAACGGTGAAGACCGGCACGAGCATAAAATGCTGGTGCACCATGCCAATGCCGCGCCGAATCGATTCGCTCGGGCTGCTGATGCGTACCGCCTCACCACGCACCAGCATTTCGCCCGAATCCTGGTGGTAGAGGCCATACAGAATATTCATCAGTGTGGTTTTGCCCGCGCCATTTTCGCCCAGCAGCGCCAGCACTTCACCACGATGCAGCTTCAGGTTCACATCTTTGTTGGCAACCACGCCCGGGAAGGTTTTCGTGACGTTCCGGGCTTCGAGCACAACTTCACGATCCATGGTGTCCTCTATCTGGCGTCAGGCTTCAGCATCAGCAATTCAGTCGTTGCGCGGCGCTACTCAGTTTCGTATGGCGTACCAACCGCTGCAGGCGGGTAGGCGCGGCCAATCACACCCGCAAGCACCACAATTGTGAGCAAGTAGGGGAACATGCCAACGAACTGTGATGGAATGGGAATACCAAACTGCTGGGCATTGATCTGGAGCGCATTGGCAGCGCCAAACAGCAGCGCGGCAGCCCACGATCCAAACGATGTCCAGCCGCCGAAGATCAAAGCCGCCAGTGCAATAAACCCACGCCCGTTGGTAATCTGCGTCTCGAAGCTGGGCACGCCCTCAAGCGTGAAGTACGCGCCGCCGAGCCCGGCAATGCCCGCGCCAATCAGCACGTTCATATAGCGCATATACTTCACGCGAATACCCACAGTATCCGCAGCACGCGGGTTTTCGCCGACAGCGCGAGTACGCAAGCCCCAGCGGGTATGGAACATCACATAATGCACCACCACTACCAGGATAATCGCTGTCCAGGCGATTGGCTGCTGGCGAAAGATCGGCCCGACTACCGGCAGATCGGACAGGATGGGGATGGGGATTTGCGGCAGTAGCCCGGCTGAACGCAGGCCAGCTTTGCTCAACACCTGGGTATCGATAAACCCGGTGAGGCCAGCTGCCAGAATGTTAATCACCGTGCCACTCACGATCTGATCGACCTTAAAGGTAATCGAGAGCCAGGCGTGCAGCAAGCCCATGATCATACCAGTAAGGATGCCCGCCAGAATGCCAACGCCCAGGCTTTGTGTCACCGCCGCCCCGACGAATGCGCCCATCGCTGCCGCCAGCATCATGCCCTCAATCGCGATATTCACCACACCGCTCCGCTCACAGAACAGTCCGGCGAGTGCGCCGAGCGTAATCGGCGTTGCGAAGCGTAGGGTTGTCGCCAGCATACTGGCAGCGACAATCTGTGGCGAGTCCGAATTGCGGCCAAGCACTACCGTAAGCAGAATAAGCGCAATGACAGTGCCCATAATGAAGAGAAAGCGATTACGTGACATGCCCCCACCTTTTGCAGATTTCAACTAAGCGTACATAGGGCTTATTGTTATCTGCAATGCACTAACTCTTGCCCCAGCCCTTGCTAAGCGTCGCCTGGCCTGCATCGTCAGGTGTCGCTGGCACACGGTAGATCCAGCGAATGATTTGCTCGGCAGCGACGAAGATCAAAATCAGCGCCTGAATGACAGAGATAATATCGGAGGAGATTTGAGTGCGGAATTGCATGATCGTCGCGCCATTGCGTAAGCCACCGAATAAGAGCGACGAAAGCACGACACCAAGCGCAGTATTACGCCCAAGCAGCGCGATTGCGATACTATCGAAGCCATAGCCTACATTGAAGCCCAGCGTACTTCGGTAGTTTACACCGGCTACCTGCACCGCACCAGCCAGGCCAGCGAGCAGGCCGCTCAAGCCCATCGCCAGCACAATATTCCGTGAAACGTTGATGCCCGCATATTTCGCCGCCGACGAATTCGCACCAACCGTGCGTATTTCAAAACCCCAGGTCGTTTTCCAGAGGAAATACCACACGGCAATTGCGGCCAGAAAGGCCAGTACAACGCCCCAATGCAAGCCGGGCAGCAACGCGGGCAAGCGTGCAGACTCAGCAATTTTTGGCGTTTGCGCAGTCACATTTGTGGGGTCTTTCCAGGGGCCATTCAGTAAATAGCCTGAAATCTGCGCGGCAATATAGTTGAGCATGATCGTCGTGATCACTTCATGCGCGCCAGTACGGGCCTTCAGAAAGCCCGGAATCATCCCCCAGACAAAGCCCCCGAGCATACCTGCCAGCAATGTGAGCGGCAGATGAATAATGAGCGGCATCCCTTTGACGCCAAACCCAACGCCCGCAGCCAGCAGTGCGCCCATCGTCAGCTGGCCTTCAGCGCCAATATTGAACAGACCGCAGCGAAACGCTAATGCTACTGCCAGGCCAGCGAAAATATAGGGCGTAGCGCGCACCAGCGTGCCAATGATCGCCTTCTGTGTACCAAACGCGCCCAAAAACAAGCCGCCGTATCCATCGAGCACAAACTTAATCCCAAACCAGTCGCCGTTGAATTTTGGCCCCGAAAGCCAGATAATCACGCCGCCGACTAACAGCGCTGTAAAGATCGACAGCAGCGGCAGCAATGCGGCGCGCCCTAGCTTACGAACGGTCTGCGCGTTCATGATTTCCCCTAATATGAGAAAGGGAAAGGCGGTTGTCGTCTTTCCCTTCTCTCCAATAATAGGCGACTATGCCGATAGAAAAGCCAGGCTGCGTGTAGGCACAGCCTGGCTTGTATAAGTTACGATGCGGGCTTGGCCGGGCTTACGTTAGTCTTGAGCGAGCCGTCAAGCAGTTGCTTGCGCAGTTCCTCAATCTTGGTCTTCAGCTCGGCTGGTACCTTGCTATCCAGATCGTGGAACGGTGCCAGGCCAACTTCGCCATAGTTATTGCCGCCCTTCAGCGTGCCCTTCGATGCCTGCAAAATCAGGTCAGCGGTGCCTTTGTCGAGGATCTTGAAGGCACTCGACAGCAGCACGGCCTGAGCCTCAGGCACGGTCAGATACTGGTCGGTGTCCACACCAATCGCCAGCACACCCTTGTCCTTGCGCTCGGCAGCTGCCAGCAGCGCGCCGTTGCCAGTGCGCCCGCCTGCGCCAAATACTACATCCACGCCCTTGTCAATCATCGAGAGGGCGGTGGCCTTGCCCCACTCCGGGTCGCTGAAGGTCTTGTCGAACCCGACGTCGTTGTGATAGACGGTCTGAATATCAACATCGGCCTTAGCAGCCTTCGCGCCTGCGCGATAGCCCTCGCCGAAGCGCCATACCGGCGGCACGGCATCGGTGCCCAAAATTGCGCCAATCTTGCCCGACTTCGACATCGAGGCGGCCAGGTAACCAGCCAGGTATCCCGCCTGATCCTCATTGAAGACCAGCCCGGCAACATTCGGAATCGTGTCACCCTGGAACTGGTCGACACCGATGAACTTCACCTCCGGGTTGGCCTTCGCCGCCGCGTTTGTCGCATCGGCCAGCGCAAAGCCCACCGTCACAATCACGTTGTAGCCCTCGGAGATGAACTGGTTAATGTTCTTCTCGTAGTCGTTCGGGTCGGTGGTCTCAATGACCTT
>WBZP01002745.1_pt1 | contig 19880 bp, 19 predicted proteins | sample 5204301 | NCBI WGS metagenome assembly WBZP01 (sample SAMN12412401, study PRJNA552823) | activated sludge metagenome | isolation source: activated sludge from nitrification reactor of wastewater treatment plant... | place: USA: Pennsylvania | collected 2017
TGTGCATCTTGTTGCCGCCGCCACTCGAAACTTGCGGCTTCATCGCATTTCCCTACCGTCAGCGCATGTTCAAACCGTCCGATCTTTTCGACCTCAGCCAGACCGAACATACCGCGTTGTTCGACGGCTGCGTTCACGCCTGGGAGGTCTTGAAACGCATCAAGGATTACCTCAAGGCGAACGCCCGGTCGGAACAGCACCACAAGCTCGTCGGACACGCCTACATCGGGGAAAACGTCTTCAACCGACGGGTGCTTGTCCTCGGCAAGGATCTCCCCGTGTTGCCGAACAACCACGGTCCCCAGACCGACCGCCTCATCTATGGTCTCGGACCCTTCCAGGGGTACGACTCGGGGAGCCCGGACAGCCGGGAGCTGGGCCTCTATGATCAGGAGTTCGTCGACGGCTACATCCACACCCTGGCGAACGGTGCCAGAATCATCGCCGGTCAGTTCGACGATCCCTACCAACTCGACGAGAAGGGCGTTTTCGACCTGGTCAACCTGAATACCGAGGATCTCGGTGGCATCCCGGGCGCCCGTCGCCCGCCAGGCACCGACGTGTTCACCGGCTTCAACCTCTTTTCCATCGCCCTCGAGGTCCCGACCAGCGACATCTTCCCCAACGGCATCCCCCACAACGGCGAACTCAGGGCCGACTCCACCGACAGCCTGGTGCGGGTCTGGTCCAGCATCAGCCGTCAACAGGTGCAAACCGTCGATCCCGACAACCCCATCACCGGTGTCAAGGGGTACGGTCCCTTCGTCCAGGTCGGGCGCAACGCCCTGCCCCTCTTCAACGCCGGCCTCATCGGTACCCAGCGGCAGACCCGCTATCTGCATAGCAGCCCCCTCAGGGACGTGACCAACTTCGGCGCCGACATCCTCTATCCGGTGCTGGTGCGCGACGCCGAGGCGCTGGGCATCTACAAGGCCCTGGGGGTGCCCGATAGCGCCGTAGCCACGCTCAAGGGACCTCGCACCGACATCATCAATGCCATCAACCTGGGTCGCCCCATCCCGGTCACCGACGGCTTCACCGGTGATGTCATCACCCTCGACGCCGCTGTCGATTCGAGCTTCCCCAATGGGCGTCGCCTCGGCGGCGGCACGGCGCCGAACCGCAATCAGGTGAACGTGAACTCGGTGCTCATCAGCCTCATCGTGGCGGGCAATCCGGCGGCCGGTCTGGCCAAGGGCATCGAGGTCAACGATAAGGACTATCTCGATAGGTTCCCCTTCCTGGCCCCGGCGCACCAGGGGCTCTACCAGGGACATGGCGGCATCAATGTGCCGACCGAACCGACCCCGCCGCTGCCTCCTTCCTAGTTGTTTCAACCCGTCCAACCAGGTGAGACGGCCCCCTCCGGGGGGCGTCCCGGGAGACTCACCATGCAGCGTTCGGAATTCAGGAACTTCGGTCGAGCACTCGCCCTCGCGGCCCTCATCGTGGGGAGCGGGCCGCTGTCCGCCCACGATCTCTGGATCGAGCCGACGAGCTTCTTCCCGAGGCCGGGTCAGTTGGTCGGTCTGAGGTTGCTCGTCGGGCAGGATCTGCTCGGCGATCCCCTGCCACGCCAGGACGCGCTCATCAAGGCGTTCGTCTTCGAGGACGGAGGCGGTCGCCAGCCGGTCGTGGGCCGGGACGGGCTCGATCCGGCCGGGTACTTGCGCCCGGAACAACCGGGTCTGTTCGTCATCGGCTATCACAGCCTGCCGAGCCGCGTCGAGTTGCCGGCGGAGAAGTTCAATCGGTATTTGCAGGAAGAAGGGCTGGAAACGATCACGGCGTTGCGAGCCGAGCGCCATGAAACCGCCGCCGGGGCGCGCGAACTCTTTTCCCGGTGCGCCAAAAGCCTGGTTCTGACGGGAACGCCGAGCGTCGCCGAGGGCGATCGACGCCTCGGCTTGCCCCTCGAGCTGGTCGCCGAACGGAATCCCTACAGCCTCGGCGCCGATGAGGAACTGCCCCTGCGCCTGACCTACGAGGAGCGCCCGCTCCCGGGGGCGCTGGTGGTGGCCATGAATCGCTCGGCGCCCGCCGAGAAGCTGGCGGCTCGTAGCGATGACCTTGGCCGGGTGCGATTTCGACTCCAAGCGAAGGGTCTCTGGTTGATCAAGGCCGTGCATATGGTTCCAGCCGCCGCTGGTTCCCAGGCCGAGTGGGCGAGCTTTTGGGCGTCCTTGACCTTCGACCGGCCACCACAAGCCACCCAAGGTCGTTAACAATTCAAGAAAGAGGAGTTACAAGAATGTTTGCGAGTCTCCGCTGGTTGCGCCGGACTATTGTCCAACTGGCGCGGTTTACCCTTGTCGTCGGGCTCATGATCGCGGCCAAGGCGTTCGCCCATGAGATCGGCTCCACGCGGGTCTCGATCCTGATTCAGGACGATCACCGCTACCAGATCGAGATCCTCACGGACGCCACCACGCTGGCGGAGAAACTCAGGGCGTCCGTTCCGAACCCACCCCCCATCGACGACTGCCCGACCTGTCTCCAGTCGCTGTTCGCGAGTTCTGAAGAGCGATTTCGCCAGCGGGTGAAGGTCGCCTTCGAGGCCCAGGAGGCGCGATCGGCGATCTCCTGGGCCGTCACGCCCGGCATCGACGCCCTGACGCCGGCCCTGGCGACCATCCGTCTCAGCGGAACCATCCCGCCGGAGGCGCGCCACCTTACCTGGAGCTATGGCTGGACCTTCGCCACCTACGCCTTGCAGGTCCAAAGGGCGGCAGCCGAGGCCGCCGTCACCGAATGGCTGGAAGGCGGTCAGACGAGCCTCCCCATCACCCTGACATCGCTCACGCCGCCGCTCGATCGACTCGACACCGCCTGGCGCTATCTCGGCCTCGGCTTCACCCATATCCTGCCCCTGGGGGTCGATCACATCCTCTTTCTCCTGGCCTTGCTGCTGCCGGCGGTGATGTGGTGGGAGAAGGGCCGCTGGCGACCGGCGCCAGCGTTGGGGAAGGTGCTGCTGGAAACCATCGGCATCGTCACCGCCTTCACCCTCGCTCATTCGCTGACGCTCAGCCTGGCGGTATTCCAGGTGGTGAATCTGCCCAGCCGGTTGGTGGAATCGGTGATCGCCTTCACCGTATTGCTGGCGGCGCTCAACAACCTCTTTCCCTTGGTGACGACGCGACGTTGGCGGCTGGCGTTCGTGTTGGGGCTGATCCACGGCTTCGGCTTCGCCAGCGTCCTCTGGGAGCTGGGATTGCCGCCGGACGCCCTGGTACTGGCGCTGGCCTGTTTCAATCTCGGCGTCGAAACCGGGCAATTGGCCATCGTCGCCCTGGTGTTGCCGCTGGCCTTTGTCTTGCGCCGGACCTGGCTCTACCAGCGGCTGGCGCTGCCGCTGGGGTCGACGGCCGTCGCTTTACTCGCCCTGGTCTGGTGTCTGGAACGCGGCCTCAACCTCGAACTCCTGCCGGCGACGGCGACCCAGGACGCACCCGCGCCGCCTCGGGTTGCTATCGCTACGCCTCCCGCGCTCCAGCGCTCATAAGCCACCGAGAACCAGGGTAAGTCGGACATCGTTGTTTGGTGTTCGACCTCGATTCCTTGGACTCGGACAAGTCCGACCTACGAACTCTTGGCGCGACCGAGAAGCTGTTTGGAAAGTCTCGTTACAGCTTCCGCGCCTCGGGGCCGAGCCCTGTTCCTGCGATTATTGTTCTCATAAAGAGAACAATATAGGCCTTATTTCTTCATCTATTGCCAATAAGAGAACGAAAATCGGGCCTTTCCGCTCGATGCCCGGGAGGCGAGACTTTTCAAACGGTTTCCAAGAAAAGTGATGTGGCCACCAACCTCGCCCGATTCGAGGGTACATCAGCCATCTTCCCGTCGATGGGACTGTTGATACCGCCAAGCCAGCGCCGCCAGGAGAATAAAGCTAAGCAGGATCAGCCCCCCCAGGATCAGGCTAAAGATGGCCAGGATCGGGCTATGGATGGCCTGGAGGATCAGATAGACGGTATAAGCGGCGTAATAGCCCAGAAACAGCGCCCCTTCGCTGCGGGAAATGGCGTTGCCGGTATAGAAAACCGGCAGGCAGACCACCGCTACCAGCACCATGATCGGAATATCCAGGCTCAACATGGAGGGGGCCACCGCCAGGCTCTGAGGGGCCACCAGGGAAGAGACCCCCAGCACCGCCAGGATGTTAAAGATATTGCTGCCCACCACGTTGCCCACCGCGATATCCTTCTCCCCCTTGAGCGCCGCCAGGATGGAGGTGGCCACCTCGGGCAGGGAGGTGCCAATGGCCACGATGGTCAGACCGATGATCAGCTCGCTGACCCCGAGATACTGGGCGAAGGCCACCGCCCCTTCCACCAGCCAGCGGGAACCCAACACCAACAGCCCCAGTCCAGCCAATACCAACAGGGTCTGAACCCCCCAGTGGCGGTCCCAGGCCTTTCCATCGGCGGGCATGGACTCGGCGTATTCCTCGCGCACGGCGGCGGTTTCCTGGCGGCTTTGGCGGATGATCAGAAAGGTGTACCCCAGTATCAATAAAAACAGCAACGCCCCATCCCACCGACCGATCCCTCCATCCGCCGCCAAGGCCCAGAGCAGCAGGGACACCCCCACCATCACCGGCACCTCCTGGCGGATGAGCTGCTGATGCACCACCAGGGGGGTGATCAAGGCGGAGACTCCCAGGATGAACAAGAGGTTGAACAAGTTGCTGCCCACCACGTTGCCCAGGGCGATGTCCACCTGGCCGGACCAAGCGGATTGGACCGACACGGCCAGCTCCGGGGCGCTGGTGCCGAAGGCCACCACGGTGAGGCCAACCACCAAGGGGGAAATACCCAGGGATAAGGCAAGTTTGGAGGCGCCCCGCACCAGCCATTCGGCACCGAGCACCAGGGCGACCAAGCCCAACACAAAATACAACACCATCATGGGAAAAACTCCTCTGGAAACAGGTGACGCCCACCGGCGAGCTACCCGGTAACATGAGGGTGCCGGCGGAAAAACTCAAAAAGACCTTGCCGATACCTTAACCCCTGGGCGAAACGTCCGCGCCCCACCCAGGTTGCGAGCGCCTCTGAGCGAAGTCGGTTCGCAAGTCGGGATGAGGATAACGAATCGCGGGGTCGTAGGTGCGATTAGCGTGGCGTACGACGGGGTTTGCAACCCCGTCGCTAACGTTTGGCGCGAAGCCGTATCATTGAAACAATTCAGCGCTTCTATGGTTACAAAATGATGAAGATAAAAACCATTGATGGACTTGGTTTATTGTTCTTAATTATAATTCTTTTTATGATTTCTGCAGTTATATATTTTTTTCGGCAAAATTTTTGCCACACCATCACCCCAATTGACGACACACACACGACAATAATTTCAAACTTCGTACGCATTGAGGATTATATTATTGACAAAGGAACTCCTCCAGACAATCTTAGTCTTTTGCTGAAACGCCCCGATCGCGCAGATAAAAGGATCGATGGCTGGGGAAATGAGCTAATATATCAAATTAGAAGCGATAGAATAATTAGTATATCCAGCATGGGGAAAGATAGAGAATTGGGAGGCGCCGGGGATAATAGGGATATTGAATATAAATGCGCAATATCTGATGAGAGTGGAAATTCAATAAAGATTGATAAGTCTTGGTTCGCAAAGTGTTTGATGGAGTCTACGAGGTGAGCCAGGACTTAATGCGCGACGGGATTTGTAACCCCGGCGCTAACGTCTGGCGCGAAGCCGTATCATTGGAACAAGCAAAATGTTACGGACAGGGCACAATGCCCCGTCCGGCACGGATGTCGATATGGGAAGAAAAAGCGCCTTATTGATAGGGCCGTAGGTGCGATTAGCCCGGCTGGACGGGATATGTCATCCCGTCCGTAACCTTTGTATTCCGCCGACAGTCAACAAAACCAAACGATCGGGACGGGGTGACAAACCCCGTCCCGCATCAGAATCAGGGCATTACTCGTCGGAGAAATAATTGTCGATACTGAGAGGAATTCCGTAGCTGCCTATTTCAGTCAGCAACGCCGGAGACAACGTAGGGCCACCATCAAAGCTGGCTTGGAAGTGACCGCACCACCAAACAGCATCAAATTGACGAGCAAGGGCAATGATCTCAACTTTTCTGGAACTCAGGCTTTTGAGAAGAAACTCCAAACCATCTTCCAGGCATATCCACTCAGACTGGAATCCCACCTCCCCGTGTCCGTTGTACGCCCAATACGGGCGTCGCTTCCTTGTGGCCGACTGGATTTGTGATTGGCTAAGGCTACCGCTTGGCTGTAAATTCAATTGATCCGAAATTTCAGACGGATCCAACTGGTCACCATAGAATCTCAGTTCTACTGTGTAGACATGGGCCGCTGCCTTCTTCTCTTGCGTCATGGCAACCCCGCGTTGGCTGGAAGAGTGTTTGGAAAAATGCTTGGATGACGAATTTGATCCTATAGGAGATATTCTCAAGTGAAGAGGTTTATTCTGGGTTCATTGGCCGTTATGTACTTCCTTTTGTTTATAGTATACGCAATCAATTATATCGTCACAATAAAGGGGGATTGAATGGCATTTTTTTATTGGGGCCATTTATTGGTTATTTATATTTACCTATATGGTAATTCTACCACTTTATTCATTAATAATTGGGCTAACGTGTGCGGTGAAGTTGCTTTTTGAGAGGCCGCTCATAAGCAGAAATCTATATGTTATTGGGTTGCTATCTTCAATGCTCGCATTTGCATATTCTGCAAGTTCGTACGTAAAAGGAAGAATATAGCAAGTAGCCTAAAGTAAAAGGAGCCAAGGGCCGTGGGTGCGATTAGCGTAGCGTAATCGCACAAATGTTTCATCGTCTCCACCAACGACAATATTGAGTCAAAGGGACCGGGCTCGAATTATCAGACGACCACCGGCTGATGGGTTGCACCGGCAACCACCCCCAGACCTACGGCACATCCCTGGGATCACCTCGCCTCAATCTTTGGGGCTTCCGGGCCTCGGCCTCAATGGCCTTGTTTTCGTTCTCTGATACAGAACCTATCGGCCTAATAAAGAGGTATTGTTCTCCTGTAGAGAACGCCTACACGCCCTTCCCCGCTCCGGCCCCTTGGCCTTTCTTGGCCTGACCAAGCCGAGGCCAAACTCCCCAACGATGAATACATCGAACGCCACGAAGACCCGGCGGTCAAGGTACTGGGTGGGACGCCGAGTCTCCAGCGCACCTGGCGCAACGGGTGCTGGTATCTGAACCCCGCCTGGGCGGCCTTGCGCTTGCTGCGCGCCCCCTGGACGGCTCGGTGGCGGCCATCGATCGAGCCGTCGCCCTTCGCCAGACGGCCAATTATCGACCAGGTGAAAGTGAGAGAACGTTCGATTTCCTATGGACCGGCCTCATCCGAACGATAATTTGGTACTTGACGGCTTAACTTTATACCGTGCAAGTGATTGGCCACCCTGGACTCTTCAACATGAATCTCGAAAGCTTCTTCAAGCAATGAAACGGGAATCTTCAGCGTCCGGGTTTCCCTGTCCCACCCATGATCCGCCGATGTCGAATGGAGTGCCAATGTTCATAAAAATTTACTCTACAACTTCCGCCCTCTTAAAAGATGAAAGGACCAAATCTCGAATCAATCATGTGGTTATTCTATAAATGTCTAGTTCTCCGATCTATAACAAAGTTGCTTCCCGATAATGGCGAACCATGTCCTTGGGCTCCGGATGATTGGACCGGGGTTCGGGGCTGTTAGGAACGTTTGCCAGGACTCCGCGCGGTCGATAGCATAGGATGGGCGTCACGCCCTGTACCGAGTGCCCCTATGACCGAGAAGCCGCTCCGCATCGCTACCCGCCAATCCCCCCTCGCCCTCTGGCAGGCGCGGCATGTCGCCGCCGCCCTGGAGTGGCGCTATCCGGAACTCCGGGTGGAGTTGGTGGGCATGACCACCCAGGGCGACAAGATCCTCGACGCCCCCCTCGCCAAGGTGGGCGGCAAGGGTCTGTTCGTCAAGGAATTGGAGCAGGGTCTGCTCGAAGGACGGGCGGATCTGGCGGTGCATTCGATGAAGGATGTCCCCGTGGCGCTGCCGGATGGACTGCATCTGAGCGCCATCCTGGAGCGCGAAGACCCGCGGGATGCCTTTGTCTCCAACCATTACCAGAGTCTGGCCGAGCTGCCCACCGGGGCCAGGGTCGGCACCTCCAGCCTGCGTCGCCAATGCCAGCTGGCGGAGCGACGACCAGACCTGCGCATCGAGCCCTTGCGTGGCAATGTGAACACCCGTCTGGCCAAACTGGATCGCGGGGAGTTCGCGGCCATCATCCTCGCCGCCGCCGGACTCAAGCGCCTCGAACTGGAAGGACGCATCCGCGGCCTGCTGGACCCGGCGGAAAGTCTGCCCGCCATCGGTCAGGGGGCCATCGGCATCGAATGCCGGTGCGATGACGAGCGCGTCAACACCCTGACGGCGAGCCTCCACCACCCAGTCACCGCGCTCTGTGTCAGGGCCGAACGGGCCTTGAATCATCGCCTCGAAGGCGGTTGCCAGGTGCCCATCGCCGGTTATGCCGAGTTGGTGCGGGGGGAGTTGTGGCTGCGGGGTCTGGTCGGAGAACCCGACGGGCGTCTCATCATCCGCGGTGAAAGGTGCGGCGATCCCATGGCCGCCGAGCCTATCGGCACCGAACTGGCGGAGGAGCTGTTGCAACGGGGCGCCGCCGAGATCCTGCGGCGTCTGCTGCCGGATACGGAGGGATCGGAATGACCGAGCCTTGCCGATCACTGGCCGGTCAAGCCATCCTCATCACCCGCCCGCGGCATCAGGCCCAGGCCCTGTGCGACGGCGTGATCGCCCGCGGTGGGAAGCCCTGCCTCTACCCGGTGATGGAGATCGAGCCGGTGCTGCACGATGCCGAATTGTTGCAGCGGCTGGCCACGGCGGCGGAATTCGACCTGTTCATCTTTGTCAGCGCCAATGCCGTGGTCCATGGGCTCCAGGCGCTCGCCCTGGTCGGTGGACTGCCCGGGGATATCCCTCTGGCCGCGGTAGGGGCCGCCACGGCCCGCGCCCTGCAAGCGGCGGGTCGGCCCATCGCCCTGGTGCCTGAAACCGGCTATACCAGCGAATCCCTGCTGGCCCTACCCGAACTGCAACAGGTCGAGGGACAGCGGATACTCATCCTGCGCGGTGAAGGTGGCCGGGCCCGGCTGGGGGAGGTGTTGCGGGAACGCGGCGCCGAAGTAGCCTATGCCGAGGTCTACCGTCGACAACGCCCCGAGGCGGGCGGTCTGCCCACACCGGATTGGCGGCGGATCGCCGCGGCGACGGCGACGAGCGGCGAGATCCTCGAGAATCTGCTCGCCTTGATCCCCGATCAAGCCCGCCGCTGGCTGCAACAACGGCCCCTGGTGGTGGTGAGCGGGCGTATCGCCGAGCAGGCCGAGGCCCTGGGCTTCGAGCAGGTGAGGGTGGCTCGGGAAGCGAGCGATACGGCGCTGCTGGAGGCCTTGATGGAAGCGATTGGACAGATGACCGACAGAGTTCCACTGGAGACAGAGCATGGTTGAGGATCGGGCGGAACGGGGCGAAGACCTGGTACCGCTTCCCCAGGAGGCGATGACAGAGGTCGGAATCGACTCGGGAGAGCGAATACCGGCAGAGGAACCCCAAGCTCAGAAGACGGCCCCACAGAGGCACCACCTCTGGCGCTGGGGTCTGGCCCTGGTCGTCTTCGGCTTGGTCAGCGTCGCCATCTTCGTCGCCTATCAATACGCGAGCGGCCTGTGGTCGGATCTACGGCGCCTCGACGAGGTCATCGCCCAGTCCCGGGCGGTGCAACAGGAACTCCGGGAAGAATTCGCCCGCGCCAACCAGGAGTTGAATACCCAGAGAGCCCAGGTGCGCACGCAGGAACAGGCCTTCAGGCAACAGAGCCAAGCCTTGAGCGAGGCGACCCACAAGGTGCAACTACAGGGGGAGACGATGGAACAGGCCATACGTTCGATCCAGGAGCGCCTGGGCAACGACAGCGGTCATTGGATGGTGGCCGAGGCCGAGTACCTGCTGCGATTGGCTGGGCGACGTTTGCGATTGGAAGCCGATGTTCCTTCGGCGCGAGCGGCCTTGGAGGCCGCCGATGAACGCCTGCGGGCCACCGGCAACCCGACCTGGGTCGATGTGCGTAGCGTGCTCAAGGGCGAGATCTCGGCCTTGCAGGCGGTACACCTGCCGTCCATCGATCAGTTGGCCGCAACCCTGGACGCCCTGGGCACCCAGGTGCCGCGGCTCGAACTGGCGGCCGTGGCCACCCCGCGGGAGACGGAGGAGGAAACCTCCACCCACCCGGCCCAGGAACCCGCCGGAACCGGCATGGATACTGTGCTGGAACGGGGCTGGCATGAACTCAAATCCCTGGTGGTCATCCGCCAACACCGCCAACCCCTGCACATGGCCCTGCCGCCGTCGCAACGCTTCTATGCCTTCCAGGGTCTTGAATTGCAACTCGAAGCGGCACGCGCCGCCCTGTTGCGCCGCGATCCGGTCAACTATCAGGCCGCGCTCGGCAAGGCCCTGAGCTGGCTCAGTGAATACTTCTCGGCCCAGGCCGACGCGAACCAGTCGTTCCGCGCCGAATTGGAGCGGCTACAGGCCACCGAAATCCGCCCCCAGTTGCCCGACATCTCGGCCTCGCTGCAATTGCTGCGTCGCCGCTCGGGGGATGGCTCATGAGATCCCTGCTAATCGGGCTGGTAACCCTGGTACTGGCGGTGGTCGGCACCCTGATGCTGCGGGAGGACAGCGGCTATGTGCTGCTCGGTTACGGCCAATGGACCTTGGAGACCAGTCTGGCGGTCTTTCTGATCCTGCTGCTCCTGCTCTTCGCCCTCTTCTATCTCCTGGTGCGTCTGCTGGCCGGGGTGCGGGGCCTGCCACGACGCTGGCATTCCTGGGGCACGGGGCGGCTGACCCAACGCTCCCGCGCCGCCCTGGTCGAGGCACTCTGGCTGGAGGCGATCGGCGATTGCCCCCGGGCCGAGCAACGCCTGGCCCGCTCGGCCTCGGATGCCACCGAGCCCGCCCTGCACTATCTGTTGGCGGCCCGTTGCGCCCAACACCAAGGGGCTGGCGAGCGACGGGAAAGTTATCTGCGACTGGCCACGGCCGCGGCGGGCAAGCATCGCCTCGATCTCGACCTGATGCGGGTCGATCTCCTGCTCGATGCCGGGGCCCTCGCGGAGGCTCGGGCCTGTCTCACCCCGCTCCAGGTCGGCTCAGGTCATCACCCCCAGGTGCTGCGACGCCTGGTGAGGGTCTATGAACGCCAGGGTGCCTGGGGAGATCTGATCGCCCTCTTGCCTGCCCTACGGCGACAGGCGGTGTATCCAGAGCAGGAGCGCCAGGTGTTGGAGCGGCGGATCTGGGCCGGCTCCTTGCAACAGGCCGCCGATGGGGCGCGACTGGTCGATCTCTGGGGCGACATGCCCAGGGCCTTGCGCAAGCAACCGGAAGTGCTGGAAATCTATGTCCGTGGCTTACAGAAATTCGGGCGCGGGGCCGAGGCCGCCAAGCTGCTCTCGACCAGCCTGGGCACGGAGGTGTGGAGCCGGGAGTTGGTGCAGCTCTATGGCGAGTTGGCGGGTTCGGACGCGGCCCGCCAACTGGCGGCAGCCGAGTCCTGGTTGCCGACACGGCGGGAAGACGCGGTGCTGCTCCATACCCTGGGTCGACTGAGCGCCCGCAACCGTCTCTGGGGCAAGGCCCGCAGCTATCTGGAAGCGAGCCTGGCCCTGGCCCCCGAGCCGCTGGTCTATCTGGATCTGGGACGCTTGCAGGAGGCCCTGGGACAACCCGAGCAGGCGGCGAGTTGTTTTCGCGCCGGTCTGGCCCTGGCGCTCAAGGGAGCGACGGCCGATCCCCTGGTAAGCGATCTCCCCTGGGCCACCAAACTGGCCTCCGCCCTGGAGGCCCAGGCCGCGGGTACGGTCTCCCTCAGCCCGCCGGTCTATCAGTAACCCGGACTTCAGGTGGGAGCGCCGGACGTCTTGCCGTCGGCGGCATACTCGAAGGCATCCGAGTACAGGTGCTCCAGGGGAAGTCCCTGATCGAGAAAAGACTGCTTGGCGGCCTGGATCATCACCGGTGGCCCGCTCATATAGATGTCGTAGTCGTCCAGTTGGGGATAGTCATCCACCACCGCCTGGTGGACCCAGCCCCGGCGCCCCGCCCAGTCGGGGTCCGGTTCGGACAACACCGGGGTGTAGCGGAAATCCGGGTTGGCCGCCGCCCAGCGCTCGGGCAGATCGGGGAGATAGAGATCCCGTTGCGCCCGCACCCCCCAGTACAGATGCATGGGCCGCTGGAGACCCTGATGGAGAACCTGTTCAATCATCGCCTTGAGGGGGGCGAAGCCGGTACCGCCACCGACCAGGATCATGGGCCGCGGCGAATCCTCCCGCAGGAAGAAAGTCCCGAAGGGACCCTGCAAGCGCAGTACCGCCTTCTCCTTCATCTGGTGAAACACATAGTCGGTAAAGACCCCGCCGGGCACCAGACGGATGTGCAACTCGATCAACTGATCGGCGTAAGGTGGATTGGCCATGGAAAAAGCCCGGCGCCGGCCGTCGCTGAGCAGAAACTCCAGGTACTGACCGGCGAGAAAGACCAGCCGTTGGGTCTCGGGCAACTTGAGCCAAAGACGGATCACATCATGGGAGAGATGGTCGATCCGCTCGACCCGGCAAGGTAGGAGTTTGACCTCGATATCCGCCGGCGTGGCGATCTCCCGGGCCTCCAGGACCAGATCGGAGGTAGGCACCGCCTGGCAGACCAGACAGGCATCGGCCCCCTGCCCTTCCAAGGCGGCCGTGCGCCCGCTCGGATAACTCAGGCTGCCCGAACTCAGTCGGGAGAGACAGGTGCCGCACTGACCGGTACGACAGCCGTAGAGCAGTCGCACCCTCTGTCGCATGGCGGCATCGAGAATGGTTTCGTCTGGACCGCAGGAGAAAAGGCGCCCACTGGGTTCAAGGCGGATGTGGAAACTCATATCGATCTCTCCGATGGGCCGCGCCGAAGGAATGGGACTGATTCTCGCCTATCGGGAGAGAGATAAAAACCTTGGTGGAGAATATGTTGATCATTGGTTGCGGCTATATCGGACAGGCTCTGGCCAGGCGTTATCTCGCCCGTGGCGACTCGGTGACCGGAGTGGTGCGCACTCCGGCCTCCGCGGAGGTATTACAACGCCTGGGGGTCAGGCCCCTGGTCCTGGATCTGGACGGGGACTGGCCCCAAACCATCGAGACCCAAGGGGAACGGATCTTTTATCTCGCCCCACCGCCCGAAGAGGGCGACCAGGACCCCAGGGTGCGACGACTGGTCGAAGTTTTCGGCGTCCGGGGCCAACCCGCCCGGCTGGTCTATATGAGCACCACCGGCGTCTACGGCGATTGCCAAGGGGACTGGGTGGACGAGACGCGCCCCATCCGCCCCCAGGTCCCCAGGGCCAAACGTCGGGCCGATGCCGAGCAGGTGTTGGGGGAATGGAGCCGCGGGAGTGGGAGCGACCTGGTGATCCTCAGGGTGGCGGGGTTTTACGGTCCAGGCCGCTTGCCCCTGGAGCGTATCCGACAGGGACTGCCGGTGGTGCGGGAGGATGAATCCCCTTACAGCAATCGTATCCATGCCGAGGATCTGCTGGAGGTGTGCCTGGCCGCCATGGCGCGAGGCGGTTCGGGTGAGGTTTACAACGTCAGCGACGGACAGCCGACCAGCATGACCGACTATTTTTACCGGGTGGCAGATCTGGCCGGACTACCCCGCCCTCCCGCCATCGGCCTGGCCGAGGCCGCCGGGCGGCTGTCTCCAGGGATGCTGTCCTATATGCAGGAGTCTCGCCGTCTCAGCAATCGCAAACTGCGGGAGAATCTGGGGGTGCGGCTGCGTTATCCGACCCTGGACCAGGGGTTGCCCAGTTGTTTCGCTGGTTGATGGGGACCTTTGGTCTTGAAGAAACCCTTTCGGTTCACAGACCCGATACTCGCTGGGCAGGGATTCGGCGGAACCTCTACAGGCGTAGGAACGAGGTGATTCAGTCCGTTCCACCCAGGGTGACTGGGCCGATAAGCCGCGTAGGCTATGCACCGCATACCCTGTCCAGAATGCACCACTCAATAAAGAGTACACCCAAGGGAAAGTCGGGTAGGTCGGGTAAGAACGCAATGTTGCCCGACATTCCATAATAGATGTCGGGCACAGGTGCCCGACCTGGCTGGCTATGACGCCCAACGCCAAGCTTCACTGGACCGGCGCTGCGCAACACAAAACGTCCGACACGAAGGACCCGGCGCGCAGCGCTGGGTCCGAGTAAGCGCACGTTAGCCATGTTCCGCGTTTAACCGCTGATGAATTTCAGTGATCTTGGTTAAAAGACGCGGGATTTCATCGATTACGATATTCCATACGATATCTATATTTACACCGAAATAGTTGTGTATTAGCCGGTCGCGTGCGCCGGCAATGGACTTCCATGGAATATCAGAATATTCGGCTCTTAGGCTGTCAGAAAGCAGCTTGGTGGCTTCACCCATAATTTCGATATTTCTAATCACTGCATCTTGGGTTTTGGTATCCATCCTAAAGGCCGCATAGTCCATGCCTTTTGCGTAAGAACCGATTCGCCGAATACTTTCAATAATGTCTTGCAATAACTCAATATCATTACGCTTAGACATAAACAATACTTCTCTTTATGTCATCGGCGATTTTTGTGTTCCTGATATTTTCAATTCCGTCGGGCGTTAGAATATCCACCTTCCTATCAAAAAGCCGCTCAAAATACTCAGTAAGCTCAATAAATTTTAGTCCAATTGGACCAGTAAACTCGATCACCAAATCAATATCACTATCCGTTCGATCGGCGTTTCTAGCAATAGAACCAAATATGCCGATTTTCTTAATGCCGTACTCTTTTGAAAGATACGGGTATCGCTCCCGTATTATTTCAACTGCCGCACTTAGTGTTGATGTCTTCACGGATTTCTCTTCTCGGAGGCTAACGATAAAACTCACCGGCGGAGCGAAGCGGACTCCAGTGCGGTGCAATGTTAGGCTGGACAATACCCAAGAAATGGCGGGGCACGCTGTCGCTAACCCGCCCTACGGTTCTAGGCATCGAAGGCATTGATGAACTCTTCCGGCGAAATGCCAGCTTGCTTGAGAAGACCAACTAATGTTCCGATTTCAGCTCACAATGATTAGGCACCACGCAGCCAGAAGAACCACGGCGCATCATGATATGACTTCCACGCTGGCGAGTAACCACGAAACCCAAGCGTTCCAGGGTACGAACCACATCGGCACCCGACACGACCGGCAGCTTAGGCATGCTCAGATACTTGGAATGATGTCAGTAGGGGACGCCCCACAATCGAAAGAGGAAATTCTTCCAAATAAAGTTCCGTTGCCTCACGCAGATTCAGTAATGCCTCCTCGACGGTTTCACCTTGCGTAGTCGTACCCGTCTCGGGATTGAAGGCCACATAGCCCCCTTCCGGGGCTGGGGTTAAAACTGCTGAAAGTTCCATGTGCTTCTCCTGTGCCGGATGGGGCATTGTACCCCGTCCGTAACATTTTGCTTGTTTTAATGATTCGACTTCGAGCCAAACATTAGCGACGGGGTTGTAAACCCCGTCGCGCATTAGGTCTCGCCGTCTCAGTAATCGCAAACTGCGGGAGAATCTGGGGGTGCGGCTGCGTTATCCGACCCTGGACCAGGGGTTGCCCAGTTGTTTCGCCGGTTGATGGGGACCTTTGGTCCTGAAGAAACCCTTTCGGTTCACAGACCCGATACTCGCTGGGCAGAGATTCGGCGGAACCTCTACAGGCGTAGGAACGAGGTGATTCAGTTCGTTCCACCCAGGGTGACTGGGCGGATAAGCCGCGTAGGCTATGCACCGCATACCCTGTCCAGAATGCGCCACTCAATGAAGAGTACAGCCAAGGGAAAGTCGGGTAGGTCGGGTAGGAACGTAATGTTGCCCGACATCCGCCGAACGTTAGGTTTTGTTTTCATGGCTTGCACACTTATCTAAGGCAGAGGTTAAACATGAGATAAAATATCCGCTCTCATTCCCCTGTAATGTCTCGTGAGCATTTTTTAACGGCTGGTAGAGATCAGGGCATGCAAGAATTTCGGCGGCTTCTAATACCAGACAGCCATAGTTGTCGTCGATAATTTCCTGAATTAGTTTGTCTTTAATTGAATGACATCCACGAGCGGCTAAGCCAACAAACGCTTCACCCCTGATTTCTGCTACGAGATCATTTAGTCTTTCATTCAAAGCATTTCGTATTTCATCTGTATCAACATCTATTTGGCTTCCCAAGCCAAACGTCGCCCAGTTCCTAACGTCATCATCGGTATCTTTTGATAGTTCAATTAATGCATTAATGGCTTCGTTATCGTCTAATCCTAATAGCCCAAAAACCACCCCGTGTCTCACTCTTGGATTGGGGTGATTTTTTAACATTAAAAGCGGCTTAATTGCGCTCGTTGTATGTCTATGACCCAGAGCATAGGCCGCAGATGCGACAACGTCGTCTACAGGATCAGCCAGCATCCCAATCAGAATTGATATTGATTCATTTTGAAATGCTTTCATTTGCCATCCTAATTGGCCGAGCGTGTCCGCCCCAATTTCTCTTTCCGTCGGATCGTGACTTCCACATAATGTCTCGGCTATCTCAAATTCCGTAGTTGTTCCCCGTCTATGCAGCTCTGAAATTAAATTCCAATAATATTGTTCATCGTTAGTGTTGTACGCCTCTTTTACTATTTCCTTTGAACTTTCGATACGCATCATTTCTGGACCAAAACCCTAATATGCAATGAACAATATCTTCATCCTACTAAAAGCATCTAAATTCAGATACAAGTATCCTGATCTCGATGCCGACATCTAAATCTAAATATGGATACTCCTGTGCCGGACGGGGCATTGTGTCCCGTCCGTAACATTTTGCTTGTTCCAATGATTCGGCTTCGCGCCAAACGTTAGCGACGGGGTTGTAAACCCCGTCGCGCATTAGGTCCGAGTTAATTTGCATTGTTAGGCAGGTATTCATTGTTTACAGTAATCCTCATCTGCTAGCCATACTTCTGGAGGAGCCTGCTTCCCTGCTTCTAAACTTACCGAACTTGCTTTCACTGGTAGATTCAACCGACAGCCTTTAGTCTCATAAAAACTCTCAACAGCTTTAGCTAGACGTTCTGCATCGGTTTTATCCTTACTTGTTTGCTCCTTGTCAGATGTAGGAAAATATCTCACTTCACTTGTATAGGTACCGGCGCGCCGTTCAGCCCCAGGTGCGCTAAATGAGGCGCTTTCTAAATATCTACGAAGCTCATCAATAAATTCTCTTTTTGTGTTGCCTTGAAATTGCACATATACTAACCGCTTCTTTACAAGCTCTGGATTACTTGCTTGTAGTTCAATTGTTGCTTGATTAAGAGATTTCTTGAGCTCTGGAATCGTTTTGTCTTGGGTTTCCTTAATCAATTTTTCTTTCTCTTTTAGGTCTGCATCAAGCTTTGCAATTTCCTCTTGAGCTTTGGCTTTTTTGTTCTCAAAATCAGCTAACTCTTGTTTTGCTTTGTTTTCAATTTCTGTTAATTGATGTTTTGCATTTTCTGCTTTTAACCCTGCAACCTCGTATTGAGTATAAGCTCCCGCTAAACCGCCAATACCTAAGACAACACCCCCAAAAAGCTTTATAAGCTCCATCCATGATGTCTTGGATACAGCTTTAATTTCAGCCTGGATTTTATCAATCTGAGCTTGCTTCAATTTGTCGTCGATGGACGGTTCATTGGTCATGACATTAGCCTTTTTATCTATTAAGGAGAGGTTCAATGCATATGCCTAACGTTCAGCTTAACAGGCGCATTTGTAGCGAGCGCAGCGAGCGAAAAATGCGTCCTGGTTGAAGCTGTTGTTAGCGGTAATATCGCGCTTCATTTCTCCGACAGAAATGCTTTACTTCCGAACAGTCTCACATCCTCGCTCATGGCCCTGAAAGACTCAGAATTCGCCGCTCTATCCAGATCCTTGCGATAGGACTCCTCGATTTTCTTGTTTTGTTTCTCAGATAGTTTTCCTTGTACATCAGCAGCTCTTCTCGCCTTGTCCATTAGGTAGTCTCCAAACTGGACTGGCAAAGTATAACTAGATGGTCCAACCACACCGTGCTTGACATGCACTTTGGTACCCACCCACTGACGCGGGTATGGCATTTCGATAAATCCCAAGACAATAAACCGTCCGAGTTTCGAATACACGAACGCAGATTTTCCACCCCAAACCGCATCAATATCTACGGACCTTAAAATGTACCGATTAATGTTCGGCGGTATATCTTGGTGCGTAAAGCTCTCGATTGCATCGAGAGGCAAGAAATGTTGCTCATTTCTGTTTGGGTGTTCTCTTTTATCTAAAAGAAATTGCTTCCATATCTCTTGTGCCTTCAAGGCAGAATCTTGAAGATGCTGTGGATAATGGGAGATATCGTGTTCCTCAAGCATGAGATTCATTACTCGCCATGAGACTGACGCACAGAACTTCAAAAGCCAAGGTCCATATGCAACTTTTTCAACCGAGCTTTTGTTTAAGGGGTGAAAAATCTCATTGGCAAACTTGGTCTCCCAGTCATTTAGACGGCCTTCACATTTATCACAAAACCAATAAAGCTTGTAACCATCCTGCGCCCGTTTATTTGGCTCCAGGCCGAACCGGAGAAATCCAGTGCCGGAAGTTTCTTTCAACCACTTATACACAAAGCTGGGAATAACATGGCTCTCCCGCAAATCAGTATCTTTATCACATAAGCGGCAAATGCCCTTCATTACCGTCAATTTCTCCTTACCGCTAATCGGGATAGGGAGGAAGCCTCACGGCTCCCCCCCTCCCACACCACCGGACGTACGGGTCACGTATCCGGCGGTTCGGCAGATTGAGTCAACCCTCCTGTCAACCGGAGCTTCTTCTTTTGTGTCGCCGGCGGAAGTTTCATCCGGGTCGGATGCATGACTCCCTCCCCTCCACAACCGATTGCTCCTCTCTTTTAATCCCTTTCGGGAACCGTTCGGGCCTTCGGCTTTGGACTTCGCCTACTATGCCCTCTGCTGACTTCTCCCCTGCGGTCAGGATTTTCATCCTCAGCCAATTTCTCTCGCACGCGAGGTCCCAGGGCAACATGGGGAGATCTCCCGGGGTAAGACACGTTACCTTCGCTGCATAGACGCCGGATTTACAAAATGCACCCCAACCGCAGATGGAGGGCTTCGCGGTCACGTGCCCGCTCGCCCCGAGTACATCGCGCCTCATATCCGGTTTGGCTCTTGATGGATTCCAGTCAGTTCACATGCTCAGGTAAAACCACTAAGCTTGGCCGTCCTTAACCCAACCCTGAATGAACAGATGATCCATCTTCAAAATCTGCTGGACGATACCAAGTGTTATGCCAAGGTCCGGGAGCTGCGTTGGCCAGAAGGGGTGCGCTGTCCGCACTGCACCTCGTCGAGCGTAACGAAGCAGGGCCGGGACACAACGCAGCCGGCCCGTCAGAAATATCGTTGTAGCGCCTGTGAACGGTATTTCGACGATCTGACCGGAACGGTGCTGGCCGGGCATCACCAGCCCTTGCAGGTATGGGTCCTCTGTCTGTACCTGATGGGCCTGAACCTGTCCAACCAACAAATCGGGCAGGAGCTAGGCCTGAACAAGGATGACGTTCAACGGATGACCTCTCAGTTGCGGACCGGAATCGTAGCCGCGCAGCCCGAGGTCCGTCTGTCGGGCGTGGTGGAATGCGACGAGGTCTATGTGGTGGCGGGTC
>WBZP01002746.1_pt1 | contig 19876 bp, 14 predicted proteins | sample 5204301 | NCBI WGS metagenome assembly WBZP01 (sample SAMN12412401, study PRJNA552823) | activated sludge metagenome | isolation source: activated sludge from nitrification reactor of wastewater treatment plant... | place: USA: Pennsylvania | collected 2017
TATTCGTAGGCTGGTGTTGAGGCGCGAAGCGCTGAAACCCAGCTTCTCAGTAGCTGGGATTCGCTTCGCTCATCGCCAGCCTACCCCATGGCTTTCAGGCGGATAAACTAATAGGAAATGGTATCACGATTCCGGGCATGGGCTGAAAATGGCCAATCATCGTTCTCTATAGGAGAACAATCAGCTCTAATTATTAGAATTGTTCTCTTTAAGAGAACAAAAAACCAGCTAAAAGAACTCATGCCCGGAAGCGTCGACAGGCAGACGGGCCAGCTCCTCAGCGGGCGGTTCGTAAAGACCTAACAGGAATCGGTAGCCTGTTGCCGGATCTGTTTGGACTGCTCGCTTCGCTCGAAATGACAGCCCGCCAGGGTAGCTGGGAACTGGCCGCGTTCAGCGCGGCCGCCTGGGGTTCGTTCCTCGCCCAACCCATCCCACTAACTTCCGCGTGATCGCATTTCGTAGAGATTCAAAATCGACGCGCGTCAATTCTGACGCAATGCAGTCGAAAAAATCTTGTAGGGTCCGCTGAGCGGACCCTACAAGGTCGCTAGACTGGTAGCCTTGTGCCCAGAGTTGCCGCAGGCGAATCTTCTTCCTGGCTCTGATCGATGCGTTCGGCTAGGCTGATGGGAAGTTGGACACCAACCCTGTCCCGCTCGACTCTCCGCGCGCCAAATAGCAAGAAACAAAGACAACAAAGAGTCCGATAACCTCTCACCATCACCAAGGAACAGACAACCATGCCCATTGCCGCGAAAACAACCAACTTCCTCCTCGCCACCACAATCTCTTTGCTGCTACCCCTGACCGCCGGGGCCGCTCAGAAGGAGAAGTCGCTTCACAACAGCCTCCCTCCGGCCAGGCTCACCACCGCCGAGGCACTCAGCGCCCTCTTCATTGGTCAGGCAGGCGGCAAGCAACCCTCGGCCGTCGGTGCGGCCATCACCACCAACAGCGACCAATACGATGGCCCGGTCCTCAAATTGGTACCGGCCTCGGCCTTTATCCCCACCAATGGACCGGATTTGGCTCAGGATGCAGTGATCTATGACGAAGGCAGATGCATCTATCCAGATCCAGGCAACGCGGGAAGCGTGGTCTCCCTCTACGCACCCGTCGAGCTGCCCACCGGGGCCTTGTTGGAAGAAGTCATATTCCTTGGTAGTGATACCAGCGCGGAACAGAATATGGAATTCTCGATTCAGCGGGCCGAAGTAGCACTAAAGGCGGTTCCCCCCTTCGATTGGTACCAGGAGAAGACCACCCTGGCGTCGGGGAATACAGCGCAATTGACCGGGATAGGCGGCGTTATCCTGGATGTGGATCCGGACGATGTCACCGGCTGGGCCGGTCTTGTTGGCGGCCGCTTCTATACCTTGAGCGCCAGTTTCAACCAGGCGGCGGGCGCTGCCACCACCCTCTGCGGCGCCCTCGTGCTCTATAAGGTGCCCAGCACCGGGCAGAATCAGACCTTCACCCCGGTCACCCCCTGCAAGATCTATGATTCCCGTCCGGTTCAGGGTGGGGCCGGCGTGTTCGCCAGCAACGAAATTCGTACCATCACCGTGACCGGCGACACCCCGGCCCAGGGCGGGACCCCGGGCGGTTGCGGCATTCCCCACACCGCCTCCGCCGTGCAGTTGAACTTCGTCATCGTCGATCCCCTGGGCACGGGGTCGATCAAACTCTGGGCGCCCTCGAGTGCCGAGCCTCAGGGTCTGCTGGCCTATCAGAGTGGGTTGATAAGCTTCTGGAACGGCTCCGGCACCGTACCCATCTCAACCCTGGAAGGCTCGGAAGACAAAAAGATGCGGGTGAAAACCAATGGTGCCGGCGCCCATGTGGTGCTCTCGGTCACCGGCTATACCTCATCGGTGGCGAACATGGCCAATTAGCCAGCCTGAAAGGAGGAATTCCCCTCGTCCCTTCCGGGTCGGGGGGAACCTCCAGGGCCTGAGGACAGGCGATCGGAAGGATCAGATCTTCAGGCGCTCGACGACCCGATCCTGGCAAAGATGCTCGTCGATGATCTCGTCGAGGTCCTCCTTGTCCACATAGCTGTACCAGGTGCCTTCCGGATAGACGACCAACACCGGTCCCTGCTCGCAACGGTCGAGACAACCCGCGTTGTTCACCCGTACCTGGCCGGGTCCGGCCAAGCCCAGCGCCTTGACCCGTTCCTTGACATAGTCGCGCAAGGCCTGGGCCCCGCATTGCTGGCAACTCTGACGCCCGTCATCCCGCAGGTTGGTGCAGAAAAACAGATGATATTTGTAGAAGGACACCCTGCTTCCCCCGGTTGCCGCTCATCGCCCCAGTCAAAAGATAGGAGAAGGTATCTGGCTGGGGCTCAGGCGGGTACTTATGGATAAGATACAAACAATGGATCAGAACTTCTTATCTATACAGCTCTTTTGACCGCCTGCCCGGTCCCCCGGGACGGGATCGGGCTCCCGTCCAAGCCGGATTGTCTGCCAGCCTCCGTTGATAATCGGTGACCGAGGTCAGGTATCACCTGGGGGTGGCGGTTTCCCGGCAGACGCTATTTTCGTCATCGCGCTCGATCAGTTGAACCTGAACCTTTTTGCCCAGCAAGCGACGCATGGTCTCCTCGACCAGGCCGAAGCCGAAAAAGCAGATCGCCTGCTCACCACAGGATTGCCCGCTACTGGTCGTGAATTGAGCAAAGGCGCAGTTTTTGAACTCGATTTCATAGACGCCATCCGCCCGCTGACGCCGCAGATTGAATTCGCCAAACCCCTCCAGGCTTTTCACCCCGTCGTGCATGATGCGGGCGGCCTCCTCGAAAGAGACTCCTGCGGGTAACTCAGGCCAGAGGTCGCGACTGGCGGCCTTGCCGGCCTCCCGCATCGTCGCCCGGGCGCCCTTGCCCAGCATGAAGGTGACACTGGTCTGAATGTTGGCGATAACCTTTTGTTGCGGTGAAAGTTCGTTTGCGGACATGGGAAAAGACTCCGAAAGGGTGGTGAATATCCAGGATCGATAAGGGGTTCTGGTGAGACGGAAACCGGGACGGCCCGTGATAATTCCAGGTGGCTAACCATCAAGAGGGTGGAAGATTCGCCTCACCGACAGGATAGGTGAACAGCATGCAGCGATCGATCAGCTTGGGATGAAAAAGCCTCTGGCTTGTCGGGAAAAGCGATCAAAGATATGGGTAAGGAAGACCTTGAGCCAAGTTTCAGTATGCCTAAATTTCACCACTCTGGCTATGCCAGGCGGCGGAGTGCAAAAGCCACTTGGTCAGGCCCGCTTCGAGCAAGCAATAGCCTTTCCGAATACATTTCAGGCTTCAGAGCGGTGGAGAACGGGTGGCGGCACCGCCTCCGCCGATGAGAGAAAGACTCGACAGGAATGGGTAGAAATCATGAACGCTCAGTGGCTCCGGGCATCGGCTGAAAATGGCTATTTTCATTCTTTTTTCGAGAACAATGCAAAAATATATAGGCCTATTGTTCTCTAAAAGAGAACGAAAAACCGGTCCCAAGCGCCCCGGCCCGGAAGCGCCAGAAGTACAGGGGCCAACCCTGAAGGTCCACCTCTCGGTCGACCTTCTCGTCTTCCCGAACCCCTCTCATACTTGGTATTACAAGTATCCGCTATGCAGACCAGCGGAGATGAAGTGCCGCGGCTCGCCACCTATGAGTTACTCCGGCGGAAGAACTTATAGAGTATGACCGATAGATGAGAAGCCCCCGCCGCAAAGAAGCAAAGGGACAAAGGGCAAAGTACAAAGGGTCATCCGTCCCGGGCGAGACGAAAACCAAGGTTGGACGCCCCATCCGCGGTGAACCAGTCGCGGTCGGCCGACCGAAGCCAGAACGGGAAGTCGAACCAGCCGCCGCCGCGAACCACGCGCCGGGAACAGTCTCCCCCTCCGGCTTCCCCCCAGGCGCTACCGTCCACCGGCGCCCCCTGGTAATTCTCATGCCAGCAGTCCTCCACCCACTCCCAGACATTCCCCGCCACCTCGCGCAGCCCCCAGGGGTTGGCCGGCAAACTCCCGACGGGGAGGGTCTGTCGTCGATAGACCCCGGTCTTGGCGCCGCAGCCGTGGTAGTCGAAGTTGCCGTCATAGTTGGCCTGATCGGTGTGGATGCAGTCCCCGCTCCAAAAGGGGGTCTGGGTCCCGGCGCGGGCGGCGTATTCCCATTCCGCCTCGGTGGGCAGGCGGTAATGCTGGCCGGTCTTCAGGGACATCCAGTGGGCATAGGCGCGGGCGTCATTCCAGCTTACGCAGACTACCGGGTCGTCCTCGGATTGGGGGAAGCCCGGCTGGCGCCAGTTGTATCGGGAGTCTCGCTCCACTTGCTGCTTTGCCTCTACCCAGATCCAGCACCCCCGCGCCTTGCCATCCTCACCTGGGCGCTCGGCCTCGGTCAGGTAGCCTGTTTCATCGACAAAGACGCGAAACTCCTCCACCCTGACCTCACAGCGGCCAATAGCAAAGGGCCGTGGCATCGCCACGCCATGGCGGGGTCCCTCGCTCGATATGCGCTCTGGCTCAGAATCGGGCGAGCCCATGAGAAAGCGCCCGGGTTGGATCAACACCATCTCCGGACCCTGGCCGGCACCGCTGGAACAGGGACGTGGGGGTTCTTGGGCCAGCAACGGCAAGGGAGCAACAAACCAGAGCGCCGCACCAAGGGCTAGAAGCGCCCGGGACCTTCGGCCAAGCCTACCAGCCCCGGGCGCCAGCCTTCCCTGGGGATCTCTTCGGCGACCGCCCTCCTTGCGGGGCGCAGGACCATCGGTCATGGACACCCGCCGGCACTCCCTCCCGCTCCTTGAAGCGGACGGTTCTGGCCATGGTGGCGGGCGTACTGGCGAGACGAAAACCAAGGTTGTTGTTCGCTTCATCCGTGGTGTTCCTGTTGCGGTTGGCCGACCGAAGCCTGTTCGGGTTGTTGTTCCAGCCGCCGCCGCGAACCACGCGCCGGGCCTCGCCTGACCGGCAGCCCAGGGACAATGCTACCCGATCCCTTATCAAACGCCATCTGGCCGACGCGCCTGAAGGCTACCGAACCGAGCACGGAGCGACGGAGGCCATGGCTGTTGGCATGCCGAACATGGCCGATCCAAGCAAACACGCTTGAGGCGACCGCCTCACCATCGACCTCCCAGTTGGCATAAGCGGCGGCAAGTTGACGCAACCGGCGGCGAAAACGGTACCCATTGTCGCGCCGAAGCCGTCGATACTCGGGAAACACCCGGTAGCCCAGCACATCGAGCCCTTGAGCTGTCGGTTGCAATTGGATCTTGTGGGGATGGAGTCGTAACCGATCCAGCAACAACCGTTGCTCGATTTCCCGGCTCAAGTCCCAAAGGTCGCTTTTGCCATCTGTAAGGAGGATGAGGTCATCGACATAGCGCAAATAGGCGGGAACCCGCAGGGTTTCCTTGAGGTGGTGATCCAAATCGTCTAGATAGAGGTTGCCAAGAAACTGGCTGGTGAGGTTGCCGATAGGTAAGCCGCAACGTCGTTCCATCAAATCTACCAAATCATCTCCAGGTAAGCTCTCACCAAGGCTTCCCTCTGGAGCGGAGTCGATAATCAGGTCAAAGAGCCATAACACATCCGGGTCCTTGATCCTGTCCCGAAGTTTCTGTTTCAGAATGGCATGGTCGATGGAAGGAAAGTAGCGTCGCACATCCAGCTTCAGCGAATAGGCATATCGCCTGGCCCAGCTTTGATAGCGTTCCACCGCCGCGTGTACCCCTTTGCCGACACGACAGGCGTAGCTGTCGCTAATGAAACTCGGGTCCAGGGCGGGTTCAACCAATTTCATCAAGGCATGGTGGACCACACGGTCTCGATAGGGCGCGGCGGCAATCTGCCTGGGCTTGCGGTCGTAAATTTCGAACAAACGATAGTTTCCCGGGCGATAGCTATGATCGGCCAGTCCCCGTTGCAGATCGAAAAGGTTGCGTTCCAGGTCCAGCTCAAACCGCACCACCGCCGGGCGATCGCGCTTGCCTCGTCGCGCCTTGCGGTGCGCCGCGAGCAGGTTCTCGAAGGTGATCACCTGGGGCCAGAGCCCGCCGATACGCCGCATACTTTAGGTTGCTCCGGTGGAGCTACGCCGCCAGCCGCCGATCTGACGGCCCAGTTCTTCCAGCAACCGGGCGCCGTATTCGTACTGACGTGTCGGCAATACCTTGAGTTCGTGGGCCAGTCGCCAGAGATGGCGTACCCGGTCGAGGCGCAGATTCGCCTGACTCAGAGTGGCCGCCTTATCGCGCCTGTACGCGGCGTCGGTGAGTTGTTCCAACACATCCAGCAGCCCAGTTTCAATACGCTCGCCGAGAGTGAAGCGCCGCACCCGCGGAAGCTTGTCGAGCTGAGGGATGATCCAGAGCAATAGATCGTGGCAGGCATTGACGGCTTGAGGGAAACTGGGATTGGGGTTCGACATTTCTATCTCCTGCCGATCAAGACGGCATGACACCCCAGATCCGGGGCAGGGCAACATCGCCAGGGCAAAGAGCCAAAGGGCAAAGAACAGAGGTTCATGGGTCCCGGGCGAGACGAAAACCAAGGATGCTGAACGCATCATCCGTGGGGCCCCCGGTTGCGGTTGGCCGACCGAAGCCCGTACGGGTTGACGTCCCAGCCGCCGCCGCGACCCACGCGCCGGGCACAGTCCCCCCCTCCGGCTTCGCCCCAGGCGCTCCCGTCCACCGGCGCCCCCTGGTAATCCTTATGCCAGCAGTCCTCCACCCACTCCCAGACATTCCCCGCCACCTCGCGCAGCCCCCAGGGGTTGGCCGGCAAACTCCCGACGGGGAGGGTCTGTTGTCGATACAGCCCGGTCTTGGCGCCACAGCCGTTATAGTCGTATTCGCCGTTGTAGTTGGCCCGATCGGTGTGGATACAGTCCCCGCTCCAAAAGGGGGTCGTGGTGCCGGCGCGGGCGGCGTATTCCCATTCCGCCTCGGTGGGCAGGCGGTAGCGTTGGCCGGTCTGTTCGCTGAGCCAAGCGACATAAGCACGGGCCTCCGGCCAGGAAACATTGATGACCGGCCTGTCCCCACGCCCCCATCCCATATCTGACGGCGACTGGCGCCCGGTGGCCTGGACGAAGCGATCGTAGTCGGCGAAGCTGACCTCGGTGCGACCGATGGCGAAGGGACCCAGGCTGACCTCGTGCCTTGGGCCTTCGTCGGAGAAACGTTCGGGCTCGCCATCGGGTGAGCCCATCTGGAATGTACCGCCGGGGAGACTGAGCATGGCCGGTCCGGCAGAACCATCCCGCAGCCGATCCCGGAAAACCTTGGGGCCTGGCTGGGTCGGCTCCGGCCACTGGAGACCCTTGGGGTCCTGGAAACGGGCCCGCTCGACCTGGTCGAGGGGGAGCTTCAGGGAGTCGGTGAAGACACCCCCATGCCCGGGATTGACGAGCCAGACACGGATCTCCCCTGGCGGCGGCTCGGCGACCTGGGCGGGATCGGCTTCCGGGGGCGGCTCCGCAAGCCGATTGGCGATGATCGGCGGCAGGCCCCAGGCCAGATATTCCAGCCGCGCGGCGATGAAGGCGCCGCTTGCCGCCGCTTCGGCATCGCCGATTTGGACGGTGTTGTTGGCGTGATCCGCCACTGGGCCGGTGAAGGCTTTTAGCTCCGCATTGGGAAACCCCCGGGCCAACAGAACCTCCCGCAGACGTTCGGCCAGCCGAAGGGTCTCCGGGGTGTGCTGGATCTCCACCCGGAACCCGCTGTGGCTGAGATCCTCGGTCGCCTGGACCGCGGCTCCGGCCCAGGAGCGCCAAGCCGGCGGGAAGCTCAGGCCCAGCCCCCCTCCCCCATGCCAGACCAGGTACATCAGGGCCAGCAGTGGGAGGCCAAGGCCGAGGGGGGCGAGGAAACCACCGGGTGGACGTCGTGGCAGCCGCCTGGCCAACCACCTGGGAAGGAGGAAGTCCAGCACTCGGGGACGCAGGACGGTATCGAGAAAGATACGATCCTGGAGGACAGCTTGGGGACCGGAAAATCGAACCAGATCCCGCAACCAGGAATCCATACACCCCCGCGCCAAAGGACCTGGCCGGCGCCGGGGAACGGCCACCGGCAGACGCACCTCTTCCTCCCCGTCCACGCTGGCCCGCACCAGGAGTTCGCGGTAGATGTCGCTGAACCGTCGCGCCTGGGGCGGCGGGGAGCGCTTGAACAGGGCCAGGCGCAACCAGGCCGGGAGCTGGCCGAGACGCAGCCAGGGTAAGCGGGCGAGTCGTAATAAACGCGGGGCTCGCGTCTCTGGCGGTTCCTCGGGAAAGAGGGCCTGGTCGAGAACGCGGGTGAGGCCGGGATGCAGCTCGGGATACCTGGCGGCGGCGGCTAGCAGCAGCCAGCCTCTGGGTCCCAACCAGGCCTCCAGGGAGGAGAGCAGTTGTTGCTGATCCGCAGGCTCTGGGGCTGGATCCAGGACCACATGGGTGCCGAGGAGCCCGGGGAGTTCCGGGTCGTGGAGCTCCAGCGGTGCGACCGGGGCGCGGGCCAGGTGGCCGGCGAGGCGCATCAACCCGGCCTCGCCGAAGGGGGCCAGGACCAGCCCACTCGCCTCCAGGGCGGCGCGCCAGGGGCCGGGGATGGAACGAGTGGCGAGCAGGGCCCGGCGCGGCCAGAGGGCGAGAACTTCGCTCCAGTCGGCGAGACGCCCGCTCCAGGGTTCGAGCCAGGGGCTGGGGTCGCCGATGATGAGTAAGCGCGACCCGGGATGGCGAGCGGCCAGATCCGCGAGAGACAGCGGGCGCCCGCGCGGGCCCTGGACGCGGGCGGGATGGCGCTGGTAGGCGTAACGCTGGACTTCGATGCCGGCGCCGCGAAGTCTCCCAATCAAGGTCTCACCCAGAACGGCGAGGTGATCGCTACGATGGAGAAATTCCACCAGCACCACCAGGTCCGGGACTCGGGGCAAGTCACGGTAGACCGGGGTGAACAGCCCATTGTCGCGGGCGCTCCGCTCGACGGTGGCGGACTCGTTCAGTCGCGCCGTGGTCACCGTGACCGTTGTATGCAGCCGCGCCAGGGCGGTCCGCAGCTCGGGCCCCGTAAAGAGATCATCATCGCCCTCCGCCAGGGTGATATGGCGTAACGGCGAGTCGACCTCACCGCGACGGTAGCGCAATACGTCGCGGCGTCGCCGGATACGCCAGGCCAGGACGGTCAACAGGAACAGCAGGGGCAGGATGGGGACCAGCCAATCCGCCACCGCCAGCCAACGACGGGCCTCCGGGCTGGGTAGCGGGACCTCGGGTGGCGTCCGCGGCAACACGGGCTCCAGCTCGAGTTGCAGGTAGTCTTGTGAGCCCTCCACCGGCGACGCCCGGGGCGGCTGGGAAACGGGCGATGGCGCCAGGATGCTTGGCGGCCTCGGTGGTGACAACCATAGGTACAGGCCGAGAGCGGCCACGGCGATGGACATCCCCAGTCCAGCCAGCACCGGCCAGAGAGGGGTCTTTGGCGGCAGAGGTCGCAATGGCTGTTCGGAGACGGGGGATGGGCCTTGGATTTGGACATCCCTGGGGGCGGCGCCCCCCAGCCATTGGGCAAACACCTTGGTGAAGCGCCGTTGCTCGTCGGCGGAGCGACAGAACAGCGGCGCGAGGAATGGGCGCAGCTCCTGGGGATCGGCGGGGAGCCGATGGCTGGCAGAGAGCGCGGCGAGGAGATCATGGACATTCTGCCAACGGTCGGCTCCGGTCGGGAAGCCTTCGGCGCGCAGCCGATGGTCCAGATCGGCGAGGCGGGCCCAAGGTCCGGACCCGGGTCCCCCGACCCCGGCTGACGGATCGCTGCCAGGATCAGGCAGGCTCACGGGCGGCTTCCCTGACTCAGCGTCCCGGGTTAGCCGCCGAGCGCCTCTCCCGCCAACGCTTGATCAGGTTCTCGGCCTGGGCCTGGTCGGCCTGGTTCTTGAACAGGAGGCTACGGGTGCGGGCAAGGAAAAGGCTCTGGTCAAGCCCCTCGATGCCGTTCGGCGCTACCTCTCGATCAGTCGGAACCAGGGCATCGAGCCAGTTGAGCAGTTCGGCCAGGGAGGGATGGTGGCCGAGCCCCTGGGCTTCGCGGCGCAGGAAGCGATAAAAGTCCATCATCTCCGCAAACAGCCGGTCGCCACCTCCGGCGAAGCGGCTACCCAGGCGGCGTCTGACGATGTCTTCGATGGTGACCCGCCCGTCCGGCTGAAGGTCCTTGAGGTCCTGGCGAAATGGCGGGAGTTCCAGATGGTGATAGACGCAACGACGCAGGAAGGGTTCGGGGAGGGCCTTCTCGGAATTGCTGGTGATCACCACGATGGGACGGCCAGTCCGCTGCTCGGAGGATGATAACTCGACCATGGGCATGGGATTGCGGTCGTCCGCCAGCTCCGGGATGGAAAAACGCATGCGATCGATCTCATCCAGGAGATCGTTGGGGACATCTCGCGGTGCCTTGTCGATCTCGTCGATGAGCACCACCGACCGCGTCGGTCGCCCTGGATGCTGCAGAGCGGCAAGAGGCAGATGAAGTTGCCCCTCTTCCTCGCCATGGGCATAGTCCCTGGGTTTGGCATGCAGGATGGCCCGCCCCAAGGCGGCGAAGGTGATGAAGCGACGCGGGTCAGCGGCGCGTCCCTCGGTTTGGCTGGCATGGAAACGCCCCACGGTATCGAAGCGATAGAGGAGATCCCGCGCCTGGGTATCCGACTTGACGATGAAATCAGTCAGCGGCAGTCCCAGTTCCCAGGCGATGCTATGGGCCAGGCGCGACTTGCCGGAACCCGGCTCACCAGTGAGCAACAGCGGCATACCGAGTATCAGGGCGGTATCGACGGCCGCCCGCAGCTCGAGTCCGGCCAAATAATGCTCTGGATTCCGCATGGCGTCCGGGTCAACGGCGGGCAGCCGTGCGGCGGCCTCGGGGCGTTGTCTGCCATCGCCGTGGTACAGGGTGGTGGCGGTCATGGTCGGTCTCCGGGGGTGGCGGCGCAGACCGCCGGGTTAAGGATTGAGATGGCGGCACGGCGCGCCCGTCGGTAGCGCACGCGAACGGCATCGGTGGGGAAAAGAGGTTCCAGCGCGTTACGCAAGTGCTGAATGAGGCCTCTGTCCAAGGGGTGGCCCCCTCGCTCCAACTTGTCAAGCCAGTGCTCGATGTCCACCTGACGGAGTACGGTCAGTGCCCCCAAGGACAGGTGTTGCTCATGGCGTGGCCACCGAGGTACGCGGAATCGATTCAGGAAACGGAAACGCCCCAAGCCTGTTTCCTGATAGAGGCAGGCGAAGACGAAGAGGACCTGGACCTCAGGCCGGAGGCTGTGTAGGCGAGTAAAGTCCGCGATGGCCCCAGCGATGAAATCTGGAATGCTCGATCCCAATCTGGCCATATCGAGTTCGCAATACAGGATCCGCGACATGGGCCTCCCGGTGGGCGATCCCTGGTTCATCCAGTGCAGGATCCGGTCGATTTCCTCGGTGGCCTGGCGGCCGAAGGCATCCGGAGGGGTGACATGGTCCACCAAGGCTCCCCACAACCCATGGGCGTCGTAACGAGTTGGAGCAAGGACGGTTAGGAATTCCCCGGGCGACAGAGTCCCGGGGAAGGAGCGCCAAGCGTTTACCTCCAGGGCCAGGTGCTCGGCAAAAGCTCGGGGGCAATCGTTCAGACAAGCCTCGAAGGTGATAAAGGCGAATCCCCGTCTTCCGTCCAGCCGTGAGGTGAGCCGCTGCAGATGGTCGAGGTGGTCCATGGTACTGGCGAGCCAGTCCGGAGTGCCTGAAGCAGCGGCGGGCGAGCACCGTCCCTGATCCGGAGGATAGTCGAGCAGCCGCTTCTCTAGTGGCGGGTTGAAGTTGGCGCAGCTCTTGATACAGACCGCATGACCGTGGGTACCGCTACGCTTGATGTTGATGCAGCCGACCACGGTCCCAGTGTTGGGGTCGTATACTGGAGACCCGCTATACCCCTCTTCGAGGGCACGAAAGCGATCTGGGTCCAACTCCAAATCTAGATACCAAGCCCTGGCTTGGCCTGGTTGACGAACTATCCGCACTGGATTGTTGTCACGAACAGTGCCCGAGAGTGGTCTATTGGTAGCGCTTTTATTCTCCCCTGGGATGGCGTTCGTGTAGCCTGCGCTCTCAATTCGCAGACCCCGCGCGGCAGGCCGCTTCCCCAAAGCGAGAGGCTCGACTTCGAGCTTATCCACGCTCAACACCGCCAGGTCGAGCACATCGTCGCCCTGCAAGAGAATCTCCGCTGACTTCCCGTTGACCTCTATGAGCGTGGGCGCGTCGGGTTCCCGGGGCCGTTCCCCCACAAGGCTGTCCACGACATGCTGACAGGTGAGCACATAGCGACGCCCGCTACGGTCAGAGTGAAAAACGAAGCCAGTACCAAACCCGTCGTTGCCCGGGTCTGTACTGGTGAGCAGGACGATGGAATCTTTCCAATCGGCCATCCGTGCCGACTTCCTGTCAGGGGTTTGTGCTGGGTCGCACGATGAGCTTGAAGCTCAGATTGGCGCTTCCCGTGCCGCTGGCGATAAAGAGGTTACCCTGAGCCTCGAAGCCGAGGGCCAGGGAGATCTCGACCTTTTCGATCGTCAGATCGCGGTTGAGTTCGGCCCAGACAGAGGTAACCGGAGCCACCGCCTTGCGCAACAACCCCTCGACCTGATCCATGGCCAGCTCCACCTTCTTGGCCGCCCCCGCCGAAATCCGCTGGGGGACATCCTCTTCGGTCTCCACCTCCACCAAAAGACCATCATTCAGTTTGATCAACTTCTTCGCCATGCCCGATTTCCTTGACTGTTGCTGGTCCCCATAGACTACCGAGACACTGGTTAAACGACAATCAGGCTCACAGGGACAAGGGGGAGGGATGGAGCGAGGCTCAGGGGTTTGCCTCCCGGCGCTGAGGCGTGGCCTACAGTCACTTCGCTTTGTCACCTGAGCCTACATCCGCCTCCATTGCGGCGAACCGGATCTGGACCTGGAACCAGCTTTCAACCCCTCTCGGGGATTACGCCGTCGCGGCCTTGGATGACCAGTTGTCGCCGCAGAGCGAAGGCCGGCTGGAGATACCCGTCGCCTATCGGCTGGACAACTGAGTCCGGTTTGGACCCGATACCGATGACAGCTATGCCGCTTTTCTCTCGACTGGGGGCAAATCGTCCGAGGCCGAAGAAAGGCGGCAGGACGGCGCTTGACGCCTCAATACCACTCTATTTCAACCCGGAGAGCGAACAACGGCTCCCGGGCATGGGCGTTTTTGATCGATTTTTGTTCTTTTTTAGAGAACAATACAGCTATATATTGAGGTTCTGTTCTTCTATAAAGAACAATAAATGGCCGTTTTGCGTCGATGCCCGGTAGGCCGAGTGATGAGAGCGGCCTCTTCTGCCTGATAGTAGCGGTGCTTCTTGGGCTAGACCCAAGGACGCGCTTGATCACAGCCTCAGGGTGCTCTAATGTTGGATATAATGGTGAATTACTCCCTATATGGAGCAGCCGACATGAGCGCCATACCGCAACCCCAGACAGGGATCGATCCACAACGGCTGTCCAGCGCCGCCCTCCAGGCCTTTTTCAACCTCTCCGCACGCTGGGGACTCAGCGCGGCACAGGAACGGGTTTTGCTCGGCAGTCCGCCGGAGTCGACCTTCTTCAAGTGGAAGGCGGAGAAGACCGCGCGGCGGCTGACGCGGGATGTGCTCGATCGCATCAGCTACCTGCTGGGAATCTACAAGGCGCTGCACATGCTCTTGCCCTCCCCGCGGGCGGCCGACGACTGGGTGAAGCAGCCCAATGCCGCATCGCTGTTCCACGGCCAGTCCGCGCTCGAGCGGATGCTGGGCGGGAGCCTGGTCGATCTGGCGGATGTGCGGCGGTTCCTCGATGCCCAGCGGGGGCTCTGATCCGCGGATGCCGCCCCTCGCGGAGCTGGACTGGGAACACCAGTACCGGGTCATCCCCTCGGCGTTTCCACCCATCAACTTCTTCGAGACCCTGGTGGAGCCCGGGTTGATGGAAGAGCTGTTCTATCTCGAGGGGCTGACCAACGACCGCTTGCGAGACGAGGCGGGGGATATCCGCTTGGTGGACCCCGAGGACCGTGTCAGCGGTCCCGGGTCATCGCCCCTGATGGCCGCCTTCACCCATATCGGTGCGGAGAGTCGATTCAGCGACGGCCGCTTTGGTGTCTACTACGCGGCCAAGACGCTCTACACCGCCATCGAAGAGACGAAATTCCACCGCGCCAGGTTTCTGGCCTACACCCGGGAAGCTCCCGGCGAGATCGATATGCGGGTGTACCTGGGGGAGGTCGCCAAGCCCCTGCACGATGTGCGGGGAGCGGAATACGATCAGCTGCACGCCCTGGACGATTGGCGACCATCCCAAGCCTTCGGCCTGGAGATGCGGACGGCGCGTTCCTGGGGGATTGTCTATCGGTCGGTGCGTGACCCGGGAGGCGAGTGCCTGGCGGCCCTCAGGCCGCCAGCGGTCACCATCCCGCAGCCGGGTCCCCACCTCTCTTATGTTTGGGACGGCGCCCGGATCGCTCAGGTGTACCGGAAGACGCGAATCCTCTAGGGGACGGCGACGAGCCGGCCCGCGATGGCAAGCACCCCATTGGTCTTGGCCTGCCGTCGTGGTAGTGCACCGCGAAGGGAGAACATGGGATTTCCCCGACCGGGGCACTATACTCAGCCGCCTTTTTCGCTGCTGGAGATGCAACCCTGGCCTCCCTGGTTCGTTCGATCGCCACCGTAGGTTCCAACACCCTCTTGTCCAGGGTATTGGGCTTTGTCAGGGACATGGTGATGGCGCGGGTATTCGGCGCCGATGCCGGAACCGATGCCTTTCTGGTCGCCTTCAAGATCCCCAATTTCCTTCGCCGCCTGTTCGCCGAAGGCGCCTTTTCCCTCGCCTTCGTGCCCGTGCTCACCGAGTACTGCACCCTGCGCCCTTACGTGGAGCTGAAACGCTTCGTCGACGATGTGGCGGGTACCCTGGCCGCCGTTCTCTTGTTAGTGACCACCTTGGGCATACTTGGCGCGCCCTTGCTGATCAGCCTCTTCGCCCCGGGCTTTCTCAACCGGCCAGTGCAATTCGGCCTGGCGGTGGAGATGTTGCGGCTCACCTTTCCCTATCTGTTTTTCATCTCCCTGACCGCCTTTGCCGGCGGTATCCTCAACGCCCATCGCCGCTTCGGTGTACCGGCCTTCACCCCGGTATTGCTCAACCTGGCGATGATCGCCGCGGCCCTCTGGCTCACGCCCTATGTCTCGACGCCCATCCTGGCCCTGGCCTGGGGGGTACTGATCGCCGGCGTCGTCCAGCTCGGCTTCCAGGTGCCTTTCCTGCGCCAGTTGAAGTTGCTGCCACGACCCCGACTCGCCTGGAGGGATCCCGGGGTACGCCGCATCGGCCGGCTGATCCTCCCGGCCCTGTTCGGCGTCTCGGTGTCCCAGTTGAATCTGTTGCTGGATACCCTCATCGCCTCCTTCCTGGTCGGCGGCAGTATCTCCTGGCTCTATTACTCGGATCGGCTGATGGAATTCCCCCTGGGCATCCTTGGCGTGGCCCTGGGCACCGTGATCCTGCCGAATCTGTCGCGGAACCATGCCGAGCAATCCCATGAGCAATTTTCCCGCACCATCGACTGGGCCCTGCGCTGGGTGTTGTTGCTGGGCCTGCCGTCGGCGGTGGGGATGTTGGTGCTGGCCGGTCCCATGTTCGCCGCCCTCTTCTATTCCAAGGCCTTCACCGCCGAGGACGTGCTCAAGGCCAGCCAAAGCCTGCAAGCCTATTCGTTCGGGCTACTCGGCTTCATGTCGATCAAGGTATTGGCTCCCGGATTCTATTCCCGGCAGGACACCCGTACCCCGGTGCGCATCGGTGTCATCACCATGATCGTCAACATGGCCCTGAATCTGGCCCTGATGTTCCCCCTGGGGCATGTGGGGCTGGCCCTGTCCACCACCCTGTCGGCCTCGCTCAACGCCGGGCTGCTCTATCGCCAGTTGCGGCTCCAGGGGGTCTATCGCCCGCAGCCGGGATGGGGACGGCTGTTGCGGCAGGGGGTCCTGGCCGCTCTCCTCTTGGGGGTGGTGCTGAGCCTCGGTGGAGTGGGCGATCTCTCGGTCTGGCTGGCCTGGTCCACCACCGAGCGGGTGCTGCGCCTGGTGTTCTGGATCCTGGTCGGCGTGGTGGTCTACGGGCTGGCCCTGCTGGCCCTGGGGGTGCGCCCGCGCCACCTGACCAGTCGCGATCTCTAATTCATCCGCGCCTTTGCCAATCGGAGACGGAGCCGCCATGAGCGAGACCCTCAACCCAAGCCTGGAAGGGGTAGAACGCATCCCGCTGAAGACCTTCAGCGAGAAGGCCTACCTCGACTATTCGATGTACGTCATCCTCGACCGCGCCCTGCCCCACCTCGGGGACGGACTCAAGCCGGTGCAACGGCGCATCCTCTACGCCATGTCCGAACTGGGGCTCTCGGCGGCGGCCAAGCACAAGAAATCCGCCCGCACCGTGGGCGACGTGCTGGGCAAGTTCCACCCCCACGGCGACAGCGCCTGTTACGAGGCCATGGTGCTCATGGCCCAGCCCTTTTCCTATCGCTACCCCCTGATCGACGGTCAGGGCAACTGGGGCTCGCCGGACGATCCCAAGTCCTTCGCCGCCATGCGCTATACCGAGGCGCGGCTGACTCCCTACGCCGAGGTGCTGCTCGGGGAACTGGGCGAGGGGACGGTGGACTGGGCGCCGAACTTCGACGGCACCCTGGAGGAACCGGCGCTGCTGCCGGCACGCCTGCCCAATCTACTGCTCAATGGGACGACGGGGATCGCCGTGGGCATGGCGACGGATATCCCGCCCCACAACCTGCGCGAGCTGGTCGAGGCCGTCATCCATCTGCTGGATCACCCGGAGGCCGACATCGCCCAGTTGTGTCGTTTCCTCCCCGGCCCGGATTTTCCGACGGAGGCGGAGATCATCACCCCGAGGGCCGAGTTGACCGCCATCTACCAGACCGGCTATGGCTCGGTCCGCCTGCGCGCCCGCTATGAGCGCGAGCAGGGGGATATCATCGTTACCGCCCTCCCCTACCAGGTCTCCGGAGCGCGGGTGATGGAGCAGATCGCCACCCAGTTGCGGGCCAAGAAGCTGCCCATGGTGGAGGATCTGCGGGACGAATCCGACCACGAAAATCCCACCCGACTGGTGATCGTGCCCAGATCCAACCGGGTCGATGTCGATCGACTCATGTCTCATCTCTTCGCCACCACCGACCTGGAACAGAGTTACCGGGTCAATGTCAACCTCATCGGCCTGAACGGCCGCCCCCAGGTGAAGAACCTGCGGGAACTCCTCGGCGAATGGCTGGTGTTCCGCACCCGGACGGTACGCCGCCGTCTGCAACACAATCTCGACAAGGTTCTCGCCCGCCTGCACGTGCTCGATGGTCTGCTGATCGCCTATCTCAACATCGACGAGGTGATCGCCATCATCCGCTACGAGGACAATCCCAAGGCGGAACTGATGCGGCGTTTCGGCCTCAGCGACATCCAGGCCGAGGCCATCCTCAATCTGCGCCTGCGCTACCTGGCCAAGCTGGAGGAGTTCAAAATCCGCGGCGAACAGGCGGAATTGTCCGCCGAGCGGGATCGGTTGCAGGGTCTCCTGGGTTCGGAGACCAAGCTCAGAAATCTCATCAAGGAGGAACTCCGGGCCGATGCCGCCAAATACGGCGATGCCCGCCGCTCCCCGCTGGTGGAACGCCGTCCGGCCGTCGCCCTGGAAGAAAACGATCTGCTCCCCTCGGAACTCCTGACCGTGGTCTTGTCGGAGAAGGGCTGGGTGCGGGCGGCCAAAGGCCAGGAGGTGGACGTCAACGGCCTCAGTTATCGGGTCGGCGACCGCTATCTCGACTCGGTGCGGGTGCGTAGTAATCAGCCGGTGGTGTTTCTCGATTCCACCGGGCGGAGTTATTCCCTGCCGGCCAACAGCCTGCCATCGGCGCGAACCCAGGGCGAACCCCTCACCGGTCGCCTGGAACCGCCCCAGGGGGTGAATTTCATCGCTGTTCTGGCTGGCGAACCCGAGCAACGCTATCTCCTCGCCTCGGATGCCGGCTACGGCTTCGTGGTCAAGCTGCAAGAACTCTACGCCAAGAACAAGGCCGGCAAGCTGGTACTGACCCTGCCGGAAGGTGCCAGGGTGTTGCCGCCGGTGCCCGTCTCCGACCTCGAGCAGGATCGCCTCATGGCGGTCAGCAGCGACGGCTATCTGTTGCTGTTCCCGGTATCCCAGCTCCCGGAGATGGCCCGGGGCAAGGGCAACAAGATCATGGGCATTCCCCCGGCGCGTCTGGCCAATCGCGAGGAGTATCTGACCAGCCTCCTGGTCGTTCCGCCCGGCGTCCAGGTAGTCGCCCAGTCTGGAAAGCGTACCCTGACCTTCAAAGCCGCCGACCTCGAGGCCTACCAGGGGGAACGGGGACGTCGCGGCAACAAACTGCCTCGCGGCTTCCAAAAGGTGGAGGGGTTGGAACTCAAACCTTGAAACCCGCCTGATCCGACGGCGGCCGGCTGACTTTCCCAGGCCGAGCCGGTGCGGGAAAGTCGGGGACGCTCACAACTTGAGACTCGGCACAACACTCCCAATATCCTTTGGTTCATGGGCGAAACCGCCTCATGAACCTTGTCATTCAGGCTCGCAGAATAAGGAACAACCTAATGAAAACATTGACATACCAAAGGATCACAAGTGGAGGGGTGGTATTGCTCGGTCTCTGGCTGAGCGGCTGCGCCGGCGTATCCGGCCCAGGGGGTAACGAAACCGCCGAAAAGACCGGGCGGATTCAACCTCCAAGTGCACCATGGGGGGTAAGGAGGGCACCGTGAAGAATCGGGTAGGATTGAGGTTACTCAAACCAAAACCTACGGGAGCCTCACGATGCCCTACCATCATCTTACCGAATCCCATCGTCGCCTGATTGAGGATCTTCACCGAGCTGGAAACTCCAACCGGGCCATTGGCCAACGGATGGGGCGATGTCACACCACGATTGGTCGGGAGTTGAAGCGCCATAGTCAGAATGGCGTCTACGACAGTCAACTCGCCGAGTCACGGGCTCAGGAGCGTCTCCATCACCCCCGTCGCCGTCCGCGCCTCGAAAAACCAGAACTTCTTCAGGCGGTTACTGAAGGGCTTGAGCGTGACTGGTCGCCTGAGATCATCAGTGCCCAGTTACGCCAACAGCACCCCGATGACCCCAGCTGGCATCTGAGTCACGAAAGTATCTACCAGTGGATCTACCGGGAGGCCGAGAAAGGGGGAACGCACTCCCGATCCCTGTGGCGACCACGGCCGGCGCGCCTTCGCCGCCATAGCCGGAAACCGGCGTACAGCCGGATTCCCGACCGCGTCGACATCGACCAGCGCCCCCCCGAGGTCGCCGAACGCACCCGGGTCGGCGATTGGGAAGGGGATTCCGTGGTGAACCCAAAGAATCGCGGTGGGATCGCCACCTTCGTCGAGCGCACCACCCGCTTCCTGATCGCCGGACACCTTCCCGACAAACAAGCCAGTACCTTCGCCCAGGCCGCCACCGAGCTATTCAGCTGGGTTCCCGCTTCCCTCTGTCTCACCGTCACGCTCGATAACGGTACGGAAATGGCCGCGCATGCTGACTTCAGTCAGGACAAGACGATGAACGTCTATTTCGCTCATCCTCATTCGCCCTGGCAACGGGGCGCCAACGAACAGGTCAATGGCTTGATCCGTCACTTCTTCCCAAAAGGAACCGATTTCAGTAAGGTGAGCCCGGCGGAACTGGAGGCGGTTGTCCTCAAGATCAACCA
>WBZP01002747.1_pt1 | contig 19875 bp, 20 predicted proteins | sample 5204301 | NCBI WGS metagenome assembly WBZP01 (sample SAMN12412401, study PRJNA552823) | activated sludge metagenome | isolation source: activated sludge from nitrification reactor of wastewater treatment plant... | place: USA: Pennsylvania | collected 2017
CAGGCGAACCCCGGGGCTCTCCAGCCATTGCAGCACCACCTCGCTCTCCTCGTGTAATGCCGCGGTCACCGAGCCCTGTGGGGGAGCAACGACCTCGGCACTGACCACCAAAGCGGCCACATACGGCATCGGGTCGACCCCGCGAGGCGAGGCACTCGCGCCCGCGAGCCGGCCATAGCGCACGCAGATGAGCTCCCAGCCGCCGGTGGGAGAACGGCGGGCCGCAACCAGGTGCTCAATGCCGCCCAGAGAAGCCAGCCGCTGCACCCGGCTACTGCCCCTGGCCAGCGCGCGCATCCGATCTCGAACCAGGGCAGCATCCTCGAAACGCTCCGCGGCCGAGAGCGCTTGCAAGCGATCACGCAATCGGTCGTAGAGGTGCAGGGAGCGTCCGGCCAGGGCGTCCTGCGCGCTCGCGGCGATGGCGGTGTAGGCATCGAGGCTTTGGGCCCCAGTGCAGGGCGCACCGCAGCGCCCCAACTCGGCGAGGGCGCACGCGGGCGAGGGCGTGGTCACGGACAGGCGTGCTGTGCACTGGCGCACGGGGAGCACCTCATGGACTGCGGCGATGGCGGCCTCGGCGCTGCTGCGCGACGGGAACGGACCGGCATAACGCTGCGGATCTCCATTGACCGATCGCACCACCGAGAATCGGGGGAAAGTCTCGTCGGTCAGGCGCACCCAGACCGCCTTCTCCGGGTGTCGTGAGCGACGGTTGTATCGAGGCTTGTGCTCAGCGATCAGGCGCAGCTCGCGCACCTGGGCCTCCAAGGGCGTCGCGCACACGACCGGCGTGACCGAAGCCGCAAGGCGCACCATCTCGCCCATCCGGCGGCGCTGCTCCGATGCGGTGAAGTACGAGCGCACCCGGGTGCGAATGGACACCGAGGTGCCGACATAGAGGACGCGTTGGTGGTCGTCTTTGAACAGATAGACGCCAGGGGCGTCGGGCAGTCCGTCGGCGAGGTGCCGCTTGCGTCGCTGGGCCTCCGGCACGCGCCGCGAATAGTCGAGCAGCTCCTCCAGGGAGTGCACACCGAGGGCACCCACTCGACCGATGAGCCCGTGGAGCACATCGACAGTGGCTCGGGCGTCTTCCAGGGCACGGTGGTTGGGGATGGTGCGCGAGCGAAACAAGGTGGCCAATGAGGAGAGCCGATGGTTGGGTGCCTCGTCACGCGAGACGAGTTGCCGGGCCAGGTGAACCGTGTCGAGCACCTGCGGGCTGGGCCAGTCCTGGCCGGTCGCGGCGCAGGCGGCCTGCAGGAAGCCCATGTCGAAGCGGGCATTGTGCGCGACCAGGACCGCGCCCGCGGCGAACTCCAAGAAGGCTGGCAAGGCTCGGCCGATCCGCGGCGCGCTGGCCACCATGGCGTCGGTGATGCCGGTGAGCACACAGATCAACGCCGGGATCGGCTCCCCGGGGTTGACCAGGCTCTGAAACTCACCAAGCACCTCCCCGCCGCGGACCTTCACCGCGCCGATCTCGGTGATCTGATGCTCGTGCGCACTGCCACCCGTGGTCTCGAGGTCGACGACCACGAAAGTGACCTCCCGCAGTGGGGTGCCCAGATCCTCAAAACTGCCTTGCCACGGTGAGCCCTGGGCAAGGCGCGCCGTGGTCGTCATGATCAGGACGCTAGGGCGCGCCACCGACAGTGCCGTCGTGGCACGCCGGGATAGGTCGTCGCGGCAGCCCTGAATCGAGAACTAGCAGGCCACGTCGCGCGCGATGGACACCCGCGCCACATAGGGGTCCGGGTCGGTGTGGTCGACGGTGGTCATGGTTGCGCCGCGGGCAGTGACCCGCAAGCGCGCGGCCCCGGTCAATCCATACGTCGAGCACGGCGTCGTAGATCTCGATTCAAAGGACGTCAGTGGCTCCCGGCTCGAACTCAACGACCCGAAGGTCTCCCACGGGGCCAAGGTCAGCAGACTGCCGTCAGGCTCAACGCGGTCGATCTTGATCATCCCGCTGATTCGGTGAACGTCCGCCGAACTGGGGCAGTCGACCTTTAGCCCGATGATGACGCGCCCCTGTGGACCTGTGCGCAGCGACACCTGACTCCGACACCCATTGGTCTGGCCGGCGGCATTGCGCAGGTCGTCGGTGGTGGCTGCCTGCGCCGATGGGGCCAGGGCGGCGATGGCCGCGCTCACCATCCCGGTCGCGATGAGTCGATGAATCATGATGTTCCCCATTTCCCCTGTAGCGGTTCCGCGAACCCCTGCGGTCGCTGATCTGCCTGCCCAGACCGTAAGAGGTCATGCAGGAGGGCGCAAGTCTGCACTGTCGGTGTGCCTGCCTACGGTGATCATCACGCGCTCACCTCGAGCGAATCTGGACAAGGACGGTGAGGATGATGACCGGTCGGGAGCAGAGCCCTGGATGGGCTCTGGCACACGGTGCGCCATTGGCGGTGGACTGTGTCCGCTGCCCGGTGGCTGGCCCGGGCTGCGCAGGGTGCATGGTCACCGCACTCCTGGACGCGGACCGAGGACATGAGGACCTAGAGCGGGCTAGCCAGGTGCCGCTCGATGTGCAGGAGCGTGCGGCAGTGCGCTTGCTCCTCGACCGGGGTGTGATCACGGCGCAGGAGGCCGGCCAGGCGACGGCGACCAGGGTGCCGCTACCGCTGCACGGTGTCCGTTCGCGAGCCGCCGACTCCGTCGCCGGATGAGGCCGCCAGAGCGGCGACCAGCAGAGCGGCACTCAACCAGAACTGGTTATAGAAGGCCTGCTTGTTGACCAGATTGGCCACGAGCAGGACCAGTGCCGCCCACCTGAGGACCTCGGGCAACCCGGGTTGTCGGCGCACGATCGCCGCCGACGCGATCGCCAGGATCGCCACCGTGACCGCACCCGTGGCCCAAAACGGCGGCGTCACCCCGTGCACATTCAGCGCATAAAGGAACCAGGTGTTGGCGAACCGGATGGGATGGAATCCGACGAGCAAGGTCACGGTGTCATGCACGAAGGCGGGCAGATCCCGCAGCGCAAATGGCGCCATGAGCGCTCCGGCCACCGCCGCGGAAGCCAGCACGCGCCGCCAGCCAAAAGGGCGCCAGAGCGCGATCAGTGGCAGCAGCAGGACGAGGTGTTGCTTACTCGCGCAGGCCAGGGCCAGCACCACGATCGCCCAACCCATGCGGCCGCGCTGGACCAAGACGGCCCAACCCACCAAGAGGGCCGCCAACACGGGCTCGGTCCACGCCTGATCGATCTGGGTAATGGTGCCCGGGGCCACGACGAGCACGCCCGCGGCCAGGGCTGCCCGGTGGGCGTGGCCGCGAGCCAGCAGCCAAAACCCCCACAGCACCATCAGCGACCAGATCAGCATCATCCAGCGGATGTCCCCAGCCACCCACCGTCCGGGCGCCAGCAGCACCGCCATCCACGGCAGATACGTGAAGGCATCCTTGACACCGGGCGATCCGGACCAGGTCGCCGTGTAGATATTGCCGCCATCAGCCAGCACATCACTGGCCTGCTGCAGCATCACCCAGACATCGATGCGCGGCGCCGGGTCTCCCACGATGCAGATCACGGCGAGCGCCAGCTGACCGGCCACCGCGCTCGCGTATGCCGCGACATTGGCCAGCCGGGAACGCTCGCCGAACCACAGCAGGCTGGCGACGCCAATCGCGGTGATGGTCACGGCCCACCGCGCCGCGTCTAGAGCACCGCCGCGTAGGTAGCTAAAGAGCGGGACCTGCCAGGTGATCACGGCGCTGGCCAGCAGCACGACAGGACCCAACCATCGGGGCACCACGCGGCCATCCCGGGCGCCGGCGGCATACCGGCTCTGCCACCACCCGAGCACTGCGGCAGCGCCGGTCAAGGTGAGCACGATGGCGATCTCGAAGCGCACCACGCTCCACTGGAGCATGGCGAAGGTCACCAGCCACGTGAGCGCCGCGATCACCGCAGGCCAGGAGGCTGGCCCACGCAGCTCGGCCCGATCAGCCACCGTAGAGCTGCTCGACCTCGTCGGCGAAGTCCGTCATCACGACATTGCGCTTGAGTTTGAGCGAAGGCGTGAGGTGCCCGCTGGCCTCGGTGAAGTCGGTGTCGAGAATGGCGAACTTGCGGATGGCCTCGGCCTTGGACACGGCGGAATTGGCGTCATCGACGGCGCGCTGGATCTCGGCCAGTACCGCGGGTTCGGTGCGGGCCCGCTCGACGCTCAGGCCGGCGAGTCCATTGTTCGCGGCCCACGCCGGCAGCATCTCCTCGTCCAAGGTGACCAGGGCGGCGATGAACGGCTTGCCGTCGCCCACGACGACACACTGGGAGACCAGGGGATGCGCCCGCAGCCGATCCTCGAGCACGGCCGGTGCGACATTCTTGCCGCCGGCAGTGACCAGGATTTCCTTCTTGCGGCCGGTGATCTTGAGGAAGCCGTCGTCATCCAACTCGCCGATATCGCCGGTGTGGAACCAGCCCTGCACGATCGCCTCGGAGGTGGCCTGGGCATTGCCGTGGTACCCGTGGAAGAGGTTCACGCCCTGCACGAGGATTTCGCCGTCCTCGGCGATCCGCACCCCGACGCCCGGCAGCGGCTTCCCGACCGAGCCGATCCGCAGGGCGGTGGGCAGATTCACGGTCGCTGGCGCGGTGGTCTCGGTCAGACCGTAGCCCTCCAGGATCACCAGGCCGATCCCGCGGAAGAAATGCCCCAAGCGGGTGCCCAGGGGCGCGCCACCGGAGACGGCATACTCGGTCTTGCCGCCCAAGGCCGACCGCAGCGTGCTGTACACCAACCGGTCGAAGAAGCCGTGCTTGAGCCGCAGCGCCAGTGAGGCACCACCAGCGTCTTGAGCCTGCGACCACTCAATCGCGGTCGCGGCGGCCTTGGCGAAGATCGCGCCCTTGCCCCCGGTCTCGGCCTTGGCCTCAGCCGAGTTGTAGATCTTCTCAAAGACCCGAGGAACGGCCAGGACGAAGGTCGGCTGAAAAGAGGCGAGATCGTCGAGCAGGTTCTTGAGGTCAGAACTGTGGCCCATCCGGCCTTCGCCGACCACCGTGAGGACCTCGATGAACCGGGCGAACACATGAGCCAACGGCAAGAAGAGCAGCGTCGCGGCTCCGGGTCGACCAATCACATCCGGCAGGGTCGCGCAGGTGTTCTCGGCCAGGGTGAGGAAGTTGCCATGGGTGAGTTCCACGCCCTTGGGGCGGCCGGTGGTCCCCGAGGTGTAGATGATCGTCGCCAGGCTGTCGCGGCCCAGCCCTGCCCGTCGGTCGACGACGGCGGCGGCGGTCACCGAAGCGCCCTGCTCGACCACCTCGTCGAGGTCGCCATCATCGATACACCAGACCTGCCTCAGGCCGGTCAGCGAGTCACGAACCTGGGCAACCCCGTCCAGGTGCGCTCGCGTCTCGACAATGACCCCGACGGCCTGGGCGTCCGAGAGAATCCATTGGACCTGGTCGGGGGAGGAGGTCTCGTAGATCGGGACCGGCACTGCTCCCACCGACCAGAGGGCGAAGTCCGCCAGGGTCCACTCATACCGCGTGCGACTCAAGATGCCGACCGCATCCCCGGGCGCGATTCCAGCGGCGATGAAGCCGCGCGCCAGCTCGTCGACCCCGGCGGCAAAGTCGGCCGCCGTGACATCCCGCCAGCCCGCTCCGGAGCGCACGCTGAAGGCCACTCGCTCCGGCTGGCGTTGGGCGTTGCGTCCGGGGAGATCGGCCAGGCTGCCGGCGCTATCGGCCGGGATGATTGTCGGGGTCGAGGTCTCGCGCACGAAGAACTCCTGGGGGAGGTGGAGAAGATCGAGGCAACCCTACGGTCTGCTCACGTCTTCGCGCCGCGACCTGGATCACGCGGTACCCTTCGAGCCATGTCCGACAGCACTTCGTCCGTCATCGAGATTGCCGCGCCCCCCGGAAACGTCCTTGACGTCATCGCCGACTTCGAGCGGTATCCCGAATGGGCCAAGCAAGTAAAGACCAGCACCGTGGTGAGTGAGGACGGCGACGGCTGGGCTGACCAGGTCGAGTTCGTCTTGGATGCGGGGGCGATCAAGGACCGGTACGTGCTGGAGTACGGCTGGGATATCGATGAGGACGGGGTGGGGGTCGTCTCCTGGCACCTGGTTCGCGCCGACGTGCTCAAGGCCCTCACGGGCAGTTACACCCTCGAACCCAGCGCGAAGGGCACCAAAGTCACCTACGCGCTTGAGGTTGATGTGAAGATCCCGATGATCGGCATGCTCAAGCGCAAAGCCGAGAAGGTCATCGTCGACACCGCGCTCAAGGAACTGCAGCGTCGGGTCGAGTCCGGCGCGTGATGTCTGCTGGCGAAGCCTGGTCCGTCGAGGACGAGGCGGCCAAGCTCGTTGCGAGTCTGCGGGCTGCCGCCCGCGCTACCCCGGATTCCCCAGCCGGGACTGAGGTCCCCCGGGACCCTGGGATGTCCTCGCCGTCCACGGCCAGCGCACATTCGGCGCAGTGCCAATGGTGTCCGGTATGCCGTGGCGCCCGTTTCCTGCAGTCGGTGTCCCCGGAGACCATCTCCCGGTTGGCCGACCTGGCCTCCTTCGCTGCGATGGCCCTGGGCGACCTGGCGGAGCGGCAGGCCGAACGGGCCGCCGAGCACCCTGCCGACGACGAGGCCCGCGGCGATGACTGAGCTGGCCGTCGGAGTCGACATCGGCGGCACCAAGGTCGCCGGGGGTGTCGTCAATGCCGCCGGAGAGGTCATCGCGCGAACCCGGCGGGATACCCCTCATCGCAGCACCAGCCCGGATGTGGTGGAAGACACCATCGTCTCGGTGGTCGAAGAGTTGCTGGCCGATCACGCCGACAGGGTGGTGGCGGTGGGCATCGGGGCGGCGGGCTTTGTGGCCGCCGATCGAGCGACCGTCGTCTTTGCCCCGCATTTGTCGTGGCGCCATGAGCCCTTGCGGGATGCGCTGGCTTCACGGCTGGCGTTGCCGATCTTTGTCGACAATGACGCCAATGCCGCGATCTGGGCGGAGTACCGCTTTGGCGCCGGGCGCGGCGAGAGCCATCTGGTCATGGTTAACCTCGGAACCGGCATTGGCGGGGGCCTGGTGCTCGGTGGCCAGGTCTTCCGCGGGCGTCACGGGATTGCCGGCGAGTTTGGGCACATGCAAGTCGTTCCAAACGGGATCCGCTGCGAATGCGGCAACAAGGGCTGCTGGGAGCAGTACGCCTCCGGCAACGCGCTGGTCCGCGAGGCCCGCGCCCTCTGGGAGTCCGGCAGCCCCACGGTGACCGATGACCTGCGTTCGATGGTGGGGCGGCCGGAGGATCTCACCGGGCCTTTGATCACCGAGGCCGCTCGGCGCGGGGACCGGCTGGCCCGCGAGTTGCTCGGTGAGATCGGCACCTGGTTGGGGATCGGGATCGCCGACCTGGCGGCCGCCCTCGACCCTGGAACCTTCGTCATCGGAGGCGGTGTCAGCGCCGCGGGCGACCTACTTCTCGAGCCCGCACGGGCGGCATTCCGCGCCCAGTTGACCGGACGTGGGTATCGCCCCGTGGCCCGCATCGTGGCCGCCCAACTGGGCAATGAGGCGGGTGTGGTCGGGGCAGCCGACCTGGCGCGGGCGGGAGTTACCGCCTCGTGAGCCGGCCGGGCTTTCGGGTGATGACCTACAACCTGCGGGCCTTCCGTGATGACTGGCGGGCCGCCGCGCATGCCGTGCGCGTGGTCGAACCCGATGTGCTTTGCCTGCAGGAGGTGTCGCGGACCTGGTTCCCGACCCGGCGAACTCGGGCCTTCGCGGCGGCAGCTGGCCTGGATTGGCCGGCCAATCGCGCTCGCGGCGGCGGCACCACCGTGCTGGTGCGTCCTGGCCTGGCGGTGACCGGGTGGTCGCACCATCGGTTGCGGGTTCCTTTCGTTCAGGGCCTGCGCGAAGGTGTTCGCGGGTATGCCGTGGTGCGCTTGGACCTCGACCTCGCCGGACGACGCCTGCCGATCTCCGTGGTCTCGGTGCATCTCGGCCTGCGCCCGCAGGAGCGCTTTGGACAGGTGGAGCGGCTCTCGCCCGGAGTGCCATTGGGCGATCCGGCCGTCATCGCCGGGGACATCAATGAGGATGATGCCGGGGAAGCCTGGCGGCTCTTGGCCCAAGCGGGCAGGACTCGGCTGGTGTCCTCGGTCCGAGCAACCTTCCCCGCTGCGGCTCCCTCGATCTGCTTGGACGCAGTCTTCGCCTCGCCTCCGTTGGTCCGCGCACAGGTCACCGAGCAGCCGATCCTGCCGGAGGACCTGCTCGCCCGGGCCAGTGATCACCGCCCGGTCTGGGTGGACCTCACCGTCGCGGACTAGACGCGACTGCCGTCGTCCCCAGAGTCGAAGTCCTCTCGCCGAGCAGGCTGGCGCCACAGGAGGAGGGCGAAGCCGCCAACAAAGGCCAATACCCCGAGCGTGACGATCAGCGTTTGGCTGAACGGTTCGGCCACGACGGCATAGATGACGACGAGCGGGCCAAGAATCAGGCCGGCCAAGGCACCCCAGTACGACAGGTCCTCGACCGCGGGCAGCGTGACCGGAGGCGGTTCAAAGTGCTCGTCGTCCTCCGCCATGGCGGCGGGGTCATCGATGGCCGAGATCGGTTCCTCGTTGGTTGGACCCCGCCAGATGGATTCGGGCAGAACGACCCACGATGAGGTCGGAGCCGGCGGCTCAGGGGTCGCTGGCTGCTCGGGTGGCTCGCTCTCGGGCACCGAAGGCGTCCACCCCGCGACGATGGCCTCGAACTCTCGATCGACCTCGTCGCGTGATCGCTCTGGCGGCATCGTCATGGGAGGTGGGGCTTAGCCCTGAGTGACTCGCTCGATGAAGCGGTCGGCCTCGGCCAGAATCTGTGGGGCGTCATTGTCCAGCGTGGCCACGTGGTAGCTGTTTTCGAGCACGATTTCGGTGACATCGGTGCTGCCGACCTGGGAGAGGAAGAGCGCCGAGCTCGACGCCGGCACGACGTGGTCCTCACGCGAGCGCATCAGCAGAACGGGGACCCGCAAGGTGGGCAGCCCAGCGATGACCTCGCGCCATCCATTGACCTGCGAGTGCAGTGCTTTGAGCGGGATCTTGTCGTAGCAGCCCTCGTCCTGGCCGGGCTTCTTGATGTCATTGCCGATGCCCGGCAGGGCAGGCACGAGTGCCTTGAGCACCGGCAGCGCCTTGAGTCGCACATCCTCGACCTTGTATGCCGGGTTGACCAGCACCAGTCCGTCCACCCGGTCTTGGTGCAATTCGGCGATCCGGGTGGTCAAGCTGCCGCCCATGGACAGGCCGCCGACCACGATGTGGTCACAGCGCGCGGCCAACTCTTCGAAGGCCCGCTCAAGCTCGGCATACCAGTCCTGCCAGGTGGTGCGATTCATCTCATGCCAGGTCGTCCCGTGGCCGGGAAGGCGAGGCAAACGCACCGTGTGCCCGGCCGCGGCCAGGTGCTCCGCCCAGGGACGCATGGAGATCGGACTGCCGGTGAATCCGTGGGAGAGCAGTACGCCGACGGAGGAGCCGTCGTGAGAGAAGGACTCGGCGCCTGGGCGGACGGTGGTCATCGGGACTCCTTGGCGGGGGTGTGGTCGAGATACCGATCCTGCCATGTCAGCGCCCTTCGGGAGCCTTTTGCCGCGATGGACTTCGCGGTGATCTGGACTAGAGTGCCATGGTCGTCGACGTGCGAGAAGGGCAACTGTCCTCGTGTTCTATTGGGTGCTCAAGCGGATCATTCTTGGTCCGATCATCCGCGTGCTCTTTCGCCCGTGGGTCGAGGGGGAGGAGCACATTCCCGAGTCCGGGCCGGCGATCTTCGCCAGCAACCACCTGTCCTTCTCGGACTCGATCTTCCTACCGCTGATGGTGCCTCGCCGCATGACCTTCCTGGCGAAGTCGGACTACTTCACTGGCGAGGGCATTAAGGGGCGCCTGACCAAGTGGTTCTTCAAGAGTGCTGGGCAGTTGCCGGTCGACCGCTCCGGGGGTCGGGCCAGCGAGGCCGCCCTGCGCTCCGGGCTCAAAGTGTTGCGCGCCGGCCACCTGTTAGGGCTCTACCCCGAAGGCACCCGCAGCCCCGATGGCCGGCTCTACAAGGGCAAGACCGGGGTGGCCCGGATGGCCCTGGAGGCTGGCGTTCCGGTCATCCCCGTCGCAATGATCGGCACCGACAAGGCTCAGCCCACCGGACGGGCGGTACCCAAGCTCGTCCAGGTCGGGGTGCGCATTGGCGAGCCGCTGGACTTCTCGCGGTATCAGGGCATGGAGGGCGACCGATTCGTGCTGCGCTCCATCACCGACGAGATCATGTACGCCCTCATGGAACTCTCCGGCCAGGAGTACGTCGACATGTATGCCGGCGTCATGAAGGAACGCATCGCCAAGGCCAAGAAGGTGCGGGCCCGAGTGGCCGCCGAAGCCGCCAAGCCCGGCCGGGCGGTCAGCGAGTTGGAGGCGGCCTTGGATGCCGAGGGACTCGATGACGGGCCGAACCCCGAGCGCAAGGCGAGTTGAGCGCTTCGCGGCCGGACCGGCATACGAGCGGGCTGTCCAGATGGCGGGCAGTGGGACCTATCCTTGACGCTTGTGAGCACGTTGCCCAACACCGATCCGCGCAGCCGCCTTCTCGACGGCCTCTCCCTGCCGGTTGCCCAGCAGCCCAGTTGGCCGGACCGTGACGCGCTGGACGGCGCCATCGCCACGCTCGCGACATATCCGCCCTTGGTGTTTGCCGGTGAGTGCGACGTTCTCAAGGCCCGCATGGCCGAGGCCGCCCGTGGTGAGGCCTTCGTGCTCCAGGGTGGCGACTGCGCCGAAACCTTTGCCAGCGCGACCGCCGACAACATCCGGGATCGAGTCAAGACGATCCTGCAGATGGCGGCTGTCCTCACCTATGGGGCCTCGGTGCCCGTGGTCAAGGTCGGCCGGATGGCCGGCCAGTACGCCAAGCCGCGCTCCTCGGACAGCGAGACCCGCGGGGAACTCACGCTGCCCGCGTTCCGGGGCGACATGGTCAACGACTTCGAGTTCACCGAAGGGGCGCGCATCCCCGACCCGCAGCGGCTGGTCCGGGCCTACCACGCGAGCAGCGCCACGCTGAACCTGGTGCGGGCGTTCACCCAGGGTGGTTTCGCGGACCTACGCCACGTCCACGACTGGAACCGGGGCTTCGTCGCGAATGCTGCGAATGCGCGCTACGAGAAGATCGCCCGGGATATCGACAAGGCCATGAAGTTCATGATCGCCTGCGGCGCCGACTTCGAGGCCATGAAGCGCACCGAGTTCTTCTCTGCTCACGAGGCACTGATCCTGGACTACGAACGGCCACTCACCCGGGTCGACTCCCGCACCGGAGATTTGTACGCCACCTCGGGGCATTTCATCTGGGTGGGTGAGCGCACCCGGAACCTGGACGGCCAGCACCTGGACTTCGTCTCCAAGATCCGCAATCCGATCGGGGTCAAGGTTTCCGCCGGCGCCTCCACGGACGACCTGCTTCGGATGGTCGACGTACTCGACCCGCACCGCGAGCCTGGACGGCTCACCTTCATCACCCGGATGGGTGCCGGGAAGGTGCGCGAGGCGCTCCCGACCATCGTCGAGAAGGTCACGGCCAGCGGTGCTCAGGTCACCTGGATCTGTGACCCGATGCACGGGAACACCTTTGAGTCGGCCTCCGGCTTTAAGACGCGGGACTTCGACGACATTGTCGAGGAAGTCCGCGGCTTCTTCGAGGTTCACCGTGGGCTGGGCACCGTGCCCGGCGGCATCCACGTCGAGCTCACCGGCAATGACGTCACCGAGTGCCTGGGCGGCTCCGAGCGGATCGCCGATGCGGATCTCTCGCAGCGCTACGAGTCGGTCTGCGACCCGCGCCTGAGCCACCAGCAGTCCCTGGAGCTCGCTTTCCTCGTCGCGGAGATGCTCACCACCGACTAGCCGCCGCGCGCGGGAACGAGAGGTATGCCGTGGGCTCACCCATCGTGGCCGACCTGCTGTCTGACACCCTGACTCGCCCGACCGCTGCCATGCGCCGGGCAATGGCTGAGGCCGAGGTCGGCGATGACGTCTTCGGCGAGGACCCGACCGTGCGCGAGCTCGAGGAGCGCGTCGCAGGTCTCCTAGGTCATGAGGCCGGGCTCTACTCTCCGACGGGGTCGCTGGCGAACCAGTTGGGGATGCGGCTCCACGTGGCCCCGGGGGAGGAAGCCATCGCCGACTCGCTCGCGCACGTGGTCCGGGCTGAGCTGGGCGCGGCCGCGGTGTTCTCCGGGATCACCTCGCGCACCTGGGTCAGTCGTGGGGGACTACTGGACCCCGCCGACGCGCTCGCATTGGTGGCCGTGGGCGGCGGGCCATACCAAGTTGGCACCGCCTGCGTTGTCATCGAGAACACGCATAACTTCGGCGGAGGAGTCGTGCAGCCGCTCGGCGCCATGCAGGTCCTCGCGGAGGGCGCGCGCGCCCAGGGAGTGGCCGTGCACCTGGACGGCGCCCGCCTCTGGAACGCGCATGTCAGGACCGGAACCAGCCTCGCGGCATATGCCGCCTGTGCAGACACGGTTTCGGTGTGCCTCAGCAAGGGGTTGGGCGCACCGGTCGGGTCTGTGCTGGTCGGGTCGAGCGCGCAAATGGCCGAGGCCCGGGTGTGGCGCAAGCGGTATGGCGCCGGGATGCGGCAGGTCGGCATTCTGGCGGCCGCCGGGTTGTACGCCCTCGATCACCACATCGAGCGGTTGGCTGACGATCATGCGCGGACCCGCCGCTGCGCCGAGGCACTTGCCGAGGTGGCGTCCACGGCAGTTGACCTCGACCGTGTCCAAACCAACATCCTCGTCATCAACACCTCCGAAACGGGTTGGGCAGCAAAAGATCTCGTCGAGGCAGCGCTCGCCCAGGGAGTCCGTGGCTATGCGATGGGGCCAAACCTCGTGCGCCTGGTCTGGCATCTCGATGTCGACGACGCCGCTACCGACCACGCCATCACTGTGCTGCGCAGTCTCCTAGCGCAGGGTGCTTCGACGCCCACGACCTAGACTCCTGCCCCGTGAGCGTCACCCCCATCAGACTCTTCGGAGATCCGGTTCTGCGCACTCCCGCGACGCCGGTGACTGACTTCGACCTGGAGTTACGCCGGCTGGTGCAGGACCTGACCGACACCATGCTGGATGCCGGTGGTGCTGGCCTGGCGGCCCCTCAGCTCGGGGTGGGGCTGCGCGTGTTCACCTATCACGTGGATGGGGTGATCGGGCATCTGATCAATCCCGAGTTGAGCCTAGGCGAGGAGGAGGAGAGCGGACCGGAGGGTTGTCTGTCGTTTCCGGGCCTGCGCTTCGACACCCCTCGCCGGTTGCAGGTCATTGCCCGCGGTCTTGACGAGCACGGAGAGGCGATCGCGATCGAAGGCACCGCCCTCATGGCCCGCTGCATCCAGCACGAGACCGATCACTTGGATGGGGTGCTCTTCATCGACCGGCTCGACCGTGAGGCTCGCCGCGAGGCCATGCGGATCATCCGAGACACCTCATGGGGTGGACCGGATCCCGTGGTCAAAGCCTCACCGCATGCGGGTGGCAGCGCGGTCTTCGGTGCCTCAGCCTTCGGCAGGCGCGCATGAGGGTGATCTTCGCGGGCACCCCGCAGACGGCAGTGCCTTCCTTGCGGGCGATCCTCGACTCGCGTCACGAGGTGGTCGCGGTGCTGACTCGCCCGGACGCGCGAGCCGGTCGTGGGCGCGCGCTGCACCCGTCGCCGATCAAGGAGGTCGCCCTCGCTGAAGGCATCGAGGTGCTCACCCCGCTCAGCGCTCGTGACGCCGACCTTCAGGACCGGCTGCGCCAGCTCGCGCCGGCTGCCTGCCCGGTGGTCGCGTATGGGGCACTGCTCCCACCCGCAGTCCTGGACATCCCCCGGCATGGGTGGATCAACCTGCATTTTTCTCTGTTGCCTGCGTGGCGCGGGGCTGCCCCCGTGCAACGCGCGATCATGGCCGGCGACGAGGTCACCGGAGCCTGCACCTTCCGGATTGAGGAAGGTCTGGACACCGGCCCGGTCTTTGGGGCCATCACCGAGACGATTCGCCCCCGTGACACAGCCGGGGAGCTCCTTGAGCGGCTGTCGCAGGTGGGAGCCGGCCTGCTCGTCGACACGCTCAACGGTATCGAGGAGGGGATCCTGCGACCCATCCCGCAGAGTGCGGATGGCGTCAGCCAGGCAGCCAAACTCAACGTGACGGACGCCTGCGTGCGATGGGCGTTGCCACCTCACCTGGTGGATCGAGCGGTGCGTGGCTGCACGCCGGCGCCGGGGGCCTGGAGCACCTTGCGAGGTGAGCGCGTGGGGATCGGAGCGTTCACGGCATACGCCAGCGGAGGCGACCTGGCACCCGGCGAAATCCTCGCCGGCAAGCGTGAGGTTCTCGTGGGCACCGCTGGTGGTCAGGTGACCCTGGGAGAGCTGCGCCCGGTCGGGAAGCGCGCCATGCCGGCCGCTGACTGGGCGCGCGGCGTGCGGATCGAGCCCGGCGAGCGTTTCGAGTAGCGACGGGTGTCACGGCGCGGGCGCGGTGATGACACCATGTGGCGTATGCCGCCGCCCGCTCGCCGTTCCCGGACCGCCCCAAGCCAGCGCAGCCGGGCTGCCGAGCCGTCACGCTTCGCTGCCTTCACCGTGCTGCGTGCCGTGGCCGAGGGTGCCTACGCCAATCTCGAACTGCCCAAGGTCTTGCGTGCACGTCGGCTGGACCCGCGGGATGCCGCCTTCGCCACCGAGTTGGCCTTCGGGGCGATCCGGGGCCGCGGGCTCTATGACGCGATCATCGAGTCGGCCTCGGGGCGCACGCTCGCGAGCATCGATGAGCCGGTGCTGGATTGTCTGCGCCTGGGGGTGCATCAACTGCTCGCGATGCGTGTTCCCCCGCATGCGGCCGCGGACCAGAGCGTGGGTTTGGCTCGCACGGTGGCCGGGGTCGGGGCCGCTGGCTTCGTTAACGCCGTGCTCCGCCGGGTGGGGGAGCGGGACCTGGAGGGCTGGCTGTCCGTGGTGGTGCCGCCGGGCGAGGGCGCGGACGCCCTAGCGATTCGGTACTCGCACCCGCAGTGGGTGGTCAAGGCGCTGCGCGCGGCGCTCCTCGGGCATGGCGCCGCCAACCAGGACAGCGTGGGTGAGGAACTCGCGGCCCTCCTGGCGGCCGACAATGCCGCGCCGGTGGTCCATCTCGTGGCCCGACCCGGGGTGTCGACGGTGGCGGAGCTGTGCGAGAAGGCGGATGCCGCACCGAGCACGCTGTCCTCGATCGGAGCCGTCCTCGCAAGCGGGGTGCCGGGCCGAATCCCCGCGATTCGAGACGGCCGGGCGGCGGTCCAGGATGAAGGCTCCCAGCTCGTCGCCTTGGCTCTGGCCCGCGCCGAGGTCGGCCCGGATGTCCCGGCTCGGTGGCTGGATCTGTGCGCCGGGCCGGGCGGCAAGTCCGGGGTTCTCGGAGGGCTGGCGGTTCAGGGCGGAGCCGACCTGGTGTGCACCGAGGTGTCTCCGCACCGCGCTGACCTGGTGCGCTCATCCTTGCGTGTCCTCACGGATCACGCTGCGGCGCAAGGGCGTAGCGTCGCGGTCCGCACGGCCGATGGTCGAGAGCTCGGGGAAGCCGAGCCAGCGGCATACGGACGGGTGCTGGTCGATGCACCTTGTACCGGGCTCGGCGCGCTGCGTCGCCGGCCGGAGGCGCGGTGGCGGCGCACACCCTCCGACCTTGCTCAGCTGGGACCCCTGCAGCGCTCGCTGCTCTCCTCGGCGCTTGACGCGGTGGCGCCCGGTGGGGTGGTGGGCTATGCCACCTGCTCGCCGCATCTGGCCGAGACTCGGTTCGTGGTCGAGGATGTCGTCAAACGACGAGAGGACATTGAGGTGCTCGATGCCCGCCCGCTCTTCACCGATGCCGCGGGCGACTCGCTGACCGATCTGGGGGCAGGGCCCTACGTCCAACTCTGGCCTCACCGGCACGGGACCGACGCGATGTTCTTCGCCTTGTTGCGGCGCCGCTAAGGTGTCGGCCGTGCAAATATCGCCCTCGATCTTGTCTGCGGATTTCGCCAACCTCGAGTCGGAGTTGGCCGCGATCGCGAATGCCGATTGGGCCCACGTCGATGTGATGGATGCGCACTTCGTCCCCAATCTCACCCTTGGGCTACCGGTGGTTGAGGCGCTGCTGCGGGTCTCGCCCATCCCCATCGACTGCCACCTGATGATCGACGACCCTGACCGCTGGGCTCCGGGTTACGCCGAGGCTGGGGCCGGGTCGGTGACCTTCCACATCGAGGCAGTGGCCGACCCGGTCGCCACCGCTCGCGCCATCCGGGCCGCAGGCGCGCGGGCGGCATTCGCGGTCAAACCGGGAACTCCCTTTGCCCCCTATGCCGATCTGCTGCCCGAGGTGGACATGGTCCTGGTCATGACCGTGGAGCCGGGCTTCGGCGGGCAGTCCTTCATGGCTGACCAGATGCCCAAGGTGCGCGAGGTCCGCGAGGCCGTGCGTCGTCACGGCGGTGAGGTCTGGATCCAGGTCGATGGGGGGGTGTCGGCCGCCACGATCGAGCAGTGCGCGCAGGCTGGGGCGGACGTCTTCGTCGCCGGGTCCGCGGTCTATAACGCCGAGTCGGCCGCGGGGGCTGTGGATTACTTGCGGGAATTGGTGACGCGGCATACCCATGGATGACGGCCTACGCGGTGCTCACGGACTGGTCTCCAGGCGAGTCCTGACGCTCGGTCTGGCCGAGGGCGAGGAATTGCGCGATACGGACTTCGAGGAGTGTCGTTTCGAACGCCTCTCCTTGGAGAAGGCCCGGCTGAGTGGGGTGGCCTTTGAGGAGTGCACCTTCGTGGGGGTCGACCTATCCATGTGCGCGTTACTCGATGTGCGCTTCGCCGAATGTGAGATGCGAGAGTCCAAGGCGCTGGGTGTGTCCTGGCTCGGTGCGCGCGGCGGCGGGCTAGCTACGAGCAGCCTTCGGGTGGTGGATTCCCGGTTGGATTATTCGTCCTTCGCCGGAGCCGACGTCCGGGGGATGAGCTTTGAGCGGTGCTCGATGCGGGAGGTCGACTTCACCGGCGCGGACTGTCGTGGGGTGGTGCTGCGCGACTGTGACCTCTCCGGTGCGCGCCTGGTGGGGACGGACCTGCGGGAGGCCAGCCTGGTGGGCTCGGCCGGATGGGCCATGGAGGTTGCCTCCTGTCGCCTTGCCGGGCTTGAACTCGACGCCACGACCGCCCTCGACGTGGTCGCTGCGCTCGGCATCACCGTCGTGGCAGGCTGACCCGCATGACCTTCTCCGGTTTCCCCGACGCGGGGCCAGCGTTCTATGAGGGCCTGGAGGCGGATAACACCAAGACATACTGGCTGGCCCACAAGGCGGTGTACGAGAGCGCGATTCGGGAGCCGATGCTGGCCCTGGTGGACGCGCTGGCGGGTGAGTTCGGCGAGGCGCGGCTCTTCCGGCCGTACCGCGATGTGCGCTTTAGTGCCGACAAGTCTCCGTACAAGACCCATCAGGGAGCCTTCACGGGCGCGGACACGGCATTCGGGTATTACGTCCAAATGTCGGCCGATGGCTTGGCGCTGGGTGGGGGATTCCGGGCGACGTCGACTGCCGTGACCGCGCGTTATCGCGCTGCCGTGGACACCCCGGGATCGGGGCTCGAGCTCGAGGCCGCGCTGGCGCCGATCGTGGCGAGTGGCTTCGACATGCTCGGAGAAGCGGTGGCGACCGCTCCGCGCGGATACCCCCGTGACCACCCGCGAATTGAGTTGCTGCGGCGCAAGGAGCTCCTGGTCATCCAGCGACTGGGAATGCCGGATTGGGTCGACACTCCAGGGGCCGCGGACCAGATCGCCGCGGCGTGGCGTTCGTTGCAACCGCTGCGAGTCTGGGTGGACCAGCACGTCTTTTCGTAGGCTGCGCCGCCTCGTGGGCGCGTTCGGTGTCGCCCTGGCAACACCGAACGCACCCACGATGCCTGGTCGCCGTCAGGCGATGGCGTCGAGGTACCGCTGAGCCAGGCAGCTCGGCCCGCAGGGCGTGATGCCGCCCGGATAGCCGCGAGCGCGCAGGGTCGCATAGACCTCTGCGGCGATCTCGCACGGGCGGATCGAGACGTCCTCCCACCCAGCGCGCAGGGTCACTTTGCCGCTCGCCGCGGCGTGACGGTCACGACGATGGTCACGCAGGCGCCCGTCACCTACGTGGCCAAGTCGACCGTCGACCTCGACGATGACGCCGCATTCGAGGTGCTCGAAGTCCCGCCGAATGCGACCAAGCCCGTTCGTGGTGGGCGCAGACATCACCATCGATGGCAGCCGATGTGCGCGCAGAACCCGCTGAACGAAGCGAATCTCAAGCAGGCTTTCGCCGCCATCGGCGACCACTCCAAGGGACAACAGGATCGCGGCTCGATGCCGCACGGCTCGGCGGGCGGCCAACTCGGTCACCACGGCATCGACGGTGGTAACGCGCCGCTGGACTGCCCTGGCGATCACGGCGATCGCATCGTCGGCGCGCTGCCCCCGACCTTGCCCGAGGTCGACGACCGTGAATGCCGGGTCCGTGACGCGCAGTCCGCCACGCATCAGGGTCGGCAGCCGCCGGCGCCGACGAATGCGTGTCCCAGGCAGCCGCTCGGGGGATTCCGGGTGCGGGACGTCGATCTGAACCAGCGAGGGCGGCGTCGAGGTGAGGCCGAGCACATATGCCGCCGACTCCCGGGCCAGGGCAGCCTGGGGGCCACAGGCCAGCAGTGCGGCCTCGGCGCGCGTGGCCCAGTCCAAGGGGCCCAGGTGCACGGCATACACGCCGGGATGAATCCTGCGCCATCGGCGCGAGGTGAGGCGCCAGCGCAACTGCGCAGGGGTGAGCTCCTCCAGAGCCTGCGCGCGGGTCAGCAGGCCGTGCTGGCGGCGGGCACGCGCGGCAAGATCCATGCCGGCACGATGCCCCGCAACCTGGCGATCTGGGAGAAGTTTCCACAGTGGGGGGCCAAGGGCCGCCTCGTGGGTGAGATCACGGTCGCCCAGGCGACCCCGGAGACACCCACCAGGGGCATAATGGATCTCACGTGCTCCGGGGTCGGTGTAACTCCGAACCGGCGGTAACAGTCCGCGACCCGACCGCAGCCAGCGGCCGGTTGACCTGGTGAAACTCCAGGACCGACGGTGAAAGTCCGGATGGTAGGCAGCACGTGCATCGGCTATGCCGTGGGCTCGCGAGCCCTCGGCGGCCCCCGGTGTGCTCGTTTCCCCGGAGTTCGCCCTGTACAGCTCGACTCCATAGGACGAACACCACATGATCACCACTCTCGCCGCCGCCGATGAGGCCAGCGGCAACCTCTTCCAGCGGCTTATCGACTGGACCCAATCCATCCCGTTCACGACCTACGAGATCCATGGTCTCGAGGTCGTCGGCGTCCTCATCGGCGTCGTCTCCGCCTGGTACGGCATGAAGCGCTGGGTCTGGGCGTGGCCAATCGGCATCAGCGCCAACATCATCTTGTTCTTTGTCTACCTCGGTGCCCTCTTTGGCGCTGACCAGCGCATCCCGCTCTTTGGTCAGGCGGGCCGCCAGATCTTCTTCATCATCACCAGCATCTACGGCTGGTGGCGCTGGAATCAGCTCCGCAAGGCTCGTGGGGCGGCCACTGATCAAGCCGCCATCACGCCGCGCTGGGCCACCGCCCGTGAGCGCCTCGGCCTCATCGCCTTCTGGCTGCTCGGCACTGCTGTGGTCCACCAGGTCTTCGTGGCGCTCTGGAACCTCTCGCCGAACCCGTACTGGACCCCGCAGTGGTGGTTCTACTGGTGCGACGCCTGGATCTTCGTCGGCTCGATTGTCGCGACCTACTC